>Ga0315314_1000554_pt1 | contig 40038 bp, 40 predicted proteins | sample TDP9_MG_FD_203631 | JGI IMG/M metagenome (GOLD analysis project Ga0315314, IMG submission 203631) | Freshwater sediment microbial communities from Lake Towuti, South Sulawesi, Indonesia - TDP9 | ecosystem: Environmental > Aquatic > Freshwater > Lake > Sediment | place: Indonesia: South Sulawesi... | reverse complement strand
TCTGCAAGTGTGCGTGGATTGAGTCGTGGAGGAACAGAGCGAGAAAACAGGGAGGTTCAATGCTGCTTCGAGGTAGAATGTTCTCACATACCTCTGCCTTCTCTTATTAATTCAGCTGCAGTTTTCCTTCCTGAGAATAGAGTAGAACACAACTCGAGGAGTTCGTTTTCGGAAAGGTTCTCTAGCATCATCTCCTCAAGCTCTTTACCTATGAATAGCTCAGGATGCTCATCCAAGTGATCTTCCACTATTCTCCTCAAAGCTTCGCTTCTACTGGCGAATATGCCTTTGCTGACTAAGGAGTCTATCTTCTTCTTCGCATCCTCATTCAACCTTATATTGACTATCTCCAAGGCTGCTTCCTCAGCGACTTTGGGAGCATACTGAAGCTCTTTTCTCAGAGAAGCCCAATCATTAAGCTTTTTCTCTGATCTTGCCTCTTTCCCGTATTACTGTGTAGATTGCTGTGAATGTGAGAATCAGTATGTATACTGCGGCTGAGATGTTTGATATGGCTGGTCTTGAGAGATATATCAGTATGCTTTTCACGTTACCTCTTGTTCATGTCGTGAAACTGCGGGCTCATACATTCGGGATAGTAGGCTATTTCTTCTAGGAAGAGAACTCGACAGCGAGTGCGCGTTTCCTATGCAATCGGCTGCAGAATCCATAGACAAATGGTCATGGCACGGCGCGGAAGAGTAGTAGAGCGCCTCCTAAGTGAATTATAGCCACTAGGAGAGGCAAGAGGACAGGTAGAACTGACAGATCTAACTCAACCCTTCGATTCTCCCATATTCTAAGGTCCAGTATGAATCCCAGTTTGATTAGGCTCTCTCGATGCTTTGCGAGAAACGTATATATGCCCATCGAGGCTGACGCGATCATCAGATAGAAGATTGGCATATACGGGCATAGAAGCCGAGCGTCTGCCCCTTTCTCGCCTATTCCAAAAAAGAATGTATAGGACAATAAGCCTGACAGCAAGGCAAAGTGTAATACCGTGCTCTTTTCGCTTTTCAGTAGATACAGGAATCCCAGGCAGAGCAAACCAAAGCCTATGGGCGTAAGAAACCACAATTCATTTAGCATGCGCAATATTCTAACGGCGCCTCGGGCTATCAAGAAGAGAATCTGCTCTGCGGTGTGATAGCGGAATATGTAGTCAAAGGCGGTAACATGCTTCCCTTCACTCCAGGATTCAAACTCGTACCAGTACCACATTGTCCCGACCAGATTCGTCGTTTCAAAAGGATTATTGAAGACCAACGCACAGAAACTAAACCAAGCAAATATCGCTATAATGGAAGAGCCAAGAACAACTGCGACGAATCTCCAATTGATCTTCCTCTGAGAGATCTTAGACCACCAGATGTGATATGCAGAGACGCCGGCTACAACAATGAGCCCCTCGAGCTTCGTTAGGCAGAGGATGGCTGCTAAGAGTCCAGAGATTATACTGGCCTTGGCTGTCAGCCTACCGCCATGCCGGACGACCAAAAATACAAAAGCCAGAAGTATGCAAGAGAAAAGCTCCTCCCGCAGACCTCTAATCGAATTGTAGACCAAGAGAATATTTGTTGCCGTAAGAAAGGAAGCTAAAAGACCGGCAGACGAGCCAGAAGTTTTGCGAGCGATGAGATAGGTAAGTGGAACCATCATCGTTCCTAGAAAGACTGTTGAGAATCTAAAAGCGGCGATGCTTACTCCAAGAACAGACAAGAACAGAGCTCCAATGGCGGGTAACATCGGTTCTTTCCAGCTGTGATATGAAAGATCCAGCAGTTCAGAAGCGGATGCCATGTAGTAATTAGCGTCAGGCGACAAAGGCATCGAACTCTGAACAGCCAGCAGAAGCCATCTAAATCGAACCGCAAAAGCCAACAAAACTATGGATAACAATCCCGGTCCTAGAACGGTGTTCGATTGGAAACCGCTTGGAAGCCGAATGCCCATGAAAGCGTACAGTGAACGGATTTCATGTCTCGAATGTCCTACGTTGCCAACACCCCTCTCTCTGTAACCGTGCTTTATCGGAACTTCCTTAACGCGATGACCTTTCGCAACCGCTTTTGCGACCATCTCGGTCTTAACCTCAAACTGACTAGATCTTTGCGTCATCACGTACGCCTTCACAAATCTTGAACTGAAGATGCTTATTGCTCTTGCCTTAATCTATCAACTCTACATGAACTATCTAGGAGTCGACAGGTTTAACGATGTCTGGCCGGGACTCCTAGAAGATCGCTGATCATCTAAGAGGAAAATGCCTGTTTGGGTAAACCTACAGTTATGCATAGAGCACATTTTCATCGCTATTCTTTAACCACATCATTCACATTTGTACTAGCAGTGACGCACATATTCTTCTTGCCTGCGGCTGGTCCAGTCGGCCAGTTGCTCTCGATTATATACAACAAAGAAGCGTTCAACCCAATGGAGTATTACACTCACTGAATTTCAGAAGCCTTTTTACTGAGATTCAGTGAATTTTCAGTAAATTCGATGTTAATTCAGTCTTCGCTGTCGTTGATTCACTCATCTCTCTTGCGCTACTAGACTATTCACTCTTTCGATTCCTACTGAAATTTCCAGCACACTTCAGTTAACTGAAATTCATATGGAAATGATTTAAAGCATCGAGTTACGCTGAAGAGTCCGATATCTGCCGAAACCATGCATGGTAAAGTTATGCTTGAGTGCTTGCCTGCGTCTTCCCTCGCTTTGCTTCTCGTATTATTGTGTAGATTGCTGTGAATGAGAGAATGAGTATGTATGTTGCAGCCGAGGTGTTTGATATGGCTGGTCTTGAGAGATATATGAGTATGCTGAAGGCCACTAGGCTTACGAGAGTCCTTGAAGGGAACGCTGATTTACGGAAGGTTCTGAGGAGTCTTGCTCTCGACTCTGGAGTGTTGTCCCAGATGAGGTTTAGACTCCGATTAGTGGGGAGAAGTAGGTTAAGGTTGCGATCTCGTTGGCGAACGCCTCGACCCCCTCAAATGAGCATGAAGGCGGCTAGCATTAGGAGGCAGATTCCTGAAAAGACGAATTTGATGATGGCAGAGGTTTCGATTTTCAGTCTATCAGCCGCTTCATTCTAGATGCCAATGTGAGATTGGATTCGGTGCCTATCCGATCTCACAAGTTTCAAATAGAAAAAGCGTCTTTGAATTGTTGATGTCCATAATGAAAATCTCTACTGAGGAGTTCCTGCTGAATACTGTTTCGATCGGTTTTATTTTTACCTCAACGTTTGTTCTGCTTCCTCTCAGGCAAGGAATAGACAGTAGATTCACGATTGGATTGGTATTTCTATTTGTAGGGGTGCTCTTCATTGTGCGATCAAAAGGCATCAATCTAGGCCCTCTGGATTCTTTTTTGGCGAGGATGAGGAAGAGCATGACATTGAGTTTTTTCGTTCGCTGGCGAAGAGTGACTATGACCATCTTAATCTACATCTTTGCATTTCTTCTCCTGGTCTTTCGCATATCGAGAATGGGTGCTTCAGCTACTTTTGATGAGCCTACCCATCTAGCGATGACAAGATCTCTCGCCCCGTTTAGCTTGGAGTCTTGGATTGAAACTATGAAGACTCCAAGTTATATGCAGGAGTTGAGTAGGAATCCACCTCTACCATACTTCTTGATGGCGATTTTGTTGCGCCCATTCGATTTTTCCCTACTGGCGGGAAGAGTGATTTCATCACTCTTGGCTGCGCTGATCCCTGTTGTATTGTTCTACATGTTGTGTGAGCTTTTAGGAGACAGTACGATGGCGATTTCAATATCGGCAGCGTACGTTATGTCGATCCCTTTTCAAGGGGCGATGTTTATCTTCGATTTTGACGCCTTAAGTACGCTGCTCTTTACTCTATGTGTTTGTAGTTTCATAATGGCGCTGAAGAGCAGAAACCGTTCATACTTTGCTTATTCAATGATTGCAGGGATTTTGCTTACTCTCACGAAGTATCCTCCAGCAGGCTGGCTCTTGCTGGGATCCATAATTACGGTTTTCTTTCACAGAGAAGTCAGGTCAGGCCTAAGTGTTATTCTAGTGACAACTTTGATGGGTCTCTTGATTGTTAGCATTGCATCGCCAGTGCACTTGAGCCTTGCTGCTCAATATTTCGCAAGCCGTGCTCTAAAGGGAGAGTATGCGATTGAGCTATTGAGGGATCTTACCGTAATCATAGGGTGGTCTCCTTATTTGGCGTTTGCGTTCAAGTTTGCAGAGACCTGGAAGGCTAAGGACCCGATCTCAACATTTTCGGTAGTTCTGATTATTCTAGCTTTCGTCACTCCTATCTTTGATCCCGTTACTCGTCGGCTGATCCAAGTGATACCGCTATTTGCAGTTACTCTCTTGTATTTCTCTACGCGAAGATGGTCGAGAACCACGTCGCTACTCATATTGATGAATTTTTGTTGGTGGGGAGTAATCAAACTTCCATATGTTTAACCGACCATCGGTAGCACCGTATCCGCAGCCGCCTTTCGGCGTAGGCCTCAGTTTCAGCAGGCAGCGATTCATATAGTAGTTTATGGCTCGAGAGAATGCATCGTTGACGATTCCTTTCGAGCTCCGGATTCTATTGACCGTGGTTGTTCCAAGTATTCTGCAAATCTTGCTACATCTGGAATCATCTCTCTTGGCGCGAAGTGGCTTTGAGTTGGGCTACGCCAAGGACGAAACGAAGAAATAGTACCTTGCAAGACCGGGAGCTCACATCTCTTCGAGGATGGGAGCAAGTCACGAAAGCTTTCTTTATGAATATGTAGTCATACTCTTTCTCTGAGGTTAAAGGCTTGATTGTCGCTGCTATCCCGGCTTTCAATGAGGAGGCGACGATAGCTAGAGTCGTTATCGGTTCTGGTAAGCATGTGGATAAGGTTCTGGTATGCGATGACGGTTCTTCAGATATGACTGGCGAGATCGCTGAGAGGCTTGGCGCCGAATTGGTTAGGCATGAGAGGAATCTTGGTAAAGGCGCCACGATTAGGTCTCTCTTCGATTTAGCGAAGAGGCTTAGAGCTGACGTTGTTGTGACTCTTGATGCTGATGGTCAGCATGACCCTGATGAGATCCCTAAGCTTCTTGAGCCGATTTTAAGCGGCAAGGCCGACATCGTCATCGGTTCTCGCAGCCTTGCAGAGGGCGAGATGCCGAGGTATAGGCGTATCGGCCGGGCGACTCTTGATCGAGCTACTGTTGTGGCTGGGCATGTTAAGGTGACTGATACGCAGAGCGGTCTTAGGGCTTACTCGAAGGAAGCGATCGAGAGTTTGGAGGTTACTGAGTTTGGGATCGGGGTTGATTCTGAGATCTTGATGAAGACTGAGGGCTTGAGGTTAGCCGAGGTTCCTGTTGGCTGCAAATACAAAGGCGTTAAGGGCTCTACTTATAATCCTGTTGATCATGGGCTTTCTGTTCTCGGTACGATTGTGACACTTGTCGGCGAGAGGCATCCGATGACCTTCTTAGGGTTACCCGGCCTCATTTTGATTTGCGTTGGGCTTTACGGTTGGATCTGGGTCATAAACAGGTACGCTGAGGTTCAGGTCTTGGCTACGGGAACCGCCTTGCTCTCCACAATTCTGCTATTGGTAGGGATCTTCGCCGTCTTCGCAGGCTTGATCTTGTTCACGATCTCGGGTTTAGTGAAGAGGTATAGTTCGATGAGGAGAGACACCTTGTACGCATCTTAAGCAACCAGCCGACAAGGGTTACTAAGCGCATCCTAGGCTGGAGCAGCTTCGAAGAAACAATAGGCATACGACGGACATAGAAAGAAGAATAGCAGTTTTTCGTTTTTTCTTATCAACGGTCCTAGCATCTCTAGCAGTTGTTTCTCAAAAGGTTTTGGCGGATCATCAATATTGCTATAAGGTACCTTTTGGGTTTTCAATCTCTTTCCTCAAGAAAGGAATAGAAGTCATAAGACACGGTTGTCTGTCGGGAGCTTTCTGCGCTATACGACCCAGCCCATAATGAACTGATACCACAAGACAACTGAGAAGATAACAAAGAACACCAGCAACAGATACAGTGATGCGCGATTTCTCACCGTCACGGTCAGCCATAGTGGAAAGATGAAGGAGAAGAAGCGCGCAAGCGATTCCATAGGGGCTACAATAAATAACGTTATGTGCGATGTAGAATAGAGCGCCAATCTCCAATCAATCTCCCACACCCTTAGGGTCAAAATGCCGAAGAAAAGTACGAGGACGAGTATGTACGGGACGCAGCTCCACGTCCCATAATAGGACATGTACCAGCCATTGTTTCTTTGAAGGTACTCGGCGGGCTGCTCTGTTAGAATTGGTGATATGAGCCACCAGATCGACTTCTGCTTCCCCCATTGTTGTTGCTGGGCTGCAAGGAAGGCAAAGGCATCTCCGGTGAGCATGTACTGATACACCATCCAACTTGCGAAGAAGACAGTCGGGATCAACCCTACGAATAAACGCCTCCACCTCCTCTGAAAGATCGCGTCCGCCACCATCGGAAGCAAAATAGCTATTCCATAAGTTTTTGTTAACGTTGCCGCACCTGCAGCCAAGCTGGCTTCTAGTGGTTTCCCCCTCCGATAGAGGAACCAAGCCAGAATGGTTGAGAATAGAAACAACGCCTCAGTGTAGACAACGCTGCCGAAAAGCGTCACGTACGGAAAAGTTGCCGCTATCAATGTGCAGGCAGACGCTTCGCGCCGGCTCATGTACTGCTCGGCTATGCTCTGAAAGAGCGGGATCCACGCGATTCCGAGAATATTGCTGATCAGAAATCCTGCGAGCACAGGATCACCAGATAGGAGGCCAATATATCTCATTAGCGTGGGGTAGAGCGGGAAGAAGGCAAACGCAGGTTGAGACCAACCATTGACGGCTATCCTGTGTACCAGCCGCTGTCCCATCCGTAGAATGGGAGAAGCCAACCGTGCGGGGAAGGTTTCTGGGTAACAAAGTGCGTGTTTGAGACATCTACATGCTCCAAAACAGAGGCGACCACCGCCACAATAGTCGCTTTCACCAAGACTACGACAAGGGCCGCATAGATGTAATGAGATCTCAAGAGCCTACCGAAAGAAGATCTTAGGACTTCCGTTAGAGTTCTTGAGAACACCGAAGTTCGCCCTCGGCATTCAATAGCTGTATCTTGCGTAGGGTCTCTCTCAATAGCAGCCAAGAAGCTCGTAACCCCTGTGTTCACTTTATCTCCTCTCTTAATCTTGTTTGCGGTGACCTCAAATATGCGTTTCCACCTATGATCCGTTGCAATTCCATTGTCGATCAAGTACAGATCGAGATTTCGGTCACCGTCGTCTCCGCTGAGTTGATCTTGTTGTATAGACGAAAGCGTTTCCTTTTTCCGCGTAGCTTGTCGGTGCTAAGGCCGGCAGCGGGATAACAGCTTTCCTAATTATAGGATGGCACTAACCCATCCTTGAGTGTTATGTTAAGAATTAATCATAGATGCAATGTTTCTTAGGACGATGCAGGTACCCTTGGATCTTCTCACTTAATTATCATGAGGTTTAGTTGTGTCCTGCCTCATCTTGGCTATCTTCAACAACTTCTCTATAAAGCTCTTCAGTCTTCTTTGCGATGTGCTTCCATTCATGGGCTTCCGCGATTCTCCGGCCGTTCACACCCATTTTGTGAAGCCTATCTTCATCCTTCAATAGGTTTACTATGGTTTGAGCTAGGGTCTTCTCGTCTCGCGGCGGGATGAGTATACCGTTCACCCCGTCTGTAACTACGCTTGGGATTCCGCCTATGTTTGATGCTACTACAGGTTTGCCGGTTGCGTTTGCTTCTAAGAGGGTTAGGCCGAAGCCTTCTGATCGGTCTATGCTGGGGAGTACTAGGACTTCTGATGCGGCATAGTAGCTCGGCAGCTCTTCGTCGTCGACATTTCCGGCAAAGGTCACTTTCTCCTTTATGGATAAGCAGCATGATGCTTCGTACTCCGACTTTAGATCTCCGTCGCCGACTATGAGTAATCGAGCTTGGTTTGTCCGACGTTGGATTTCCAGGAATGCTTTGATCAAGATATCTAAGCCTTTGTAGCGGTGCCATCTCGTCAAGGCGCCTACGAACATTATAACCTTTGAGCCTTCGAGATTATGCCTAGCTCTGATCTTGCTTCCATCTATCTTCGGGTTGAATCTTTCAGTGTCGACACCATTCGGTATTACGACTACTTTCTCGCGGTATCTCCGAAGGGTCTTCGATGTTTCCGCGTATGATTCTGATGTTGAAATTATTCTCTTAAAATTGCGTAAATAGATTGGTGCTACGAGGTTGTCGTGGATGTAGACGATGATGCTTGCTGTTAAGGTGAAGGGCGGTAAGTCATTATGCCATGTTAGAACTGATGGGATACCGCGAAGTAGCGAAGTGAGTGAGGCGATTGAGGCGCTGTAGGGGTTAGGGAAGTTGGCGTGCAGAATGTCGGCGTTTATCTTAGCTAACTCGTAAGGAAGCTTTGGAACTATTGGAACGCCGTATATTCGACCGCGAGATCTCAGTCTATGGACCTTGACCCCCTCTACGGTGCGTTTGCCAGGTGACCCCGGATCGTTGGCACACAGGACTTCGACATCGTGGCCTAGAAGAGCGAGATTTCTCGCGAGGTTGTACGTGTAGGTTTCCGCTCCGCCGCGCCAAGGAGGAAAGAATGTATTCGTGATACATATTTTCAATTTAGGCTCAGTCCTAGGCGCGATCTAGTGTCACAACCATTTTGAGGTTAGATTCTCTAAGAAAATGACATTCAAAGGGTATCGCTTATTCTATTCGTTGACTTGTTTTGGCTTTGAGAAGAATCATGTTCAGTCTTCTCGTATGAGCCTTCAGAACGTTGCTTTAGGCTAGCTGTGGCCTCCGACATGCTTAACATACTCGTTCACGATGTCCACGGTCCTTCCAAAGCTTATCATCTCACCTCTCGACAAGAATACTGTCTTCTCGCAGAATTCTTTCACGAGATTCAGGGCATGGGAAACGAGGACGATCGTCTTCTTTTCTCCTTTGAACTCTTTGAACTTGTTCATGCATTTCTGCTGGAATTCCATGTCTCCAACCGCTAGAGCCTCGTCTATCAAGAAGATGTCTGGGTTGGTCTCGATGGCGACGGAGAAGCCTAGCCTCATCTGCATTCCGGAGGAGAGGTTCTTCAGTTTCGCATGCTTGAATCTTTCGAGGCCTGAGAATTCGAGCATCGAGCCCATCCCTTTCTTAACCTCGCTGTTCTTCAAGCCCATTATCGACCCGTAGACCAGAATATTCTCCTTAACTGTCAGATCAGGATGGAATCCGACCCCCAATTCAAGTATGGGCGCGATCTTCCCAGATGCTTTAACCTTCCCTCTGTCAGGTCTTAGAATGTTCGCTATCACCTTTAGTAGAGTACTCTTTCCGCTTCCATTCTCTCCTATGACCCCTATAGACTCGCCATATTCAACCGAGAAATTGATAGCCTTCAAAGCCCAGAACTCTTCGTATGTGAACCGCTTTCCTTCTAAGATCTGAAGAGCTCCAGCTATGTTTTCAAGGATCGTTGTTCTTCTTTCATGTGGGATTTTGAACTTCTTCCAGAGATCTTCGACTTGTACGACTTCCATGTTTAGATCTCCTCTGCAAATCTAGATTCCAGTCTACGGAAGGTCAAGCAGCCGATGAGTAGCAGGATTACGCCGCTTGCCAGTATGATCGTGAAGTCTTCGATGGTTGGAAGCGTATTGTAGTAGAGGATCTTTCTAATCGATTCGACGACGCGTGCCATCGGGTTGAGCGAGTACGCGATCAAGTATCTTTGAGGAATCAGGTTGATGCTATAGATAATCGGGGTTATGAAGAAGCCTGCTTGAAGTGTTATGTCCCATATTTGATTCACGTCTCTATAGTAGACGTTCAAGGGAGCTAGGATGAGGGATACGCCGTTAATCAATATGAATTCTAAGACCAAGATCACAGGGAGAAGAAGCACCGGGTATGTTATCTTCATGCCGAGAAAGATGAGTAGGGGGAAGAGGGCCGCGAACTCTAGCGATGACCCTATAAGGTTAGCTAGGTTGCTTGATAGAACTAGGAGCCATCTTGGAAAGTAGATCTTCGTCACGAGTGGGGAGTTGCCGATTATCGACGAGAGCGACATGGAAGTGCTTATGGAGAAGAACCGCCAAGCTAGAAGGGCTGTAAGGAGGAAAACGGGAAAATTCTCTATCCCAGCCCTTAGCAGGGTTGAGAATACCAACGTCAGGATGATCATCATGGCCAGCGGGTTAAGAAGGGACCAGACGAAGCCCAAGACGGAATTCCGGTATCTAAGCTTGAACTCTTTGATCGTAAGATTCCTCACAAGCTCACTATGCTGAATCATTTTGTCAGGCGCCTTTTTGGAATTATCTCCCTCTACGAGTGAGGTGTTGTTATGTTTGAACTGGGAAGATATCAAATAAAACATTATCTACTATTGTTTCGGTCTCCAAGGCGTAGGGAGAGGTTTCTCGACGCCCGTCGTTCTTCAAGAAGATTCATTGCTAGGATTCTGATTTATTGAATTTCAGCTCAACGGGTCGTTCCGTTCTCAATAAGATATCTTTCTCAAATATCGATTCTCATTCCGTCTTCCGCTATGAGAATCTCTCCAGGAAATTGTTTTTTTGCTTTTCTAAGCATCCCCTCTTCTTTGCCTTCGCATTCTGGATAAAAGTGGGTGAGAATAACTTTTCTTGCCTTCATCTTGGACGCTAGTTCTCCGGCAAGCTCCGGGTATAGATGTTCCCCTCTAAGAGAGGCTGAATCTGGGAAGGAGCATTCCATGACGGCTAAGTCCACCTCTCTCCCCAGTTCCACAAGGCTTTGGCATGGGCTTGTGTCTCCGGAATAGAGCAGCGACCTGCCATCAGAGTCTATTCGATAGGAGACTCCGCCAGCGTGCTTGATTGAGGCGCAACTGACTTTCCAGTCGTATTTTTCGGCTACAGGTCCTTCTCTCACATCTTCGGCGGTCAAGTAGTCGAAGCATCTGAGCATTGAGCCCAAGTCTGGAAAGAGCTTATTGAAGAGCGTTCTTGTATGTCTCTCTAGTCCTTTAGGGCCGTAGACATGTAGAGGATCGCGCGTGGTGAAGGCTCTGTCGTTCACTATTGTGGCGTAGTCGAGAACATGATCTGCGTGGAGATGCGTCAGAAAAATGTTGTCGACTTTCGAGATACTGCATCCCATCGCCTCAAGCATATGGGCCGATCCTGGGCCGCAGTCAAACAGGACTGGGTGGGCATGCTCCGTTTCGATCAAGATCCCAGGCGAGCGTCTCTTTCTTGTGATTATGGAGACTCCGGTTCCTAGGAAGATTGCTCTCGTCGTTCAGCGCCCCCTCAATCAAAGAATCGGAGGGCCTAATGCTTGAGTCTTTCGTCGATCAGGATCGTAGCTTTATCCCCGTCTTAGAAGAGCTTTCGTTTTCTATGATTCGCGGTTTGAAATTCTCGCTTGAGCTCCTCGTAGCCTTCGATCGTGCCGATATCCCAGAGTCGTCCAGGAAGCATATATCCATAGACCGTCTCCCTCTCGCACAGCCATTCCATAAAGTTTCCAGGCTCATCCCTATCTCCGCCTTGCTGAAGATACTCGCTCGTTCTGAGGAGGGCCCTGTAGGGTAGTATGTAGATGCATGCGCCGATCAGCATGGTCTCGACCTTCATCGGTTTTTCCTTGAAACGCGCTATCCTCATATCCTTTTCAAGAAGGACTGAGGAGCCGCGTAGGACTTCCTCGGTACTTCTGGCCTTGATCACCGCGACTACTGGCGCCTTCTTCTCTTTATAGAAGTCTATTATGCCTCTTATTCCAGCCGTGAATATGTTGTCGCCGGCTATGATGAGGTAATCGTCTGGTTTGAGCTTTGGAGCGAGCTGCGCTAGTGCTCCAACCGCGCCAAGTTTTTCTTCATCGCGTCTCGAGGATTCTGCTACAATCTCGATAAGACTGAGGAGTTTATTTTTAAGCCAGGCCTCGAAGTGGGGCTTAAACTTCAGATTTGTGTAGACGATTATGGCGTTGACATCGGTCTCCTGTAGCCTGTCTAGGATATGGTCTATCGCTGGTTTGCCTCTTATCGGCAGTAAGGTCTTCGGAAAGTCTTTTGTGAGAGGCCACATCCTCTTAGCGTAGCCTCCGGCTAGAATGATAGCCTTCAAGGCCTGATCACGAATTCCTGCAGGTGTTCTAAGATAGGGCGAATCGTAGAGAAATTAGCGCATTGGTTACTTCTTTTCAGCTTCCTTGAATTCTTGCCACGCGCGGTCGAACTCAGCTATTGTCTCTTCAGTCTTCTTGTGGAAGGGCATCTGGATCAAGATCTTGTATGGGATAGTGATTATGTGAGCTCCAGCGATTGCTGCTTGGGTGACATCCTCAGGCTTCCTAATGCTTCCAACAATTATCTTTGTTGGCGTATTCATCCTATCCAGCAAAGCACGTGATTCTCTGACGACTCGCTCCGCATCTTCACCTGCGTCTTTCACCCTATTGAAGAAGATGCTTGCGTACGTTGCGCCAGCTTTGGCTGCTAGCATGACTTGGTTGGTAGAGATGAGAGCGGTCATGTTCGTCTTCACATTTCGCTTCCGAAGTTGACTGACGATCCTGAGTCCTCTCCCATTCCCAAACATTGGAACCTTTATTGTAACATTCTTCGGATTCCAACTCGAATACTCCATCGCCTCAGCGATCAGCTCATCGTCACTCTTGTCAGTCTTCGTCAACTCCACGCTCAAAGGCCCATCAACAAGCGACAGTATTTCCATCACGCGTTCTTTGAAGTTGCATCCTTTCTCGGCGAGGAAGATCTTTTGATTGGTCGTAAGGCCGCTGATAAGGCCCCATGGGAGTATCTCCTTGATGTCTTTCACGCTTGCCGTGTCGAGGAATATCTCCATTACCGCTCACCTCTTGCGAATTATGTCAACAGCGTTAATCAAACTTCCGACTATAAAGTCTGGACGAGCGTTTTCCTGATCCATCAACCTGCATAGGTCGCATTTCATCGATCCGATGAGGATGGTTGTGTATCCCGCCGCTTTCCCGGCTTTGCTGTCCATTAGGCTGTCGCCGACGGAGAAGGATCTCGAAGGATCTAGACCGAGCTCAGACGAGGCTCTCAAAAAGAGTCCGGGCTTCGGTTTCCTGCAATCGCAATTAACCCTATACTCTTCCTTGACTGCGTCAGGGTGATGGAGACAGTAGTATTCAGCATCCAAGTGCGCTCCTTCGCTCTCAAGCTCCCTTTTCATCTTCAACTTGATTTCAGCGAAAAGCTTCTCGTTCATTTTGCCCTTTGCGATGCCAGGCTGGTTCGAGATGACTACGACCTTGAAGCCAAGTTCATTCAGAGTTCGTATCGCCTTAGCAACGTCAGGCAGCAACCTGAACTGGTCTGGATTGAGCGGTGAATCTATAATGCCGATCTCGGGGAAGTGGACCAACTCGTTGATGACGCCGTCGCGGTCGAGGAGGACTCCTCGGGCGCTCAAGTCTTCTGGATCTTCTCCCTAAGGCAACTGCAGATGAGATGCTCAAGAGCTAAGTGCCAAGACTCGACGTAAGGCGTAGAATTTGCAGGGACTACTATACATGCGTCAGCCATCTTCTTGAAGGCTCCTCCGTCGAAGCCTGCTATCCCTATGGTCTTCGCTGAGTTGTCCTTCGCATATTGTATTGCGGCGAGTAGGTTCTGCGACCACGGGCCTGCCTTGTCCTGTCCGGCTCCGCCGTGGACGCTTATGGCTATCACCACGTCATCGTTCTCGAGTAGGTTCTTGAGTTGCTCGACGAAGATGCTTGAGAAACCTTCATCATTCGTCAATGCTGTGAGTAATGGAACGTTGTCTGTGAGGCTGATGACCTTGAATCGCTTCTTTCCTTTAACGACAGTCGTTTTTGCGAGATCGCATGCGAAGTGCGTTGCGGTCGATGCTGAGCCTCCGTTACCGATGATGAATATCTTGTTTCCGTTCTTCCAAGCCTCGAATAGAATCTCAATAGCCTTGTTTATATCATCTTCAGAAAATCGCCCGGCAACTTCAGCAAATTCATTTAGAAACTTTTTCACAAAGCCTTCGTTCTTCAAGCGAAAGCATCTCCAGAGACCTATAGGTTTAGTAATACCTTCGACCCGTCAAAGTCGAACCTGAACCTGACTTCCCTTAATCCCTCCTTCGCCATGGCATTCCGCAGTCTCTCCTTGCCATTTTCTGAGTAGAACACGAAGAAGCCACCGCCTCCCGCACCCATGATCTTGCCTCCTATGGCTCCATTCTGCCTCGCGACCTCATACAACTGGTCGATACGGTTATTGCTCACTTGCTCTGAAAGATTCTTTTTTGTACGCCAATGTACGTCAAGCAATTCACCGAAACTGCGTAGGTCTCCGTTCGCTAAGGAGTCTCTGACTTTGAACCCGATCTTCTTGATCTCATGCATAGTCTCAATGACACGCTTGACGCCCTTCTCCTCATCTCGTTTTTGGCGCCCAAGTATCCTTGAAGCATCCCTTTTAATGCCTGTGTAAAATAGGAGAAGATTTCCCTCAAGCTCAGCAATGCTATGCGGTGAGATGGCGAGTGGGTTCACATGCACCGTGCCATCCTTTTCGATCTCATAGCAGTTGATTCCGCCGAAGGCTGCGACATACTGGTCCTGCTTTCCAATGGGCTCCTTTAAGCTATCAATCTCTATGTGGCAAGCCTCCTCAGCCAAGGTTTGAGCGTCAACATTCTCCCTCTTGAAGGAATGCAACGCATTTAACACGCCTACAGCATAGCTGCTAGAACCACCCAGTCCGGAACGGCCCGGAACATCGGCTATCGAGACGATCTCCAAGTAGTCATTGACATTGAGTAGCTTTAGTGCCTCCCTGATGATTGGCTGCTGGATATCCTCAACGCTTTCGGCAATCTCGGTCTTAGAGTAGCTGATCCTGAAACCATTCTCAAACCTCCTCTTCACAGCTATGTAATTGTACTTGTCTATGGCTGCACTGATGAAGAACCCTCCGAACTTTGAGTAATACGACGCCAGGTCTGTTCCTCCGCCACCTAAGGGAAGCCGTACAGGAGTCCTAGAGATTATCATACTTGCACACTCAGTGGTTATCTATACAGGTTTTGTATTTGTGGCTTTCTAACCTTTCTCAAGAGCACATAAGAGTTGCAAGCAAAAGGGAGGAATTGTAACGATTGGCTTCCTTATGCCTTTGGCTATCTTCAAGCATAGGTTCCTCATTAAGCCCTGGAAAGACGAGCTTGTCTGCTATCGTAATATTAAAGCAAGGATAGCGCTTATAGTCAAGCATTGAACTTAGGCAATTCTGTGGTGCGAGATTGAAAGCACTGGTAACCGGGGGGGCGGGCTTCATCGGCAGCAATCTATGCGAACGTTTGATTCGCGACCACTTTGTGACTGCCGTGGACAATCTCTCAGCGGGAAGATATGAATATGTGAAACATTTGAGAGGCAAGAGAGAGTTCAGTTTTCTTCGCAGAGACATCTTGGATAGAAGATTTCTTGAGAAGGCGGTTAGGGGAAAGGATGCAGTCTTCCATCTTGCTGCCAGCGCAGACATTCGAAGAAGCCCCAAGAACACGCGGCTCGACTTGAGACAGAATACAATCGGAACTTGGAATGTCCTAGAGGCCATGCGGAAAAACGACGTTAGATTAATTGTCTTTTCTTCTTCCAGTGCAGTTTACGGAGAAGTTGAGTCAAATCACCCCCTCAAGGAGAGCTTTGGACCGCTATGTCCCATATCTCTCTACGGTGCATCGAAGCTAGCAGACGAAGGATTAATAACTGCATACTGCCACCTCTACGGCTTCTCAGGTTTGATATATCGTTTCGCGAACATAGTTGGAAAGAACCAGCATAGAGGCGTGATCGTCGACTTTCTCGTTAAGCTCAAACACAATCCTAGGGTTCTGGAAGTTCTGGGAGATGGGCGGCAGTTGAAGTCCTATACGGATGTGGAAGATTGCGTTGAAGGGATTGTTCACGGGTTGAGAAGTTTTTCACGCAAGGGTTCATGGGAGATCTATAACATTGGGACCTTTGACGCGATAACGGCTGATCGGATAGCAGAGATAGTGATAGATGAGCTTCATCTGGAGAGCGTGCGAATGGAACACACGGGTGGAGTTAGGGGTTGGCCGGGTGACACACGAAAATGTATTCTTTCCATCGAGAAATTGAAAGGCACTGGTTGGACCCCAAAATTCTCCTCTGAGAGAGCGGTTAGGCGAGCGATAAAGATACTTAAGAGGGTTTACTTCGACTAGCAACGTGGTGAGGACGCATCTCTTTTCAGTAGGGGATGAGAATAATCTTGACTAGCCGTACTGCCAAGATCTGTGTAATCGGCATCTGGCATCTGGGCTCGGTCGTCTCAGCGTGCCTTGCTGACATGGGATATTCTGTCGTAGGCGTAGACAAGGATCGCGAAAGGGTTGAGAAACTGAATAGTGGAATCCCTCCTTTGTATGAGCCAGGGCTTGATCGCTTGCTTAAGAGGAATATCGAGTTGAAGAGACTAAACTTTACAACCAACCTAGCGAGCGCTGTTAAAGGCACGAGGTATGTCCTAATAACGTTCGATACCCCGGTGGACGCTCAGGACGAGGTTGACGTATCAGAGATCTTTATTACCTGTAGCGCTCTAGCACAACACCTTGAGAACAATTCAATAGTCATCGTTAGTAGCCAAGTTCCTGTTGGTACCTGCGACCAAATAAGGTCAACAATAAGGGAGCATAACAACCTAATCGACTTTGACATAGCCTATAGCCCTGAGAACTTAAGGCTAGGACAAGCTATAGAATGCTTCAGAAACCCAGATCGGATTGTTATTGGAGCAGACAGGAACTCAACCCTAGATATGGTTGAACAGTTATTCAGCGTCATACCTGCTCCAAAGCTGAAGATGAGTTTAAGATCGGCCGAGATGACCAAGCATGCCCTCAACACCTTCCTAGCAACATCCATTAGTTTCATTAATGAAATTGCGAACCTATGCGACGAAGTTGGAGCGGACGCAATGGAGGTTTCGAAAGGATTACGCACCGACCAGCGGATAGGAAAGAAGGCTCCACTACACCCCGGCTTGGGATTTTCGGGAGGGCACCTCGCGAGAGATCTCAAAGTCCTGAAGGGGCTTGGAGGAAAGTTCGGGTACGAGACGCATCTCATAGATGGAGTCTTGAAAGTCAATGAGGAACAGACCAAATCCGTGGTAAGAAAGTTGGAGAGGATCCTTGGATCCTTAAGAGGCTTGACCGTAGGTGTTCTGGGCTTGACCTATAAGCCTGACACAAGCATTTTGCATCGTTCCGTAGCGTTGGAGATAATAGGAGATCTGGTGGACAGGGGGGCGGTCGTTAAAGCTCACGATCCAAAAGCTGCACTGGAAGAGATTCAGCTACATAAGGAATTCAGGTTCTGCAAAGACCCTTATGATGTCGCGGAAGGCAGCGACGCCCTAGTTATGATTACTGAATGGCCAGAATACGGACAGCTGGACTTTGACCTTCTCCGAAGTAAGATGAAGCGACCGGTACTGTTTGATGCGAAGAACATGCTCGATGACAAGCTGCTAACGGACAAAGGGTTCAAATATCTTGGGATTGGAAGAGGGAGAGCTACCGGATAGAAGACGAGTTTCCAAAAGGCGGTGAGATTATGGAATTATCTTGCAGTAAAAAACCTTTAAGAGTTGGCATACTCGGTGCAGGTCTTCAAGCCAGACGGAGAGCACCTGTCTTTAGAGAGTTTCCAGACAGCGAATTAGTGATCATAGCGGCCGCTCACCTTGAGAGAGCGAAACAACTGGCTGACGCGATGGGATGTAAGGCTACAGACGATTGGAAGAAAGTGACAGAAAGTGACGATATCGACATGGTGCTTGTATGTACTCCACCTCACTTGCACGCTCCGATAAGCATAGCGGCGATGGAGAATGGCAAGCACGTTTTGTGTGAAAAGCCTTTAGCCAGAACAATTGAAGAAGCGAAGGAGATGGTGGATGTAGCTCGCAGGAATAACGTGAAGCTGAAGTGCGGTTTCAATCATCGCCATCATCCAAGCATAAAGCACGCCAAGGAATTGTTCGATAAGGGAGTTATCGGCGAGTTGAACTTCATGCGTTGCATATACGGAATATGCGGAAGGCCTGGATATGAGAAGGAGTGGAGAACGAAACCTGAGATAGCAGGCGGCGGGCACTTGATGGAGCAAGGAATACATAGCATAGATCTATTCCGATGGTTTGCTGGAGAGTTTTCGCAAGTTGTCGGATTTACTGCAACAAGATTTTGGAACATGGCCCCGTTAGAGGACAATGCCTTTGCACTCTTTAGAACTTCTAGAGGACAGATCGCATCGTTACATTCCAGTCTAACACAATGGAAGAATCGCTTTTCTTTCGAAGTATTCGGGCAAGATGGATACATATCAGTGAAGGGCCTTGGGGGTAGCTACGGAACAGAGCAAATTGTAGTGGGCAGAAGAGCCTTTCTTGAACCATTCAGAGAGGAGGTCACTGAGTTTCGAGGGGAGGATCGCTCTTGGCATGAGGAATGGAGGGAGTTCGTCGCCTCAATAAGGGAGGATCGTGAACCGATGGGAAATGGGTGCGATGGACTTGAGGCGCTGCGGTTGGTTCTCGCCGTATATGAATCGGCAAGCACAAATCGTGTGGTGGCTTTATCGGATTTCCAGCAGAAGAGCCATTGCAGGCAATCTAGCATGTTTCCAAGTCAAGTGGGATAGAAGAGCGGGTATGAAACGCTCTTATGAAGCGTATGTCAAATTCAACTGGAATAGACCGGAGCTGCCACATCATGGTTTGCAAAGCCTTCTGTCCAGTCGGAAAGACTTGGGGATCGAATATAATTCGTACGACGGATAGAGATCTTCCAGGTCTCAAGTTTGCTTTTCTTTCAGAATCCCTGAGGGCTAGGCACGGGTCAGTCTTGGAAGTTGGATGCAGCGGGGGCAAATACCTGCGTTCGTTGCTCGCGATTAGGCCGGATATACTGTGTTTCGGCTGCGATATCGACAGGATTTCTGTGCATGAAGGACACAAGATTTCCCCTGAAATCGATTTTATCGTTGGAGACGGATTGAATCTTCCATATAAAGAAGGGGTCTTCGATGCGGTGGCAATTATGGACTATTTGGAGCATGTGTCCGACGCGGATCGGGCAATAGAAGAGGTGAAACGTGTCGTGAAGTCTGGCGGAATCATTACAGCGTTCGTTCCATGCGAAGGAAATATGCTGTCATTCTATTACTTGTTTAACAGGCTCTTCAGTTTTAATGTGAAGGCTACCGCTGGAGGTCACGCTCAGTTCTTTACTTTTCATGGGCTTTTTGATTCGATAAGGAGGAAGGAGCTGAAGGTAGAGAGGGTTAAGTACAGCTATCATTTTGTTGGAGCGCTCTTTGATTTCACTTTCTTCCTGATGGTTCATTTGAGCGGGAAACTGGCCAATCTTTGGTGGTCGTCAAACAAGTATTATCAAGACCCGAGTAAGGCATGGAGCAGCGTTCCGAGCCGTTTTCTTAACAGTCTATTGCAGATTACTAACTTAATTGCATACTACGAATCTCGATTCTTGCGCAACGTAAATGCATTCGCTTGCGGTGTTCATTTCGTCGCTATGAAGAGTCAATCTTAAATTGAAACTAGTAACTTAATCGGTCAAACAGTTTGGTGGTAGACTTGTCAAAAACCGACTTAAGCCAAGCTAATCTGGAAAATGAATCTGTAACCATAGTTATCCCGACGTTGAATGAGGAGGAAGCGATAGGCTTAGTGATCGATGAGTTGAAGCAGTGTGGCTACTCGAACATTCTTGTTGTGGACGGCTATTCGACTGACAGAACCGTAGAGATCGCCAGAAACAAGGGCGTTTCAGTAATCCTTCAACACGGGTCGGGCAAGCGAGACGCTCTTGAAACAGCATTTGAAATTGTTAAGACGCCTTATCTTCTTGTTATCGACGGAGACATGAGCTACGATGGACATGACATTCACTTGCTCATGGCTCATAGCGCAGATTACGACCAAGTCGTGGGAGCCAGGAGAATGACCCGTGATAACATGACTTGGCTTCATAGGGTTGGCAACCGAATCATAACTAGGGCGTTCAACATCTTCTTTGCAACGAAGCTTAGGGATGTATGCTCCGGCATGTATCTAATCAAAACTGAGAAGGCGAGGGCGTTACAATTCTCCGCCGGCAAACTTACCGTAGAGGAGGAGATACTGGCTCAGAACTCTATCGAGGGGAATGTTACGGATGTGCCGATCAGCTATCGGCCTCGGCTTGGGGGCAAGCCCAAACCTTCCACTTGGCGTCAGGGCTTGGCTGACGTTGTGACGCTTTTTGACCTTGCAAGAAAATATAATGCTGTTATGCTTTTCTCGACGATCTCCGCATTAGCCATTATTCCTGCAACCCTAACGCTACTTTGGGTTCTATACGAGGCGATCTTTCATCGTTTCCTTCATGAAGGCTATGCTCTCCTCGGCGTCATGCTACTTCTGGTAGCGGGACAGGGTTTCACTGTTACAACGCTTTATCTTCAACTCAGACGTTTAGAACGCAGGCTATCGAAGAGAACCTAGCTTGCTTTCGGTTGGAATTCAGAGGTACTGATGATGGCTCGGGATAGCGTTGATTATGCAGGGATCGATGAGCTAGAAGCTGCCGAACGAAATCTGCAGCGATATCTTAGGCGAAAAATCGAGCTCCTAATGAGCTTGTTGGAAGGGAAGCAGATATGTGAAGTCGGTTGCGGAACTGGAACTGTCACTCACTTTCTGTGGAGAAAAGGGTACCAAGTCGTTGCGTGTGATATCTCAGAGAGATGTTTGAACATGGCAAAGAAACGACGGACAGAAGCGACATTCGTCCAACTGGACATTTGTAAAGCCAAGGCCTCTACGGAATTGTCGAATCGATTCGATTCTGTACTTATGTCGAATTTGCTCGAACACGTACTGGCAGACGATGAGGCGCTAATTAATGCTAAGTCGTTTCTTAGGAACAGAGGGGTCTTGGTTGTACTAGTTCCCACTTTCAAAACCTTGTTTTCCGAGCTTGACATGCAAATAGGCCACTTGAGGAGGTATTCAAAACCCGACCTTTTGGAGAAGGTCAAGGAAGCAGGTTTTAAAGTCGAATACTCGCGGTACTGGGATGTCCTAGGGTTGGTTGGCTGGTTAGTCAAATGCAGGTTAATGAAATCAACTCGAGTTTCGCAGGACTTACAAAACCCTATCTTTGACAAAATATATGATCGCTGGCTAAGCATCGAAGACCGCGTTATTCTTCCCTTTGGGGTTAACTTGGTCGTAAAGGCACGCAAGGTTAAGTAGCGATAATCCCTGGGCAAACAAGATTGTGAGATAACCGTGTTGGTTGGTTCTCTAACCTTCACCACCGTGATAGTAGGAACTTCGAGATATGGCTGTGGCCTTCGCGGAATCTCCGTGGCAACAGGAGTGGGCATGTGAATATTATCGTTCCGACGAAAGTCGCAAGACTCAAGGGCAAGCCAAATTCGACATGGATGGAGTAGGTAGAGATACAGGGTTGGTTCCTTGGCGGTATTTTCCTTTACGATCATCTAAAGAGCGCTCGATAGGAAATAAATTGGGTTCAATGGCCTACCCTGTAACCAAGAATTTGAGTTCCTTAGTATAACTTTGGTCGTCTAATCGATGCGAATATAGTCCACGTCAATCCCAAGGTCCCTGTCATCGTTACTCATGCCCAATTCTTTTGGTTTGAACGTAGATGACATAATTTGAATTTCATTAATGTCTTTGATGCTTTTATCCAAGTCGAAATAATAAGCGTTGTTCTCTTGATGACTGAATTTTTGTTCACTCGCATTCACCAAGATTCTTAAACTTAATTTTGCAAGATCACCCCTAAATGGGTGCCATCCTTTTGTACAAAGAACCAATCGAGAATTACTTGGCTTTCTTTCATAAACGATATCTTTGATGATCCCATTCCCTCTTGTCCAAATTCCATCGTCGTGGAAGTTATAAAGGCCACCTAATACTTCTATTACATCACTTATTCGGATTGGGTTCCCTACACGGTTAGATCGAGGAAGTAACGGTTTAGACTGTCTCAAGAATATTCTTTTTATAGCTATACCCAGTTTCCGGGCAATACTTTTCCCGGCATCTTTAGGAACGAATGTGTCAGTTTTCACGATGACTTTTAGGGATTTTACGCCCTTCATAACTGGGATCTCGAACTCCTCCTTGCACCAGCACGATTGAGGAACGTTAAATGACTGGTTGAATAGCTTCAAGCCCTTCTCATTATCTATTAGTGACACCTCCACACGGTACCTGTCCGATTTGCCAGTTTTTACCCCAGATAGGAACTCTATTGTTAATCTGTCTTCGGACCCCTCAGGTTTCATAATTCCCTGTAAATGCCCATTGGTCCAAAACACTTTGCCTTGTGGCCCTGTTTCTGTGGGATAGTTCCCCCACATAACAGTCTCCGATTCATTTCTCCCCGCCTCTATATAATTGGATTTTGCATAATCTATGAAATTTGGTTCATAAAATAATCGTTTAAACTTTCTCAGGACTCTAGCAAATTGTTCAATTTCCAGGTCTCCCACATATAGATTAGTCCGAAGGTCTTCTGCGGCAACGTTCAATTTGTCCCAGTCAAGGTTATCGAGGTTGGGTTCGATCAGCCCCTTCCTCACCGATAAATCCCATAGAGGTGTGTTGGGCAATGGTGTTGTAACACAAATCTGCATACCCCCGAATTTGTGTCTATTCTTTCCAATATAATCATACGTTAATGCCATATCCTCAATGGTTTCACCGGGTGTCCCCAACATAAATAGACCTCCCGCGGTTAAACCGAATTTATAAAGGATATCAACGGCCCTAACGTTGTCTTCAACTGTTACCCTGTCCTTTAAAAAGGACAAAATCTTCGGGGACATTGATTCCATACCAAGAGCGATTTCATAGGTTCCCATTTCAGCCAACAGTTGAACCAGCTCCTCATCGATTAAATTCGCCCTTCCATTTAGGCTGAACCTAATTCGCCCAAGCAATCCAGCTTCCCTCATTAATTCTATAATCGCTCTAATCCGTGGTCTGTTAGCAATGAACAAGTCATCTACACACATAACTGTATGAATTCCATACGTAGTAACTAATTCCTGTATTTCTTGGACAACGTATTTCGCAGAATGATAACGGCATATACGCCACTCAGCGGTTACTTGACAGAATGCGCAATGATACGGGCAACCGCGAGATGTCAGAATTGAAGTACACCCGTCCTTCCAGTAATCTCTGCTGAAAATATCCCTTGCGGGTAGGGGAAAGGAATCCAGATCGCGTTGAAAAGGCCGTCTCTGGTTAATTTGCAACTTTCCTTCTTCGTCAAAGAATACTATTCCCAAAATTCCTTTCAATCGCTCAGTGCTAATTGAGTTGTCGTTAATTAGCTTAAAAACGTCAACAATTGTTTCCTCAGCTTCGCCCAAGAAGCCGACATCCACATTTCTGGGTAACGTCTGTGGCACAGAGGTTATGTGAGCGCCACCCAATAGGATTAATGGATTATAAGCAGATTTGATTTTTGAACTTAATAAAATCACTTTATTAAAATCAGATGAAGTTGCAGTGAGACCAACTATTTCGGGCTTGATCGAGCAAATAGTTTTGGCAGCGAGGTCAATATCATCAAAGGGTTCAAAATATTGAAACTGCCAATTAAAACCATGCTTTCTCAAATTCGATATGCAATAAGCTACTCCGAGATTAGGGATGGGGGTTTTTCTAAATCCATAAAATAGTACGTTTTTTTCCTTGATTATAATTCTTAACCCCCGAATCTTAAACGAGCCTTGTATTTAAAATGCCTTATGAAAGCTTTATCTTTTAGGGTAGAGAAGCTACGAACACCGACCCCTAGGCCGGACAATGTTCGACAGCTCTTATGGATACAAGTTTTCAGTTTTGCGCTATTGTTTGCCATTGTTTCAAGGAGCTAGCTTCTGATCTCGTTTCCGACCTTAACGTCCCTCATCTTAACTATGTTCACGGCTTCAACCTCTTCTTTTGAGTATCCAGCTATGAGTAGGAGCTGTTTCTTGAAAACTATGTTTAAGTCCTCTTCAGGGTAATAGGGGCCTTAAGGTAGGTTTAAGTATGGTCCTTCTAACATTTATGAACAATTTATTGCAGTATTTTAGACGCTGCGTCGGTTAATGTATCGTTGGATGGGACAACGATTGTCAACGGATGGAAAGAACTTCTGGAAGGTATTTCTTGTTCTGTTTGTCATCTACGTGTCATTTGCCTTGTGTCATCACGTTAGCACACAGTTTCAAGATACTAATATCGATTTCCGGCAATGGACAGGATATCTTACTGGCGACGAACCATCCTACCTGATATACACACGGAGTATTGTCAAACACGGAACTATCAACGTCAGCCAAACGTATTTGGAGCTCAACTGGCCGCCAGCTTACTGGCACGGAATTACAGTTAGAACCGGAGTTTTTCCGTTTCATGGGATTGGACTGCCGCTCCTTCTGATAGTGCCGTATTTAGTAGCAGGCGTTTTTGGGTGTATGCTATTCATGTGCGGAATGACATCCCTTGTTGGAGCGTACATATTTAGGGTTTGCAACCTAGTTACGCGGAGACCGCGCTATGCGTTGGCAACTGCGCTCGTTTTCGGCGTGACTGTCCTGTTACCTTTCTCAAGTCAGATATATCCAGACATGATTGCATCGCTCGTTACACTTTTCGTTCTAGCGGACGTTTTCTTCGAGTATCCTCAGAAACATCTGGCCCTCGCGGGTATCCTGATCGGATTCTCAACCTTTCTAAACGTCAAGTTTCTTGTATTGTTTGCGGCTCCTATATTATACATTCTTTACATCTCAATCCTCCATCGCAAGCTTCGAGAACTCGCTACCTTCTCGTTTCCAATCCTTCTTTTCTTATCGCTGTACTGCTATTACACTTGGTACTACTTTGGCACCGTTTTCTTTACTAACTACACAGCAACCTACAAACCGAGTCTCGACTTCACATCAAACGGCATATTGGGACTACTCATTGACCGACAACACGGGGTACTTCCGTACTTTCCCGCGCTATATCTTGTTTTCTTTGGAGTTACGAACTCCGCCAGAATAATTGGAAGGAACTCGCTTAACATGGCGCTCATGTCTCTATCATATTACACTATGACTGGGTTCTTTTCATTTTGGAAGGGGGGTGTGACTACCGCTGGAAGAGAAATTTTGCCTATCCTATTGGTATGCAGTATTCCTTTTTGCACAACATTGATACAGTTCGGACACAGGATGTGGTTTAAGTTCTTGTCTTCGATACTCCTATTGGTCAACGTCATTCTCAGCATCATAATTACTTGGTGGAAATCTCTGGGCATGCGGGGAGGTCTCTACGCTATCCTGAGTAGTCGATTGGGTATAGATGTAGGGCTTTTCTGGCCAAATTTCGTTGATGCACTTAATCCAAATGACTATTCCGCGTTTCGCCCATACGATTATTTGTTCATATGGTCTTTCATAGCCTGCACGGCTCTAATAACGCTACTTTCCCACCGGCGCTCGTTAGCTACACTTAGGCATTGATTAAAAACCCTTGTTGATCAAAGACAAATGACGACTAGGCGGGTAAGCGTCCGGTTGGATCATTCGGAACTCTTCAAGGTGCGTCGACACAAATTTGAGACGTTTGCTCTGTCAAACGTCGTTTTGCCTCTAGTCCACAATCTCGAGTTAACTACTATTTGTCCAATGAATTGCATCATGTGTCCAAACCCAACCCTCAAACGACCCAAACAGCACATGTCCATGGAAACATTCGAGCGCATCCTGCCGTGTATCGACAAACAATTCACGCAATTTATGTATCTCCACCACTTCGGTGAGTCCTTAACGCATCCTCAGCTGCCTGATTTCATAGAGAAAGCTCACTCCAAGGGAATATTAACAGGTTTGTCGGTTAACCCTACCTTGTTGAACCGTGAAAACATAACTCGTCTATTGAACTCTCACCTTTGTCTGCTCCACGTTTCTCTTGACGGTACGAATCAAGAGACTTATCAGTATTATAGAGGTAGAAACGCTTATTATGAAACCGCCGTAGAGAATATTCGTGAACTGTTAGCGGAAAAGAAGATGCTTGGAAGAAAGAATCCATGGATCAAAATGAGTATGATCGACCTTCCAAGAAATCGACCTTTTCATGCTGAGTTCCGCCGCATCTGGTCTATTGACGGCGTCGATGAGATCGAAATTAAATCTTTCACTTCGTGGGATGGTTCTCGAGAAGAAATTGTCAAGTTGAGGGAGCGTGCAGAGTCTGACGGTCGAAGATGCGCATGGCCTTGGTATGGAGTGTCGATTCTTAATACAGGTGAAGTTGTCCCATGCTGTTATGATGCGGATGGAAAATATATTCTCGGAGACCTGAAAAAACAGTCGCTGAAAGAAGTATGGAACTCAGATGCCGCGTTCAAGCTTAGATTGGAACATTCAAAAGGTCAAACAAAAAATGAACTGTGCAAGCACTGTGATTGGAGAGACAGGCATCAAGCGGTGGATTTTGAGAGTGTGGTTGATTACTTTATAAGGCTGGGTAGAGACACAGGTTTGTATTGATTTGTGTGAGAATTCTAAATCGGCAGCATCATTACGTGTTCGGGTTCAATGGTATCCCATTCGAATGTTCCATCGTAAGCGCGCGTTCTGATCCTAAATTCATCCAATCCAAGAAGTCCCTAGAACCAAATTCTTGCAACCTGATTATAGTCAGACTCAGAGGCGTTTACTGTCAATAAACTCAGCCTTCTGGCAGGTCGCAAGGAGACCATCCAGACATCCGAACAGTTGCTCCTATGACTTTCAACTGAGTAACTGATCTACAAACGTTCGGAATAATGATTCAACTCTTGCTCGTTCAAAATCCAGGAGTCTTTTGGCTTGCTTCTGGATAATACGTTTCCTAAAGTCTGTGTCCTCCATCAGAAGATCGATCATCTCTCCTACTTCCTCGAATTCTTTCGTGACAATCATTATACCAGATTCGCCTAATACTTCTGGAATTGCAGCCGCACGGTACGCGATAATAGGAACGTTGAAACACATGCATTCAATTAGAGGGATGCAAAAGCCTTCATGCTCGCTCATAGTTATGAACACGTCGGCCAAATTGTAGTAGGCAAGTAGCTCGGCAGTCTTACATGATTGACCATTAGAATCCGTAACGAAATAAACTTTCTGGAGCCTATACTTTCTAACCAGACCAAAAAGGTAGGCAGTGTAAACTTCAGTGTCTACATATGAACCTACCAAAAAGAGCCTTGATTGGGGATTGATACACTTCTGATAGTATCCAAAGATCTTAACGGTATCTTCTAACTTCTTGTTGGGGGCAAATCTACCCACATATAAAATATTCGCTAAGGAATCATTGTACTTGTGAATTGTGTCGGTACAGCATGGGCCGTCGTATCGAGAGAAGTCAACTAGGAGAGGTAATACCCCTGTGCGTGAGAAGCCAAGCTCGACCAACTCCTGACGGTTGAAGTCCGAGTCAGCCAGAGCAAGATCTGCCCTGTCTATTAATGATGGTAACTCCTGCCTACCCTTTTTCAATAGCGCCACAACTTTCTCGCTGACGCCTAGGAAATATTGGTGTGGAGTAATATTATGATAGATTATGCATAGCTGGTGTGGCATCCTTCTTACAACATTCGTCAGGTCAGAGCCTATCGAGTAATGGTAGAGTAGGATTGACCTTTGACCCACATTTTGAAGCTCGTGAGCGCTCTTGGCCAGACCAGCGTAATCGGGGTGCATGGTTTCAGCATAGATTTGAGAAACATATCCCCATTTCTCGAGAGTTTTCTTAATCTCAATAACCTCGTTTCCAATGGCGTCGCCAGGAATGAACGTCGGTAATACTTGATGGATTTCCTTCTGCAAGCATAAAAGCCTCTTCTCAGTTTAGTCGATATTCTTTGTGATAGAGAGAGTGGTTCGTCTGGTCATGTTAAATGGCCCCAGTCCATTAATGAAGCTGTGGAGTATCCATAGATATTTTTGCATGACCTTTTCCCAAGCGAAGTTCTCTCGAACGTATTCTCTGCCGTTTTCTCCCATTCTCCTACGGGCATCAGTATTCTCGATTAGGAAATCCACACATGCAGCAAACTCATCAAAATCCTGAAAGTAAAGGCCTCCATTGCTTCTAGTACAATGATACTTAGTGACAGCACAATTGCCGTGGACAAGAACAGGAGTCCCGCAAACCCAAGACTCCATGATAATTATGGAGAAGCTCTCATGAATCGAAGGTTGACACGTAGCAACAGCCGCAGCGAACCCGTCATACTTTTCTTGTCCAGAAACAGGAGTTAGGTCGATTATGTTCTTCCTGCAACGATCTGGCACGGATACGTTTCCAGGCCCGTTTAACACAAGCTTCAGTTTCTTATGCCCCAACTCAATATATCTAGAGAAAAAGTCAATGAGTAGAGGCGTATTCTTGGTCGAATCCTTTCTTCCGACGTATAGAATGAAATCTTCGTCGACACCAAACTTGCGCCTGAATCGAAACTCATTAGAGTTTATCTCGGTGTCGATTCCCGCTCCTACTACCCAACAGCGCTCCTTATCGAGACTATAGAGACTCATAGCAAGCTCCATCTCAGGTTCTGAGAGAAAGAGAACTCCTCTAACCGCCTCAAACATTTGTCTAAAGATGTGTAGATAAGCGTAACTCTCGTCATGCAAGCAGGGTATGAGAAAAGACCTCTCTGGACATATCTGAGAACCAAAATATGTCGTTCCAAACATGTAGGGGATGAAGAAAAACACGTATTGAGAAGCGTGTCGAGCAATGAATTTGTTCAAGGTAGAACTGTTGATCATATTTTTTATAAAATGTCCTTCGTCGTCAGGTGAAATCGGAAGGGAATTCATAAGTCTCAAGTTTATCTTGTCGAATAATTTCGTGTTACGAGGATCGACTCGAAAACGCCTTACCGGAACCTCATCAACGTCATATAGACCTTCTTCGTAGTCGTTTGTCCAATCACTCATAAACTGCTTAGAGCAAGTCGTGAGAATCTCCACTTCGATACCGCGCCTGCGGAGATTTTCCGCAGTAGTCTTCGCTAGCGTTTCAGCTCCCCCCATTATGCCTTCGCCATACCAAGGAACAACAAAAGCAACCTTCATAATAGGAAGACCCTCAAGCCCTCTTTCTAACCACGCTTCAGCACCAAGCCTCAAAGGTTAAAGCGATATTGCCGAGATAATTAAGCTTTAAGAATTTCAGCGCAAACGAGTCCTCCAGCTTTGCCCAAGGGGCTCTCAGGCTGTATGTAGTCGATATCCGCTAGCATCCAGATGGAGCAAGGTTCATATATCTTCCCGTTCCACTTGAAGAATTCCTCTTCCGTTATCTTCAGCCCCTTAGTTAACTGCCTCCATACATGTTCACTGTAAACTCTAAACCAGCCATGCGTCGCTTTTCGCCCAAAAGGAGCGGTAACTAGCATTCTTCCGTTCTCTCTCAGACTACTGAGCATCGCGTTGAGAGCAAGCCTATCCCCGTCCGCAAAGGGTTTCATCCCATATGCTTCGAGCCCTATGTGCTCCAACGTTGAAATACATATGACGAGATCGAAGAACTCGCGTGGAAGGACATTTTGCGTTACATCACCTTTAATGAAATGAAAGTTGCGAGGCACGCCAACCAAGGGATCTCGAGTGTCGATTCCATGTAACTCCAAATGCCCTAGAAACTGAAGGTAAGTGCTCTCTGAGCAACCAACGTCAAGGACCTTTCTTGCATCACGTATCCTTGCCAAGCACCATGGAACCTCTACAGACCGTTCATTAACATGCAAGAACTCAGGAGAACGCAACATGCTTGCCATGACATCTACCCGGCTGGCGCCTGAAGCGAGCAGCCGAGAATGTGTCACGAGCCCGCCGGGATCAGGGTCCCTCCCAAAAAACGCGCGATACACGAGAGAGATGAACTCTTCATCAGTCGTTCTCGGCACCGACGCCTTGGCTTTTTCCTCAATCGTTTTCGCCACCGCGTTCAAACACCTAACGACGGATGCATTAAAATATTCTTGCCTATCAACGATCGGATCAACTGTCCATCTGATCTCTTGCTGGAGAAGCCTCCTAATCTTGACCACAAGGCGACTTATAAAACGCCTGTAGGACAGTATCGGGCGTCTGACCTGAATTTGCCATGCCACATCTGCCGCATGAAGATTCTCTCTGAGGTCAACACCTGAGACTTCTGGTTGGAATCCAGGCTCTTGGAGCAGCCTTTGCACTTCAGAGTAACCGCTCTGCTGCCTTCTCTTCTTGATGTTCTCTCTTATCCTCTCCATGATCTCCTCTACGTCGATCTCCTCATCTCTAATCTCAAACGTGCTCATGCTCCTTCACATCGAGTCATTCTTTAGTGCTTCTGTATCTTCCAATAATCCACAGCCATAGCCAACCCTTCATCCAGCGTAACGCTAGGTTTCCAGCCCAACTTCTTCATTATCCTAGAACTATCCAATACGATATATTTTGTATCCAGCTTCGCCGGGCGCATCGGGTAGCCAGGAGGATAAGATCTTTCAACGATTTGGCCTTTGAAGCCAAGCATGTCTGCTAATTTCTTGGCCAGGTCGATGTTCGAAATCGGGTTTCCAGGCGAAACATTGAACACCTCGCCTTCAGCCGTTTCCTTTTTCATACTCAAGAGATACGCGTTCACATGGTCATCAACCCACATGTAATCTCTCACATGATCCGGCGAGCCAACATAGACCGGACCCCCATCGACCATAGAGGTTATGAGATACTCGACGAGAAAGCCTTTCTCCCCTTTCCTTCCATAAGTGTTGTTACACCTTAGAACAGTTGCCTTCAGCCTATACACCTTCATGGCCATCTGAATGTACTCGTCAGCCGCCGCCTTGGAGACAGCATAGGGCGAAGAAGGCCGTAGCCTAACGTCTTCTCTGAGAGGCTTACTTCCTTGCCAGCCATAAACTTCCGCTGTCGATGCAGCGATCAGCCTCGCTTTAGGGGCTCTGTCGAGGATCGAATGGACGAGGTTGCAGGTGCCCAGAAAGTTCGTGCGTAAATATGGAAAAGGGTCCTCGTAGCTAAGTCTGACTGGCGTCAACGCGCCCAGATGGAGAATGAACTGAGGATTCGATGTCTCTGTTGCTGAGAGTAGCGAATGGTACTCGCAGAGATCTCCTTCTATGAAGTGTACTCGATCCATAACAGGCCTCAAAGAATCTAGTTCACTTCGACTCGTATGCCTTACCAGCCCAAAGACTTGGTAGCCTTCTTCAACCAGCTTTATAGTCAAATTTGAGCCGATGAAGCCGGTGCAGCCAGTTATCAGAACGCTTGTCATCCTAGACGAGCCTCCAATTCTTCATCTCTGCGTCCGCTTCCATTAAGTCTTTTTGAGTATTTATCGTGAGGAACTTTCCTTCAAAAGGAAAAACTCTAACCTGCTTTCTCTTAGCCAACTCCGGGAAAACAGTCTCCTCCACATCTCCTCTGTCAGGCATATAGTCGAGAATCCGCCTATTGAATGCATAGATGCCCGTATTGATGAAAACATGATTGCATAATGGCTTCTCCAGAAAGCCGAGTAGATTTCCATCATTATCCGCGAGAAGATGTCCGAAAGCGCAACGGGCATGACCTCCGACTATTGTAGCAATAGGCCGATGAGCCGTATGAAATCTAGAAAGCTCCACCAAGGAGAGATCCACTATCTGGTCTCCGTTCATAGCGAAAAAGTTTTCATCGTGAACATACCTTTGAATGGCGAGCCGAAAGCCATCAGCAGTCCCACCTTCAACGGTATGCACGCTATATTCGATCTTTAGACCATACTTCGTACCATCGCCGAAATGTTCAATTATCATCTCCTTAAGATGTGCCACACCCATCACGACATTACGAACACCGCAATCCCGCAGCCACTCAACAACCCAATCTAGAAGTGGCTTGCCACTGACCATAACCAACCCCTTAGGAGTATTGTCCGTTAGCGGCCTCAGCCTAGTCGCAGGTCCTCCTGCAAGAACTATTGCCGTCTGGAGGTATGCTGTAGACATAGACATCAGGTCCCTAGCAAAATGTTTTCTAGGAAAACAAATAAGATTTGTGTAAGTTGCTACTAGGATCTTCTCCAAAATGAAAGCGCGAGTCTGTATGCTCCATAACCTGTGCATCTGGCGTGGTGGAGCAGAGAGGCTCATCCTCTCTTTGAGTCGCGAGTTGAAACGACTAGGATACGAGGTCGACATCATCGTACTACGCTATGACAGAGCAAGATGCTTTCCTGAATTTGGGGAGATCAAAGTAACAGGACTCTCGCGAATCTTCCAATCGCGAATCTTCAGCGCGACACCGCCGCTTCAGGCGTTGGAGCTCGCTCTACGCATTCCTAAAGGTTACGACATAATACACGCGCACAACTTTCCCGCCGATGTTGCAGCATTTCTAGCTACCAAGCTCAAGAGAAGCTACATTGACACGCCATACTTATGGCAGTGCAACGAACCGCCGAGAATCATTTACGACCAAGATGAAATATACCGCTACTACGAGCAAGCCAAGCGGCTGGCTCTTTTGAAAAGAGCTAGGGCCTTACTGGGGCTACGGATGATGCATACAACATCCAAGCCTCTGGATAAGCTTGCGGTAGAGAACGCATCCGTTGTGACAACACTCAGCAGATTCGTGGCCGACAGGATCAAGGAAACCTACGGACGACACGCAAGAGTCTTAAATCCCGGAGTTGATCTACGGATTTTTCACCCTTATGTTGAAGGCAAAGCTGTTAGGCGAAAGTACGGGATCGGCGGTGCCCCACTGCTTTTGACCGTCAGCAGGCTATGGCCAGCTAAAAATATTGAAACAGCTCTCAAAGCATTTCGGATTGTTCTTGAAGATTTTCCAAGTGCCGTCTATATAATCGCTGGGGAGGGTCCGAGTGCGCGGACTCTGCAAGCTCTGGCATACAAACTTAGAGTGGGAGACAGAGTGAGGTTTATCTCTGATGCAGAAGCCGATTCGCTGGCTGAGTTCTACGCCGCCTGCAACGTTTTTGTGTTTCCAGCACTAAGCGAGCCCTGGGGTCTCGGCACGCTGGAGGCTATGGCCTGCGGAAAGCCTGTTGTAGCCGCCAAGGATGGAGGTCTGCCAGAGATGATAAACGACAAACACGACGGGATACTAGTGGAACCAAGAGACCTACGATCATACGCAGAAGCCATTCTACACCTACTGGATGATCAATCTCTTGCGCGAGCCATAGGGGAGAAAGCAGCGATCAAAGCCAAGGCATATACGTGGGAGAGCATGGCAAAAACCTATTCTAAGATCTACGATCAATTGCTACAGCCCTGATAGAATTACCTAAGCCTCCAAGACAAGTCAGCATCCTCAACGTATAGAAAGAATCTTCCATCAAAGCCTCCAAGCCCCGGAAGACATCCCGCTCGATCAGGGTTGCGCCCCCACAGGACGCGAGGGGCTCGAAAACCTCACAATCGTACTGCCCATTATCATGCTCTTCTCTGCCTATGTCGATGAAGCCTCGCCAGAACGGTATACCCATTCCTCCAACCGAGTCTAGACGAGAATGATCCTCCATAGAGACCATCTTGCAAGCAACAGCCACAATGCTCGGGTCCTTGGTTGCAACACCGAGCAAACGCTCAACCCAGCTCGAATTCAAAACTTCAGCATCGCTGTTAAGTAATACAACATAGTCAGCCTCAACCTTCTCTATGGCTCTATTGTAGCCCTCAGCGAACCCTAAGTTCCTAGAGTGCTGAATAACTTTGACCCATGGAAACTTCTTCCTAACATGTTCCACAGAGCCGTCTATGCTCCCATTATCAACCAGGTAAACATCCAAGTTCGGATAGTCAGTCCCAGCAACGCTGGATAGGCAGTTGGGGAGCCACCTCAAACTGTTATAGTTAAGTATCATAACCGCGACTCTCGGAGGCCCCACCAACATAAGAAACTCCCGCAACCTTACACAAAGGAATAACTAAACGCAAGAGCTTAAGCTTTTCAAAACATGGTCGCTTAACCAAAGTTGTTCTGAACGCTCAGCTAATTACCTCCTCCCTCAGTTGGCCACCTCAATAGTCATACTTCCACTCACGTCCTCTGAAGAAGCACGAGTGGGCAAGCAAGCGTTATCAAGCATATACAATGCTTCAAGCCGACTCCTCAGCATCCTTATTCTTCCCATAGGAGCAGGCTTGGCAGCAATCTCACAAACAGCCATTAGAATCGCTTACGGGCAAGCTTACATTGAGGGCGCAGCTCCCTTCGCCCTTCTAACAGCCACAGCCATACTCCCAGCCTACCTCTCAATAAATACTTCAACCCTCCAAGCCATAGCTGAGACGAAAGTTCTGGCGAAGATCGGCGCCGCCTCAGCCATCATAGACATAGCACTCGTCACAATCCTCGTTCTACCGTTGGGAGCGAATGGAGCCGCCCTAGCTAGAACAGCAATGTTTCTAACCGTTTTCCTCTTGACGCAGAAGACACTCGCCTCGAAAGCTCAGATCAAAATCAACCTTACCCACTTCGCAAAGACTGCGGCTCTGGCGGCGGTCGTCGCTCTACCGCTCGCCGCAATCGACTACGCTGTCGCCTACCAGTACCCGATCAACCCGATAATAAGACTCATCCTAGAAGGAATCTTCTTTCTAGTCTACACAATCTCGTTGAGGCTCTTCACGATCGTCGAGAGGAAAGAGGAGGACTACAATTGGAACTACATTAAGAAGAATTATCCTCGCGTCAAATTGATTCGGGAAGATATAGCCCACTATGATGAACTCAAGAAAGCATCCAAGGGAGTTGATGCTATCGTACACGCGGCCAACCTATACGCGCAAGAGTATGCACACGCATATGGGCTCAGGACAGGGATCTTCCGGATGAGCTGCATAAACGGCGAGAGGCAGTTCGGGGTCGAAGATCAGGGGTGGGTCGCATGGTTCACAATAGCGACGGTTACTGGAAAGCCTATCACAATATACGGCGACGGGAAGCAAGTTAGAGATGTTCTATACGTAAGCGACCTCGTTGGCGCATTCGATGCTTTCTTGGAAAGAAGCAAGACACTGACCGGAGAGGTCTTCAATATAGGCGGAGGACCAAAGAATACGCTCTCCCTAATCGAGTTAATAGGCCTCCTTGAAAAACTGACAGGCAAGAGAAGTAAGATTAGGTATTCTGATTGGCGGCCTTCGGACCAGAAAGTCTACATCTCCGACATATCGAAAGCCGGGGAAAAGCTAGGTTGGTCTCCTAAAGTCGCCCCTAAGGATGGAGTCAAGAAACTAGTTAGCTGGGTTCTTGAAAATGCGCAACTGTTTAAATAAGGAGGAAACGCTTTAGGCGTAGAATCTGAGGGTTTGGAAGAATATGAGGATCCTAGTTACTGGTGGAGCTGGCTTCATAGGTAGCCACGTGATTGACAGACTCAAGGCTGAAAATGAGATCACAGCTTTGGACAATTTGTCGGCTGGCAAAATGGAGAACGTTCCAGGAATTCCACTAATAGAGAAGTCGGTAAAAGATATGGAGAAGTCGGATGTTAAGGGCTTCGAAGCCGTAATCCACTGCGCAGCTCAAGTTTCAACCTTTCTGTCTGTGGACTATCCTGGTGAGGATTTCGAGTCCAATTGCTTGGGAACCTTCAATCTCTTTGAGGCTTTGAGAAAATTTAACGACGACGCGCTCACAATCTATACGAGTAGCAGAAGCGTTCTAGGTGAAATACCGCCGCCAAAGGTTGCGGACGAAGCCTCCCCATACCGCCCAAGCACATTCTACAACGTCCACAAAATCTACGGTGAAATGCTCTGCAATATCTATTCCGAACTATACGGAATGAAATTCATCATTTTGAGGCCTTCCAACGTCTACGGTCCTAGGCAACCCTACTGGAAGATGGGCTGGTACAACTTTATCGCCTACTGGGTAAAGCTCGCTCTAGAGGACAAGCCAATCCCAATATACGGAACCGGAGACCAAGTAAGGGACTACGTCTATGTGGAAGACACAGCGCAAGCGTACGTCTTAGCATTAAAGAATAAGAAAGCGATAGGAGAAACCTTCCTTCTACCGTCGGGAAAGGGAACCTCCCTAAACGACCTAGCCAAGAAGATCATAGAACTCGCAGAAAGCAGATCAAAGATCCAGTACCTCCCAAAGAGGAAGGGAGACATAATGAGGTTCATCGGTTCCTATAGAAAAGCGAAGGAAATTTTGGGCTGGAAGCCAACAACCTCACTACAGGACGGACTTAAAAGGGAAATAGAATGGATGAGAGGGGAAACAAGGTCCTAAGATCACCGTACGCAGCCACATTCTCAAACATTCTAGGAACATTGAGCCCCTCATACTGGTGCCAACTCGCATAAGAAGCTTCTCAAGCGCCAGCCCCAAAAACCGCTCTCGAAGTGAACAGAGGGCTCTTCCTCGCGAAGCTTAGGGTTGACAGCGAAGCGAGAAGCCGATTCAGCATCATTCAGAAAACGTTAAATTTCAAACTATTCTATTGGTCGCAATACTTCGAGGTGAATCGGATGTATCTGTTCTGGCACCTAGTCTTCGCAGTTCTTCTAGCGGTATTTCTCTATCGCCTCACACTTCCAAACCCCGCCCATCTCTACCTACTCACAGCCATCTCAGCAGGAGTCCTACCGGACCTCGACCACCTGCTCTGCTGGAACCCAGAATACCTCTCCCATCTACTCCCCACATACTTTGGCGAAGGCCTGACCGTGATACTACGTACAAGCGTCTACCCCTACATCCTTCACCTCTGGCTTTGGCCGCTATCCATACTCGCCGCATCCCTGCTGATGAGAAAGAATAAGTTTCACATATACCTAGCAGCCGCCGGAGCTTGCTGGGCGCTTCACCTAGCCCTAGACGGCGTACTCGTCATGATCTAGGAAAAAACGAAGCTCTCTTTCAATGGCAAAGATGAAATCATAAAACAATATCCCAGCTTGAATCCCTAACGTCTGACAGCTCGATGCGAAACAACAAATACTCTGCGAAGGCTCATATACTAGTTTCCAAGTAGCAACTGCTAAGAAGAATGATCCGTCTTCACGACCTGATGTCTCCGTTTCGGCCTACAAACATGACGTTTGATCTGAAGATTTCACTTCCAAGCCAAAGCTATGAGGTAATTCGATTGGGGTTTAGGGACAAACGCTCTTATGGCAAAATTTATATATGAACTCTTGTTCTTTTGACCCTGGTCCTCGATCTTGAAGGTTCAGATCGATAACAAGGTTGAGCGCCGTTTCAGAGAGTTGGCTATGAGGAAGTTTGGATTCGGGAAGGGTTCTTTGAGCGAAGCTGCTCAAGAAGCTCTTTTAAGGTGGATATCCGAAGCAGAGGGGAAGGTTATGGAGTTTAAGGGAGACCCGGTCGAGGCTATCGACGGCCTACTGGCCGACGTGAACATGGATTCAGTCAAGCTACAACATGAAGCAAAAAAGTTTTGGGGTTCAAGGAGCATTGAAGGATGCATCTAATCGACACCAACATATTTCTTGAGGTTCTCTTGGCTAGGGGTAGAAAAGAAAGCTGTAAGAAGCTTTTGAGAAAGCTGAGGGATGGAAAAGAAACAGGCGTGCTAACAGATTTCAGCGTCCACTCGATAATGGTAATAATGGACGCTTTTAGAAAACCTAACGAGTTAAGAATGTTCCTCTCAAGTCTCTCAGCATACAAAGGCTTGCATATTTTTTTCACAGATCTATCCATCGAGATCAAAGCCGCGGAGCTGGCGTCAGAGAAAGGGCTGGATATAGATGACGCCGTCCAATACTCAGCAACCCTATCGGCAGGGGCTGAATGCATAGTCTCCTACGATAAGCATTTTGATAATCTTGAATTCCCACGCAAGACTCCCGAACAGCTAGTTTAACCTCGACTGTGAATCGCATACTCACTGTTATCGGACGAATGACATTTCATAACTTTCCATTCCACTTCATAGTCCGTCAAGCTCGCGGTTAAACCTGCAAGCTTCGTTCAGCAATAAGCCATAACTGGTTGATCTATGTCCAAAGTTGACGCTCGATAGGAAGCGACAAATAGACTCGAAGGCTCATATGCTAAGAAGAATGATCCTAGGGGCGGGATGGATAGGCTTGTTTTACATTTCGCGTGAGCTTTCCGGAGACATTCTTAACGACATAGCCTTGAGCGACGGAGCTCTTCCATTCTTGGGGCAATGGGATGTGTTGATAGAACACATAACCATCACGCAGTGAGAATCGTCAAAAATCTAAGCTGAATCTCATATGCTTAAAGTCGGTAGTTAGTGAGTGCTTGGTAGCCAAATCCTTCATTCCGAGAACAAATGGTACATCATCCCTGAAAGCAATAGCAGTCCAAACGGAGAGTTCTGGAGATTGATACCCATTTTCGTCTTGAAGTTTTAGGGTCAATTTGCATAGCCTCACTTTCAATTCTGGCTTAGGTGAAATACCTCTTAGAGCGGCTGTTGCATACTTGCCAATCCCCAGAAGCTCGAATATTCTAGAAGGTAAGAGTGTGATTATCGCTCCAGTATCGTATACCAATGGGAATAGCCCGTACCATTTCCCGCCAGTTGACTTGAAATTAGCGAAAACTCTGTAGAGAACTGACTTGCCTAAATCTTCTTGGAAAACTTTGCGAACAGAGTTTGTCGCATCATCTCTGAACGGGGCTTCTAAGAACCTGTATGTAAGCTTGACCAAGCACACCACCAGTCAGCATATAATCGATAGCAAAATCCTCTTCACCCGCGATCTTCTTCGCTTTATCGTATACTTCTCCGAACTCTCTCCCTACTACTATGACTTTCCCGTCCTTGACGGCAATATACATGTTTGGATATTTTCTCTGGAGCTCCGAGTAGTGCTCGCCTATCCACTTAAGATCTTCAATTTGTGCTATCCCCATAGCCATCCCTCAAAGGAAAAAGAGCTTGGCAATTTATAAGGCTGTATAATAATTGGACTTTTGAAGCCGACATGTTGCCTTTCCATGTGAAAGATTGCCTATCGAACTTTTCTTTACGAGAGCGGTTCAGTTGGATTCCATTGGTCGAATGAGATTATTTTTCCATCCAGGTTTAACGCCGCCGCAGCGTAGTGTGAGTCGAAGAACGTGAGATTGATCATCTGTCTAAGATATACGCCTCCTACAGCCATGTCAAAGGTCAATGCAACGTGTCTTGTACGCTGTCTCTTAACGGGAAGCGACAAATACTCTGCGAAGGCTCATATGCTAGTTTCCTAGCAACTGCTAAGAAGACTGATCCTGTATGCATCCATCAAGGCTGCTAGAGGCACTTTATGCCTTCATCTTCTACGCTGGAGTCGCAAGATTCATAACACAAGCGGAAGTCGGCTTATGGTCGATATGAATATCCTCTATGTAGAGATAGACCTAGATTACGTCAGAGCCGTAATGAACTCATGAAGGAGAAAGACTTTATCGCTCCTTCTAGCAAGCAACTCCGTGTCCAAATAACCACTAGGTTTCAGCCGCTATTCTCCTTGCTTCTCTCACGACCTCCACGTACACTTCTTCCTTCAACCTGAAGCCATGTATTATCAACTGTTTCAAAACTTCTAGAAACCCGTTCAGGTCTATTTCCTTTTTCTCCAAAGCTCTTAGCAGAACGAAAGCAGTCCCTCTTGGCGTCAAGTCTAGTAACCTTGCAGCCACTCTCCCAGAAACCTCGTCGATCAAAACTTCTTCGACGCCCAGATTTTTTGCAAGAGAGAGAACGGCAGCTTCTCCCGGCTCTAACCTTATTGGAGTT
>Ga0315314_1000553_pt1 | contig 40115 bp, 40 predicted proteins | sample TDP9_MG_FD_203631 | JGI IMG/M metagenome (GOLD analysis project Ga0315314, IMG submission 203631) | Freshwater sediment microbial communities from Lake Towuti, South Sulawesi, Indonesia - TDP9 | ecosystem: Environmental > Aquatic > Freshwater > Lake > Sediment | place: Indonesia: South Sulawesi... | reverse complement strand
GAATCTACACTAACCAAAAATGCCCAAGAACTTTGAAAACGACGACACCCATCCAACCAGAGCGCGTTTAGGTCAAATTGGAGAATCGAGTTTACTGATGATTCAGTCTGTCAATTCATAATCCATATTTGAATCCAAGATGCAAAGGCAGTTGAGGATCACGATTGATTGAAGCAGTCTCTGAGGAAAAGATAGTCACATCACCTGAAACCCGACTCTGCCACGAGAGAATAGCTGAAAGAAAGACTGTTGTTTATGAAACCCGTATCGACCCAACAGTAGCTCAAGTAACTGGAGAGAGATTGAAAGTGCAGTTATTTACCAGATTCGGGTTCATGAAACCTAAACCTGAAGAGATACAATTTGTCTCTGTTGACAAGTATTACGAGCCTTACTTGGTGATGAGCGGAAGATACTTTATCGATTACTATCGCAAATGCGCCTACAAGTTCAAAGTTGACAAGAAAGTGCTCGAAATCATTCTACTCAATCACAGACTAAAACCCAGCCAGCTCACAGATCCCTCCGAGAAAGGCTGCAAGGAGATCAAACTCGAGGGAGAAGAACGTTTAGTGTACGAGGTCAAAACCTCCCTTATCCTCGACAGGTCGGGGCGAGAAGTTACAGCCAACAGTCTCCCATCAGCTCCCTCAGAGAGAAGCCCCAAGAAAGTACTCGAGAAATATGGAGCAGAGGAAATCCCAACGGATGCAGACTTGACAATCATTCGTTCGAGAATACTCCACCGTCCCACAGACGCAAGCAGAATTGTCAAGGAGCTCTTCGAAGTCAGCGAGCGAACCATAATCTATACTCCGAGGTTTAGAGTTGTATACAAAAACGTAAAGACAGGTAACGAAAGAATCTTAGAAATCGACGGTGTTACATCTGCGAGAATCCACACGCAGTCCTCTGCTCAAATTCTCAGAAAACTGGTCTAAATTCTGTTGTTTGATTGCACACATTCAACGACTGATCCTTCGTTATTGTGCACTTCCACATACGTAATGCCGCATAATGTTTCTATTTTCAAGGCAGGATGCTATGGTGAAAGGTGGCTTCGAAAGATGAAGACTGTGGGCATTGTTGGTAGTGCAAGGCGCGGGGGAAACACTGAGATTCTCACCCAGATAGCCCTAGACGAAATTCAGAAAGAAGGCATAGACACAATCAAAAACTTCGCACACAACATGACTTGGCTACTAAAAAAGACACACAAACAACCACACAAAAGAAGTAGTCCTTAAGGCTCATGCCCCTACTACTTCCAACTAACCTGAAAAAGTGTCGTGCCATGTATTTTGTGTGCGAATTATAGTGTTCGATTAGCTATTCGCGATCAACCGCCGAGCTCGATTGCAATGGCTCCAATGAAGGAAGTCATATACCTAAAATCGACGAGCCTCATGCTCTCGTTCGGTGCATGAGTGTTAGCCTCAGGGTCAGGAATTTCGCACAAGGCCCACGGTGTACGGTTGCCAAATAGATACGCAGGTCCAGATCCCTGATTAGACGGGGAAAGAATCGGTTCTCGGCCACTAAAGTTCTTGGCTGTTTTTGCCAATAGCTGAATGAACGGTTTATTGATAGGCGTTCTGCTCGGTCCGTAGCCTTCTAGTAGCTTCGTTTCGACGTCTGAAAAACCATGTTTGTCCAAGTGACGTCTCAACAACTTGTGGATTTTCCCTGGATCTTGGTCGGGCACGAGTCTAAAATCTACTTTTGCCATGGCATCCTTTCCTATTACTGTTTTTGAGCCAGGTCCTTCCCAGCCTGCTGATAAGCCACATATTGAGCACGTCGGACTGAATTCCAGCTCCTTCCAGAATTCTACTCCTTTTCTTCCGAGGAGAAATTCCTGCGTGTTATAAAGCTGTTCATATTGCTCAATCTGATCTGGCGGATAGCTTGCAAGCAGTTTCATCTCTTCTTTGGTCGGAGGAACAACATCATCATAGAAGCCGTCAATCTGAATCTCCTCCCTGTGATTCTTCAGAGTTGAAAGAGCCCACACTAGTCGCCAAGCTGGATTTATCACGATAGGAGCATTGCCTGAATGCGCATCTTTGGAGAAGCCTTTTACATGAAGTTCAAAGTAGACATCGCCTTTCACTCCCGCATATATGTTGGTTCGTTGTTTTGGAACAGCATTTGCCCACTCCCAAATGCACCCATCGGCCTCAAGCAGGTTAGGATTGGCTATACAAAATTCCCCGAGATGAGTGCTGCCCGCCTCCTCCTCACCCTCTAAGACAAACCTCACATTGCATTCCGGTTCATAACCAGCTTCAAGAGCATTCTGAATTCCAAAAACGTTGGCGACAATAGGACCCTTGTCGTCAAGCACGCCTCTCCCGTATAATCGTTTATTCCTCAACGACAGCTCGTACGGAGGAGACTTCCATTCGTTTAGGGGCTCTTCAGGCTGGACATCATAATGATTATAAAATAGCAGAGTGTTTTCCATGTTGCGATCTAAATCAGCTACAACTATCGGTGCACCAGCCGTTTGAAAGACTCTGACTTTGTATCCTCTCTCTTGAAATTCTCTTGTCAACAGGTCAGCCATAGGTCTCATGTCATGCTTCTTATCGAAGCACGTTGGAATACGGATAGCCTCCCTGAGGCAATCTAGTTCATCTTGTTCATTTTTCTTTGCGATTTCTAAAAGCTTGGCTTTGTCATAGCGCAATGAGCCAATCCTCCTTTGGGGCATATGAATATGCAATTGCAAGGACTATAAGATTTGTTGCACAAGTGACGTGTCTAGACCTGCTAATCTCTATGATCAACAAATCGCTCTGTGGGGCTTGTGTGCTGAAAAAGCACACAACATATTTTAGTTCATCTTGCAGACACCTTCTGTATGAAGCACTACTCGCTCTATCTTGATTGGTATGTTCGCGTGCCGAAACTCAGGTATGATCTTAGATCAAGCGGCTTGTCCTTCTTCAAATACAACATAAACCTAGGCGAAGTTGACCTCAGCCTCAACTATGCAAAAGGCAATCCTGAAACAGTTAGACAACTTGCAAAGTACTACCACACGCAACCAGAGAACGTATTCGTCTCAAGCGAAGGAGCCTCAGGCCAAAACGCCCGAATAATCAGAGTGCTATCTGAACATCTCGGAGATAAAAACGAAGCAGTTGTAGAGTTTCCCACTTACGAACCCCTACTGCGACAAGTTCAAGAACATTTTGCTAAGGTAAAGCGGTTTGAAAGAAAAAAAGAAGAAGGATACCGTCTCAACCCAGATGCGATTCGCAAGGCAATCACAGCCAAAACGGGACTATTGGCCCTCACAAATCCTCATGCACCAAGCGGAGTGGTAGCAGATAGGCGCGAGTTGGCTGAAATAGCGCAGATGTCCAATGAACGTGGCCTCTTTGTTATTTGCGATGAGATTTACGCGGAATTCAGTCGAGAGTCGACGCCTTCATTGTTTTCATTCGGTTGTGAGCGAGCGATAGTCACAACGAGCTTCACAAAGGCGTTCGGACTCGGCGGACTGAAACTTGGAACGGCTCTAGCCAGCAGAGACATGGTGAGCCACCTGTATTCAGATGTGCTCAACACGGTCGGAAACAGCTCGAATATCGTCCAAATAATCGCGGCAAAGATACTAGCCAACGACCAAGCAAGGCTTCACAGATATGTAGCTCAATGGTCCGGGCTTAAGAAAGAGATGGAAGAATGGCTCGACGAGCACAACCTGCCATACTATCCGAACAAGCATGGTGTCACCTACTGGGCGGGGTCTCCAATTGAGGATACTTACAGATGGACAAACGATGTCACATTAAGAAAACACAGTTTGGCAGCCGTTCCTGGCGCCTTCTTCCTCTTTAAAGAAGACAACAAAATCGTCAAATCAAACATGCTTAGACTCGGACTCGGCGCCATCAACCCAAAAACCGGTCTCCAAGAAGCTTTGGAAGCCCTAGAGAAGGCACTGAAAATCCCTTGAATTAAGAGTTGGTCCTCAGACAAGTTCCTATTCGAAGCGCGCTAGAAGAAAATCAAAGCATTATTTGATCTTGTGGAAACGGTATCTTTCCAGATACATATCAACTTTTCCCGACTCGTCCACAACGAACTCTACGGGCATTCTCGTAATTGGCGTGGGCAAGTAGAACTTCAGAGTCTCAAGCCGGTCGCTCTCAGGAATCAGCGGAAGACTTAGCTCAGCCAGTTTTTCCCTGCTCTCAAAGAACAATACACCGTCTTTCCTCACGACCGAAACTTTCACGATGCCTCTATAGCCCGCGTATTCGCCCACAAGCATAGCCATTTTCTTCTCAACCTCAAAGAACGAAATCTCCTTCAAGGGATCCCTACCCATCAAGAACGCCAAAATCACTGGCGGAATCAACCCTACTGACGCATAACCACCCACGTTGCATGTGTAAACGACTCCTATGTTCAGATCAGGCACGAAGGACACGTTTGCGCTCGAAACTCCCGTAGAGCCGCTGTGACCCACCATCATGTGACCGAAGAAGTCGTCTTCCATGTGCCAACCATAACCATACCACATCTTCCCGAAAAGCGAGGGCATATTTACTTGCACGTGTGGCTTGTGCATTTCCGCTAGAAGCGTGGAATCCAGAAGCCTGACGTCTTCAAAGACTCCGTGATTCATGTTGGCGATGAGATAGTTCGTCAACTCCATTACCGAACTCATTAATCCGCCGTCTGCATAGGACAACCTGCTAAGCGGGTGCACAGTAGGCTGCGGCAAGAGAATACCGTCTTTCTTTTCAGCAAAATAAGGCGTCATGACGTCGTGATCCTTCTCAAATTCGTCCCTTAAGAACGTAGACCGGTTCATCTTCAAGGGCTTCAGTATCATGTTCTTAATGTAATGCTCGTAGCGCATCTGACTGACCCTTTCAATGATCATTCCGAGCAGCTCGTACCCCTCATTAAGATAGAAGAATCGTTTTCCCGGCTCGGCTGCCACCTCATCTTTCGCACCGTTTACATGCAGCAATAGGTCCTCGAAACTGCTGAACGGCACCCACTTTTCGTCAACCCCCAAGTACCTGAGAATTTCAGTGTCTGCCCCGCCCAAGTCCGGAATACCTGAAGAATGAGTCATCAGATGATGGATGGTAATCGGGTTGTCCTCTTTTCCGATTTTGAACTCGGGCAGATACTTTTTCACTGGATCTTTGGGACTCAGCTTTCCCTGATGCACAAGCTGCATTATCGCCATTGCAGTGAAGGATTTGGTGACTGAGCCAACGCCGTACAGTGTGTCAGGGGTAGCCGGGGAGTTATCCTTCAAACGCCGAGCCCCAAACCCCCTAGCATAAATGACTTTTCCATCTTTTACAACTGCTAAACTCAGCCCTGGCACATGATCCCGCATCATAGCCTCTGCAATCAAACTTTCAAACTTCTGTCCAATCTCGCCGAGAGACATGATCTGTTCGCCTCTGTCATTCTAAAACAAGCGAACTCGCAAAATAAAATTTTCGTACCGAACCCAGAAGCAGATTGAGCACATGGTTAAGTTAGACCTTCACTTGGAGGCGAAAGCGTCTGACCAACATCAGCTTAACGAGCGTCTGGCGCGAGATGACAAAGCTTTTTGCTTTTCTGTGACTATCTATGTTGGCAAACGCGTGTTAGGGTCAGGAGAAGAAATACCTATGGTAAAGATTCGAATCTCTGAGATGAGCTGGGTTGACATCCAAGAAGCCCTAGATAACGGTTTTAGCACTGTTGTTTTCGGTGTGGGCTCAAATGAGCAACATGGTCCTCATCTGCCTACAAGTACGGATTCGCTGATTGCTGAGGCGTTGGTCTACAAAGTGGCCGAGAAACTTGGTAATGCTCTTCAAGCGCCCACTATAAACGTAGGATGCTCCGAACACCACATGGTTTTCCCAGGAACTATCAGCCTTAAGCCTGAGACGCTGAAGGGCTTGATCCGCGACTATTGTGTTAGCTTAGCAAAGCACGGGTTCAAGAACATCATCATTCTTCCATCTCACGGCGGAAATTTCGCCACTGTACGAGAAGTTGTTGATGAGCTCAATCAAAATCCTGAAGGAGCCAATGTCCTGGCTTATACAGATCTGAAAAGTCTTCTAAGATTCCTCGCTGAGTTTTCATCCAAACATGGAGTCTCTGCTGGTGAGTCAGGAGCTCACGGCGGCGAATCCGAAACATCAATGGTTCTGGCTTTACGCAAAGACTTAGTCGATATGAAGCACGCTGAAGAAGGTTTCGTGGGAAGTTTCGAAGATAAAATTGACTTTGTATTGAGCCAAGGCATAAAGAGTTTAACAAAGAACGGTGTACTTGGTGATCCTCGCAAGGGAGAAGCTAACAAAGGAGAAGAGTATTTGGACCTGTGGGCACAGAAAATGGTAGACTTTGTCCGAAATCAAATCGACAGTTGATCGGCTGGCGCGCGCTTTTCTTATTTCACATAAAGTATTATATTGGCGTTTGAACTAGTCTCGAAGCTTGAGGAGTAGCGTTTGTCGTTAGATGATATAGCGCGTCGTTTTGAAAAGTTGACTAATCAGCAACAAGAACAGTACTACAATCAGGAAGCCGGCCTGCCTTATGATCGCGAGTTGATGAAGAAACTGGCTCAAGAGCTTACAGACGTCGCCAAAGAGTTTCTTGACAGGTTTTCAGAGCCCAGAAGAATGTACCTGGCTTCAGTTGACACTATCGCCACTGCTGAGCGGTTAGAGGCTGAGCTTGACTTCAACGATCAACGTATGGAGAAAATCTCAACAGAAAAATACAAAATCGGGGACAAGAGAGTCAATTGGGGCAACTGGCGCCAGTTCAATTCTGTCACAGAAGACGCAAAGAAGCGTAAGGAAGTTTTCGATGAGTTCATTTCAAAGGCGCCTAAGATTGCTCCACTCGTCGAAAAACGGATGAGCATTTCAAGGGCAGTCTATGAGCGTTATCGTATGACGCCTCTTGAAGCTTACTTGGAACTTGAGCAGATGTCCTACGAAGAGCTCGAACACATGCTTACAAAACTCGGAGATGGAGCCAAAGCAGCATTCTTGTCAGCATCAGAACACTATGCACCCAAAGTTCTTCGCAAAAGCACCTTGGAGTATTATGATGACTTTTACACTTGGCGTGGACGAATTTTTACACCACTGATCAGTTATTTCGAAGGGAAGAACCCTTTGGTCGAGGTTGCCCGCTTCCTTGGCGTACTCGGTTTTGATCATTCTGCAATCAAAGTTGACGCTGAAGACAGGCCTAACAAAAGCCCGAGCGCTTCATGCTGGGCCATCAACGTTCCAAATGACGTGCGCATTCTTTATCGGAAGGAGACTCCCTTTTCAGATTTTGGGAGTGTTTTTCACGAGTTTGGTCACGGGATTCACGCCAGAAGTGCTGATCCAATGGATTCTGTGTGGAAGAGATACATCGTGCCCATGAGCGTTGCCGAAACGTTCAGCATACTAATCGAAAGTGTCACTGAAAACCCACTCTTCCTAAGAGAAGACCTCAAACTCAAGGATGAAGCGATTAGAGATATTGTTGACCGAGTGAGGTTTATGAGTCTGGCTTTCCTAACGTTCTATGCAGCAAATAGCATCATGAAGATGGAATTCTGGAGAAAGAAGTACTCTGTCGAACAAGCGGCAAAAAGGTGGCAAGAACTCAGTAAACGCTTTTTCATTGAAACACCAGGCTACTACTGGATTCTCCACCACGTAATGCCCAACTACGACTTGTACTCACCAAGCTATGTCATAGCCAGCGTCAGAGTGGCAGCCATAAAAGAAAAACTCGTCCAAGACCAAGGCGAAGCATGGTGGAGAAACCCACAATCAGGAAAAATCATAAAACAACTAGCACAAACTGGAGGAGAATTCGATATCAAAGCGTGGAAACTCGACCCAGAAACGTACCTAGACGAGCAGAAAACTCTCAGCTTCCAAAAATAATCCGACCTAGGCACTTTATAATCTTGTTCAGCAGCAATATTTTCTGCGTGTGGCCCTTCGGCATTTCTAAGAAATACTGTGACCGCCGGAATACTTCAGTTCAGAGAATATTACGATTTTGGTAATATTTCAGCACTTGCATTTGGAGATCATGGTCAGGTTGGCTACGGCTTGAAGAAATCTGTGAGACCTGCCTGTTTCGACAAAGTCTTTTGCTTGGCCTTCTTTTGTTCCTCAGTCTGCAATCCGAGTCGTTCTATGAGATGCAGACAGTTTTCAGGCGCGTAGCCGTGGAAGTGATTGTGAAATAGCCAAAAACCCTCTTCACTTAAGTCGAAGCATCCTCAACCTTCGCGACCCAAGGCTCCAGTTCTGCTTTCGAATACTTATAATCAAACCAAGGTTTCTCTCCTCTCCATGCCACCTAAAATACGCAAGATCAAAAAGAGGAGTTGCGGGTGATTTCTCCACACTATGAGGGGTTCGTCAATCAACTCGACGCTGTTTTGTGCGTGCATAGATGATTAAGTTTCTATGGAGTTTTTGGTCTTCCTTTGTGGATTAGTCCTCTGCATATCTGAATTTCTAATAGAAAGGTCTAGTCTATCCCTATGCTCCCTCACACAGAAACCCGGAAGCCCACCTACATGTGCTATGCAGAAACGATACTAGACTAGGGAGACGCGTGTGTGTTCTCTTCACAGAGCTCTGAAGTCTGGAAAGTGACAAAAAAGTCCAAACATATTTGAAGCATACAGTGAACGAGGTCTAGAAGCGCGACAAGAACTCGCCCACAGAAAAGCCCCACTCCCTCGTGGCAGTTCATTTCTTTACACACGAAGCTTTCAACCTGTCAAAACAATCAGCCAAACTACGCGCTTCTTCCTTTTGACTTTCAACTCCCAACCTCGCAAGCAAATCCTTCACCAACAAAGCCTCGATCACCGCAGCACCTCGCGCCCCAAAAATCTCCCCAATCGCCTCAACAAAAACCTCGGGCTTCGCAAGAATATCCTCAGGCTTCAATAAGTACCCCCTTCTGAGATGATAATAAACCGCCTTGGTAGCGCTTTTTCCGAAAACGTTTTCCATGCTTTCATCTAAGGCAACAAGTAAAGCTTTGCCTGAGCCGCCCTTTTTGACCCTCAAACCTTCACCGACCGAACGATGAGCATGGCTAGGGTTCTTATTTACGCCACCGGAGTAATATTTAACTTTTCTTATGAGAATACATATTTTTGTTACAAATGTGAAAGGAGGTGAAGGCTTCTGAACCTAAAAACCTGTCTGTTAGTCCTCATGGTCGCCATCGTTTTGCTTTCAGTCGGCGTTCAGGCGGTCGTTCTTTTCCAAGCAAGTGTAGCGTTGGAAACATTTGGCAAAACTGTTGCACTGAAAGTCTTTGGTGGCGGCGGTGGTATAACCCCGAGCGATGGCGGAGACCCAGTTCCAGGACCAGGCGTGCCCAGATAGAAAAGTCTTTACGAGCCAACTGTGGAATTATCAATGACAACCCGGTGATTACATGAAGAAACATCTAGATCTGCTCGACCTTCAAATACTAGAAGCAATAGGCGCTGAAAGTCCTCGGAACATGACTACCGTGGCGGATAAGTTGGGAATCAAGGATGCTACGTTGCGAGCTAGATTAAGACGCCTGAAACCCCTCATTTTTCTGAACGTAAACGTGTACCACACTTTCATAGGCTTGAGAAAAGTCTGCGTCTTGGCGAAGGCTGTCCTCGGCAAAGAGAACCTTCTTTTCGAATGCCTGAAGGCTATTGATTTTCGGCTTTACGTGTCACGCGTTTATGGCGAGTTTGAGGGCTGCTGGGCGATCTACGCCATACCGCCGAGGAACGAGGCAGAGTTTATATCTTTGCTGGAAACACTAGAGCGCGATGGTGTAGCCGAGAACCTTGAGTTTTTCTGGTCCACATGCTTCCATACGGTCAACCCGACAACCAACTGGCTCGATAAACAATCACTTGAATGGATTTTCTCGTGGGACAAATGGGTTGAAGAAATGCCGCTCCAACCAACCGAACTTCCCTACACTTTAGAAGACCCTTCAGCCTTTCCGCAAAGAGCCGACTATACCGACGTTTTTATTCTTAAGGAATTAGAGATAGACGCCACTGCGAGCTTTCGGTCGATCGCTTCTAAGTTGGGCGTCTCGCTGCAAAGCGTAAAGTACCACTTCGACAAGCACATCGTCAAACGCCAACTGTTAGAAAGTTATCAGGTGATTTCGTTTCCTTTCGACAGTAGTGAATCTGACTTTTTCTTCTTCGTTTTCATGTTTCCGACCCAAGAGAACATGGCCAAATTCGCAACTTCGCTCTTCAACAAGCCCTTCTCCAGATCTATTGGCAAGATTTTTGGCGAGAATGGACTTTTCGTGCAATTGTATCTGCCTAGGAAAGAATTTAGACGCTTAATTGATAGTCTCTCTATGCTTGTTAACGAAGGTTTTCTAAAGAGCTACAGGTACTTCATACAGGACCCCAGGTTCATTTCGAGACAGACGATTCCTTACAAATTGTTCGACGAAGGAGACTGGAAGTACGATCAAGAAAAATACTTGAAAACGCTCGAAAATCTCACAATAGAGCCAATCGAAAAACCTCAGGCAATCCCCCAAGAGAACCTCTGAACCCACCAAAAAACAGCCAGATAACTCTTCTTTTCGAAACTATGCAATTATGCGAATTCGAATGTTGGTTCATGCAAAAATATACCTATACTAGGAGAGGCGTGTGCTCTCTCTCAGAAGAAAGACCGTTTACAGAACGCCTATTTTTGTCACGGCGACACCTTTCTTAAGCTCGTGGATGAAAGGATTTATGCCCACGGAATCGCTGGCGATGTGTCCGGTGATTATGAGGTTTCCACGGTTTTCGGCTTTTAGTTTTTCCAAATCTCCTACGCTTATGTGGATGTACACCACCGTGCCGATGCCGTGTTTGTAGTATGTTTTCGCGATTTCGTAGCCGCCATTTGTTCCCGCCCCATGAGACACCACAACTTTCCCCGCAGAGTTTTCAGGTTTTCCTAATCGAATTTTGATTTTGGTGGTTGCTTTCTTGAACTCGGGCAATTCCTGCAACGAAGAAACTACATCTTGGACAGTTGAGCCTTTGCGTAGTCTGCTGTTGATTTGTTTGGTCATTATTCTTCTCCCAACCTCGTCTAAGGGTGTGTGGATGTTCATGAAGGGCATCTTCAAGAACTGCGCAACGTCGACCACGTGAGCATAGTTTCGCGTGTGCGCATCTACTTCCAAATCCCTCATCTTCCTTTCAACCGCCTTCTCCGCCTCAGCCCTCGGCACTCCCACTTCAACCATTTGCTGAACGTGTCTCTTGAAAACCTTATGGGAATTTACAATCGCTGTTCCGCCCATCGGGTGATGCGCAACCACAGCGTCATAGCCCTGTTGTTTCGCCAGCAAGAGTTCCGAGACTTCGGCGTCTATGCAGAACAATATCTTTCTGATGTTGTCGCCATTTACGTATATGGCGCTGTCCTCGGGAACCCTTTTCATCTCAGCAAGTCCCAAAGCTAACTGCATAATCTTTTCACTATTCATTCCAGCAGCAGCCTCCATCTTCGAACATTGATGGCTTATGAAACGAGTAGGCATATAAACTTTGGAACAGATTGAATTGAAAAAGAAGGGCGTCCAATTGCAGCAGCGAACGAGGAAAGTAGCATTAACAGAGGGCATAACTGCGGGCGTACTTTTCGGCACTGCAGCAGTCTTCATTAGGTTCTTGAGCGACACAAACGTGTTCTCCATAGCCTTTTGGCGATTAATCATCGCAAGTATCGCGCTTGCCATCATCCTTTTGGTTTCGCGAAGATTTTTCAACTTTGGTCTGGTGAAGAAAAACCTCAGAGATTTGGCAGTTTTGAGCGTGTTTCTCGGGTTGCATTTCATATTTTTCATATCCGCAGTCAAAGACACAACCATACTCAACGCCACGGTTCTGGTCAACACGACCCCCATTTTCTCAGTCTTCGTCTCAAGCTTCCTTTTCAACCTCAAACCCTCTCGTCTGGCGGTTTTAGGCTTGACCATCTCCTTCTTGGGTGTTTGCGTAATCGCACTCGCAGATGCTTACCCAGCTGGGTTTTCCTTGAACCTGAAAGGCGACTTGGAAGCGGTTCTAGCCGCTGCTGTGGAGGCGTTCTATCTGAATTTTGGCAGAAAAACCCGCAGTAAGATGCCCATACTTGCTGCGATGTTTCCGATATACATGTTAACCGCCGTGGTCGTTGGTGTCTTGACCATCCCGACTAACAGCACGCTTACGATTCCAACCAGTTTTGAAACAATACCCCCAATCATTGGTCTAGGCTTGTTGCCCACCGCCATTGCACACACGCTCTATTTCTCGTCTCTTTCAAACCTAAAATCATTCGAAACAGCCACCATGGCGCTGCTTGAACCAATCGGCGCCACAATCTTGGGTGCGATTATATTTTTCGAGTTTCCGGCGCCGCTTTTTGTCTTTGGCGCTTTTCTTATTCTGCTGGGAGTCACTTTTGTGGCAAAACTGCAAGGGTAAGGCAACGCTACCAAGTCTTATAAGCGTACATAGAAGAAAGGACTTGTGTGGTTAAACTATGTCGAAAGAAGACAAGATGCTAGATGAACTGAAAAAAATCAGAGAACTGCTCACCCCGAAACCCGCTCCACCAGCGCCGCCGCCCCCAAAGGGCATGTGGGCTGAATTCATGGACTTCTTATCCAAGTACAAGGTGATGGGACTCGCCGTGGCATTCATCATGGGTGTCTACTTAGGCGCTTTGGTGCAATCGCTCGTAAAAGACTTGATACTGCCAGTAATCGGCCTCGCCATACCCGGCCTTGGTAACCTGTCAACTTTCAAGATTCCAGTCCCCGCAGTGGAACTTCTTCCCGATGGAAGCCCGCCGGTTGGCTACACTGGCCAGATATTCGGAGTGGGGTCGTTTCTGGCGGCATTGATAACCTTCGTAATCGTCGCTTTCGTCATCTTCATACTAGTCAAAGTCACGAAGAAGTGGGGTATCGAATAACCGGCTAATGCACAATCCTCCCAAACTTTTTTCTCTTTTATAAAATTCTCATCGAACCAGATATCTGTCGACAAAGCTTGATGAGTTTAGTTGACTAGGTATGTTATGATTTTTTCGTACACGTCCTCGTCTCTCAAATCCTCGTAGCCCGCATAAATGCTTGGGTTGTCGTTCACTTCAACCACGAGGTAGTCGCCGTTGATTTCTTTAATGTCCACCCCGTACAAGCCGTTGCCGATTATCCTGCAAGCCTTTAACGCCGTCTCTTTAAACTTCGCGGGTGCACGTTCTTTTTTTAGGGTTATGCTTCTGCCCCAGATGAACTTGCTCTTGCCCCTCAGCTTCGCGCCATGTTTCCACTTTCCCTTGCGCATCGTATACTTGCACACGTAGAGAACCTTAGCGTTCAAGACGCCGACTCGCCAGTCAAAACTTGTGGGCATGAATTTCTGCGCGATCAGCATGTCTGACCTTCTGAAAAACCTTCGGGCAACGTCGCGGAAACTCGTTTCGCAGGCAACCCGCTCCACATACTTCGAAAAACTCGTGTACGGCGCCTTCAAAACAACTGGTTTCCCTAAAGCCTCGAACACTTCCGCGATTTGTTTGTGGTGAAACTCCTCCTTAGCCAAAAAAATTGTCGGAATGCGCGGTATATTGTGTTTTTCGAAGAGGCTGTAAAGATGAATCTTGTTGCCACAAACCTGTATCGATTTCGGGTCATCGACGACTCTTATGCCCATCTCCCACGCTGTTTTTGACACCACGTAAGCCGTGTAGAGCGGGTCGGTCGTGGCTCTTATGAAAACAGCGTTATACAGTGGGATTTCCGAAATATCAGGTTTGAACAAGAAATTGAAAACGTGCCCCATGTCTTCGGCTGTTTGTTTGAATTTTTGGAGAGCCTTCGCCTCTCTGGGATCTAAGAAATTGTATTTTTCAACAAAACAGGCTATCTTAGCCAATATTTCTCCCCAATTTTTGAGATTTGAGCAACTTCTTCAGAAATTAGCCTCAGGTCGGCCGGCACTATCTCTGCATTTTCCATTTTCTCTATTCCACAAAGATAGGCTTTATCGTCGAACAGTTGAATGTGCAGTTTGCAGATTGGCAACCTAAAAGCCTCATAGAATTTTCTGGCAACTTCTTCAACCTGCCCGCCGTGGCTGCTTTGTCCAAACACTGTTTTGACTGAAACCATCTTGCCGCGAAGTGGCTGTGCGCAAACAGTGAATTTATGACTTAGCCCCAGGCTGCGTAGAGCTCTGTAGAGGGCGCTTCTGTTTTGCGCTGTTTTGTAGCCTCCGTTCGAGAAGGGGTTCACCGCAAAAACAATTACTGGAAAGCCGAATCTTGCGATTATTTGCTTAGCCGAATCAGTCACGATGTGGGGTAGGGTTGGGATTCCGTGTTTTGATGCTTTAATTAGAAGGATGGGGTGTCTGTAAGCGTCTATGGCGTCTTCGCTGCGGGGTATGACTAAGTTTTCTAGAACTTCGGCGTGCAGGGACACGTAGTAGCCCATTTTCATGTAGCGGTAGTCGTTGTTTATGTTGAGAACGGGCTCTCTGATTGATGAGTTGAGAAACGTCGTCGGCTTCATTACGTCTATGGTTTTTGTCAGGTCAATGTTTGAAACTATCAGCACAGCGTTATGGCACCAGGGCCAATTTTCGTATCAGTGGTTTGTGCATTTAAAACTATCGAACACCTCGCATGCAATTTGCTCTTTGTAAGTGAGTTTTCCAGAAAAAGACGAGAGAAAGAACGTTTAAATATACGATTAGTCGTAATTTGTTTTTAGCATACTCGGTGATGTCTATGGGGCAAGAAGTCACAGCGGTAATTGAGGAATATTTGGAAGCCGTATACAGGCTTCAAGAAAAAAGCGGAGCCGCCAGAACTAACGAGTTAGTCAAGATGCTAAATGTGGCTCCTGGGACCGTTACCAATACTGTGGAACGACTCGAGAAGGAAGGCTACATAACTCACGTGCCCTACAAGGGCGTGAAACTCACCGGGAAAGGAAACAAAATTGCAGTACAAGTTTTGAGGAGACACCGATTAACCGAGCGTCTGCTTACGGACATTTTGCATGTGGAATGGGACAAGGTTCACGATGCGGCTTGTAAACTCGAACACGGCATGACTGAGGACATCATCCCTCCCCTCGAAAGGGCGTTGAAACACCCCAAAACCTGCCCACACGGGAACCCTATTCCCACAAATCATGGAGACGTCATCGAAGACAAGTCGCAGGCTCTGACTGAGCTTAATGAGAAAGAACAAGGCATCGTGATGAAGATAACCGATGAAAATCCCGACTTGCTGCGTTACGTGGAAACGTTGGGCATCGTGCCTGGGATTTCGGTTGAGGTCGTAGAAAAGGCACCTTTCGATGGACCGATAACCGTCAAAATTGATGGAGCAGTCCACGCATTAGGTCAAACAGTAGCGTCTGTTGTCAAAGTCAAGAAAACGAAAACGAGGAAAACCCGATGAAACTATTCCCGTCGCGAGAACGAGAACCAACCCATTTCGGAAGAAAAAGGCATCGCTTTCAGCATAGACATGGAAGTGTCGTACCAATTACAGAACTCAAGTGCGGTCAGAGAGGAGAAATTATATTGATTAGAGGAAACCGCAAAGTAACGCAAAGACTGGCCGACCTCGGGCTAACTCCAAAAACCAGTATTTGCATACTAAAAGCCGTACCCTTCAACGGACCCATCGAAGTCTCAGTGAGAGGTAGCAAATTAGCCATCGGGCGAGAAATTGCCGAGAACATTTTGGTGAAAACGAAGGAACCTAGTAATGACCTCTTGCCACCCTAGTGCTAGCAATGAAAAGAAAACCACCGATGAACAAGCCAATTTAACCATCGCCTTGGCAGGTAACGCGAATGTTGGGAAGAGTGCTATTTTTAATTGTTTGACGGGTTCGCATCAGCACGTGGGCAATTGGCCTGGTAAGACGGTTGAGAGGGCGGAGGGCAGTTTACGGTTTAAGGGCTACAAAATCGACGTCATCGACCTTCCGGGGATTTATTCTTTCTCAACCTTCTCCATGGAGGAACTCGTCTCTCGCGAGCACATTGCCTTGGAAAAACCCGACGTTGTGGTTAACGTTATTGACGCGTGCGTGCTGGAACGAAACCTCTTCTTCACGCTGCAACTGATGGAACTACAAGTACCCATCATTGTTGCTTTGAACCAAGTTGACTTGGCTAGGGCGAAGGGAATAAAGATTGACGAGAAGAAACTGAGCGATTTGCTTGATATACCCGTTGTCCCCACGGTTGGCATCAAAGGAACCGGCGTGTACGAACTCGTAGAAAAGGCGATTGAAACAGCAAAAAAAGAGTTGAAAGTTAAGCCCAAACCATTTGAGTACGGCAAGGAAGTAGAGGAGAGAGTCAGAAAACTAGAAACGCTCTTGCATGAGACCAAACTTTCTTATCCCTCACGCTTCGTAGCCCTAAAACTCCTAGAAGGAGACCAAGAAATAAAGAAAGAAGTGCAAAAAACCAGTGGCAAAATCGTGAAAGCCGCAGAAGAATACGCGAAGGAAATCGAACAAATCCACGGCGAAACCTGCCCAGTAGTAGTTTCTTCTGAAAGATATGCTATTGCTAATCGAATTGCAAAGGAAGTTCAAGAAACAGCGGTTCTCAAAAAAACAAGTCTCGTTGACAGGCTTGACGAGTTGGCAACACACAAGGTTTTTGGCTACCTCCTGATGCTCGCGGTCATGTTTTCTGTTTTTTATGCGATATTCACGTTTGGCAACTTCTTGTCCACACTAATCTCGAATTTCTTCAACCTCTTCAAACCGGAAACACTCGACGTTACGGCGAAGATTCTTTGGGAAGGCGTTGCGGGTGGTTTTGTCGCGGCTGTGACGCTGGTTTTGCCATATGTTTTGCCCTTTTATCTTCTTCTGACAATTCTCGAAGACTCGGGCTATTTACCAAGGGTCGCGTTCTTGCTCGACAACCTCATGCACAAGATAGGCTTGCATGGAAAAGCAATAATCCCAATAATCCTAGGCTACGGATGCAACGTGCCCGCGTGTTACTCATGCAGAATCATGGAGACGCAACGAGACCGATTAATCGCGGCGTTTGTCGTAACCTTCGTGCCCTGCACCGCCCGCATCATAGTCATCCTCGGGTTGGTCGCAGCGTTTGTGAATATACAATGGGCTTTTGCTCTTTTCTTAATCGACTTGGCGATAATCTTCATGATGGGAAGAATCGCGTTCAAAGCCATTCCGGGCGAGTCGATGGGGATGATAATGGAGTTGCCTTCTTTAAGAAAGCCTTCAAGTCGCGTTGTGTTGACGCAGACGTGGGCGAGGGTTAAGTCGATAATTTACATGGTGTTTCCGATTTACATGGTCGGTGGAGCGGTTCTTGCCGGGATGCATTTTGCTGGATTACTTAGCCCAGTGGAAAATGCACTTGTTCCTGTAACGGTTTACTGGCTTGGCTTGCCCTCGGTGGTCGGCGTCCTTCTCTTGTTCGGTGTTGTTCGTAAGGAGCTGGTAGTCGTCATGCCCGCCATTCTTTTCGGCACCACCAATCTTGCAGCAATCTTCACCCCGGCGCAGATGATTGTGTTGGCTTTTGTCACGATGATTTACGTGCCGTGCGTCGCGACTTTCACCATGCTTAGACGCGAATTTGGATGGAAAACAGCCGCTTACATAAGCATCTTCGAACTCGCCTTGGGAATATTTCTGGGCGGAATCTTCTTCAGAAGCCTACCGTACCTGCTGTAACAAGCATCTGACATCAATAGTTTTTTTGTACAGAAAGCCTGACAAGTTTTTCCTTCAGCTACACTAATTGCTTTATCGAATGAACAGTATCAGCAGCACAAGCAGGATCAAAAGCCCGAAATACACGTACCAAGCGATTCCTCGAGCCGGTGGACCACAACTACTGGGACCGCAATAGCCGCCATAATGACTAGCATGGTGCGTTGAAACGTCGCCTTTCACGTATTTTTCTGGGTTCTTATCGAATTCCTTTTGGCATGTGGATGAACAGAAATAATAGACGCTGCCTCCGTGTATGGATTTGTACTTGGCTGTTTTCTCGTCAACCATCATGCCACAGACCGCATCTTTGGCCACGGGCTTGTTTCTCCTCTTTTAGCCTCTTTTGGAGAGCCTCTTCTCTTCCTTATACGAGTGGGCGCAGTGCACGCAGCAGAAGGTTGTTTCTTTTCTGTCTATGACTTCTCGGTAACCGCCCTCGTACACTTTGCAGCCGCAATGCGCACACACGTACAGGCTTGGTTCGATGGCGATCGAGACGAGGTCGGCGAAACGTTTGAAGAGCCCCCTGCAGAGCTCTTTGCCCTCTCTTGTGAGTTCAAAGACTTTCTTTTCTTTCTCGCCCACGGGCTTAAGCGTATGTTTTACGAGTCCTTTTTCTTCGAGCTGCTGGAGGAAAGGGTAGACCAGGCTCGGGCTGACTTCTTTGCCTATTCTTTGTTTGAAGCGGCTTAGGATGCTGTAGCCATGGACTGGTCCTTCGTACAGGATTGTCAGTATGTAGAATCGGGAAAAGTCGGACAGAAGCTCGTCGATTGTTTCGGTTTTTGCTTTTGCTGGCATTTTTTGGTTCTCCAAAGTCATATTGGTTGTTCAAGCATATAAATATTATCAATAAAGATATATCTAAAATAGATACATTTATAAGCAAAATCCCGCTGTTACTTTTAACAGAAAGGATGAAAAAATTGCCAAGAGATCCTGTGTGCGGAATGACTGTTGACGCCGACAAGGCGATAAAGAGAAAGATCGGCGACAGAACCTACTACTTCTGCAGCGAAACCTGCGCCCGAACTTACGAGCAGCCTGAACAAGAACTCAAAGCCATGAAACGCAGAGTCGCCGTGACACTCGCTGGCGTCGTCGCCCTAGCCGGGCTACGGGTGCTGGTGACGTTTGGCTTGGTAGCTACCATTATGGCTTTCACTATAGTGGGCAATTTATCCGTCTACAGCTTAGCCATATTCATAGTGTCCACGCCCGTGGTCTGGCTTGCCGGCTGGAGCATAATCGCCGGAGCTTACAAATCGCTCAAGAACAAGGCAATAAACATGGACGTTTTGATTGCTACTGGAGTTGTGGCAGGTTGGACGTACGGCGCGGCTAACGCCTTCTTCCCCGATGTCGCAATGGGTGGGGAAGGCTACTTGGAAATCGCAATCGCGATTCTTGCCTTTGTTTTGTTGGGTAAGTACATCGAGGAAACCATAAGAAGACGGTCGGCAGCGTCCATTCGAAAGCTACTCGAGCTTCAACCGACGATAGCGCGGGTGCTTAAAGACGGAAAAGAAGTCGAGGTTTCAATCGACGACATTCAAGTGGATGATGTAATTATCATCAAGCCAGGCGAAAAAATCCCGACAGACGGAATCGTAATCGACGGATATTCTTCTGTTGACGAGAAAATAATCACGGGCGAGAGCATACCTGCAGAAAAGAGCGTGGGAAGCGAAGTCATAGGCGCCACGATAAACAAGACTGGGTTGTTGAAGATCAGAGCCACCAAAGTCGGGGAAGACACGGCTTTGTCGCAGATCGTGCGCCTAGTCGAGGAAGCCCAAGCCTCAAGCGCGCCCGTTCAAAAGTTCGCTGATAGAGTTGTTGCTAGGTTTGTTCCAATAGTCTTCACGGTGGCAGCAATATCCTTCACATACTGGTATCTAACAAGCGGTTTCTCAGCCGCTTTCTTTGCCCTTCTCGCTGTACTTCTCATTGCCTGCCCCTGCGCACTCGGCATCGCCACGCCTACGGCAATTTTGGCTGGAGTTGGAAAAGGCGCCGAGTACGGGGTTCTATTGAGAAGTGGGGAGTATGTGGAAAAAGCTCGAAAGCTCAAGACTGTGGTGTTTGATAAAACGGGAACCCTGACCAAGGGCGAGCCTTCAGTGACAGACACCGTGCCTTATGGTAATTACGACGAAAAAGACGTACTAAAATTCGCAGCAATCGCCGAAAAAGGCTCTGAACACCCCTTAGCAGACGCAATAGTGAAAGCCGCACGCCAATCCGGCTTAGACATTCCTGATGCGGAATCATTTGAGGCAGTGCCAGGACATGGAGTACGATGCACGTGCAAAGGCAAGAAAATATTGTTGGGAAACCGGAAGCTGATGCAACAAGAAGGAGTACCCATTGACCTCTTAGAAGGCGACCTGCAAAAACTCGAAACGCAAGGCAAGACTGCCATGATTTTGGCTGTCGATAAGAAACCCGCAGGCATAATTGCTGCTATGGATACGCCGAAAGAAAACGCCGTCGAGGCGATAAGAAAGTTGAAGAGCATGGGGTTGGAGGTTGTGATGCTAACCGGCGACAATGAAAGAACCGCAGACGCCATCGCCAAACAGTTAGACATTGACCAGGTAATCGCGAACGTGTTGCCGTGGGAAAAGGTTGATGAGATCAAAAAACTGCAGAGCCAAGGCAAAACAGTAGCGATGGTGGGAGACGGAATCAACGACGCTCCTGCTCTTGCACAATCTGACATCGGCATAGCCATCGGCAGCGGAACAGACATCGCGAAAGAAACAGGCGGCATAGTGCTCATCAAAGACGATTTAAGAGACGTTGCACTCGGCGTGGAGCTAAGCAAAAGAACCATGAAAAAAATCAACTCCAACCTGTTCTGGGCGTTCATCTACAACACCGTGATGATTCCAGTAGCCGCTGTTGGCTTGCTAAACCCGATATTCGCGGCGGGCGCCATGGCGATTAGCTCGCTAACAGTTGTCAGCAACTCGGCAATGCTGAAGATGGCAAAGTTCAGGTTTGAAAAATTCAACGACACGGAGAACCCAAAACACGGCTAAACTGGCATACACCGCAACGGATGAGCAGAAGGTGAAGTGTTTTTGAGCGAACAAACGTTGGCGCAATGTGAACCCGAAAAAGAACACGAGGGCGAAACGTGCATCCCTGCGTTCAGCCATAGTTTTTTTACTCCGTTTTATGATTTCATGATGAAGTATGCAGCGCGCGAATCAACATTCAAACCACAACTGGTGAAACAGGCCAACATCAAAAAAGATCAAAGAATACTCGATATTGGCTGTGGCACAGCGACCCTTACCATTCTCGTTAAGAAGGTTCATCCAGAATCCCAAGTTATAGGGCTTGACGCTGACCCGAAAATTCTCGAAGTCGCTAGATCAAAAATCGCCCGAGCAAACGTAAACATTTCCCTAGACTATGGCACGGCGACTGAACTGCCTTATCCTAACAACTTCTTTGATCGCGTTTTTTTCAGTATGGTGCTTCATCATCTTGACCATGAAGACAAGGTTCGTGCATTAAAGGAGGCATTTCGAGTCCTCCGACCTGAAGGAGAGTTGCACGTGGCAGATTTGGGCAAACCGCACAACTTTATCATGTTTTTGGTCTCTTTGATTATCGGGCGTCTCGAGGAAACTTCGGACAACATTGAAGGCTGGATACCTAGGATGATAAGAAAAGCCGGTTTTGTCGAGGTCGAGGAGACGGCGCGGCACATGACCATGTTTGGCACTATAGCATTGTACAGAGCATGAAAACCCAAAGGAGATAATTAGCGCTAAAAGGAGGTGATCACGGATGGCTAAGGATCCTATTTGTGGCATGATGGTTGACGAGAAAACTGCCAAGTTCAAGTCGGAGCACATGGGCAAAACCTACTACTTCTGCAGACAAATGTGCAAGACAACGTTTGACAAGAACCCGATGAAATACGCGGGAACAAGCGGACAAGAAGGGCATCATTCAAGTTGCTGCTGCTAACATGCAAAAAGGTGAGAGAAACACAAAAAACTCCCGCACGATAGAAACATGGACCTGAAACGAGGCAGAAACCTGCATAGTGCTATGCAGAAACGATACTAGACTAGGGAGGCGTGTGTGTTTCTCTCAAGAGGCTCGCAGCCATGGCAACGTACATTTTAAGCCTAAAAGTGACAAGAAAGGTCAGAACATATTTGGATCATACAGTGAACGAAGTCTAGAGCCGCGCCGAAAACACACAAAACACGAACCGTGTAGGAAAACCTTTTCAACACCAAACACCCAAACCATGACATAAAGGGAGCAAAAACATGGGAACAGCAAGACAATTTTGGCGGGCTTCATGGATCGGCATCTTCCTCATCGGCCTCGGCATACTATTCTGCATCGACAACCTACCTCAATTCAAAGAACAAGACCTCTTCTTCCCCGGACTCCTCGGCGTACTCATGCTCGTCGGCGGCATGATCCGCTGGTCCAGCCGCACCACTCCATGACAGAAGCCATAAACTAATAAACCCAAAAAAACAAACAAGACGCCAAGGTAGAAGAAAGAATGACCACAGAAAGTAAAAAGCCAACAAGAGAACTGACCATCGGCGAAATCGTCAGCCAAACCTTCACCTTGTATTCACAAAGATTCATACACTACTTAATCCCCTTCCTCATCGCAGGCGTCATAGTAGGGCTACTTACGATGGGAATCTACTACATCATCAAAATCCCCACACTCACACCACTCCCACCAAACCCTACACCAGAACAACTTTCACAATGGTTCTCCCAGTTTGGGGGATATATTTCCGCTGTCTTTGCGAGCGCATTTCTAGTCGGCATCATAGGATGGATCATTGGCCAAATTACCCAAGGAATCAGCATAAAATTCACCAACGACACTCTAGAAAAAGGCCAAGCAGACCTTCTATCAAGCTTCAACTTTACCATGGCAAAACTTCTCTCACTACTAGCCGTCAGCATAATCACAGGCATACTCATCGGACTAGGACTAATAGCGTTCATAATTCCAGGCATAATCTTGGCAATCATCTTCTCCCTAGCAATTCCAACGATAATAATTGAAAACACGGGCGCGCTGGAAAGCCTCTCCAGAAGCCGGCTGCTCGTCAGCCACCGATGGCTCAAAACCTTCGCGTTACTACTGCTCATTTACGTTATTATTGGCATCGCAGGCGTACTTATCGGAGTAATCAGCTTACCTTTCGGTGACGCCAGCCCACTCGTCAGCAGCATTTTATCAGCCTTCGTACAACCCATTCTCCCGATCTCATTAACACTGTACTACTATTCAATGATTGCGAGAGCAACACCTCAAGCACCGCCACAACCAACACAAACAACATAAACCTAGTAAACAGCACCCTAAAACCGCAAAACTCTTAAACCACAAACAGAAAATCAAGAATGATCCAAAATGGAATACAAAGGACTCACAGAACTGAATAAGGACATCCCTCAGAGAGGAAAATATACAAAAATGAGCCTGCAAGCGATAAATGATTTCATGAGCGAGAACGTGAAAACGGCAAAGCTCGACATAGATTACACAAGCGAGCAAGAATTAAAAGCATTATATAACGCACTAAAATCCTTAATCCGGAGAAAAAACTTAGCTTTAAGAGCCTCAATACACAAAGACAAAGTGACAAACAAAAAAGAAATCTATCTAATACAACAAAACCCCTAACTCTCAACCAAACGCCGCTGCCCGAGACCCGTTAAACTCCAAGAATACGGAGGTTTCCCAGATCGGCGCATCACAATCTTCTCTTCCTCCAACAACCTCAAATGATAAAGCACCACAGCGTACTTGAGCCCCGCGACCTCTCCAATATTCTTAATTGACAAGGCGTTTTCTCCAATCGCCTGCAGAATCTTCGAACGCGCAACAAGCCCCAAGCGCACATTCCTTTTTTGCGTCAAATACGCGTTGGGGTTATACGAAACCCTAAGCATACACAACCAGAATAGCTTTGTTGCTTTACCATAAAAAAGCTTTCACCCTAAGCAAAATCACTCAAGCAAACTTGCCGAGGCTTCTTGCCCTCAAACAAACTGTTAATCTCATCCCTAACCAGATCAAGCCTTTGCGCGTAATACCGTGGCAAACCATACTTTTCGACCAGGTGATGCGCAGCCTCCAAGTATTTTTCGATGCCGCCACGGTAAACAGTAAGCGACAATGCCCCACCGCACTCCGGGCACTTCGCCTTCAACGGAAGCCTTCTAAAGCGCCTACCGCAAGATTTGCACCTGAAACCTTGCGTAGAAAAAGCTCGAAGGTTGCCGGCGATGTCGCGCATAAAATGTGTCGTCAGGACCTTCCGCGCCACAACCTTCGCATCAACTGCAGCTATTTTCTCAGCCAACCCCAATTGGCTGTCTAGCTTGTCAAGCATCTTATCCAACTTCTTGTACATGCTCTCAGAATTGCCCCCATTCAAATCAGAAACAGGCACAGTGTAGTGGAAATGTTGGAACTGCGCTTCTGTGTTCAACCTTCGCCCGATCAGATCGATGATACCTCGAACCGAACGAGCACTGGCTTTCTGCAGTGTCTTCTCATAGAACTCCAAAGGATAAGACGATGCAACATCAACATCATGCGCTTGACGCTGGACTTCAGCCGGGTTTACAAAGGGCATGACGAAAAACGGCGCATCCATGATACCACCAATCTGCGCTGGCAAGTAAACCCGCGAAAAATTCAACAAAGTATCGAGCGCCAGCATCAGCGCGTCCTCGTCGCCGTCGCAGTCGCGGCGTTTTGCGGAGTGCCAAACCGGATGTGCATAGCACACGTTGTGCGTGGTAAACCCTACGATTCTGCCGAGAATGCCCACTGATGTGTGGGGAGCCAAGCCCACGACGAGGTGGCCCACTAAGTCTTCTAATCGTTCTACATTATAGTAATCAACAACGCCGTAAACTTTCTCCAAAAGTTCATCCAAAAAATTCGCCACATGAACAAAATATTCTCCACATTTCCGAGGAATGATCACGTCTTGTATTTTCAATTCGCAAATCTGCTCAGGGACAGTTAAAGGGTTACCCGCACAGTCGGTTGTGTAGCCTATTTGTTTCAATCTCTCTGTAGTAACGCCAATCTCGCATGGTTTAAAATGCGTCAAGGGAGCATTCGTCGCGTCAAACCTGATAGTGCCATCCTTAAAAACCGAAAGATCATGCCGTGCTCTCAGTATTCCCTTCTCCAAGATTTCAGGACTCTTCGTCTCATTAGTTAATCCCTTCACACCCTTCACTCTTTCCGGATGCGAAACACCCAACCGTCTGCACGCAGAATCGAAGAGGTCCCTCAAATTCACATTCTGCCTCACAAAACCCTTTGTTTGCACCCTGCAATTTGGGCACATAGTCATCTTTTGGAATGACCGTCCACACATGGGACAAGAATACTCGGGGACGGTATCAGCGTTACATGCTGGACATTTGATCTTGAAGGTCTCAGAACCACAAGCGGGGCATCTGCGTCCTGCGATTTCAACAGCCACAGCTTCCTTTTTGATCGCTTCGATTAAATCTCTTTGAGAACCCCCAGCTAGACCAACGGGAAACAAAACATGCACTAAGGGTTTCATTTCACGTTTCTTAGCCTTCTCAGGCCTGCCCATCCTTGCGCCAATGGAGCTAGGCGCTTTTTCTCGAATCGTAAAACCTACAAGTTCACTCAAGTTTTCAAGCACGGACTTTTCGTGGGACAGTTTTGCTTTTTGTTTCTGCAATCCAAGGCATTGGGCGAATATGTGTGCATCTTCACTTTCTATCTTGATATTATCTTTGTCAATGGAGTGGGGTATGCAGATTTTTTCAAGTAGTTCTTTTGTCATTTTGTCAAATTTTCCGATTACCCCACAGATCATGTTATCTTTTTCCAAGCGCTGCGCGGTCAACAGCCAGTGCCGCAGGGAAGCAAGCTCTTCCACCGTAACGTTTGCCCAAAAATAGGTGAAAACGGGATGCAAGGGAACACCCAACGTAGTTGCCAACCGCACGGCTTCTTCAGCGCTTGGTTTATCCCTCAATGGGGTCTCCAAAAAACAACTTAATGATTCCCTTGACACCCCAGCAGCCAACGCCGCATCCTCCACTCGATTGTTGAATTTTTCCTTAACAGCCGCACTGAGTTCATGGCACCACCATTCTTCGGTGTATCCCGAAGGCTGAAGGAGTTTGTTGTTGTAAAGAAAGTCGCCATAGCTTATGAGAATGTCTCCAACAAAAAGAACCTTGCTAATCCTGCCCTTTATTCTCTCAAAATCTTGCATCGTGACGCGCGTCACGGTGCCGTTTTCAAGGCGGACGATGGGAGGTTCAATAGTGTCAACTGGAAGAACCACGCCTCCCTTGCCAGGCAGTTCGATACGCAATTGTGTCCCCGCTGCGATGAACTCGTCAAGCACAAGCATGGTAGCCGGATGCACTCCCACGGCGGCGAGTCCAGTGTTTCTTGCCCGACCATAACGAAGTCGAAAACCACCGACTTGCGAAGGGAACGCAAAGATGGGACGCCCAGCAATCACGTCGTCCATAAAACCGCTGGTCTTTTTCTCTTCTCTCTTCTCCTCGTTCGCACCTACAGTACCCAATGTTTTTAGCCAGCCCCAACCCTCCAAACCAAGCTTGTCCACAATCGTTGAAACCTTCGCTGCGCGCCCTACAACACCATCGTTTACCACCCTCAAGGCTCCGCCACGTACACGATTGGTTTCGACGCGGGGAAGGTTACGAAAAGAAGAAACTTCGACAGGGTCAGTTTCGGTTCCTGTAACCTCAATAGGCAAAGACTCGAGCGCCAAATGTAACTGAGCGTCAGAAACATGATACTGAAAACGCATCACCGAACGTGAATAAAGACGTATTTCTTCAATGAAACGGCTAATTTCCTCTTCAGTGGGCGTATACCTGTCCAACCTTAAAAGGCGACGTACAAAATCTCCAACAACAAGCGACAAGGCTTGGTCAGTGCCGCCAGCAGAACGAATTGGGCCTGCGAAGTAGATGGCAAGATAGTTAGTATGGTCGAAATTTTGTTTAACAACAACTTTAGCCACTCCTTGCAAGGGAGCGGCAGTGATGCCTTCAGTGAGAATCGCCAGTGCAGTACGCACAGCTTGGTCTGACGCTTTTTCAGCCTCCATGTGCCCATATTTGCCATAAACGATTTCCTCGGCAATTTTGAAGGCCAATTCTTCGCGTGGCAGTTTCTGGCTTAGTTCCCGTATACTCTGCGCAACGCCTGGAGGCCCAACCAAGCCCTCCACCAGCGCTGCCAAGTCTTTCGCGATTTCGGTTTCTGGTCTTAGGGACGGGTCTAAGCCTTTTTCTCTTGCTTTTTCTGCAATTTGGTAGAGAGTTAAAAGTTGATTTTCGAGAGATTGAATGTATTGTCTGTACTCAGCGGTCATACCATTAATAGCCAAAACAGGACTCGCCACAAAAACATCTAAGCATGTGATATTTTGGCTTTTCTAACAAGAAGAATTAAAAGTATACAAGGTCAGCGTTGATGAATTCTACACAAAATCACTGTGGCCCACTTGTCCCTTGGCTGTCCAGTTGTTTTGCTGAAGGCTTCTTTTGCAAGGTTTTCTCGCTTCTCGGCACAGCCTTTGCATTCCATATGCCTAAGGTCTGATGGACCGTCACATTGCCCACAGTTGAGGAGTAACGCATCGCCCAAGCCGCGGATCGTCATCCACGCGTATTCATGCTCATCATACTGAGGATCAAAATTTGGCCAGACTTCATAAAGATCACTTTTACCCAGAGCCTTCTTAAGCGCTTCAAAATAATGCTCAAAACTAGTCATCTAAACCACCGCCAATTTTTTGGAGTTTTTTACGCTTTCAATCAATTCCCGAATCTTGCCGGGCGCATTGTTCTGTTCTATTACGGTGCCCGTGACAACCAAGTCCGCCCCTGCATCCACGACTTTCTTTGCCTGTTCTCCGGTTTTTATGCCACCGCCCACGATCAATGGAACGCTTAATTGGCTTTTCACCATACGAATCATTTCTGACGGAACTGGTTTGGTTGCACCGGAACCACCTTCTAGATAAACAAACCGCATCCCCAAATATTGGGCAGCAAGCGCATGTGCCACGGCGAGTTCGGGTTTATTGTAGGGAATTGTTGCGGCTCTGCCCACGATACCCGCGGTTCCGCCTTCACCCACAACAATGTAGCCGAGTGGAATGGCCTCTATCGCGTACTTTTTGACTATGGGGGCACCGAGAATCTGGGCGCCAATCAAGAAGTAGGGGTCCAAGCTATTGATGAGGCTCATGAACCATATGGCGTCGGCGTGTTTGCTGATGCCGGTTACGTTGTTTGGGAACAAGATTACTGGAAGTTTAACTGTTTTTTTGATGGCCTTTATTACGTTGTCGAGGTGCGTTGTCGACATTGAGGTGGAACCGCCTATCATAATGGCTGATGTATCGTATTTTCCTACAATCATCGCTGTTTGGGTGGCTGATGCAGTTGTCACTTTTTCCGGATCAATAAGCGTCAGATGTGCGGCTCCATCTTGCTGAACACGGTCTAGCAGATATCTTTCAACTTTACCAATCATGCCGCTTCGCCCTATTGTTGCGTTGGAGGCTGCGGAGGTGCTGGTGGTGACGGTGGCGCAGATCCGCGTGAAGCATAATATTTGTCTATGAACTTGCAGTAAACGTCTATGTCTTTAAAGGCAGGATTAATGGGAACTTCATCTGTTAATCCGCAGCTTCCGCACTTTATTCCTCCCTTCTGTTCATCTATGGCTATTGTTATGCGGATGGCTTCCTTGCCGCATTTCGGGCAAAGAAAGATTTTTGGCAAGCGTTTCTTTGGGACATGAACTACTTTTCGTCTTCTTCTACCCATGCATAAGCCTCAAATCAATATTAAAACTATACCATCTTGCCTTAAAAATCTGTCCCACATAGCGTTGAAGAATCTCATAAAACAAATAAAAGAACCTTCATGCTAATACGGTATAAGGAAGCCCCAAGAGATGCAATTAACACCAAGCGTTCTTCAAATAGACCCTGAAGAAACTAAACAAAAAATCACAAGGTTCATCCGAGACTATGTAACAAAAACAAAAGCCAAAGGCGTAGTTTTAGGCATGAGCGGAGGCATAGACAGCAGCACCAACGCCGCACTAACCACGCTCGCAATCGGTGGCCAAAAGACTCACGGCTTAATAATGCCAGAAAAAGAAACCCTCAACAAAACCGACATAAGCCATGCCCAACAAGTCGCAAGAAAATTTAACATAAAAACCACGTCCATCGACATAACAAACATACTCAACGCATTTTACAAGAGCATACCTGCTTTCGAACGATCAAACCGTAAAGCAAAAGGCAACATAAAAGCACGAATCCGGATGATTTTGCTTTACTACTATGCAAACAGCAAGAACCTCATAGTGAGCGCAAGCTCGGACAAGAGCGAAACCATGATAGGTTACTACACAAAACATGGAGACATCGCCGCTGACCTCGCACCACAACAAGACCTTTACAAAACCCAAATCCGCCAACTCGCCACACATATAGGCATTCCCCAAGCCATCATACGCAAACCGTCAACACCAGCATTGTGGCCTAATCAGACTGCGGAGAGAGAATTAGGCATAGAATACGGAAAACTCGACTTGATCCTATACGGACTTGAAAACTTCATGGAAACGGAACAAATAGCGAAACAACTCGCGTTACCACTGAAAACGGTTGAAACGGTTAGGAAACGCTGGCTTGGTGCAGAGCATAAGAGGCGCATGCCGCTTACGGTAAAACTTGCCTTCAGAACCGTGGGCAAAGATTTCCGATTGCCATACGATGCGGAGGAATAGTCAGAATGACAAAACAAATCAAAATTGCCCTTGCGCAGATGAGTTGCAAAGTTGGCGACAAAGCGCATAATATTCGGAAGATGGCGACGTACATAACAAAGGCGAGCAAGCAAAAAGCCGATCTAATAATATTCCCAGAACTCTCAGTCACTGGATACCTAACGAGAGACAGAACCTATGAACTCGCTGAAACGATCCCAGGACCATCAGCACAGAAGATAGAAGCGTTGGCCAAGCAAAACAACATTCACGTCATTTATGGTATGATAGAAAGGAGCACAAAGGCAAACGCAATAGTACATAACTCGGCAGTTTTTGCATCTCCAAAAGGCTTGGCCGGTGTGTATAGGAAGATGTATTTACCAACCCATAGCGTTTTTGAAGAAAAACGCTATTTCAGGCGAGGTTACGAAAGCCCAGTTTTTGACACGCCCGTAGGGAAGATTGGCATGATAATCTGCTACGACATTTTCTTTCCTGAAACCGCACGATTGTTAAGGCTTAAAGGCGCAGAATTGATAGCCTGTATTTCCGCTTCACCTGCGGTACGTCGCGGCTTTTTCGAAACTCTAACAACTGCCAGAGCGATAGAGAACACGGCTTATTTGGCATACGTAAACCTCGTAGGGATTGAAGATGGCCTTCAGTTTTGGGGAGGCAGTCGACTAATCGCGCCCAACGGAAGAATAGTGACCCAAGCAAAGTATGATGACGAAGACATAGCGTATAGCACCGTGGATTATACCGACCTTGCCCGCATCGAAACATTCGTTCCGACGTTGCGCGACCTACACCCCGAACTGTTCACGGAACTCAAAGATCTCACGGAGAAATTGTGACGTTACATCTCACGTGATGTCACATGACTCCTTAAGCGCACTATTTGAGCTTTTTCACGGCTTTTTCAATGCGATTCATGGCTTCTTCGATTTTTTCGTAGGCAGTAGCGTAAGACAAACGCAAATAGCCTTCGCCGTTAGTTCCAAAAGCGGAACCAGGAACTGTGATGATTTTACCTTCTTTACCTAGAAAATCCGCTAAATCCGCGGTGGGCATGTTAAATTCTTTAACATTGGGAAAGATATAGAAAGCGCCCTTTGGCAAAATGCAATGGAAACCATCGATTTCATTGATTCGCTTATACATAAGTTTTCGGCGTCTGTCAAACTCGGTCACCATCATCTTGACAAAGTCTTGCGGTCCTTCTAAAGCAGCAACGGCAGCGTGTTGCGCAGTACCATCGACACATGCCACTGAGTATTGATGAATCTTTAACATTGGATCAATCAGTTCCGCTGGTCCGAGGGCGTAACCAACGCGAAAGCCAGTCATCGCGTAAGTCTTTGAAAAAGAATTCACAACGATTGTTCTCTCCCGCATTTTTGGAAGAGCAGCCAAGCAACGATGGTTCGCGGTATCATAGACAATCTTTTCGTAAACCTCATCTGATATCACAATCAAATCACGTTCAATCACAAGCTTCGTTAACTTCAACAAATCATCGTAAGAGAACACAGCACCAGTGGGGTTATTTGGAGAATTTATGATTATAACACGAGTCTTATCTGTGATATGTGACATCACGGTATCAGCGTCGAGCCTATACGCATCGTTTTCATGCAGTGGCACGAAAACGGGGACACCACCCGCGATCAAAACGTCTGGTTCATAACACACAAAGCCCGGATCAAAAAGCAGAACCTCATCGCCAGGGTTGATAAACGCCATTAACGCCAGAAAGACAGCTTGTGTCGCGCCGACAGTTACTAGTATTTCGTTGTCGGGGTCATAAGTTAAGCCATTGTCATGCTTTGCCTTCTTAGCAAGCGCCTCGCGGAGTCGTGGAATGCCTGCGGAGGGCGGGTAGTGGGTTTTTCCTTGATCTAAAGCTTGTTTTGCAGCGTTTATCACATGTATGGGCGGGGTGAAGTCTGGTTCGCCGATCCCCAAGCTTATAACGCCTGAAGTTTGTTGCACAATAGAAAACATTCTCCTAATACCAGATGGCCTTATGTTACTCAGCCGTCTCGCAGCAGAAGATTGCCTAACCACGGAACACGCCTCAGCAGATGTTGTTCCTCCAAACATAAAATGTTTACGTTTGTCAATGCAACGAAGAATTATCATTAAAATACCGTGCCTATATCTTTTTCTGCAATGTCGCACGAAAGCTTTTATGCTCGGCGCGTATACAAAACTGTATCCCCAACCGTGTCCTCTTGGTGAAAGGGTATGAGGCTCAAGGAAAATGCACAAAAATGGCTTCAAAGAGCGCTTGGCGACTCAATTGCCAGAATACTCTTAAAAAACAGTAATTTGACTAAAATACAGCTAGAAACTCTATTAATAGATGTTTTAGCCGAAAATTATGCCGATAAACCGTTAAATTATGATGAAAAGGGGCGATTGCGCTTAACAAAGACCGCTGTAAGCCGCGGTTCATTCAACAGAACACTAAATCAGGCGAAAAGAAACGTTACAGAGTCGATATATACGATACTCTTACTCGGTTACTTAGGGTTAACGCAAACCACCAGTCTGACGCCTTACTTGGAAGCCTCAAACAAACTACAAACGTACACAAGTGCCTACAACGCACTGTCTGATGGAAAAGAGGACGCGGCTGAACAACTCAGAGTTATCACTATGGTCCGTGAAGAATTGGTGTCCATGCTTGAGCAGTTAGCGAACCCCAAGGGCTCCATGGATACGTGATATCACACATCACGGAGAAAATAGAAGATTTTCCAAACACAAAAAGGCTCACAAGTGGTCTTCAAAATTCATTAAAATTTCCATTGTTCAAGGCTTCCTGAATTTTGTTTGACGCTTCCGGGGCTCACAGGACGACAAAGGTTACTTTTTGTGATTTGTGATGTCACGTCTATGTTGCTGTAACCGTAATTCTTATTTTCTCTTCATGCATATTGTGATGTGTGATGTTGTCATGGGTCATCACAGTCGTGTCACAAATCACGCAACAGGAGCGGACTGTCGTGGATTGGTTGATGGCTAGTGCTATTATCCTGTTGTTGGTCACGGTGGGCGCGTTTTCTTTCTATTACCGTAGGCTTCGCAGATTGGCTGAGGAAAATGAGCGGGCCAAAAGTTTGGTGAGTGATATTGTCGTAAGTTTTAACAAGCAAACGCAGAGGCAAGAAGAGAAGCTTGACGCCGTTATCCAAAAGACTCTGGTATTCGTGTCCAGAAACAGTCGAGTCGAAAGTCGGTTAGAAACCCATGGGAACCAAATAGCGCAAATATCAACAAGAATAGGCGAACTCTCCACTTTGAAGCAAGAGGCAGAAGCGCATCTCAAGTCTCTTGACCAGAAAATCGCAGAAGTCACGAGATCAGAGGAAGAACTTATGGAAAAAATGAAAGGTTTGGAGGAGAAATCACAAAGACTCGCCATCCCGGAGGCAAATATAGAAGCCGTAATTCCAATCAAACAAGAACGGGCATTGGCTCCCCTAACACCAACCGAGTTGGCGGTGCTCGAAACCTTGGCAAATGAGGGAGAAAAAACTGCGCCAGAAATTAAAGCCAAAATAAACTTAACAAGAGAACACACGGCACGCTTGATGAAGAAACTCTACGAGTCCGGCTATTTGGAAAGAACAACGGGCAAGATTCCCTTTGCTTACCGTATTAAAGAGGAAATGCAGAAAATTTTGAAAAAGTCCGAAGTTAAGGCTTAGCCAAGCGGTCGCTTGCCTTTCGGATAAGCTTTAGGCGTTCATCCATTTCAGAATGCGGTTGTGACGACGGCAAGTTATAATCAACGGGTGTTCTATTGTCCAAATACTCGGGGTAATGAGTGGCTTTAATGGGAACTGCAAAACGAATCTTCGGCTCAGAAATTAGCAACGCCTCGCCAATGTCGAGCATCTTAATCTCAGTGTCGCTGTACTCCAAGTACGGCGTATTTTCAGTCAAGTATCTTCGGTCGTAACTGAGTTCAGTTTTCATAATCACCTTAGTCCACAACTCAGCAAACACGTCAAAATTAATCTTGGACGGTCTCGGCGTGACAGCATTCAAGCCGACACGGTACTTTCGATATGTCAAAGCTATATCGGAAAAAATAGTTCGCGGCTTTGTCGGATCCAAAAATTCGTGCGCCTCTTCCAATGTGATAAGCAGCGTGGGCAGATTTTGCCACACGTCATGATTTGTCTCCCATGATTTCTTATAGTATTGAGCAACGTTTGATGCAGTTAACGTGACAATTCGGTGCTGTTCCTCTGCAACTAGCCCCGAGATGTCTATGAGGCAAGTGATTCCTTTGCTAACGTTCTCGGTGACGTTGTCGACAAAATTATAGTCAGAGGGCGGGTAAATTTCTGGGGAAAGATGCTGCAGTTTCATCATAAGGGCTTCAATTACGCTCTTCTGTCCATACCCAGCTTTGTTGCCTAGCTCTTTGTATCCACCATCTACGAAAATCTCAACCGACCGCTCGATCCACGCCGCACCAAGGACTTTGTACAATTTCTGGGCAAACCTAAATTGCGGATAGCCAACCTCCGGAAACAATGTCTGCAACTTGCCAGGAGTGAGCGTGTGCAAACCTATCTTCATCTTATCTTCTTTGGCCGAGTAGTAGCTTACCTTTGTGTGGAATAACGGGTGATCTCTGAGCCCGTTCTGCGGGCGTATTCCTTTTCCTTCGAGTAGTTGTCCAGCAAAATCAAAAACGATGCCAACTGTTCGGGGGCTGTTATCGATGACTTGGGCGTTTAGCACAAGTTCACAGTTTGTCTTTCCCGACCCCGTCATCCCAAACATACCCATCATGTAGGGTATTGCATCAGCGTTTATGCCAACACTTCCTAAAACTTCTTCACCAGACCGAAGGCGCCCAATTTCCAATTCGCCTTCAAGCCTTAACGCACTACTATCCTCGTCTGTTGTGGCGACGACTTTATCCATATAATCTGGGTTGAAGGTGGGTGATCTAATCCTTCCCTTGCACTTTTCTAGAAAGAGTATGGCCTCAATGCTCTTGTAGCTGGAATAAGGACCAAAGTTTTCTTTTCCCTGAGCCTCACGCAGTTGCTCTCCGGTTTCTAATGTAGAGCTGCTTTGTGCGTTTACAACTCGGGCATAGAAGTTTCTTTCATGAGAGTTTATCTTTACCATTTGGCCAAAAGATACGTTGCTGTCTTTATTCAAGTAAAAATAGACACGGTCTCCTTGAACCTTGCTTATGGATCCAAGCGTGTTGTTAGATATTTTCTATCCACTCCCAATTATACGCATGCCTGACGCCGTGCAACTCATCCACAAAATTGCAGGACAACTCCTCTCTCCGCAGCATTTCCAAAAGTCCTGCGTCAGCCAGTTCTGTTTCTACAAGATCGTGGTAATGGAGTAGTTTTGACTCTGCTGGTGTAGAAAAATCGTGAGCCAGCCAGAGCACGACCGGGTATCCCATGCACCGTGGATCTTCCGCAATCGTTGTTAGTGGGGAAAGCACTTCTTCCACGGGGTTGTTGGTTAGATACTCCATAATGTCGCAACGGAAAACGCGCGGGCTTTCTTCGCAGAGTTTTATGAGAGATACGTTGCCGTATAAATGCTCATGTATGTTTGCTTTTATGACAGGGTAATAAACCCAAGTCGCTTCGTTGGCGAGAGCGTACGCCGATGCAGTAAAATCTCGACCTTTGTCGTCGTGCAGCGTGGGCGATTGTTTGCTTATGGCGAGAAGTTTTATTCCCTTTTTATCGCATTCTTCATACAAGTCTGCGTGAAATTTCCTTTCTCCTCCAAAGTAGCTTGCTCCGTCTAAAAGCAAATAGGTTCTGTCATCTGCGTTGTTAATAATTTTTAACGCCATTTCGCTTTCTAACTCAAGCCTCGCCTCCTGCAACAGACGGCGACGTACATATGCCTCACCTACAACAGTGCGTACACTCTCTTGAAAATCCCAATTTACATCACGCCCATTCACCATAACCGACGAGACGCGTAGTAGGTATATTCCCCAATTATTTGCACGCCTAAGGGTTCTTGTAGAACAATCCACAGCCATAAAATGTACGTCGCAGGTACTCATTTTTCTTAAAGGGCGAAAATTGGTCCTTTCAGGCTTCACCGCGATGATAGGTTCTTCTCTCACGTCGCGAAACCCCACTACCCTCCCTTTCTCTACATACTCCTTTAATCGGTCTTTCATGGTGCTCAAATCTTTCTTTACAATTTTGTCATCCATCTTTATCCCTTAGCCCCCGCTTGGCGAAGTACATCCTATTCTTATTCAGCCATTACTTATTATCCTTTAAGCCGTCTACTATCTCTTGACGAGGTGCCGTGAAAAGCCTGTATCGGACGCGCGTTCCGGTGCCTTTTCTTGTGAGAAACCCTCGCGCCGTCATTCTGGACAAATACGTGGAGACTGTGCTTAAGCCGATAGGTCCACCAAATTCTTGTTCATATAGTTTTTGAGCGTCACTAGAATCAAACCATCGAAAAGAAAAGTACTGTTTCATGAGGCTACTTAGCTTGTCAAATTTTGAGGGACCACCTGATGTACTCCGCCGTTCAAAACCATCATCCGGGCTGCCACCCAACAGGTCCATGAGGTCAAGCAGATTAAGCACTTTATCTCTGGAAAAATTACCCTCAAGCGTTAACGTGTAATGATTTCCCTTCGCATCGAAAGCTTCTACTTTCAACTTTTTAGCTGACATTGGGCACCCGCAGTTCCTACAACTAGAGGCTTCACAAGTTAAAGAGATTTTGGTAATGATCTGGCCAGAAAGGGCTGCGATTTTTGCCTTTTTAGCGATGATACGGCTTTTTCTGCTTTATCTGAGCAAAGTATGCTTCACAAAAGCGTCCCTTGACTAAGAAAGATGCTGAGAAAGTCGGGCTTTGTTTTCCAGAGGAAACCGAGGGGTCATCCCTTTACAAAGAAAGAGCCAAAAAATCGGCTCTCCTTCCAGTTCTAGTTACAAATTAGGCTAAAAAAAGCATGAGAAACGTAAACTTTCACAATGTTCACATTGCCTTGTGTCGCCAGACCCCCTCATTTCCACTGCAACCCTTGCGATGCGCCCTATTATTGAAAATCTAAATTGCAGGTTCAGATTTTAAAATAATATAATATTTTGTAGACTAGTGTGGGGAAGATTAGAGCAAAAGTCGTTAAAAAAAGAACTTTTAGTTAATATTTGGAGTATTTTCAAGAAACTCACTTCTAATCCGCAGCCATTCCTCCTAGTATTTCCATAGGAAATGAAGGGGTGAGCGTGTTTTTGGGAGACGGGGCTCGGCTTTGATTTCTGTTTTCGTTAGTAAGATGCTTCCTTCGGGGAGGATACCTTTTTGATTAGTAAGTTGATTTTTTTGTACAAGAGGCTTTTATTGATTCGAGTGGAAAGCGAGGTTACTGCTTGCAACGCTGAAGGGAGAACTATTGCAAAACATAAATGTACTTGATGAAGTGTTTGAGCGCGCCGTGAAGAGCGCTCGCGTGTTCAAGAATAGGAATGTACTCCGCCATGATTATATACCCGACAGGCTACCCCACCGGGAAGAGCAAATTCGATATTTTGGCGAAATCGTGGCGCCGGTTTTGAAGACCGATCGTTGCTCCAACATATTCATATATGGAAAGACGGGTACGGGGAAAACCGCCGTTATAAAGTATGTGCTCAATAAATTAATGGGCAAAACACAAACATTGGGAGTTCCTCTGAGAGTATGTTATGTTAACTGTCGTTTAACTGGCACAGAGTACCGCCTGTTTGCAAGTTTATGCAATGCGATGAACGTGAAAGTGCCTTTCACTGGGCTTGCCGTGGGGGAATTGTTTGATCGTTTCAAGGCGGGTTTGGACGCCGCTGCTGCTTTGCTTATTGTGGTTTTGGATGAGGTTGATGAGTTGGTGAAGGCGCGTGGTGATATGCTGCTTTATGAATTGACACGGATGAATGAATCCTTGATCAAAAGCAAGCTTTCTTTAGTGGGGATCTCGAACGATTTGAGGTTCAAAGAGCTTTTGGATCCGCGGGTTCTCAGTTCGTTAAGTGAGGAAGAGATAGTTTTTAGGCCCTACAATGCTACCGAATTGGGTGACATTCTCCTTGAACGCTGTAAGCTTGCACTTTGCGAGGGGGCTCTTTCTGAGGGAGCACTTAGCTTGTGCGCTGCGTTGGCAGCGGCGGAGCACGGAGATGCAAGACGGGCGTTGGACCTGTTGCGTGTTGCTGGAGAGGTTGCTGAAAGAGAAGGGGCGGCAAGGATTACTGATGAGCATATAAGGGTTGCTGAAAAAAGGATCGAACATGACAGAATTATTGACGCTTTGAAGAATCTTACGCCGCATTCCAAATTGGTTTTGGCGAGCGTTTATTTGTTGAATAAGGCAAATGTGGCCAGCGCGATAACAGGGGATATTTATGAGGTTTATTGTGAGCTTTGTGAATTGACGGATTACACAGCGTTGACGCAGAGGAGGGTGAGTGGTTTGATAAACGAGTTGGACGTTATTGGTTTGTTGAATTCCAGTGTTGTGAGTATGGGGCGTTATGGACGTACGAAGAAGATCAGATTAGGCATTGCTCGGGGGCTTGTTAAGGAGGTTTTTGCTGGTGACGAAAGAGTCGCGTGTTTGGTGGAGTATTCGCCCAAATGCTTAACAGACGCTTCGAATCGGCGTAGCTAGATTCTTCAAATTGCAACTAAACGAAACTTAAGGGTAGTACTTGCAGGGTTTGTAGGTTTACGATTGGTGCTATTCCGGGGATTGGGTTTAGCCCGAGTTTTTGCATGAATTCTGTTTGTGTTTGCCAGGCGCCTGAATTTACTAAGAGTGTGCCTTTGTAATGATCGTGTTTTACGACGTGGACGTGCCCTGTGTGGAAGATGGTGGGTGGGTTTTCGATCACAAGATGGTCTTGTTGCTCTGGGGCGATTGGTGTTTTTCCGCCGTAGATGGGTGCTAAGTGTCGGCATTGTAGGAAAAGCTTCATTGCCCTTTCGGGCGCGTCGTAGGTGATGCTGGGCACGAAGCCGACAACGTCGTCGAGGCTGCGTCCATGGTACAGGAGAAGTTCTACGTTGTGGAGGTTTATGCGGCTTGGGTTTCCCAACGAGCATGTTTTTCTTGCGGCGTACAATGCTTCGGCGTAGTCTTTTGGGATTGCGGGTTGTGGTAGGGTTTTTCTTGCGGCGTCGTGGTTGCCTGGGATGATTATTACTTCGATGTAATCTGGGATTTGTTCGATGTATCTGGCGGCGGCTTCGTACTGTTTCGTGACGTCCTTGATTGCCAGCTCTTTTGCTTGTTTTGGGTAGATTCCGATGCCGTCTACGATGTCGCCGGCGATTACTACGTATTTTACGTGGCCTGCGAGTTGGCGTAGGTTTTCGTTGCCGTGTTTGCCGTTTAGCCAAAGGACGAATCGGTTGAAGGCTTCTCGCATGAAGAGTTTGCTGCCCACGTGCAGGTCGGATATTAATGCGGCGTGTACGGGGGTTGGGGCTTTTTGTGGGGTTTTTTGTGGTATGTCGGGCCAGATGAAATCTTCTGCGATTAGGAGGTTGTTTTTGACTTTTATGCAGCTTATGCAGATTACTTGATCCAGTAGTAGGAGGTGGGTTTTTTCTTGGAGTTCTGGTGGGGCGTTTTGGGGTACGAGGACGGTGATGGTTGTTTCTGGGTCTTCGATGCGGAGTATTGTTTTGCCTTTTGTTTCGCGTTTTTCGTTGATCATTCCGATGATTTTTAGTTTTGTTTTTGGTGGTGTTTTGTATGCTGCTTTGATGGTGATGGCGTCGCGGGTGTCGATTCTTTGTTTTAGGAGTTTTTGGAGTTTTTCGAAGCGGTTGCGGAAGTATTGGGTGTATTCTTCGATGGTTCCGGTGGTGCAGATTTTTGTGGTTGGGTCTTCTATGATTTCGAGTTCTGGTTCGATGTCTTTGGCGTATGGTTGGAAGGTTTTTTTGGATTCTTGAATGTCTGTTGAAGGGAGCAGGGTTTCTGTGAGTGTTGGGGTTTCTGTGGTTTTTTGGAGGCGTTGTTTTGCTGTTTCTTCTAGGTGGGTTTTGGCTATGAAGAGGGGTTTTTCTGGGAGGGTTTCGAGTTTTCTTATGGTGCCCTCGATTATCGCCAGTGGATCTTCTGTTTGTGCGAGGTTGTTTAGGAATTGGAATGCTTCTTTGTCGAGTTGGAATCCCGCTGACAGTGTGATGGAGACGGCTTTTTGTAGTTTTTCTTCGGCGACGTTCATTTGAGGGTGCTCTTCTCCCAGCGTGTTCTGTTATTCCTATTGTGCGGAACTACTATGTAACCTTCGCTTTCTCTCTGCTGTGAATCTGCACACACGCCTCCCCTCCCCGTTCACTGTATGATCCAAATATGATTAGACCTTTCTTGTCACTTTTAAGAC
>Ga0315314_1000552_pt1 | contig 40183 bp, 49 predicted proteins | sample TDP9_MG_FD_203631 | JGI IMG/M metagenome (GOLD analysis project Ga0315314, IMG submission 203631) | Freshwater sediment microbial communities from Lake Towuti, South Sulawesi, Indonesia - TDP9 | ecosystem: Environmental > Aquatic > Freshwater > Lake > Sediment | place: Indonesia: South Sulawesi... | reverse complement strand
ACTTCTTGCTAAACTTTTCTTTCATGTGTTTACAACATGAACCCTAATTCACCTTTAGATGAGTGGCGATTTCTTGTTGGAGAGTGGAAGAGTAGAGCCAAGGATCAGTTTGGTGAGAAAGGCATGATAGAAGGTGTAGCTGTCTTCTCTATGGAGCCCAGCGAGAAGTTTATCATGGTAAGCGGTGAATCACGATGTGAAGGTCGTTTGCTCAATAAGTCGATAAGTCTACTTTTCTATGATGAAGCAGAGCAGAAGTTCAAACGAAAATCCTTCTATTCTTACGGATTCGTTAACAACGAAGTGGAGTATGCTAGAGGCAATAATGAGATCAGGTTCAACATCGAAATGGAACCGTTACCTAAACAGTTCGAGGGCATACGTTGGCGTTCTTACATAAAAAAGATTTCAGAAAAGAAAGTAGCAATGGGTCTAAAGATGGCAAAGGAAGGAGAGGAATTTAGAAGATACGGTGAAACAGTGTTAGTAAAAACAAGCTAGTTGAAGACAAGGTTCTCAGTGAAGAAGAAGATGAAGAAGAAACAAATAATTTTGACTCACTTTCCTGAAGGGATGCATTAATAGAATTAGGCTCTAACACATCATAGATTTAAAACAAAGAAAAGCAATGTATAGACTGTTTAGAAAAAGGATGTTGTGAAAACCATGTTTGAAAAACCACCTAAACCATTCTCAGGGGATACATTCGTCGAAAATGCTTCTCAGCTTTTGCAGATTCTTTTTGACAGAAAGAGTATTAGAAAATTTAGGTCTACGCCTATAGCAGATAGTGTTGCGAAGAAAATTGTTGAGATGGGTCAGCGTGCACCATCGGCATGTAATCTTCAAACTTATTCTGTCATTTGGGTTAAGGATGGAGAAATAAGAGAAAAAGCGTGGAATGCATGTTTTGTTCCAAATGCTATTCGCAAAGCACCCTTATTATTCGTAATTTGCGCTGATATACGAAGACTAATCAAAGTTTTAGACTATTTGGATCATGATCATTGTCTTAAGCATGGGCAAGGTTATGCGAAAAAGCTTATGAGCATTATTGACGCGACATTGGTGGCTGAAAACATGACTATCGCAGCTGAATGCTATGGTTTAGGCTCTCTCTTCATAGGCTCTGCCTTGGCAAATAAGAAAGTTGTTCAAGCACTTAGTCTTCCGAAAGGTGTTTTGCCTTTAACTCTGCTTTGTATTGGCTATCCTGATGAACAGCCGCCCACACGGCCAAGATGGCCTCTAAAATCGATTCTTCATGTCGACAAGTATAGAGATGTAGCGAAAAAAGAAATCGAAAGTTTTCTGAAGCATATGGATCTTGTATTAGTTGAAGAGGGATATTATCAAAAGTACAGTGGCAGAAAGAGAACTTATCGTTATAGGGATCACATAAGGAGGAAAACTGCCATGAAAGTTCCAGACGAGGAGGAAGTTGAAATAGTGGCAACAGTGAAGGAATCAGGATTCTTTCCAGGTGAACCACTGTAGCTATTTCTTTTTGACTTGTTTTGTTATTGTCTTATACTCTTCCTCTGTTATTGTGCCCATTTGGTAGAGTTTGTCTGCTGCTTCGCTTACTCTCAGCAGATAATGTAGTTTAACGTTGTCTTTTGCTAGGTTCTCGGTTCCGCCTTCTTCCCTATCAACCAGCACTACAGCCTCGTTAACTATCCCGCCCTCTGCCCTTATAGCCGACGCTGCCTTTCTCAATGATTGCCCAGTTGTGATAAGGTCGTCTACAAGGAGTATGCGGTCTCCAGGCATTATAATGCCTTCTACTCTCCGTCCTCTTCCATGTGTTTTTACTTGCTGACGACTATACAGGAACGGTTTTTTCAAGTGATATGCAATTAGTGAGGCGAATGCCATTCCTGCTGTTGGAACCCCAGCGATTCTTTCAAAGCTTTCTGCGCCCACATCTTGATTTATGAGGGTTATGTAGTAGTCACTGATTTTCTGAAACGCCTCTGGAAAACTTGGCACAATTCTTAAGTCGATATAGTATGGACTTACTTTTCCACCTGAAAGTTTGAAGGCGCCAAATTTTAGTGCGCCAATTTTGGTTAGGATTCGGCAGAGTTCGGCTTTCATTTTCTCTCTTTCAGTTGCTGACAGTTTCGTCACCTCTATGGATACTTGTACGGTTTGCCCACTTCAATTAACATACCTCTTACTGTGGGCATTTCCTTAGCTAACAACTCTACAAAGGTTTTTAACTCTGTCTTGGGTGCATGATAAGGCACAGCAGTTTTCGGTTTTATCATTTTTACTATTTCTAAGCCTGTTCTAGGCGAAGCGCCTGGTGCTGGTACACCTACTGTTATGAAGGCTATGTCTGGTGGGTTTTTGTCGCCTATTTGCTTCATGTCTGGATGTGGTATACTGTCAGCTGAATGATATACTTTAAGTCCATCTTCTGTTGTAATAAGGTATGTGACTATTGATGCTGCTGGATGCTTGCAAACCTCTGCCTTGACTGTTATATTGCCTATTTTGTGTGTTGAGCCCACTGGCGCTTCAAATAGTTTGTCAGAAGCTATTATGCTTTTCAACATTCTGTAAGATGTGGAATCAGCGATTACATGACAGTTTGTTCGTTTGTAAATATCTTTAACTACATACTCGTCTAGGTGGTCGTCATGCTCATGTGTTATCAAAATTAGGTCAGCTGACTTGAAGGTTTTTGGATCAATTTCTGCAGGATCTATAAGCAATGTTTTGGATGCTGTCTTTATTGCAACGCCAGCGGAGGCATTAAACCAAATGAAGGCTATTTCACCTTTTTTAAGAAATATGTTCTCAAGTGACATGCAATCTATTCCTCCTATAAACACATATTAGGGTTGCTAAGTTTTAAAGAACTTGCGCTATGCTTAAAAGAAACATTCCTAGAACTCTCTAAGTCAACATAGAAGGCACAATCAATGGTAGACGTATGGCTTCCTTACGGAAAAACTGAAATCTGCGCAAGAATCCCAACCAGAAACTACTTGGGCAGTATAGAGCCAAAAGAAAAACTAGCGGTAGCAGATGCAAAGACAGAAATTGAGAGAGCCCTAAAAAACCCAATCGGCACAAAACCGCTAATAGAAATGGCTAAAAAAGGCAATAGAGTCGCAATAGTCGCAGACGACCACACTAGGTCAACCCAAAGCCACTTAATGATTCCGCCAATCTTAAACGAACTGAACGCAGCGGGCATAAGAGACGAGGATGTAACAGTAATCTTCGCCTGTGGCAGTCACAGAGCAGTAAAATCAGAAGAAATGAAAAAGTTAGTAGGCGAAGAAGTTGTCAACCGTGTCAAAATGATAAGCCACGACTACAAGGCTAAGGATTTGGTTCATTTGGGCAAAACAAAGACTTATGGAACAGAAGTTTATGTAAACAAAACTTTTGCAGAAGCAGACATAAAAATCCTAACAGGTGACGTAGGCTTGCATTATTATGCGGGCTATGGTGGAGGAAGAAAAAGCATTCTGCCGGGCATAAGCGGTGCAGAAACCATACAACATAATCATGCCATGCTCTTGGACCCTAAAGCAAGAACAGGCAATTTGGACGGCAACCCAGTACACGAAGATATGGTTGAAGCGTCAAAACTTGCTAAGGTGGATTTTGTCTTAAACATTGTAACGAATAGTAAAAGAGACTTGATTCAAGCCTTCGCAGGTGACTTGGAGCAAGCCTTCAACGCAGGAGTAAGGCTGGTTGAAGAAATGTACAAAGTACCACTCGAACAAAGAGCCGATATAGTGGTCGTGAGTTCAGGCGGACACCCACACGACATAAACCTGTTCCAAGCCTACAAGGGAATAGACAACGCCCTAAATGTAGCAAAAAGAGGTGGCGTAATCATCTTAGTCGCAGAATGCCCAGAAGGACATGGAAACGAAGTATTCCGCGAATGGGCAATGAAATTCAAGAATCTGAAAGATATGGAGAAGGAAATAAAACATCATTTCATCTTAGGCGGACACAAATCTTACTACCTGCTAAGAGCACTACAAAGGGTTCAAATCATTCTTGTTTCAGTTATGCCAGATTACCAAGCCGTAAACGTCTTTAATTTAAAGACAGCAAGGGCTGTTAATGATGCCTTGCGGGATGCCTTTGAAATCGTAGGTCAAAACGGGAAAGTGTGGACAATGCCATATGGAAACATAACCCTACCAACTATCAAGGCAATAGAAGAAAAAGCAGAAAACATGACTAAAATCTAAAAGGATTTAACTTGCACCAAACAAAATTTTTAGCATACGCTGGAGGGAAGATGTGCAAACAACCTTCACAATAAGACGATTCAACCCGACAGACTTGGAACGCGTAATGTATATAAATCAAATGTGCCTTCCAGAAAACTACTCTAGCTCCTTCTTTTTGGACTTGTATGAGAGGTTTCCGGAAACTTTTGTTGTTGCACAAGAAAACGGCGAAATCGTAGGCTATGCCATGTGCCGCATTGAAAGAAATATACCCAGCTTTAGATTTATGGGGCTTACAAAAAAGGGACATCTAATATCTATCGCTGTTTTGCCAAAGTATCAACATCAAGGCATTGGACAAGCGTTGATGCAGGAAATAATGAAAGCCATGGTAGGCTATGAGGCTAAAGAATGCTATCTAGAAGTGCGAGTAACAAACACGCCTGCTATAAGTTTATACAAGAAACTGGGGTTCCAAATAGCAAGAACTTTACATAACTATTACACTGACGGAGAAGACGCCTACCTAGTGAGTAGAAAACTGTAAGAACTATTTTTGAGTGCGAGAATCTTCAAAAAAACTTGCATTAGCAAAAGATTAAAAAGTTCAACCGAATGATAGGCGAAAAGGGTAACAAATGGTCACAAAGCGGGGATTAGTCTTTTCGGCAGTCTACTTCATCGTTACGTTTTCATCATTTCTTTTCCTTCTTGTTACGGGCACCTCTCTCACTCAAGAAATAGATTCATCATTCCTAAGCGGGTTTATTACAGCCTCTGGAGTGTTCAAGGGTTTTCTGACGGCTTCCGCAATTTCAAAAAGCGATGCGCTCGACTTGGAACATTACTTGTTAACATTGCTGAATCTAGCCCTCTTCTTCGGTGTGCTCAATGTGATTTTTGTTGGTCATCTGGTTCATGGAATGAAAACTAATAGCTGGAAACCCAACCTGCTTGATTTCAGCCTAGTTATGATAAGCGTGAACGCGAACGCCTTGACAGGTTTGATGATTGCGGAACGACCATCCTACGTGAAGGTAAGAAAACTTCTATTTAAGTGAGAAAAGCAACAACTAAAAACAACGTTTGACTTACATTTTGTATAGGGCTAAAAATATTGGGACAATGCCAAATCTGCAAGAAAAACTCAATTCTCATTTCCAGCCAGCTTGGAGTCTGCTTACAATGCATTCGAACAAAGCCTGAAGAAACGTTGGCAATCACAAGCAAGGTTCATGCAGAAAGCAGAGAAAAATTTGGCCTTCCGCCAAAACCACCGAAAAAACCAAATGGAATATTATGTGGTGTATGTGCCAACGACTGCAAAATAAGCATTGGTGAAAAAGGTTTCTGCGGCTTAGTTTTCAACGTAGATGGCAAATTGGTTCGAATGGGTGGAACCCCTGATAAAGGGGTCTTGCAATGGTATTATGATCCCTTACCAACTAACTGTGTTTCATGGTGGTTCTGCCCAGGCTGCACAGGCGCTGGCTACCCAAAATATGCTTACAGCAAAAGCGCAGAAACTCGATATGCAAACCTAGCAGTATTCTACGGAAGCTGTAGCCTAGACTGTCTTTTTTGTCAAAATTGGCAATATCGAAACTTATCTGCACAGCTTAGTCCAGTGATCAGTGCCGAAAGTCTAGCAGCTAAAGCTGACCCCTATGTATCATGTATATGCTATTTCGGTGGTGACCCCTCTGTCCAGTCGCCTCATGCCTTAAAAACAAGTGAACTAGCGCTGAAAAGAGCAGATAGTGAAAAACGTATTCTAAGGATTTGTTGGGAAACAAACGGATACTGGAAAAAAGAAACTTTGCAAAGGGCAGCTCAGTTGTCGCTTGTCAGTGGAGGAAACATCAAATTCGACTTGAAAACTTGGAGCGAAAACTTGAGTAAAGCTCTTTGTGGCGTCTCGAATCTGCCCACTCTTGAAAACTTCAAAATGGTCGCTGAAAAATTCTTCAAACAACGGTCTGATTTGCCAATTTTGACGGCTAGCACTTTGCTTGTTCCAGGCTACGTAAATGAAGAAGAAGTTGAGGGCATAGCTAAATTTATTTCGGAATTAGATTCGCAGATTCCTTACACTTTACTTGCTTTTTATCCACAATATGTGATGACTGATTTGCCAACAACTAGCAGAGAACACGCTGAAAAATGCTATCAAGTTGCTAGGAGATACTTGAAAAATGTTAGAATAGGAAACGTCAACCTGCTAAGTTAACCAACATGACAATGAAAGCGCGCGCGTTTTATTGCCTAAATTTTTGCTTATATATTACTATTTTGACAAGTTTAATATGTCAATATTGCTGAGCGTTGCTTAGTTTCGTGGCAAGCTTATCAATTGCGCGCTTGAATTGTTCAAGTTCCTTCTCTGAAAGTTCTATGCCTTTCGAAGAAAGCTTTACGACATTGTTTCCGGTGATGTCTTCTTCTAAATCGACGTATCTTTCATTGACTAGTTTGTCTAGAATGGCTTTGACTAGGTGTTCTTTGGGCATTTTGGGAAGCATATGTCTTAAAACCTTAATGTAAAGCCTCTCAAACGACAAGGCATTCTCTCTATTCTGATACAACACTGCCAAAACAGCTTTTGTAACCGCATTCATATGTTGCGAATCCACGTCCAATTATGCTCACCAGATTCCGCTTCGGAAACCGAATTAAAAAGTTCCACTTCCAGATGTAAATCAGTTATGACACATCAATCAATATTTGAAATTATGAACAAGTAACGCTTGATATTTGTGTTAAAATCTACCTAATGGTCTATAAGGGTAATTTTGGTGCTTCGGCCGGGATTTGAACCCGGGTCTGTGGCTCGAGAGGCCACCATACTTGACCGGACTATACTACCGAAGCGTCATGTCTAGAAAAATGTGTGATTGTGCTTAAATTCTTTGACGTTTAACTGAAGTCACACAAAAAAGAAGATAGAAGTTTAGGTTTTGTTAGTTATTCTTCCTCGCCTTCAGGCATTTCTCCAGGTCCTTTTCCTTCTTTTGGTTTTGTTGCTGCAATTACGTCGTCGATTCTCAGTATCATTGATGCGACTTCTGTAGCCGACTTTACCGCTTGTTCCTTGACTTTTATTGGTTCTATTACTCCGTTTTTCTGCATGTCAATGATTTTGCCCGTGAAAACGTCTACTCCCATTACATGCCCGTTTTGTTTATCATGTGCGGATCTCAAGCCTACAAGTATGTCAATGGGTTCCAATCCTGCGTTTTCAGCCAGCGTTTTTGGCACAATTTCAATAGATTCTGCGAATGCTTCGATTGCAAGTTGCTCTCTTCCACCAACTTTTGTAGCAAATCCTCGCAATTCTTTTGCTATCTCTGATTCCACTGCTCCTCCACCAGGAACTATTTTGCTAACCTCAACAACATCTGCAACCACTGACAACGCATCGTTCATGGCTCTTTCTGCTTCGTCAACCATTCTCTCTAAACCAGCACGAATCAGGATAGCAACTGAACGTGGATGCCTACATTCTTCTACGAAAACCATTTTGTCTTCGCCGACCTTGCGCTCTTCTACAAGTCCTGCTTTCCCAAGGTCTTGGGCTTTCAAATCTTCTAAGTTTGTGATGATTTTTCCATCAGTGGCTCTGGCAAGTTTTTCCATGTCTGACTGCTTCACCCTTCTTGCAGTCATTATTCCTGCTTTGGCTAAGAAGTGTTGAGCCATGTCGTCTATGCCTTTTTGACAGAAAACTACATTTGCCCCTGATGCCTTGACCTTTTTGACCATCTCTTCTAACATTTGAGTTTCTTTGTCTAGGAAAGCTTGAATTTGTGTGGGATCACGTATTCTGATCTCTGAGCTGAATTCTGTTTTCTCAACCTCAAGTGCGCAGTCAAGTAAGGCGACTTTTGCGTTTTCTATCCTTTTTGGCATTTCTGTGTGAACGACTTCTTTGTCGATGATTACGCCTTTAATAAGCTGTGTGTCAAAGAGACTTTTCCCAGCTTTCTTTATGATTTGGACATTATCTATGTCGGCGACTCTTTTGTCTCCTCTTTGTTCAGTGATCTGCTTGACCGCATCGATAGCTATTTCTGCTAGGTGCTCTCTTGCCAAGCCTACAGCTTTGCTGGCCATAGAAGTCATTGCAACTTTCTTCAAAGTCGAACGGTCATCAAGGTTAACTGAGGTCCCTACTTTGTCGAGTGCTTCCATTGCCATTTGAGCTGCTTTTCTGTAGCCGCTGACTAGAACTGTTGGATGAATATTCTGATCTAGAAGTTCTTCTGCTCTTCTTAGTAGTTCGCCTGCTAATATGACTGCAGTTGTTGTCCCATCGCCCACCATATCGTCCTGTGTCTTTGCGACTTCCACCATCATTTTAGCCGCTGGATGTTCCACATCAATCTCCTTTAGGATTGCTGCTCCATCGTTTGTTATTGTTATGTCTCCGAGGCTATCAATTAGCATTTTGTCCATTCCACGTGGACCAAGCGTTGTTCTTAAGACTTCGGCAATCACACGTGCAGCCATGACATTGTTTCTTTGCGCTTCTCTTCCTCTTCTTCGAGCAGTTCCTTCTTTAAGAATTAGGACTGGTTGTCCCGCTTGCGTTGTTAAATATGCCATTACAAGTCTCCTCTAACGAAATTTCTAACACTCAGCAAAGTCATCCAAAATATAAACTTTATCTCTTTAAGTCGTCGTTTGCAGCAGAAAGCCTTTATGGGTTTCATAACACTATACGAATTGGATAGCTAATGAAAAAGCGAGTATTAAATTGGTTTTTCGGCGCCTTAGGCACGCTTATCTTAATCGTTCTAGCATTTCTGGGTTGGCTGAAGTGGCTAATCTCCGCGTTTCTAATCCTTGGAAGCGCAGTGTTTGGATACCTCGGATTTAAGATTTTAATAAATTCGAAAGAAAAATCCACTCATCCCTGGGAGACATCACGCGTGCCTCTACTATTAATGCTTTTTGGCGCCACGACAATTCTATTGACTCTTTCAATTTTATTGATGCTTGACATTATTCCAATCTCTCTTGAATGATGGCTATTTCTGCACAGAAAGGGGCAGCCTATTTTGCTAAGATGCAAGCCAGCTCAGAATATTTGAAAATAAAGAGAGAATTAGGGCTTCTATTTGCCCATAACTTTTCTTGCTGCTATTTCAATATCTTCCGCTTTAACAGTTTTTCGTCCAGCATGCATAGCATAATCTATTGCTTCTTTGGCGATTTTAACGCCTACATCATCCAAAACTTTCGCTAACTCTTCTGCTGCGGCCTCACTAACTCTATCCGCGCCAGCCTTCTTACAAATCCTATGCATCGGAGCCACAGCCAATTCGGGGTCAACCATAATAGCCCACTCCTTAGCCTCTTTTTTTCTCTTAAGCCATATTTAACCTTATCGTAGACTTTAAGTGCCAATATGCGTTCACAAACAAAAAATAAACATAACTAACCAATTTTCATTCTAACGAAGAAAAACATTTCACTATTCGTGTAGACAAGAGATAGCAAAATCTTCAATACTGACTTAAGAATAAAGCAAGCCTTCATGAAGTTTGTTGATGTGCACATACATCTTTCAGACCCAAGATACAGCGATAAAATAAGTCAACTAATCGAAGACGCCAAACATTCCAACGTTATAGCCCTAATTTCCAACTCAATGGACCTAGAAACTAGTCATAATAGTCTTCAACTAACTAAAGAGAACCCAAACCTCATTTATGCGGCTGTAGGAATTCATCCATGGAATAGCCAAAACTTAAAACCCAATGAAATTGGAGAAATAACAAATTTAATAATCAAAGAAGCATGTGCAAGAAGAATAGTTGCCATCGGAGAAGTTGGCTTAGATCCTCAATACGCGAAAAATGAGAAACAACGAAAACTTCAACACAAAATTTTCCACGAAATGCTTTCAGCAGCCGAAAAAACTTCTTTACCAGTAATCATTCATTCTAGAGGATCATCTGAAGAAATCATGCGCCTTTTGCCTTCATATCATATAAACAAAGTTCTCTTTCACTGGTTCGCTAGACCGATAGAATTGCTACATGAGATAGTAGATCGCGGATACTACATTTCCGAAGGTCCAGCATCGGTATTCTCGAAAGGAATCAAAGAAGTCATTAAACGTACACCTTTGTCAAATCTGCTAACAGAAACCGATGGACCAGTTCAATTCTTTGGACCCTTCAAAAACAAAATGACTACACCATCTTTTATTCCTCTTATAGTAAATGCGATAGCCCAAATAAGAGAAGTGAAAGAAACTGAAGTCGCCAATCAGATTTTGCAAAACTTCACAAACTTCTTCGAAATAACAATGGTTCAATAATAATTCTCAGTGGGGTAAGCGTAATCAATAAAAGGCTCTTGATAGAATGCAACTCCTATATCATGAAGAAAATGTGTAAAAGAATATTCAGTGAAATGGTGAAAACTTGGGAAACGTGAGACCTAAACATGTGAAAAGAATAGCCAGAGAACTTATGCAACGGTATCCAGACAAATTTACAACAGACTTTGAAAACAACAAAAAAGCCGTTCAGTTGCTAGCGACTATTTCTTCAATAAAAATAAGAAACAGGATAGCAGGTTACGTAACAAGGCTATCAAGCACGCAAGTCGCACAAGCTTCAGAATCAAAAGAATCTGAGTAACTGCTTTTCAGCAATATCCTTTATAATACTCATTCATTTACGTTACTATGCACAAAAGAGGAGCGCACGAATGTTAATAAGCGACTATCAGAAGGGCTGGGCTTTACGCTATCTTAGAGAAGCAAAAGCGGAATTGACTGCAGCACGGAAAACGCCCTATTTGGCTCCAAGCCTAATTTTTGAAGCCATGCGAAAAGCGCAAGTAGCCATCTACTACAGTCTTGGCGAACCTGCTTTTGTTGAGGGAATTGTTCATGAGACAATAAGAAAGAAGCAGTTTGTCGAAGACCCGATTTTGAAATGTCTTGTAGAAATCGAACTCTCAGTACAGCAGCTAGTCCAAATGCCTGAAACAAACCAAGAAAATGCGATGGAGCAGGCAAACGGAATCATTCAAATCGCATCAGACATTGTGGAACTCTTTACTAATGAAACCGTCGACTAACGTTTTTAGAGAAAATAGAAAATTAAAGAAAATTTATAGGTTCTTAAGAGCCTCAGATATACGGTCTAAAGCCTTCCTAATATTTTCAATAGAATTAGCAAAGGATAAACGTAGATAGCCTTCACCGTATTTTCCGAAGGATGTTCCAGGCAAAACTGCCACACCAGCGTCGTTAAGTAGATAATCTCCAAGTTTGCGGCAATCCATGCCTGTTCCAGTTATGTTTGGAAACACGTAGAAAGCTCCGCGCGGTTTCTTGCATGTTATGCCCCTAATGTTGTTTAAGCCAGAAACTATGACTTCTCTTCTCTTCTTAAATTCTGCAACCATCCTTTCGGGCTCATCTTGCGGTCCTTTTAAGGCTTCAACACCAGCCATCTGAACAAAGGCACATGTGCAAGAGTTTGAGTTAGTCATTAATTGTGCGATTTTTTGAGCCATGTCCTTTCGCATCACACCGTAGCCGAGTCTCCAGCCAGTCATGGCGTATGTTTTCGAAAAACCGTCCAGTATGATCGTTTTTTCTTTCATTCCTGGAAACTGAGTGATGCTTTCATGCTTGCCTTCATAGATTCCTCTGCTGTAAATTTCATCTGAAAGCACTAAAACGTCATCTCTGTCGGCGATGCAGTCAGCTATAACCTTTAAATCCTCTCTTGTCAAGACTCCGCCTGTTGGATTTTCCGGAGAGTTTATGATTATCATCTTAGTCTTTTTTGTTATCTTTTCTTTAACATATTCGTGATCGAGCCCAAAGTCATTCTCTTCTTTTAGCGGTATGGGCACTGGTTTGGCTCCAACAAAGTTGATTATGGATTCATAGATTGGAAAACCTGGATTAGGATAGAGAACTTCCTCGCCTGAATTAACGCATGCAAGAACAGCAAAAAACATTATAGGTTTTGCACCAGGTGTCACGACGACCTCTTCAGGCTCCACTTTCAGATTTCTGGTTTTGGAAATGTATTCTGCTATGGCTTCCTTTAACTCTGGAATGCCTGCGGATGGAACATAATGGGTATAGCCGGCATAAAGAGCCTTTACAGCAGCTTCCTTAATGTTTTTGGGTGTATCAAAATCTGGTTCACCGATTTCTAAATGCACGATGTCTTTTCCTTGTTTTTCAAGTGCTTTCGCCTTTGCGAGCACCTCGAAGGCAGTTTCTGTTCCTAAAGTATTCATTCTTTTCGCGACGATGATGTTCACTTAAATCACCTAGAGTTGAGAGGAAGATAAACGTAAAAGGAGATGAAATATTTAACTATTGCAGTGCAGCTGGCGCGCCCACTAATAATGAACAAGTGTTAAATTTGCTTTGATAATGGTCGCACTTTTAACACTTCTGAGTTGACAAGGTTTGGCGGTGTTCTCCCTTCAAAGAACGCAACGAGATTCTCTGCAACCATTTCAGCCATTCTCGAGCGGGTTTCATAGCTTGCACTTGATATATGAGGAGCAACAACAACGTTGTCAAGTTTAAGCAAAGGATTGCGCAGTGGCGTTGGTTCTTGTTCGAAAACGTCAAGTCCGGCACCTGCTATTCTACCGTCTCTTAAGGCCTCGTATAAGGCTTTTTCGTCTACGACTGGTCCTCTTGAGTTGTTAATCAGGTAAGCTGTCTTCTTCATCAGTTTCAGTTTCTCCTCGTTTACCAGATGATAGGTTTCTTTCATCAATGGAACGTGAATGCTAACGAAGTCTGACACTTTAAAAATCGTGTCCAAATCAACACGTTTTGCACCAAGTTCTTTTTCTATTTCAGGTCTGGGAATAACGTCATAGTAGAGGATTTTCATATTGAATCCTTTCGCCCGTCTTGCAACAGCAAGACCAATTCTTCCAGCACCAACAATGCCTATAATTGCGTTGTGAACGTCTCTGCCCGACAGCATGCTGGGGTGCCAGCTAACCTTCCATTGCCCAGTGCGAACGGATTTGTCTGCTTCAACAACACGCCTTGCAACAGCCATCAGAAGCGCCCAAGCGAAATCTGCTGTGGTGTCAGTCAACACTTCTGGCGTATTTGTTATATATATGCCTCTTTTCGTGGCTTCTTTCACGTCTATGTTGTCGAAGCCTACAGCCATCTGTGCAACAATCTTTAGTTTAGGTGCGGCATCAAAGACTTCCGAGTCTATTTTGTCAGATAGAAGCGAAGCGAGGGCATCAACATCCTTAACCTTTTTTATTATCGTTTGTTTTGGCGGTGGACCATACTCAGGCCAAACCTCGGTGTCAAAATGCTTCTTTATTATTTTCAGACCCCTTTCCGGAAGTTCTCGGGTAACATAAACCTTAGGTTTTGGCATATAACTCACCAAGTACTAGTTTTCGGAATTCTTTATTAACATTAGTTTATTACACTTACGCATCATATTAAAAACTCAGCAATGGGCTACTCAGATGATAGCGATAAGGAATAGAGAACAACTCATTGAAAATGGCGAAACACGACTTAACCGAAAAGCTAGGGAATTGGCCCTAAAAAGTCTGGAGTCCGCTGTAAACGCTGTGGACCCTAAACAAATAATAAAATCAAAACTTTCGCTGAAGAATTCAACTCTCCACGTAAATGAGTACTCTTTTGATATGAAAAGATTCAAGAACATCTACGTGATAGGCGGTGGCAAGGCAAGCGGTTCAATGGCTGAATCTCTAGAGCAGATTTTAGGCAATTATGTAACAAACGGGCTTTTGAACATTCCACACGGCGGCAAATATAAAACGAATATTATAAAGCTTCACGAAGCAAGTCACCCAATTCCAGATGACTCTGGCGTGGAAGGAACACGCCGCATGTTAGAAATTGCAGAACAAGCGAGAGAAGATGACTTGGTTATATGTTTGATTTCAGGCGGAGGCTCAAGCCTTATGCCTTTACCACGTGGAGAAATTTCAATTGCTGACAAAAGAGAAATAACAGAAGCGTTGCTCAAATGCGGTGCAACAATAAACGAGATTAACACTGTTAGGAAGCATGTTTCAGATTTTAAAGGCGGCTGGCTTGCGAAAAAAGCTTATCCAGCCACAATTCTGAACCTTATTCTTTCTGATGTTGTAGGCGATCCATTGGATTTTATTGCTTCAGGTCCAACTGTCCCAGACTCAACAACCTTTAGCGACGCCATAAAAGTTTTGAAAAAATATGGTCTATGGAATAAGGCTCCATTATCCATCAGAAAAGTTTTGCTGGATGGGGAAGAGGGCCTAATTCCTGAAACTCCCAAATCTGACGACGAAGCGTTTAAGAAAGTTTACAATGTTATTGTTGGAAATAATAGATTTGCAAGCATGGCAGCATGCGAATACCTCAAGTCAGAGGGGTTAAACACACTTTTGCTAACGACAACTCTTGAAGGAGAAGCTAGACATGTAGGAGTCATGTTAGCCTCAATAGCTCGTGAAGTTTCTGTGTTTGGAAAACCTGTTCAAAAGCCAGCCGGTATAATGGCAGGTGGAGAAACAACCGTAACCGTTACTGGAAAAGGCTTAGGCGGAAGAAACCAAGAATTAGCCTTGGCAGCCGCTTTGAAACTAAACCGCATGAATGAAGTGGTTGTGGCTTCGCTAAGCACAGACGGTATAGATGGCCCCACAGACGCAGCTGGAGCGATAGCAGACGGAAAAACCTTAGCCAGAGCAATGAAAATGGGATTAACTCCTGAAGAATTCCTAGCTGAAAATGATTCCTACAATTTCTTTTCAAAGCTTGGTGACCTTATTCTCACAGGGCCTACGGGGACAAATGTTAATGACGTTTCCGTGGTGGTAATTCTATAAAATTTGAAAGAATATCTCTACTTTTTGAGGGATAAACGGTTGACGATTAATGTAAAAATAAGAACCATAGGAATTTTCAGAGAATTATTTGGGAATAAGTTGTTGACAATTAAATTGAAGAGGAATGCCACTGTCAAGAATGTGGTTCAGAAACTTGCTGGTTCTGAAATCAATGATGTATGGTTAAACGCTCTTATTCTTGTAAATGGAAAGGAAATTAGTGTCTTAAATGGTTTGGAAACAGTGGTTTCAGATGGAGATGAGATGGTTCTTCTTCCCGTATCGCATGGCGGCTAATTGAACAGTTTATGGTTCTGTGATTTTTATTGCTTGTGTGGGGCAGCTGACTTCGCATGCCCTGCAGAAAATGCAGTCTAGCTCGTTTTTTGGGTCAGATTTCTTTTCAGAAGTTGGATGCCCATGCGAATCTATCATTTCAAATACGGAGACTGGGCAAACGGAAACGCATACTTCGTCACCGTTGCAGACATCGTGGTCAACGGCTACCTGGGTCCCATGGATACCAAGTTTGGTTGCCGGCTTCACTTCTCCTCGAACCTTATGTCCATTATGCTCGCCTACAACTTTGTAGTTTGTCACAAATTCTGGGTCAATTGGCAATGTTTCACAAACTCCTTTAGGGTTATTGTTTTTCTTTCTCACTTATTTTTATCTCTTGCTCTCTCTTTAAGACGGCAAAAAATATTTTTTGTTCTTCTCCTCCTTCACTGAAAATGTTGTTTTTCTATGTTATCTATGAGCGAAGTAGCAAGTCAACTTCTCATCTAAGCTGTCGATTCTAACAAAACCAAAACGCTCAAACTGCACAATCGTGTCTGGTCTTAACTTCCCACAAGATTCTTCAGCCACACCTTTAGCTATGGAAGCATCTGGCATCACAACTTCGCATAAAATACCAGTGTCCGCTGGCAACCAATGAATTAATGGAGCACCTAATCTCTTCGCTTCTTCGTGGGATTCGCTATGAAAAGTCGCTTCTACCAGCCTTTTTCCAGATTTTTCAATCTGAATATTGAACAAACCCATTAAACGTATCTTTCTCCCCTTCTCCATTAAATTCATGTCTTGGCTAGAAACCAAAAACAATGCCTTACCTTTCTCAGACTTTATTTCAAATTGACGGAAACCTCTTTCAAGATGATCCGGATGCAAATGAAGCTTTACTTTAAATGCACGTGGGGTATTTTTCACAGTTATTTTTGTGGGGTTGTGGACAAAGAAATAGCGATTTGCCTCTGGATCGATTAGTTTTCTATTATGCGCATAAAGATTTTCCCAGCTCAAGGTCACGTCAGCAGTTTTAGGACCTACATCAATCATCAAAAGCCTAATTGCTTCAGGCGTAATTCCTCTTCTCCTCAAAGCTGCAAAAGTAGCTAACCTTGGATCGTCCCAGCTTTTGAAAAAGCCAGTCTTAATTCCTTCCACAATTTTTGACTTACTGAGAAAAGCACCAGTTATCTTAAGTCTGCCATAATGAATAGTCTCAGGATATTTCCATCCAAAATACTTGTACAAATATTCCTGTCTAATTTGATTTGTCAAATGTTCTTTACCACGTATGATGTGGGTTACACCCATTAAATGGTCGTCGACTCCACAGGCAAAATTGTATAACGGCCAAACCCAATATTTGTTGCCAACTCGAGGATGAGGATTTTTTTCTGTATCAATAATTCTTAATGCAGGCCAATCTCTTACCGCAGGATTCGGATGACTCAAATCAGTTTTCACTCGTACAACTGCTTCTCCTTCCTCATATTCGCCATTAAGCATATGTTTCCAACGTGTCAAATTCTCCTTAGGCGACAATTGCCTGCAAGGGCAAGGCTTCCTTGCCAATATTTTCTTTCTAAACGCTTCTGGCTGACAAGTGCATACGTATGTGTTTCCGTCTTTTAGAAGCCTTTCAGCGTGTTCGTAGTATATGGGCAGTCTATTACTTTGGATGAACTCGCCGTCCGGTTTGCACTTGAGCCAAGCCAAATCTTCACGTATGGAATCATAAAATGGTAAACGAGGCTTTTTCACTTTAGGGTCAGTGTCTTCAAAACGCAAGTAAAAGGTTCCATTATACATTTTTGCGTATTCGTGGCTGAGAATTATAGCTCTTGCAGACCCCAAGTGTATGGCGCAGTCTGGATTTGGAGAAAAACGAGTTACAACCTTCTTATACTTGGTAATGTTTGGCAACGGCGGAAGTCTTCTCTCTACTTCAACCCTTTCTATGACTAACGCTTCAGGCCACTTCCCACTGACAATACGCTTCTGCTCATCCAAGACTAGCTTATTGACTTCTTGAACAACTTCGTTAATTAATGCGCTAATTTCTTTTATTTTCACCTTAAGTTCTGGATGCTCAGCCAGCAGCTTACCAAAAACGGGTCCGTTTTGCGCCTTTCCACCATAATGAATAGCATTTAGGAGTGCAATTTTTCTTATATTTTCTCGAATCTCGGTGGTTTTATGTGTAGACAAGCTTTGCCACTTAGATTCTTCTTTCTATAAGGTAGTTGGCAAATTCCTTTAGTTTTTCTTTCGCTTGTGAAGAAAGCAGGAATTTTTCAACGTTTTTCCAGCTTTCTTCAACTATTTTTTTTGAGAACTCTTTTGCGTACTCAATTGAGTCGTATTTTCTCATTATACCTATTGCCTCTTCCACTAGCCTCACGTCAGTGGTGTGCATGCGAAGTATCTCTAGAAGTCGTTTTCTGTCATTTTGGTTTGCTTTTTGAAGTGTGTGAATTACTATCAGTGTTCTTTTTCCTTCTGTTATGTCTTTTCCAAGTCCACCTTTTTTCCTTGCGAATTCTTCTCCAACCAAATCTAAAATGTCGTCTTGTATTTGGAAAGCAACTCCTGTAGCTTCAGCAAATTTTCCAAGATTTTCTGTTAATTCATCGTTTGCATCGGCTAACAGAGCGGCTATTTTAGCTGACATTCTTGCAAGCGTTCCTGTCTTGTAGGCGCACATTTGAAGATACTGCTTCTCTTGTATTTTGTCTGCGTCTGCAAGTCCACGATGCCATGCGATGTCCATTGCTTGTCCAAAGCTTAGGTTAATCATTTCGAGAACGTATATTTCATATATTCTCTTCAGTTTAGATGCTGAAAACTTGTCTCTATTCTTAATGAGAGTTAACAGCGGCAAATAATACATGGCGTTTCCAGCGTTTATCGCAATGTCCAAGCCATAAAGTATGTACGTACATGGCTTCTCTCTTCGGATCTTTGAACTGTCTTCAATGTCATCAATTATTAAGGTTCCATTGTGAATAAGTTCAGGTACTATTGCAAAGTCTAGAAAGTCTTTTGAATTTTTACCTAAAGCCTCAATGACTAGTAAGAATAAGGATGGGCGCCATTTTTTGCCGCCTCTGTCCAAGAATTCCCATATAGGCTCTGCAATTGCCTTATTTAACGCTTCCAAGTTGTATTCATATTCTGGCTGACTGAATTCGAAGACGACAGCATTTTTGTCAAACTCTCTTGGCATGTATTTTTCAAGTGTTTTGTTGATGACCGAAGCCTTTTCTTCCAAAAATTTTTCTACGCTCATTCTACATTTTTCTCCTTGCATATTCTTCTGGATGAAATCCTCGCGTGGTTAACCATTCTGCAGTCTTGCCCGTTAAAATGGCTGGAGCATTTTTCAGCTCGTCTATGGATTTTGCTCCTACTAGGAACATAGTGCTTCTTAACTCTTTAATCATGTAAGTGAGCACTTTCTTAACTTCTTTTGGTCCATTTATAGAAGCCTGTAGAATTGGCGAAGCTGTTCCTGCTAAAGTGGCTCCTAATACGATTGCCTTTGCTACGTTTTCTCCATTGCGCACTCCGCCTGAAGCTATGATTGGCAGATGAGTTGATTTGGCTACTTCGACAAGGCTTATTGCAGTTGGTATGCCCCAGTCCCAAAATGTTTCGCCTAGTCTCTGATGAAATTCATCGTGACGTTCTTTTGCTCGATAATATTCCACTGCAGCCCAGCTTGTTCCGCCTATACCAGCTATGTCAATACCGCTTATTCCAGCGGTTTCAAGCATTTTGGCATTTTCGGCAGATATGCCTGCGCCAGTCTCTTTAACAATAACAGGAACACTGAGAGCCTGAACGATTTCGCATATTTTCTTTAGAACGCCTCTAAAATTTGTTTCTCCTTCAGGTTGAACAGCTTCTTGCAGTGGATTTAAGTGAATCGCTAGCGCGTCAGCGTCTATCATTTCAACTGCCCTCTTCACCTCTTTTGCACCGTATCCTCTGGCGAGTTGAGGACCACCAATATTGCCAATAAGAAAAGCGTTAGGTGCCTTTTTTCTAGTAATAGCGAAGGTTTTTTCAAGTTTTTGATTTTCGATTGCTGCTCGTTGGCTTCCAACACCCATGCCCAAGCCTAATTCTTCAACTGCTTCAGCGATGGATGCGTTGATTTTTAAGCTTTTTTTGACGCCTCCAGTTATGGCTTCAATAATAATAGGTGCAGAAAATTTGTGGTTGAAGACAGTTGATGAAAGATTGATGTCGTCTCTATTGATTTCAGGTAAAGCCTTGTGCACTAGGAAGATGTCTTCGAATCCGCTAGTTGTCTTTCTTGCCTGAACGTTTTCTTTTAGGCAGATTTGGATGTGGTCGGCTTTTCTTCCTTCGGTTTGACTTGGCATCTCTTCACCCTTTGTTGCTAGTTTTACAATGACATTGCCAAAGTAAAGAAGTAGACTCTACCTTTAAATCTTAGGATTCAAAGCCGCGCTACATAATTGGGTGCAAGTTCATGTGAGGGGGACTAAAATTAGATTTAAGCTAAGTATGCTAAGTCTAGCTTGCACCCATTTTGATAGATGAAATAACGCCTCAAAAGCCTTGTGAATGATGTTTCTAGACAAAACCTATAGAAAAGTCCTATTCGATTAATGTTCCAACAACTTTTTGTCCTTTTAAGGCTTTGTAAACGCTGTCTGGCTTCGAAGCATTTACAATCAAAACAATTATTCCTGCCTCAACTGCTGGGGTTAGTTCACTTATTTTTCCAAGCATACCTCCAGTTACATCTGTTACTGTTGCCCCTCTAATTTTGTGTTGCATTTCTTTCAATTTTTGCAGACTGATACGCTGAACAAGTTTGGCAGTCTTGTCTTTTTTTGGGTCAGATGTGTATAAGCCGTCGACGTCTACGCCTACTATAATGCGTTCTGCTGCAAGTTGTGTTGCAAGTGAAGAAACCAGTTGGTCGCCAGACAATATTGCAAAACCCTTATCTGAATCAAGAACAGCATCGCCGTATAGAACTGGCACGAAACCTATTTCAAGAAATTTCTCCAATACTTTGTTGTCCATCGTTTTGATTCGGTCAGACTTCGTGATTATGAAGGAAGAAGGCTGCACTTCTAAGGCTGGGATATTATGACTTATTAGAGCATCTATGACTATCTTGTTCAGTTTTGTCATTGCTTGATGAGTTTTTGAAAACCCCGTTATCTGAGACGAATCCTTGAAACCTTCGTTAATTCTATACGCCTTGGCGATTGGATGACCAAAAGAACCGCCACCATGAACAATTACTAAAGGTGAAACATTTGCATGTGAAATCTCGCGAGCTAAACGCCTTATAGCCCCCCTATTTATAGTTAGGGGTTTTTCCTTATGAGTAATCACTGAGCCACCAAGCTTCAAAATTGTTGGCTTAGTCTTCAATCTTCACACCTTCATCACTCTTTTTTACAGCAAAAGCTTTTCCACCAGCTTTTTCAATAGCTTCATAAACCTGCTTAGTCCTTTTGGGCGGAGATAAGGCAATCATGCAACCGCCACCACCAGCACCAGTGAGTTTTGCTCCATAGGCACCAGCCTCTCTTGCTGCATAGACAAGTTTCTCCAATGGGGCAGTAGAGACGCCTATGGCACAAAGCAACGCATGATTAATATTCATTAGTTCGCCCAACTTAGTGAAATCATAGTTTTCTAAGGCGTTAACAGCGTTGAAAACAATTTTTCCACCCGCTTTTATTATAGGGTTAATGATTGACGGATATTTTTCTTGCATTTGTCTTACTATGGATACAAGTCCGCCAGTCGAACGTTCAGCCTCAGTGTTGCCAATTATAAGCGGAATATCTTTCTTCACATCTATTCGCGTGAAAACCTTTCCTTTCCTAAACAGTAGAACTCCGCCGTAGGTAGTAATAGTGGGGTCTATGCCTGAAGGAGTGCCGTGCACCAAACGTTCAGATTCAAAAGTGATGTTAAAAATGTTCTCTTTAGACAATTCCATATTTAAAAGATGACTTGATGCTTTCGCTACTGCTGCGACAACAGCTGCCGAAGAGCCAAGCCCAGCAGCGACCGGAATAGAAGAGCGAATTTCCACGTTTACGCCAACACTTTTTCTAACCCTTTCTAAGACCTTTTGAACTGCAACCTTGATGGGTTTGAGTTTTAACTCGGCATTTTGACCGCCGCGTTCTGCTATGAACCCATTTTTTTCAAAGTAGCCTGAAATTTCCAAATCCGCGGAATTTATGTAAATCTTACTATCACTTCTCATTTTTACTGATGCGTAAGCACGTTTATCGATTGCTAACACTACTGCTGGCTCGCCATAGACGACGAAGTGCTCTCCAAAAAGTATTATCTTTGCTGGTGCTGAGGCAGTCACCTCATTCAATAAATGCACCACAGTTATTTGCTGAAGGCTACTGAAGCATAGCCCACTACAGACGAATAGTCGCCGGTTACGTCACCACTGGTTTTGTAGCATAACAGCCGAGTATTTTTAGCGCCTAACATCTTCGCAGCAGCAATTAAAGCAACTGTTGGACCATAACCACACGTAGAAATATTGTAAGACTCCACTGCAGAATAATACTGAACCTCATCCATCTTTAAAGCTAAGTCAATGGCCATCCTATCATTTCGTTCGGCCATTTTCTGCGGTTCGTAGTGAGTCATATCAGTTGAGGCGATAACCACAGCATTCTTCTTGGACAAGGCTTCTCCAACAGCTCGCCCAACTTCACGACTTGACTCCAAATCCTGCATTAGAAAGCAAACTGGCACAAACTTAAAGTCTGAACCATACAAAAATTGAAGAAACGGAAGCTGAACCTCAATCGAATGCTCATACAAATGTGCTGAGTCGTCAACGTCAATAATACGGGACCTATGCAAGATCTGCTTAGCCACCTCAGCATCGATTTCAACATCACCTAAAGGTGTCCGCCAAATTCCCTCATCCATCAGCGCCAAACCACTCCCCCGGCCAGTGTGATTTGGCCCAAAAATTACTAAAACGTTAGGTTTCCCATCTGCAGCTAAATTGTAGTATGCATGAGCGGCTACTGGCCCAGAATACATGTATCCCGCATGAGGAGAGATGAGTCCAATCAAGTGTCGAGGTCCTTTCTTGGCTGCCGTGGGAAGTTTGCTTGGTCCAAGACTATGAGTGAAACATTTCTCTATCTGTGATCTTAGTGACTGAAACGAGCCAGCGTAAAACATTCCCGCTTGACAAGGTTGTCTAACTTTCGTTTTCTATCCTCCTCAACTACTCTTCTTTTGCCAGTTTCACTTCAAAATCGTCTATTGATAGGCTTGGATTCCCATCTGGTAGGATTTCCCCTCTTTCACGCAGTATTTGTCTGGCAAGAAGCCAATAAATTACCGCCAACGCTCTTCTACCCTTATTATTAGTTGGAATAACAAAGTCTACATCTGTGAAATCGTTGTCGGTGCTGCAAAGCGCAATAACTGGAACGCCTATGATAGCAGCTTCAACCACAGCTTGTACATCAGCTTTAGGGTCGGAAACAATAACTACATCTGGCTCGATACGATTCTTAGAAAGTGGATTTGAGAGTATTCCGGGGATAAAACGACCAATAACAGGAGTCGCTCCTGTGGCGTCGCAGAATTTTGTTACAGGGTCTCGACCGTACAACCTTGCCGCCACAGCAGCAATCTTTGTAGGCTCTAGTCTAGCAAGGAATTTCGCGGCAATTCGAATGCGTTCATCGGTTTTCTTGATGTCTAAAACAAATAAGCCGTCTGGTCTTGTGCGGTATATGAATTTGTCCATGTCTTTTGTTTTCATTCTTGTTCCTATGTGGATTCCTGCCGATAGTAGAGTGTCTTGAGGAAGTAAAAGTTCTGCGCCAGCTATTTCAATTTCTTCTTTTGCTTTTTCGTCCTCTGCCTTTTTTGTGTTCTCTTCCGCTATGTTCTCTTCTGTCATATTTTCTTTCTCCTATACATAAATTGTAGACATTTTTGCTTTCTTTCCTAAAATCTCTTCTATTCGTATAAGTTCATTAATTTTCGCCACACGTTCTCCTCCAACTATGCCAGTTTTGATTATGGGGCAACTAAATGCTACTGCTAAATGAGCTATTTTCGTATCTGCTGTTTCGCCAGATCTATGCGACATAATTGGCGTATATTTCGCTTTTTTAGCCACTCTTGCTGTCTCCCAAGCATCAGTAAGAGTGCCTACCTGATTTACTTTAACAATAATTGCGTTCGCAGCTCCTAAACTCAACCCTCGAGTTAATCTTTCTTTATTGGTCACAAATAAGTCGTCGCCGCAAATTAAACATCCTTTAACCTTCTTTGCAAGTTCTGCAAAGTTTTCAAAATCTTCTTCGTGGAAGGGGTCTTCAATATAAATTAGACTGTATTTCTTTATGAGGGATAGGACATAATCTAACTGTTCACCAGAATCCTTTCTAATTCTATCTTGAACATATCCATAGCGATTTTCTTTGAGATTCCACAAAGTAGAGGCTGCAAAATCTAAACCAATCCTACATTCGACTCCAAATTCTCCAGAGACCTCTTCACAAGCTTTAGCTACAATTTCTATCGCATCTTCATTCTTCATATTGGGCGCCCAAGCACCTTCGTCGCCTTTTCCAGCAACCATAGTGGCATCAACTTTCTCTAGGAGAGAGCCAACTTTTTGATGAGCTAAAGTGTTGGTTTTTGCTGCATCCAAAAAAGTTTTAGCTTTCAGAGGCAGAACCAAAAACTCCTGTATGTCTGGCGCTTTGCCTCTTGCATGTTTTCCCCCACCTAAGACGTTTCCAAGCGGGAAAGGAAGTTCATTTACAGAATGTCCCGCGAGATGTTGAAACAAGGGTATGCCATATGCATTTGCGGCAGCTTCGGCAGTAGCCAAAGAAACAGCGTATGCAGTGTTTCCGCCAGCGTTGCTAAAATCGGTTGTTCCATCAATCTCATGCAGAAGCGAATCAACTTCTTCCTGTTGGTCAGCTTCCATGCCTATCAATTCTGGAGCGATAATTTCCTTAACTTTTCTTATCGCCTGATCTACTCCTCCTCTAGGATATGAAACTGCTTCTGTTTTACCTCTGCTTGCGCCTGCAGGAGCCGAAGATCTGCCAAATCCAGAGGCAGTTACGACGTCAACTTCTATGGTTTCTTCTCCTCGAGAATCAAAGATTTTTCTTGCAAAAATGTCTTCGATAACAGTTGACACGTTTAACATGCCTTCTCTCTTATAATGGCCTAGCCTGTTTTCTTTTTTCAGCCTCTTCATAAAATTTGAGAATTTCATCTATAATTTCGACATGCGATAGTAACATGCGACGGCAACAGTATCTGGTTACACCTAAACTATCTAAGACCTTCCTGGCGTCTTCGCCAGCCTTTACTCTCGTTGCAAAATCTTCCCATTTGTCGCCTACAAGTTTGCCGCATGTGAAACATCGTACAGGTATAATTATTTTTATTCTGCCTCCCTTAAACTTGTTATCTATAACTTTTCTGATCTTTAGCTCTGGCGCCTGGACCACCAAATTTCTTCGGCTCCTTTCGCCTAGCATCCCCAGCGAACATTGTTCGGTCATATTTGCTGAAGACTGTTTGGAGGCGGGCGCTTTTTGTCCACTTTAATAAAGCTCTTGCAATCGCCATTCTTGCAGCTTCGGCTTGTCCCATGAAGCCACCACCCGAGGCTTTGACATTGATGTCGATGTCTTTCAATATTTCTTCGCCAGCATAGATTAGGGGTTCCATCATTTTGTCGCGGGCAACTCTCGGTTCAAAAACTTCAATTGGAACGTTGTTTACACGGACTCTTCCTTTCCCAAGCGTAACTATTGCTCGGGCAATGGCGGTTTTTCGTTTTCCACTTGTCAATACAGTTCTTTTTGGCCGTGACATTTTCATTTTTCGCCTACTAACGGGGTCCATCCAATTTCTTTGGCTAATTCTCCAACAGTGGTATACGGGCATTTTAAATTATCCGCGCTAACTTCTGGTATCGTTTGCATTTCCTTTCCTTTAAGTTCTTCAGGAACTTCGATGAAAACTCTTAGTCTTTTATAGGCTTGTTTTCCTTTAGGTTTTTTCCATGGAAGCATGCCGCGGACAGTTCGTCTAACAATTCGGTCTGGTCTTCTTGGGTGAAATGGTCCTTTTTTTGGGTGGCCAACTTCAAGAAAAGTTTTAACTTCTTTCACTTTGCTTTGCCTTTTGCCAGATACTACTGCTTTTTCCGCGTTCACGACTATGACCGTTTCTCCTTGGAGAAGACGTCTAGCAATTATGCTGGCCATTCTGCCAAGCACTAGTCTTTTTGCATCAATTATTGTAGCCTGTTCTGTTGTTGCCATTTTTTCACCCAATAATTTTCACTTTGGTACCTTTTGGATTCTTTTCTGCGAACTCTGGGATTGACATGCATTTTCCTTTTGCATCCAGAATTTTTCTTTGCGCTTCCTCAGAGAATGCAAAAGCTGCTATTTTGATTGGGTGGTCTATCTTTCCTGTGCCTAAAACTTTTCCCGGAACCACCACGTTTTCATCTTTTTGCGTATATCTGTTAAGTTTGCTTATGTTGACTGCTATGCGTTTTTTTCTTGAGTGTGACAAATCTTCTGCGATGTCACGCCATATGTTGGCTTCATTCTCTTTTGCCTTCTTTCTTAACAAACGAATAAGACTTATGAGTTCTGGATTAGTGGCTTTTAGTTGTTTCATTGTTCTTTCACCGTCATTTGGTTGCAGAATTCTTCGGATTTTTTGTCAAATATGTTGACCGCTTCAAGTAATATTTGCTCTGGGGCGAGGGCGCCTGTGGATTCAATGTTGAAAATGAAAGCAGTTTTGTCCCATGCGACTTCTATGGCTTTTGGGTTTTGTGGACAAATGTCCATGCAGTCTTGGCAGAGGGTACATTCGTAAATGTTTCTTGTTTCAATCCTTTTATCAATTTTTACAAGAATCTTTTTTGGGCATGTTTCTACGCATTTGCCACATGCGTCGCAGCGTCTTGTGTTGATTTTTATTTGCGGCATAAATTTGTAGGCGCACATTGAAACTGGTTGCCATTTCGCATGCTTCTTTCCTTTTCCTAGGCGAGCGTAGGCTTCTAGTCTTATTTTTTGTTCTGGTGCAAGTTTTACTATGACTATTCCATCGCTTACGGGTTTGATGTCAGGGGTCTCAGACTGCAAATTACCTGAGTATATGGTTTTAGTGTTTTCATTTGCTTCTACTTCTAAGGTTAACGTGACTCTGCAGAGGTTGCATCCGAACTCGCTTTTGCATGGACATATCTCTGGAAGATTGTAGGAAGTTAAATCAGTTTTAAGTGGGATTAGTCCTATTCTGTGGGCTAAAATTTCATCGTGAAGCACGGAAGAATTCTCAATTATGACTATGTCGTCGATTGCCATGGAAGGAACTTCAGAGAGCATGATTCTTCGTAACGCGTTTGCGAAAGGCACATCTACGCCTTGAATAAGAAGTCGCATAGATGTGTCGTTTTTTTCGAGGATTTGAATCTCCATAATAGTTTGTCCTTTAAGGATTTGTATGCCTTTCATAAGGAAAACGAAGCATTATTTCAATATTTCTATTACAAGGCAGATAAAGTGCATAGCATTGTATTTTGATGAGTTTATACTCTTCTTCCTCTGCGTCCCCCTTTTCTTCTTGTCCCATCATGCGGAACAGGCGTCACTTCTTCTATACGACCAATTCTGAACCCAGAACGGGCCAAGGCTCTTATGGCTGCTTGTGCGCCTGGACCAGGCGTCCTAGCGTCTGAGCCTCCTGGCGCTCGAACTTTAATGTGAATAGCTGTTATTCCCTTATCCCTAGCGATTGTGGCTACATGTGCCGCTGCCCGCATAGCGGCATAAGGTCCGCCCTCTAGTCTGTCTGCCTTAACGAACATTCCACCGGAACCTCTAGCTATAGTTTCTGCACCAGAAATGTCGGTAACATGTATTACCGTGTTATTGTATGAACTGTAAATGTGAACAACACCCCACTTATCCGCTTTCTTGCTCACTCTTCTTCCTCCACTGTTTAGCGGCTTTTAGAAACCTTAGATGGCTTCGTCTCAGCCACAACAGCAATTGACTGTTTCAATGGATGATCAGGAGCTGACAATGGGCTTGTAGACGAATAAGCTATCTTGGGCTCCTCATCTCTCAAGACCAGATAGTTTGGCGTCAGAACTCGTTTTCCATCGATCGCTATGTGCCCATGTGTGATTAGTTGGCGAGCCTGAAAAATAGACTTGGTTAAGCCTTTTCTGAAAACAAGGGTCTGAAGTCTACGTTCAAGAAGGTCTTCCAAAGCCAAGTCTAAGACTTCATCTAAAGCAGCGGTTTTAGGCAAGATACCCAGGCGGTCCATTTTGTCAAGAAGCTGTTTTTCTAATATTCTACGTTGTTCGGCTGACATGCCTAAAAGTGATCTGGCAATGCCTCGGAATTTGGAAAGCATGGTTTTGTGGTGCCATAGTTCCCGTTTGTTTCTTAATCCATATTGACCGAGAAGATTGAGTTCCATTTGCAGAGTATCGGTTCGCCAAGGAAATCTTGGTGTCTCAAATTTTTTTCTTTGCTTTTTTGGGTCGCCCATTAAGCTGCCGCCTTTTCTCTTGCTCTTTCAATTAAGGCTTTCTTCTTTACACCTACGGCTTTCCCTGTTCTGCCGGTTACTTTTGTTCGTTGTCCTCGCACTTTCAAGCCGTAGGCATGGCGATAGCCTCTCCAAGATCTTATCTTTTTCATTCCTTCGATGTCGTTTTTGATTTGAAGAGTCAAATCAGAGCCAACAAAGTGAAAATCTTTTCCTGTTTCTATATCTTTTGGGCGGTTTAGAAGCCAACCTGGCACCCCATATTTTCCAGGCTTCCTTATTATGTCTTCGAGTTTTTCAATTTCAGCTTCGGAAAGAAAGCCTATGCGAGCTTCTGGACTGATTCCTGCCTTTTTTGCTACTATGTCGGCTAATCCGATGCCTATGCCTTTGATGTTTGATAGTGCAAAATTTATTTTTAGGGTGCCGTCTAGGTCTGTTTCAACGATTCGTACGATGTGTCTGAATTCTTTTGACATGTTTGAGTCGTCCAGTTTTGTAGGTTATCTACGAAGATGCTTGGACTTTATATAAACTTTCCTTAAAGCCTCTTTGAGAAAAATTTTGCGATGTGCACACTTTACATGCATGAATGACAGTGATTCAGCAGAGTTTGGATACGACTTGGGTCATACACCCATTTTACTCCTCTAGGATAACATACATCCCCGAAAACGTTTCTTCCTATCTCGCTGGGCTTGAATGGAGAACCATTCTCCGTGAGCTTAATGGCGCGAGTCAGAAGTACAGAATCAGATTGATAGCCAACAACCAAGTAGTATTCATCCTCCTCTCTTTTTGTGTGCGCATTATTTTTTATTCGATTCAAGATATTATCATCAATTTCACCATCAACGGATTCACTACCACTAGGTGGTATAAACAAAAGCGGATTTGGATCATCATAAGCTTTGATAGCATAATAAACTCCTTGGACTTTGAAGTATCCAATCACAAATTTTGCCATATTGTGTTGCTGATAGTACTTGATTAAATCCTTATTTCTACCGGCATATACTTCTTTAACGTATGGTGCCAAACTTTCCACAAAAAAGATGTAATCACCTTCTTTCAGTTTGCTAATCTGAGTGCCTTTTTGGGTGTTAACGCTATCGCCGTATGTGAAATGCTCGAAATCTGGGTCAAAATGGACAACTACATCGTCATATTCTTGAGGGAGATAGTCTGAAAGACACCTACCAAAACTCTTGTTTCTGGTCTCCATCGTGGAATAAGTCCTAGTTTCAAGAGTTGGCAATTCGCCTTCTTGTTCTTCTCCGTTCTGCATTATGATATTATGCCCTCCCTTCCTCAAGAAGTACGTGTCGTCATAATAGAACTCAAGGATAGGGATAAACTCAAAAGTGTCATCATTGAAGAGGGGGGCATTCACCCCTAAAGTCATCTTATATTTCTTGCTCTGATCCGCACCCACATGAATTAAGAGAGCTTTCATTCACCTATCCTCCAATCCTCGACTTCGTACATAGAAAGCTCTAGAATGCGCGAGAGTTCTCTACTTCTCTCAGCAACAATTCAACATCTCCATCCGACAATACTCTTGCATTGCGCGTAGCGTCGGAAATACATTTCAGTTCGGAGTTTTGGTGGAAATGAATTGGTTTTTGGGGTTCAAATGTGAGCTTCTCAGCCAATTTTCTATCAAACAGAAGACCTGGTTCTTTGAATCTCTTAGACCTTTTTTCATCCCCTACTATTACGTAATGATTATCGATGTTGGCAGCATGGCTAGCAGGACCACTAATACCATATTTTGGAACAATCTCATTACCCGGTCCAATAGCTTTGATAACAAAATAACCTGTTATGAACCGCTGCCTATACGTTCTTCGTGTTGTATGAAAGAACACGTAGTTGCCTACATCAGTTCTCTGCAATTTATCTCTGTGATCACAATATGACCACTCAGATGGTCCTAATGTTGGGTCTAAATGTATTTCGCCTGTTTCAAGAACTAGTCCCTCTTCTAGATATACTATTAGAAGATCCTTGCCTCTCCCGTGTATACAATGCATTTGATCACACCACTTAGAAATGAAACTGAGTAGATTTATATGTCTTAGCGCGCGCAACAGTTTTGAAAACTATTTTTATCAATCTTTTATTATTGTTGTCAAATCCTAACAGACCCTGGAACAGCGTCTATTCCAAAATCAGACCGTTAAATAAAACCACACTATTTAAACCCTATTTATAGGAGGGGTAGGCTATCTTTTGCTAGACAGAGACATTGACTTCTAAATCTTCTTCAAGTACGTAAGATACTTGTGGACTACTTTGAATCCAACCTTCTTGTACAGTTCAATTGCCTTCGTCGGATTCGAGTCGTCAACTCCCAAATAAACTTCAGTCATCCCTCTCGACTTCAAATCCTTCATACCATGCAAAATCAAAGCTGTACCCACACCTTTCCTTCTCAGAAACTTCAAAACTCCAATAGTGTTTATCCAACCACGTTTTATTCCCCGATGCACAACAAACTTACTATCTATGCCAACACCGACAAAGCCAACAGCCTCATCGTCTAGGTAGCCAAAATAGAAGTCCGCAATGTCAGTCCACGGCTTCTCCAAAACCCACCATTTAGTTTCTTCCACTGTTGCTGCTCTAAAGTCAAAATGCTCCTTAAAGGTCTCGTTTACCAGCCTGTTCAATAGTTTGATGTCTTCCAAGTTCTTCTCCATAAGCCTAATCTTTAATCCCTTATATTCGCCAATGTTCGACAGAATCTTGCCCAATTCTGCTCCCATGTCACTTTGAACCCTTATCAACGAAAAGCCCATAGACTCGAAAAACTTGCATGCTGGTTTGTCACCTCTAACCCATTCTGCTTCTGCAGTTTCCATTCCTCTATCTTTTAGACTCCGAAGCGCCTTGTTCACTAACTCTTGCCCTATGCCCTTTCTCCTAAACTCTGGAAGAACACATAAACTATGTATGAAGCCTTTCTTTTCCTTGCGTTTCTTGTCAACGAAGGCATTAACCATTCCCACAGGCTTCGCATTCAATTCAGCGAAAAACATACCATGTGGGTCAAAGGTTGGGTCTTTTTCACGAATTTCCATATCCTTCATAGTCTGTGGTCTAAAGTCTTCGTCTTCATAGTCTTTGAAGGCTGCATTCCAAATCTCAAGCCACAGACTCTCATCCTTTCCTTTGATGAATCTTCTAATTTTCAATCCTTCAATCATTGCATCAACTCATGGTGCGATGTCTTTTTACTAGCATGGAACGGTGCATTTAAAAATTTCTTCCCTGCATTACTACCTCGTGAAAACTATCCTATTCGTATGCTATGGAAACATTTGCAGAAGCCCAATGGCAGAAGGCTTTCTAAAGAAGATGCTAAAAGAGAAGATTGGCGATTCTCAGAGAATTCAGGTTTTGTCGGCTGGGGTGAATGCTTTCGGATGGCCAGCAACCAGAGAGGCTGCAGAAATAATGAAAAGAGAGGGAATTGACGTTTCTGGTTTCAGGTCAAAGCGTTTAAATGAAGAGCTAGTTGACAAAGCAGATTTAATCTTGACAATGGAAAAGAGTCATAAAGACACTGTTCTTTCCCTTTTTCCTCAATATGCGCACAAGACATTTACATTGAAAGAGTTTGCCGGAGAAACAGAAAACCTAGATATCAGCGACCCTTACGGTGGCGGACTCAAAACTTACGAGGCATGTGCAAACGAAATAAAACTGACTCTAACGAAAGCTTTTGACAAGATAGTCGATTACATACTTGAAGAAGAAGGAGAAGAAGGAGAACAAAAATAATTTTAAACTACTCGAATAAGATTAGAGCTAAAATTATGACTACTCCAAAAATGAAAGCAACTAGTTGCAACAAAGACTTTGAAGGTTCTGTTTCCTTGTGAAGCTCTGGAACAAGGTCTGAACCTGCGATGTAAATGAATTCCCCTGCCGCAAAAGATAGCAAAAATATTGTAAAGTTTTCAATGTAGAAACTCAAGGCAAGGGCCAATAAAGCTCCAAAAACTGCCATGACGGCTGTCAAAAAATTGAAAAGCAACGCCTTATCTTTGCTGAATCCACCATGCAAAAGGACCCCATAGTCGCCTATTTCCTGCGGAATTTCATGAAACACCACAGCTAAAGTTGTAGCCACTCCGACTGGAAAACTTGCGATGTAGCTTCCAGCCACGACGAGACCATCAATGAAATTGTGAACCCCATCGCCAAAAAGATTCATGTAAGCAAAAGGATGCGGATGCTCTTCAGACGTGGGAATGTGGCAATGTCGCCACTGTATCAACTTTTCTAGAATGAATGACGTAATTATTCCTGACAGAATGTAGATTGGCACTTTCAATTCTAGGCTCCCGCTGCCCCCTGCTGCTTCTGGGATAAGATGAATGAAAGCGTCGGCGAATAGCCCTCCGGCAGAGAAACTAACAAGATAGAGCAATAGGCTTCTTAGCTTTTGCTCCTTTATCGGGAGTGTGAGTAGGCCAATGAGAGAAATTAGACTAACTGCTAACACGCTGATTAGAGTGTAGATCCAAGTCAATGCATCTGCCATAGATACCACTTAAAGAAGAATAGAGATAAAAAGATTCTATAGAAGAAAGCACAAGCCAATAGAAAAAAGGAGAAGGGCATTGACGGCTACATGTATATTTCTAGAAGTTTTCGCTTAACCAAGATATCTATAATGAGTGCGCTTATGAGAAATTCGCCTAGGAGATAACTTCCATTGTAGATGACAGACCATGCAACAGGTCCTATGGTTGCTGGAGCGTATGCTCCGAAGAACCAAACGCCAGATATGAAGTGAAACACAAAGCGACCAAAGATTCCAGCAGCAACTCCAGCAAGAGGAATCTTCCTAAATCCTCCTGCCAGCCCCAGAGCACCAAACGCCAAAGGATAATCCAGCAAGGCTTGAATAGGGTCAACAATGTATCCTCCCAATGCCATGTGTACAAGCCCATAAACGACACCAGCAAAAATTCCCCACTTAACGCCTCGTCTTAATGCAAACCACAGCAACGGAACCATGCCAGCTATGGTGATTGAGCCTCTTTGAGGAAGAGTGTATAATGGTGGCAGAATATCTTTCAGAATAAAGGTTAAACCCATTACAGATACTGCTTCAGTGATTATCTTAGTGCGTTCTGCAGTCTTACTCATTTTTGTTTTTTCCCTCCGCCAGTATTATCTGGATCAGGTTCGATGGGTCGACAGCGATTAGCCGTCCTCTCAGCTGAGTTATGCTCAGCTCCCCGCTGTAGGAATACAAAACAACCGATATATAACATTTCACTATTTTCATTTTAATTGTCTTGAGTGCTTGGTTTTGCTTCAGGTTTGAAAAGTCTTTTTTCATGCGCGGGTCTTTGCTTAAATTTGCCTCTAAAACTCCTAATGGCAGATTGCCGTTGTTCTATATTTTTTAGTCTTGCCTGCACTTTCGCTATTTTAGTTAAAGAAGGTTGCTTGATTGTTCGCGGCTTTGCCATCTGAGCCAGTTTCATTGCCCATGCAGCTGTGTCTTCTTTACGTTTTCTTTGTCTCTTTGCAGTCTCCATCTTAAAGCCTGGTATTCTTGCGAAGGTTATATTTCTGTCCTTCAAGTTGATGTTTTCGACTTTCCAGCCAGCGTTGAGCCATGCTCTTGCATGAGCGCTGTTTTTATTGGTCCACCAGTTTTCATCGCGTATGGCTGCGAAAGGAAGATTATCTGATATGATTCCTTCAACTTTGGCGAAAGTTAGCGTAATTTTACCAGTAAAGGATGCCCGCCGCGTGAGATAGTTTCTAAGCAAGTCGAACTTGTTTGCTGGCGTCTTCGGTGCGACAAGTTTTCTTGCACAGTTTAGGCATATTGTGTTGCCTTCTTGCAGTAGTGGGGTAGCGTCACGTCCGGTGAGAATGCAGTTCTTGCAGTATAGTTGTCTGCATTTGTAACACTGTTTCAGAGAGTAGTATGGCATTATTCTGCCGCATAGTTTGCATTCTTCTCTCATACCAGTCATAATATATGCTGTATGGAGTTAGATGAGTTTTATGGTTGTTGGGAAAACTTATATATGACATACGTCATAGACGAAAGCAATTATACTGTATTTAATCGCTTTTTAAGGAGGTGAAAAAAGTGGATAAAAAGAAGAAACTTGCAATGGTGATTGAAAGCGGTACTTTAGACAGACTCTATTGCGCCTTCATTTTGGCGTCAACTGCTGTAGCCATGGACATGGAAGCACATCTTTACTTCACTTTCTTTGGCTTAAACATGCTACGAAAAGGGGCAATGGAGAAAGCTGGGCTGCCAGTCACATACAAGCATCTAGAAGCAAACCTGAAGAAGAAACTTATGGCAATGAAGTATCCTACACCATATGAAATGGTTAAGAGACTAAAAGCCTCAGGCTTAATGAAGATTTATGCTTGCAGCCCGACAATGGAGATGTTCGGAATCAAAAAAGAAGACTTGATACCGGAAGTAGATGAAATTGCTGGTGCAGCAACATTCCTAGAAGTGGCTTCTAAAGCAGACACAACACTATTCATCTAAAACGATAACAAGGCACCCCACTTTTTTCGCCTTCTTTTTTGATGAGTTATGAAGAGCATTCATGAAATGTTGATGGAAGAAAGTAACGCAATTGCGCGCAGCCATACAGCCCAATATCTGTGCGTGTGTGCAGTATTTGTAATCTCTATTTCGGCTTCATAATTCTAAAGTATTCACAAAACACAATTTTGATGCGGTTGGAATGATAATGGGAACAAGAAATATCTTGGATGTTAAAACCATAGTTGCAGTTGGCTCATTAGTAGCTTTGGTGTCATTGGCTGTGTGGAGCGTAGGAATTGGCCTAACATCAATTCGCTCCTTGCAAGACCAAGTGAATGACCTAATAACACAAAGAAGTAGCTTACAAACTCAAGTGACTCGCTTGCAAAACCAAGTTGCATCAATAAAAGCACAACTAGCTAATAAGCAAAAAGAAATCGAAACTCTGGAAATGTTAGTGGTAGTTTACCGCGGCGATATCGCAAACCTCATTGAACCAAGTTACCTCTATACGCAAAGCGGCGGCAACCATGGCGACTTAATGCAGTAAAACGAAACTGATACCAAGGCAAGGCAAAACTCTAAGCACACACGGCAACTTAACAAAAGACATAGAAGAATCTATAAAAGAATTGAGAGCAAAAGAGTTATGCATCCAAAATTGGCGGTGAGCAAGCTCCCTGTCTTTCTTAATGAAGAAGGATTGGAGAAACACCCAATTCACGAGCGCTAATAGCCTTCCTGTTCTGTTGCAAATTTTGGATCCAACAAAACTAAGTCTTTCATTTTCGTGTTTTTTCATCCTTTTAGAAATATTTACGAGCATACACACGAATTACTATGTCATACTCTTGTATTTTATAGCACCATTCATATAAAAAAGATATGCGAAGTTTTGGCGCCGGGAATGGGATTTGAACCCATGCGGACCCGCAGGTCCACAGGCTTTCTTACAATCGTCTCAAGGCCTGCGCAATAACCACTCTGCCATCCCGGCAACCAAGTTATAAATTTAACTCGTCTTAAAATCTTTATTAATTGCTCAAACTTCATAAGGCTTAGCTTATTCGATATCAGTAAGACGGTTTCTTAGAAATTTTTCTGGTTTGACACAATTTAAGATTGCATTAAGCATATTTCCATTGAATAGGTCTAAAATAGGTATTTTTGACACAAAACGGCTTGTATTTGGCGAAGTTTCTATTACACTTAAGTTTAAATATGCGGTGTTCATGGATTAATATTGTGGGACGGGCATGCCTCAAATAACTTGTCCGAATTGCAAGACCACTATCAATCTGGAGAATCGAAAACAAACTGATCTTGCCTTAATAACAAGTGCTTTAAGAAGTAAGCCGAGAACTTTCACTGAACTTCTAAGGTTAACCTACCTATCACGTAAGACACTAAGCTTAAGGTTGAGAGAGCTTTGCGATTCTGGAGTTATTGTAAAGGATGGCGGCTACCGTCTCAATGGAACCTCGATTAATATAATTGGTGAGAGAATGAATCTATTGAATGGCCCCGGTTTGAAAAGAATGTTGCAGACGAGGAAAAATGTGATCTTGGGACTGTTGTTACTTATCATTGGCCTGCCGCTAGTATTTCAAGTATCAGCAATGTTGTTCTTGCTTCCTCCTTCCCCTCCTCCACCTTCATATCATGGAGCTTTCAAAATTCAGATAAAAGTTAGCGATGTCACAGACCTTTACGCATGGCAAATAAAAATGAGCTTTGATCCTAACGAGTTAGTTTATGTAAGCTGGGTTGCAGGTAATCTAATAAACCCAGAGTATCCATTCAAGGTAAATGCTTCTGATTTGCAGCCCGGAACTCTACTTCTGGGCGCAACTTTAGCCGGTCACATTCCTGGAGTTAGCGGTAGTGGAATCTTGGCAGAAATCACCTTCGGCATAAAAGAAGAAGACTATCAAAGACCCAGAATTGTCCACGATGGGAGTACATTTCTCATTAGTTCCCACGGAGAAAGAATTCAAGGCACACTAAGTGTTGAATTGCCAAGTTAATCTTCTCCTTCTCTTTCTCCCTTTTTCTATACAAGCCTCTTAAAAAGGAAAATCAATTAAATGACCTTTCTTCTTGATGTTGGTTCATACAGAGTAAAATCTGGTAACGCATCAGTATTTGTTATAGGGCTGTAACTCAAACTCTTCAGTAAAATAGCCAATTAGAGCAGCTCAATACTTATGTAAACTTCTTCAGGTACACGAATCCTCATAATCCGCCGCATTACACGTTCTTCAGCGTCGATGTCTATGAGTCGTTTGTGAATTCGCATTTCCCATTTGTCCCATGTTGCGGTTCCTTCGCCGCATGGGGTCTTTCGGACAGGCACACGAAGACGTTTAGTTGGCAATGGTATAGGCCCTGTTACTTTTACGCCGGTTTTTTCAGCGATTGACTTGAGCTCCCCACACACTTCTTCTAGTTTCTCAAAGTCTGTGCTTGTAAGCCTAATCCTTGCTTTTCTTACCATCGCCACAGTTTCTCCCTAACGTGTTGCTCCTAATCCATTCACCTATGTTTTAAATACTTTTTCCCTTGTGCCTGTTTTCAATACTTATGAGGGCAGTTAGTATGTATCATTTTGGTTAGCTTTATGTGCTCTGTTGGGATTATGAGCTAGGATTACTGGAGACATGCAATGACATTGAAGAAAGTAAAGATTTCTGCAGTTATACCTACGTTTATGGAGGAACAATATATAGCAACTCTCTTGTCTACGCTAACAAAAATAGAGCCGCCCATTGAAATTGTAGTTATTGATAGCGTAAGCCAAGACAGGACTGCTGAGATTGCAAAACATTTTACAAAAAAGGTTTATCAAATAAGGGAAAGGGGCATAGCAAAGGCAAGAAATTATGGAGCAAGCCATACGACTGGGAACCTTCTTGTTTTTCTTGATGCGGACGTAAAGCTTCCTATGAACTTTGCAGAGAAATTGTATAAAACGTTTAAAGATACAAAGGTTATTGGTGCAACTTGCCATATCATGCCTGAATACGGTACGTTTGCTGAGAGAGCCTTCTTCAAGTTCTACAACATTTTAATTCAAACTACTTCTAAGTTTAAGCCTCATGCTCGCGGCGAGTTTTTCGCAGTTCGAAAAAGAGAATTCGTGAAAGTTGGTGGATTTAATGAAAGTTTGCCTTGTTTAGAGGATCACGATTTGGCGCATCGGTTGTTAAGGCTGGGAAAGTTTGTCTTCATAAATGACCTTACAGTTTTCGAGTCGATGAGGCGATTTAGGAAGATAGGGTTTTCAAAGATTGTTGGCACGTGGATAACAGACTACATTTTCTTATCATTGCGTGGAAAACCGCTGTCAAAAGTTTGGCAACCTGTTAGGTGAGAACACAAAAAGTTAAAATTCGGGCAACTATTAACCCTTCGTACAGCTAAATCTCCATTGTAAATTATTGGAGTTATACTTAATGAGGTTATCTTCGCGAAAAGCTTTAAGCCTAATGAAACGTTCGCTTACGCCTAACAAGCCTTATCATGCACAATGGTTGCTGACTCGCAGATGTAATTACCGTTGCAGAGGTTGCAATGTTTGGCGTCAGCAGGATGTGGACGAGCTATCCACTGAAGACGTTAGGATGGGTTTAGACGCGCTGTATAAGCTAGGTGTAATAGAAATCGTTCTCTCTGGTGGAAACCCCCTGTTACGCGAAGATATTAATGAAATCATTGACTACTCATCGAAGTATTTTATCACAACCGTTTACGACAATGGTAGCATGGCGTTGGAAAAAGTTGATGCCTTACGCAATGCGGATTTCGTTGCCATATCACTGGACACATTGAACGAAAAGAAAAACGATTACATTAAAGGAGTGTCTGGCGCATGGAAAAATGCTATAAACGCTATTGAAACGCTACATAAAGAAGGAATCTTTGTAGGAGTATCGCCTACTATTTCAGCGCTTAATCTCAGCGAGATTGTAGATTTCACTCGATACTTCACTTCACATGGCATTCCGGTATGGTATTGCCTCTATTGGTATGATTACCCTGCTAAAAGTCGTCTTTTCGAGATTGGCAAGAAACAAGATGACTTTGAGATAACTGATAGAAAAGCTATGACTGATGTCTGTGATGCGCTTGTGGAAATGAAAAAGGAAAGACAAGGGGTCTTTATAACGGATAAAACTTTAACCGCTTTGAAACGGTTCTTTCTAAGAGGACAACGAACATGGAAATGTGGAGCCTTGCAAAGTTTTCTTATGGTTGATCATCAAGGCAAAGTCTCAGGCTGCCATGTTCGTGAGCCAGTAACTTCTATTTTTGAATTGGAAGATGCTTGGAGTAGCCAAGAATTTGAAAACTTTCGAAAAGAATTTAGCAAATGTGACCGATGTGCATACTTATGTTATATTTTCTACTCTCTACATGCAAATGTGTTAAGCAATCTGGAAGTTTTGCGTGACCAATGGAAAAACGCTAGAACAATGCTTTCCAGAATGCGAAAGGATACTCGTTAGGAGTGAAAATTTCAGTTTTGTCAACTTTGTGGGCTATGGCTATTGTTCGCCATAAGGATATACTAGCATAAGTGGTTTGATCTTTGAAGTTTAACTGTGGACTATGCATTTTGTCTATAGAAGAATACCTCACAAAGTTTTTATAACTAAATGGATAATATTACTAGTGCTAAAAAGGAGAAAGGAGAAAGATTCTATTGAAAACGCGTAAAATAGAGGCTATTATGCTATGTCTTTGTTTGGTGATGTCTTTTGTGTTCATTGGTTTCACAGTGACTCCTACGCAAGCTCAAACAATATATTGGAAATGGAAACCCCATTACAGAGACTATGCTCCAAGTGGATTGCCAGACTTTGATCAGAGACAAGACGCTTGGGGATTCTTAGATCCCATGCGAGGATGGATATGGACCTGGTGTGGGCCGACAGCAGTAGCTAACTCTCTATGGTGGCTTGACTCAGAATTCGAAACGGGTGGTATTCCACCTCCAAAAGTTTCTGACAGCTTCCCATTAGTGGAGTCATATGACAAATGGGATGACCATGATCCGCAAAATGTTCCACCATTCATTCAGGATCTTGCAGCTCTGATGAATACCGGCAAAAATGGCACTGAAGTTCATGACCTGGAGAAAGGAATTGAAGGACTCTTGTTAAGAAAAGGTTTGACAGACAAGTTCTATGAAATCACAGTGAAAATGCCTACAATACCATTCATTATAAGGGAATTCGAGAAGTGTGAGGATGTTATTCTTCTGCTTGGCTTTTGGCAAGACCTTGGAGGTGGCTTTTGGGTAAGAGTTGGAGGCCACTATGTAACTGTAGCAGGAATAGGATGGGACCAGTTTGGAAACTTCTGGGTGGCATTCAGTGACCCCATGCAAGACAATGCAGAACCTCCACCACGTGGAACCGGTGGGCCGGGTCAGGTTCTTCCGCCGCCGCCACATCCGTTCCATGGAGTGGGTGAGACTCTGCATAACAATGCAACCTATGTGTCCCATGATGGATACATGACTGGCACGACTCTGAGTCCAGGTGGCTCATGGGGCTTTCCAGACTATGCCTTCAATAATTATACCTTCTTCAAAAACTTCCAAGGACAGAACATTCCTGTA
>Ga0315314_1000551_pt1 | contig 40305 bp, 35 predicted proteins | sample TDP9_MG_FD_203631 | JGI IMG/M metagenome (GOLD analysis project Ga0315314, IMG submission 203631) | Freshwater sediment microbial communities from Lake Towuti, South Sulawesi, Indonesia - TDP9 | ecosystem: Environmental > Aquatic > Freshwater > Lake > Sediment | place: Indonesia: South Sulawesi... | reverse complement strand
TTTGGCGCGAGATTCCCTGTGAGTATCGCTATGCCGCCCTCTTTGTGGACAGGGCTTGCCAGCGATTTGATTACATTTCTGTCATAGACCAAGGCGTCCTTGATATTTTCTCTGACGGTTTTCCCTGTAACTGTGAGTGTGTCCAGATGGATAAGATCCCCCAACTCCTTCATAACGGCTGGGACCCCTCCTGCTGCATCGAGCTCCTCGAGTGCGTACGGTCCACCAGGAAGCATATCGCATAGGTGAGGAACCTTCCTGCTCAGTCTGTCAAATAGGCCGAGCGGGAGATCTATGCCTGCTTCGTTAGCTATTGCTTTCAGGTGAAGTACGGTGTTCGTTGAACCTCCCAAGGCCATATCGGCTATGATCGTGTTCTCGAAAGCCTCCAGAGTCATTACGTCGAGAGGCTTCAGATCTCTCTTTACCAAGTCCACAATCCTTTTCCCGGTCTCCTTGGCGATTCTCAGCTTGGCCGACGAGACTGCTAGCGCCGTTGCGCATCCCGGTAGTGACATGCCGATCGACTCAACGGCACAGGCCATGGTGTTGGCTGTGTACATGCCATCGCATGATCCGCATCCTGGAAAGGCTCTATTCTCTATCTCCTTAAGATCCTCAGCGCCCATCTTTCCAGCAGCTACCTCTCCAACGGCCTCGAATATGGCTGTCACATTGACCCGTCTTCCCTTGTATAGGCCCGATAACATAGGTCCGCCGGTTACAACTATTGAAGGAATGTTCACCCTTGCAATTGCCATCATCATGCCGGGCGTTATCTTGTCGCAGTTTGGAATCAGTACCATGCCATCAAATCTATGCGCTTCGACCATGACTTCAACCGAGTCAGCTATGAGTTCACGCGACGGAAGTGAGTAATGCATTCCTTCATGTCCCATCACTAGCCCATCGCATATCGCGACTGTATTGAATTCGAATGAAACTCCGCCAGCAGACCCGATGCCATCCTTGACGAATTTTGCGATCTGGTTCAGGTGCATGTGTCCCGGGACGATCTCGGCGAAGCTGTTGACAACCGCTATCAAAGGCTTATCCATGTCGTCATCTGTGGTTCCCAGACATTTCAGTATGGCCCTGTGGGGCGCTCTTTCTAGCCCTCGCTTCAGGGCATCGCTCCTCAAATTCTGATACCTCTTCCTGATGATGCTAGACTAGAATGGATTCGTGATAGAAAAACTTTTATACTACATGTGAATCTCAGTTGTCCTTCGAGGGTATAAAATGGGGTATTGCTTTATCCAGTAGATTCGCGGATAGGATCCGTATTTTTGATACTACTCTGAGAGACGGAGAACAGACACCTGGAGTTTCTCTAACCCCCGACAAGAAACTGAGGATCGCGAAGCAACTTGATGCGCTCGGAGTGGACGCTATTGAGGCGGGTTTTGCAGCAGCGTCCGAAGGCGAATTTGAAGCATTAAGGCTCATTGCCAAGGAAGGCTTAACAGCAGAGGTCTTCAGTTTTGCGAGAGGCGTAAAAAGTGACGTAGACAAAGTCATAGATAGCGGAGCCAATGCAGTGTTCCTGGTTATTCCGGCCTCTGATATACACCTTCAGTACAAGCTCAGAAAGACAAGGGAGGAGACTCTTAGGCTTGTTGAGGAGTACACCCAGTACGCAAAGGATCACGGTCTTACCGTCGAATTCGGGGCTGAAGACGCAACCAGAAGTGACTCGTCCTTCCTCAAGGAGGTGGTTGCGACAACGCTTTCGGCTGGCGCTGACATGGTCTCGCCATGTGATACTGTCGGCATCTTGACACCTGAGAAGACGTACTCCTTCTTCTCAGACCTAATAAAGGATTTTCCCAATGTACCATTCAGCGTCCATTGCCACGACGATTTCGGAATGGCTGTGGCCAACTCGCTGGCAGCTCTCAAAGCTGGTGCCAAAGAATTTCACGCGACAGTAAACGGGTTGGGTGAACGGGCTGGAAATGCAGCGCTGGAAGAGATTGTTGTCGCCTTGAAACTCCTTTTCGACATTGAAACCCCTGTTAAACTAGATCTGTTGTACGACGTCTCAATGCTCGTTTCCAGATTGACGGGCATACCAGTCCAACCTAATAAGGCGATAACAGGAGAGAACGCCTTCGTCCACGAATCAGGAATTCATACGCATGCCATCCTGAAGCAACCTTTAACATACGAGTCGATCCCACCTGAAATCGTAGGTCGTACTAGAAGGTTGGTTCCAGGCAAACATGCTGGTTCGAGTGGGTTGAAGGCAGCCTTAAACGAGATGGGTGTAGACCCAACTGATGAAGAGCTGAAAGAGATCTTTTCTAGGGTGAAGGCGTTAGGAGACAGGGGTAAGAGGGTTACAGATTCTGATCTGGGAGCTATAGCTGAAACTGTCATGGGTCTTCCAAAGCTACGGTCCATCAGACTCGAGGAATTGACGGTTGTGACAGGAGACAAGGTTACCCCGACGGCTTCTGTTAGACTTGACCTTAGTGGCAAGACGCTTACAGAGGCGGCTACGGGAATAGGCCCTGTGGACGCAGCCATGAACGCCATCAAAAAGGCGGTCTCAGCAGTTGAGCCCATAATGCTTGAGGAGTACCATGTCAACGCCATCACTGGTGGCACGGACGCAGTCGTCGAGGTGATCGTTAGACTTCGAAAAGGGGATAGGATAGCTTCCGCCCTCGGAGTTCACGGAGATATTGTTATGGCCAGCGTTGAGGCGATGCTGAGCGGAATGAATGTTCTGATGACGAATCAAAAGAAGAATTAGTGCAACCGCCAAAAGGTTTTTAAGGGGAGAGCATGTATCATAAAATGCTTCGTTCCAATGGAGGAGGCAAAGTGAGGGATCAACGGGTACGGAGGAATCGCTACCTCCATACGTCAGATTAGTTCTACTAAGGATTCCTTAGTGTCGTCAGAAAAGCGGTCGGCCTCCAAGAAGCTGTTTATGAAAATTGTGGAAGTCTCTTTGAGATCTGCTGGAATAGGAGGTACCTTTTAGATGGCTAAGATGACTGGAGGAGAGGCCCTTGTGGAAGCATTGAGGAGAGAGAAAGTCGATGTCATCTTTGGCATCCCAGGGGGAGCAATGCTACCAGTATATGACGTGCTCTACAACTCTGGCATAAGACACATTTTGGTCAAACATGAACAGTGTGCGGCGCATGCTGCTGATGGCTATGCACGGGTCAGCGGCCGTCCCGGCGTGTGTATGGCAACATCGGGACCCGGGGCTACAAATCTGGTAACTGGAATAGCCAACGCCTACATGGATTCTTCCCCAATCATCGCGATAACAGGTCAGGTTCCTAGACCAATGATAGGGAAGGACGCGTTCCAAGAAGCTGATATTGTCGGGATAACGAATCCGATTACAAAGTATAGTTTCCAGGTCAAGAAGGCTTCAGATATTCCTAGGACGGTTAAGACCGCGTTCCATATAGCCGCTATGGGTAGGCCCGGACCAGTCCTGATCGATCTGCCCAAGGATGTCCAGACCGAGACCGCTGAAATGGAGTTTGCAGATAGCGTCGAATTTCGAGGATATAAGCCTAGATATGACCCCCATCCGCTTCAAGTGAAGAAGTCGGCTGAGATGCTGTTCAAAGCAGAGAGACCCGTCATACTGGCTGGAGGCGGAGTCATACTGTCCAACGCGTCTGCCGAGCTTTTCAAGTTGGCCAATCTCTTGATGTCGCCGGTGGGAACATCCCTCATGGGAAAAGGCTGTTTCCCAGAGAATCATCCACTCTCACTCGGGATGGTGGGGATGCATGGGACAACAGCCGCGAATAAGCTCATCCTTGAAGCCGACGTTCTACTGGTTGTTGGACTTAGATTCTCAGATAGGACAACCGGGAGGCTCGACATGTTCTGCCCAGACGCAAAGATCATTCACATCGACATCGACTCAGCGGAAATAGGGAAAAACGCCAAAGCTGACCTGCCAATTGTGGCTGATGCAAAGAAGGCTTTGGAGGCGATATACCAGTCTCTGATTGAGCACGTGACTAGAAAAGAGGATTCACCTTGGTTGAAGAGGGTAAAGGAACTCAAGGAACAGATTCAGAATAAGTCGAACAGTAACAATGGGGAGCTGAAGCCAGCACAAATAATGGAGCAGCTTCGCAAAGATCTGCCGGAAGACGCCATAGTGACAACTGAGGTCGGACAGAATCAGATGTGGGCAGCCCTTTACTTCAAGGCATATAGGCCTAGGACATTCATCAGTTCAGGGGGGCTTGGAACGATGGGATTCGGCTTTCCAGCCTCTCTCGGGGCAAAAGCTGCTTGCTCCGACAAGCCTGTCGTGGACATAGCTGGTGACGGAAGCTTTATCATGAACGAACAAGAGCTGGCTACCTCAGTTCTAGAGAACATTCCGGTCACCGTAGTAGTCTTGAATAACTCCATGCTGGGAATGGTTGCCCAGTGGCAGAGGCTCTTCTACGGCAGGAGGTATTCCGCGTCTGAGTTGAGAGGCGTCCCCGACTTCGTCAAGCTGGCCGATGCCTATGGAGCCCAAGGTATCCGGATCGGGTCGCTCGAAGAATTTTCAAGGGCGGTCAAACTAGCAGTCAAGAACAATGTTACCACGGTGATAGATGTGCCCATCTCTCCGGAGGAAAACGTTTTTCCGATGGTTCCTGCAGGTCAAGGCTTGAAAGACATGATTTGGGAGTGAGATCTGTCGTGAAGGAACAATCTTACGTGATAGCTGCCATCGTAGAACACAAGCCAGGGGTCTTGCATACTATATCAAACATGTTTAGGCGTAGAGGATTTAACATTGAGAGCATTACTGTAGGACCTACAGAGCAGGGAGACACAGCCAGAATGACCATAACCGTCAAAGGAGACGAGAACATTGTTGAGCAAGTAATCAAGCAGATGAGAAAGATGATCGATGTAGTCAAGGTTGCAAGGTTGGATCCAGCCGCAACTGTCATTCGGGAAATGGCTCTCATCAAGGTTCATACCCCGGATACTAGGGCACGATCGGACATCATCAACTACGCAGATATCTTTAGGGCCCGGGTGGTGGATGTCTCTCAGGAGACGGTCATGGTGGAGATCACAGGAGATTCAGAGAAGATCAACGCCTTCATGGATCTAATGAGATCTTTCGGCGTAGAAGAGATGGCCAGAACGGGTATAACAGCCCTCTCTCGAGGAACGAAATCAGTCAGAATTGAATGATCGAGGTAGAGATACTTTGAAAAAAGTGTATTTTGATTCAGATATAAGCTTAGATCCGTTGAAAGGAAAGGTCATAGCCGTTATAGGGTATGGTAGCCAAGGGGAAGCCCAAGCCAAAAACATGAAAGATTCCGGTCTAGATGTGATCGTCGGTCTCAGGTCTGAGGGCAGTTCATGGAAGAGAGCAAAGGGAGATGGCTTCCAGGTATATTCTATACCGGAGTCAGCGAAGAAAGCCGACATATTATTCATGCTGATCCCGGATATGGTTCAGCCATCTGTCTATCAAGAGTCAATAGCACCTAACTTGGTAGAGGGCAGAGTTCTCGATTTTGCACACGGCTTTAACATACACTTCAGACAGATAGTTCCCCCCCGGAATGTCGATATCGTGATGGTTGCTCCGAAGAGCCCAGGCCTGAGGCTTAGGGAGACCTATCAGAGCGGCTTCGGTGTTCCTGCCTTGTTCTCGGTATTCCAAGACTACACAGGCCGAGCTAAGGAGACGGCACTTGCAATCTCAAAGGCCCTCGGATGCGCAAGGGCGGGCGTCTTGGAGACGACATTCAAGGATGAGACTGAGAGCGACCTCATCGGCGAACAGACCGTTCTCGTCGGAGGACTGATCGAGCTCATTAAGAATGGATTCGAGATTCTTGTAGAGACAGGATATCCTTCGGAACTTGCGTATTTTGAAGCGTGTAATGAGGCGAAGTTGATCATGGACCTCATCTACCAGAAAGGAATGATAGGAATGCTGAAGGCGGTGTCAGACACTGCTAAATATGGAGGCTTAACGGTCGGTCCAAGGGTCATTGACGAGCATGTCAAGGACAATATGAGGAGGGTCGTGGAGGAGGTTCGAAGCGGCAGCTTTGCCAAGGAATGGGTTGACGAACATAAAGCAGGGGAGAAGAGACTCAGAGTGTTGATGGAAGAAATGGAGGATCATGAACTGGAGAGGATTGGAAGGATCATAAGAAAGATGGCTGGAATCGAGAAATAGCGAGAAGTTTCCTCGAATAGGCGAAAGCATGAATATATCTGAGAAAATCTTGGCCAGAGCTTCTGGAAAAAGTGAGGTAAGACCCGGAGAAATAGTAGATGCCAGAGTAGATATGGCCATGATGAACGAGATAACAGGACCCCTAGCCGTAGACGCATTCCACAAGATCGGAGTGGAGGGGGTCTGGGACAACGAGCGCATAGTCATGGTCTTGGATCACCAAGTTCCGGCCGATTCGGTCAAGTCGGCCGAGCTACACAAGATTATGAGAGAGTTCGCCCGGTCGCACAAGATTCCGAACTTCTATGATATAGGGGCTGGTGGAGTATGCCATCAAGTTATGGCTGAGAAGGGCCACGTAAGGCCTGGGGGACTTATAGTGGGAGCCGACTCGCACACATGCACTTATGGTGCCTTAGGCGCCTTCGGAACCGGAATCGGATCAACCGAGATGGCTGCTGTCTTGGCGACGGGAAAGATCTGGCTCAAAGTACCTCAAAGCATAAGAATAGAGGCAACCGGGTCATTTCAAAGATTCGTAACGCCCAAGGATCTTATACTATACGCGATTGGGCAGATAGGGGCTGATGGCGCCATCTATAAGGCACTAGAATTCACAGGCTCCCCAATAGAGAAGATGAGCGTCAGCGGCAGAATGACCTTGTGCAATATGGCTGTAGAGATGGGTGCAAAAACCGGAATAATCAACCCTGATGAATCAATCCTATCCTACATCAGGAACCACACAGGCAAACCATTCAAAGTGCTGAAAAGCGACCCGGACACCGAATATGAAAGAACGCTGAGAATCGGCATCGATGATCTTGAACCCCAGATCGCTTGCCCGCACGAGGTCGACAACGTGAAACCTGTACCAGAGGTAGAAGGTAAACCCATTGATCAAGCTTTCATCGGCTCGTGTACCAACGGCCGTCTAGAAGATCTGAGACTGGCAGCTGAGTTCCTCCAGGAAAAAAGGGTGAAGGATGGAGTGAGGATGCTGATCACACCAGCTTCACAGGAGGTATATCTCAACGCCCTCCAGGAAGGTCTTTTGGAGGTATTTGTCAAGGCTGGAGCCTATGTATGTAATCCGACCTGTGGGGCATGCTTTGGCGGACATATGGGACTACTAGCCAAAGGAGAGGTATGCATAAGCTCGTCTAACAGAAACTTTGTTGGAAGAATGGGAAGTCCCGACGCAGAGGTCTACCTAGGTTCACCGGCTACTGTTGCGGCTTCATCTATCACAGGGAAGATAACGGATCCGAGAGAACTGGGGGCATAGAGAACTTGAAGGCTATTGGGGAGGCTGTAACTTTCGGAGACGACGTCAATACCGACATAATAATCCCCGGCAAATATTTGACTCTGCTTGACCCGAAGGAACTGGCTAAACATGCTATGGAAGGTTTAGACCTGGGCTTTGTTGAAAAGGCTCAAGGCGGCATCATAATAGTGGCGGGAAAGAACTTTGGCTGCGGGTCAAGCCGTGAACAGGCGCCGGTTGCCCTGAGATATGCCGGCGTCAAATGCGTTCTAGCTGAATCGATTGCTCGAATATTCTACCGAAACGCCATAAATATCGGATTGCCCATTCTCGAGTGTCCAGGCATCTCAAGCGTTACCGAGCCCGGAGACCGGTTATCGGTCGATCTGGCCGAAGGCATGGTCTTAAACTTATCCAAGAATCAGACTCATCAAGCCACAAGACTGCCAGCCTTTGTCTTGGAGATAATCGAAGATGGGGGATTAATAGAGAATTTGAGGAAGAGGTTGAAAGGGAGATGAGCAGATACAAGGTCGCATTGATTCCCGGAGACGGAGTCGGACCTGAGCTGACAGATACGACGCTAAAAGTTTTCGACGCTATCCAAGAGAGATTCACTCTGAACCTTGACTTTATCAAGTTGGAAGCTGGCGATGCTTGCCTCGCAGAAAAAGGTGTTGCGCTTCCCGAAGAGACGGTCGACGCCATAAAGAACTCTCATGTATGCATAAAAGGGCCTGTAGGTGAGACGGCTGCCGATGTCATCGTCAAGCTGAGGATGATGTTCGATCTCTACGCCAACTTCCGCCCTATAAAATCCTATCCGGGGGTGCCCTGTCTGAGGGACGACATAGACATGATGTTCGTAAGAGAGAATACTGAGGATCTCTACAAAGGATTCGAATTCATGCTTGACAACGATGTTGCAATCGGATTAAGAGTCATCACGAGGAAAGGATGCGAAAGAATAGCAAGGAAAGCCTTCGAGACCGCGCGGATAAGGAAGAATAAACTGAAGGTAACGGCAATTCACAAGTCCAATGTGATGAGGAAGACATGCGGCCTATTCGCCGAAGCTTGCAGAAGGGTCGCAAAAGAGTATCCGGATGTAACCCTCAACGAACAATATGTTGATGCCGCCTCGATGAGGCTCATCAAAGAACCGCAAAACTACGATGTCATCGTCACAACTAATGTCTTCGGCGACATTCTCTCAGACGAAGCCGCCCAACTCGTGGGAGGTCTAGGTATGGCGCCAGGCGGAAACATCGGTGACAACTTTGCTATCTTTGAACCCATACACGGTTCCGCGCCGACTCGTGTTGGAAAACACACCGCCAACCCCTGCTCCATGATCTTAGCCTCAAAGATGATGCTTGATTGGCTAGGGGAAAAATACGGGGATGAAGTCTGTCTGAACGCTGCTGGGGCCATCGAGAAGGGAGTAAGGGAAATCCTAAGCAGAGGCCTGACGGTCCCCGATTTCGGCGGGGCACTCACAACCCTTCAAATGGGTGAAACCATATCCCAAGAGATCACAAGGATGAGTAACTAATCCGAAGAAGAGGAGGATTGGAAAATTTGGAGTATATCAAAATCTTCGATACGACGCTCAGAGACGGGGAACAAACCCCAGGAGTTTCGCTGACACCCGACGAGAAGATGGAGATAGCGCTGCAGCTTGACAAGCTGGGCGTAGACGTCATAGAGGCAGGGTTCCCATCTGCCTCACAAGGGGAGGAGAAGGCTCTCAAAGATCTCATGAAGGCTGGATTGAAGGCTGAGATATGCGCACTTACGCGGACACTGAAGAGCGACATAGATGTAGCCATTCGATGCGGAGTAAACTCGATACACACTTTCATTTCGACATCGGAGGTTCAGATGAAGCATGCTTTGAATATGAAACCTGACGACATCTTGGATGCTGTTCAGAAGTCGGTCCAGTACATTAAGGACCAGGGATTCATATGTGAGTTTTCTCCCATGGATGCCACTCGAACCGAGATAGGATTCCTTAAGAAGGTATGCACGGTTGCAGAAGACGCCGGAGCCGATCGGATCAACGTGCCGGATACAGTAGGCATCATGAACCCAGAATCGATGAGGAACCTCATAAGGGAGCTAAGCGGTCTTGTCAAAGTCCCTTTGAGCGTGCACTGCCACAACGACTTTGGTATGGCCGTCGCAAATTCCTTGGCCGGGGTTGAGGGCGGAGCTTCACAAGTCCACGTCACTATAAATGGTTTGGGCGAGAGGGCCGGCAATGCGGCGTTGGAGGAGACCGTGATGGCCCTTCACCTCATCCACAAGAGAAAGACGAGGATTAATACGCGGCTTCTCTACGAAACCTCCAAACTTGTATCGCGAATGACCGGTATCATAACCCAGCCGAATAAGGCAATAGTGGGCGAAAATGCCTTCGCTCACGGATCGGGGATCCACACTAGGGGAATTGTTGCTGAACCCTTAACCTTTGAACCGATCGACCCCGAACTTGTCGGCAGAAAAAGGAGGTTGATCGCTGGCAAACTTGCGGGAAAGCATGGCATAAGGGCTGAACTTGAAGAAATAGGGATATATCCAAATGAGAAGCAACTGGAAGAGATCGTTAACCGCGTAAAGGAGTTGGGAGATAAGGGAAAGACTGTGACGGACGCCGACCTCTTTGCTATCGCAAGGACTGTTACAGGAGGAACCGCCGAAGAAAGGATTATCGATTTGGCTGATCTGGCCGTTGTGACCGGAATAAGAGTCATACCAACAGCATCAGTCAAACTGATCCTTGACGGAAGAGAATACGTGGCAGCAGAAACCGGCGTCGGACCCGTCGACGCCGCCATAAAGGCCATTCAGAAGCTGACGGACAGCTTGGCGAACGTGAGACTGACAGAGTACCGTTTGGAGGCGTTAACTGGCGGATCCGACGCTATAGCCGAGGTCATAATAAAGGTTGAGGACAAGGACGGAAACGTGGTTTCGGCTAGAGGCGCACGCGAAGATATAGTCATGGCCAGCGTCGAAGCGATGATAAACGGGATAAACAAAATCCTGCTCAAGAGAAAAACCCTCGGGTAGCCAAACGGTTTTAAGAGAGATCAGCCCTCAATTCCTAGATCTAGATGGGAAAGACGACGTCTGAGAAGATCTTCAGCCAGGCTTCTGGAAGAGACGCGTACGCCAGAGATGTGGTCATCGCCAAGATTGATTCTGCCATGGCCCATGATGGTACAGCGCTATTGGCTATCGAAGCCTTCGAGGAGATGGGAGGAAAGAAGCTCTGGGATCCCCGCCAAGTCTTCCTCGTGCTGGATCATGTTGCTCCGAGCGCAACTGAAAACTTTTCGATGGTCCATAAAAGGATGAGAGAGTTCGCGCATATTCACGGCGCCAATTTTTTCGAGGTCGGTTCAGGTAACTGCCATCAACTCATGGTGGAGTCAGGCTTCGTGCAACCTGGAGCTGTAGCCGTCGGCGCCGACTCGCATACTTGCACTTACGGCGGGTTGGGAGCCTTTGCAACAGGGATCGGCTCGACCGAGATGGCTGCCGTCTTCCTCTCAGGAAAACTCTGGTTCAAGGTTCCTGAGACCGTGAGTGTAACATTCGAAGGCTCGCTTCCCCACATGGTTACCGCGAAGGATGTGATCCTCGGGACTATTGGGGAGATAGGAGCTGATGGGGCAACATACCAAGCAATAGAGTTTCAGGGTTTGACGATCAAACAGATGAGTATAGACGGTAGATTGACCCTCTGTAACATGGCTGTCGAGATGGGTGCAAAGACCGGCATCGTTGAACCCGACCGAAAGACCATCGAGTATTTGGCAAACATGCGATTAGAGGCTGAAAAAACCTTGGTTAGCGACAAAGATGCCGAGTATTCGAGGCGATTTGAGTTTGATGCTTCCAGGCTCGAACCTCAGGTGTCCTGTCCTCACTACGTAGATAATGTAAGACCAGTAGGTGCAGTTGAAGGTGTTAGGGTTGACCAAGTTTTTCTCGGGACATGCACAAACGGCCGGCTTGAAGACCTTCGCTTGGCTGCCGCGATCTTGAAGGATGAAAAAGTGGAGAAGGGTGTCCGGATGATCGTTGTCCCAGCATCAAGAAGCATCTATCTTCGAGCAATGAAGGAAGGCTTGATCGAGGTCTTTCTCAATTCAGGTTGCGTCGTCTGTAACCCTGGCTGTGGACCGTGTGTGGGAGCCCATCAAGGGCTTCTGGCCCCTGGAGAAGTGTGCGCATCGACGTCAAATAGGAATTTTAGAGGAAGGATGGGAAGCATGGATGCTGAGATATATCTTGTCTCTCCAGCCACCGCAGCGGCAACCGCGATAAAAGGAGAGATAACAGATCCTAGAAGGCTGCAGATCAAATGAGCATGATAATACGAGGGATGGCTTGGAAGTTCGGGGATGACATCAACACAGACCTCATCATCCCGGGAAAGTATAAGCTAAGCATAACTAATCTAGATGAGCTTGCTAAGCATGCCATGGAAGGCGTGGACCCTAGATTCACCGAAAAGATGGTCAAAGGTGATCTCATCGTTGCTGGAAGGAACTTCGGCTGTGGGTCAAGCCGTGAACAGGCGCCGCTGGTCCTAAGACACATAGGAGTAAGTACGGTTATTGCCGAATCCTTTGCCCGTATCTTTTATCGCAACTCCATAAATATTGGATTGCCTGCGGTAGAGTGCAGAGAAGCCGGGAAGATCTCGGAGGGAGACCTCCTGCAGGTAGATCTGGAGAATGGTCTAATAGGGAACCTAAGAAACGATGAGGAGTATAAGATCATGCCGATTCCAAAAGAAGTTTGGCAGATTCTGTCCAACGGGGGGCTTGTCGCCTATGTCAAAAAACACGGCAAGCTGCCATGGTGAAGATGATTGGGCGAGATCTGAACCCGTTTATGTCTTAATGAAAGAGATTGGCTGGATCTACGCATCTTTTACGAAGAAGCGGAAACGGTTACGCTCGGCACGACTATTGGACCACGCTAGTTGGTCCCGATGAGTTAACTCCCATAGAACCCTTGTCGCAGGTCTCTTCAAGTACCATCCACTTTCCCTTCAAACCCGGGCCAGCTACGTTGCGATTAGATCAGCTTGCGCGCTCCAACATTGCTTGGTAGAGAGGAAGAAAGACATGAGTGTGCGGAAACACAGAAGAATATGAGTCCTTGAGGATGTGAGACCGAGAGCAGAAGCGTATATTCCTTGCAAAAATGGGTGACACGCCCTTTCTTGGGCAAGAATACTTGGAAGGATGAAATACTTCGTCATAGCAAGGGCTTTGGCAACTTCTTGCTTTGAAGCCTGGGGGGTGCGGGATAGTCTTTATGAGCTTTGTCGTCGCAGAAAAGGCGAGAAGCGGATTTCTCTCGCTCCAAGATCCGCCGTTCAGGCAGTCTTATTAGTTTCCCGATATCTACTGGTGGTTGGTTGAAGGCATATGACAAGAGGAGGGATCACAGTCGGCGTGGTGGGAGTCGGACGTGGCATGAGCTTTGCTCGTCAGGCAAAGTCCGCCGGGATGAGGTTAGTTGCTCTTTGCGATATGTGGAAAGAAAAACTGGATAGAGCTGGTAAGGAGATGAATGTACCCACCTATACAGACTATGATGAATTCCTCGCAATTGAGATGGATGCGGTAATCTTGGCAAACTACTTTCATGAGCATGTCCCCTTGGCCATCAGAGCCTTGAAGGGAGGCAAGCATGTGATGAGCGAAACAGCAGCATGTCACACATTGGAGGAAGGCGTTGCCTTGGTTCGGGCCGTTGAAAGGAGTGGAAGGATCTACATGTTCGCGGAGAACTATCCTTATATGCTCCATAACCAGGAGATGAGGCGCCTTTACCGAGAAGGGGTCATAGGCGATTTCCTGTACGGAGAGGGCGAGTACGTCCATCCAATGATCGCTAGAGAGAGGAACTGGCTGAGTCCTGGGATCGACCACTGGCGAAACTGGATACCCGCCACATATTATTGCACCCATTCAATCGCGCCCGTCATGTATATTACAGATACTCGCCCAGTCCGGGTTAACGGCTTTGTGGTGCCCTACGACTTCAAAGACCCCACCTTGACCATGACCACGCATGTAGGGGATACAGCAGGTCTGATCATCTGCCGAATGGACAATGGCGCGTATATGAAATCGCTCCATGGAGGACTGCGAGGACACGGCGTCTTCGTACGTATCCATGGGAACAAGGGGCTCATGGAAAACTGTCGCATCGGCAATAGAAATATGGTGAGGCTGCAGCGGGAACCCTTTGATAAGAACATGGGAGAACCCGAAGAGAAGGTATACTTGCCCGACTTTCCCATTCACCATGAAGAAGCTGTTAGAGCTGGACATGGAGGAGGAGACTTCTTCACAACCTACCATTTTGCTGAATCAATCCGAAGAGGAGAACAACCGTACCTTAACGTCTACCGTGCCGTCGACATGAGCATCGTCGGCATCCTGGCATACAAATCGGCCCTAACCGGTTCTGTCCCCCTCGATGTCCCGGATTTACGTAATGAATCCGACCGCAAAAGATACGAAGATGACGACTGGTCACCTGATCCATCTAGGAAAAAACCCGATCAGCCGCTTCCAAGTGTCCTAGGCCACATTGAGCCTTCCGAGGCGGCCGTTAGATTTGCCAAAGAGATCTGGAGAGACATGGGATATCGCGGAGAATAGTTCAAGACAGGTTTGACCAAGGTTTGAAGGCCAGAAAGGACTGGAGTCCCTGAATCTGGCGACACGTGTTTTTTGCGATCCGTGATGAAGAAGAGGTGGAAGGAATGGTGAAAACTGAGGAAGGCGGAAATTCTGCTTTCGAAGTGGAAAGCAGTCACTCCCGTATCTGGAGTGGCTGACATGATATAGTTCAAATTTATGATTTTTGTGCAGAAGTGTGGACTGGGTTACATGTTGGCGTGTAGATGCACACGAGTTTCGGGGTGCGTATGGATTTTGGATCCCAGTTGTTTTCCCATGTATTCTTGGAAGATTTCTTCAAAAGTGCTACAGAAATATCTGCAAGCTTTTTCCAGTCCTTCTCTTCCATCGTCTGACAACGTGTAGGTAGTCGTTCTACCCGTCCTTTCCATTTCTACCAACCCCCTTATTCGAAGATCTTTCAGCGCGGGGTATATTGTCCCTGCCGTTGGCTTATTCCCTCTCCTCCTTCCTAACTGATCAGCGATCTCTTGCCCATTCATGGATCTCTTTGAGAGGAGCCAGAGTATGCGGAACGACAGCATGCCGCGCATGTCGCAGCAGTCTGGGATCTCTGGACAACATCCCTCATTCATGGTTTAATATTGGGCTTCCAATACATTTATATGTTTCCTTCAGAAGATATAGGGCATCCAATAGCTGAATCGTGATGAGATGAAAGACACAGAAGTCAAAGAGTTTGTCAAAAAAAGATACGGTGAGATAGCGCAAACCGGAGAACCTTGTTGTCCATCGTGCACATGCATGTTTCCTGCCGCAGATGCGGCATTGCGAATAGGTTACTCCATGGAGGATCTGGAGAATGTTCCGGAAGCCTCAATCATGGGTCTAGGTTGCGGGAACCCTGTAGCATTAGCTGGTTTGAAGGAAGGTGAGACCGTTTTGGATCTGGGTTCGGGGGGCGGAATCGATGTTTTCTTTGCTGCCAAGAAGGTCGGATCAAAAGGAAAGGTGATTGGGGTTGACATGACAGAGGAGATGGTCAATAGAGCTAGGGATACTGCTGTCACGTATGGCTACCGAAACGTCGAATTTCGACTAGGTGAAATAGAGAATCTACCTGTTGAATCCAGCTCAATCGATGCTGTCATTAGCAATTGTGTGATCAACCTGTCTCCTGACAAGGAAAGGGTATTCCGAGAAGCGTATAGGGTTCTAAAGCCCGGTGGAAGAATCATGATCTCAGACCTTGTTACGGAAGGAGAATTGCCTGAAGAACTGAGGAAGAGCTTTGATGCTTGGGCTGAATGTATTGCAGGCGCGCTTGAAAAAAACAAATATCTGGACACAATAATGAGGGCGGGTTTCCAAAACGTCAAGACCGTTTCCGAATCGACATATACGTTAGATGTTTCCAGAAGACTGGAAGGGAGGATCACGAGCATCCAAGTCGAAGGGCATAAATCCTAGTCAATAACAGATTGCTTTTCAATACTCGTCTTCCGGAGTCTTCTTCTCAGCGTACCCAAGATCTTGCATGGGCGATACTGTTTAAGCTGGGGGTGCCCATAAACACTCTTTTGAGCAGACGTAAGTTTTGATCATATCCTTCCTGAAGAAGACTCTGCCAGTTTCCTTACTGCACACCACACATTTCCCACTAGTGCGCTAACGAAACACTTCAACGGTCATCAGATATGCATATTGCGGAGACACTGCTAACATAAGAACTTTAAGCAGCTAACGCACTATTGAGGAGCATAAGATTTCAAAAGGAGGTGAAAAAATCTCTGAGAGATCTATCTCGTTGGGTAAAGCGGTTCTAATAGTCGTCCTTGCTGCGATCGTATCTTCAGTCACCACTCTCGCCACCATTTTCGCCGGACCATACCTCTTCCCGATTACAGCTGACCAGATAGCCGATAATGCGGTTATTGCTACGAAGCTGGCGAACGGGTCTGTGACTTCAGAAAAAATACTAGACGGAACCTTGACCGCGGCAGACCTTGCTGACAGCGCGATCATAACAACGAAGTTGGCAAATGGATCTGTGACTTCAGCAAAAATACTAGATGGAACTCTGACTGCGGTAGACCTTAAGGATGGCGCCATCATAACCCTCAAGATCGCCGACGGAGCAGTAAACTCGGAGAAGATTTCAGACGGAACAATAACCGCCACCGACCTAGCTGACCGCACAATAGTGGAGGAGAAGATTGCCGACGCTGCTGTCACTACAGCCAAGATAAGAGACAGCGCTATCGTGACGGTCAAATTGGCAGATAGGTCAGTGACCTCAGCGAAGATCTTAGACGGAACCATAGTTGCTGAGGACTTGGCAACCGGAGCGATTATTGCCGCAAAGATTGCGAACGGCGCCGTGACTACTGAAAAGATAGCTGACGGTGCTGTTACGAAGGCCAAGCTTGCGGACCGTTCGGTCACCGACAACAAACTAGCGGCTCAGGCAGTTCCTGTGTTCGCGGCATCCAGCCTTTCGGAAATTTCAACAACTTCGACAAGTTGGGTTGACATGACAGGCACATCGGTTACCTTGACTCTAAACAGAACCAGCCACCTTCTGATCTTGTTCAGCGCCGAAGCCATGAACACCAACTCAAGTGAGCGAATAGAAGTTGAAGCCTTGGTAGGGACGAGCACGGCCTCTCCTGGATCCGTATACTTGACCCCCACAGTCGTCCAAAGCGGAACTCATACTCACGCTCTGGAATACGGCTCGTATTCATACAACTTCTATAGGCTCTCAGTGCCGGCTGGAACGTACACTGTGAAGATGAAGTGGCGCGTCAGCGATGACAAGGGTTACATAGCGACCAGATCTCTAATCGTCATAGCATTTCCCGCATAGTTCCCGGTCATGATGGCGACTGGCAAAGAACAATGATAGTCCGTGTCACAGTCAAGTTCGTTTCTATTAACAAGGCATTTCCTAGATGGCGCGAATAAGATCAACGGCAAAATCGTCGACCGTTACGACCACAACCAAAAGTTCGGAGCTCATTACGTCAATTGTGTCTCGAAATAACTTACCACTTTTTCATATTATCTGCGACCGTGAAGGAAAGATTATGATTATGGTAGAGTCATCTTTTATCTATACAAAACGTCCTCTCTGAAGTAAGATGAATTCTGGCGAATAAGTCCGGGCACAGATTTTGCAGTAGCAATCTTACTATCCAGTGAAAACGGCGCAGACGACCTTTTTCCACTATTTCTATTCTCGTTCTCAGCCATACATTGTTGGGAGGTTAGGAAACAAAAGGTTAGCACTTTTAAAAGAGAATCTTGAAGAGCTTCGCGGAATCGGGAGGCATAGTTGACGCTACGCCTATATAGAGGTTGCTGAAAATCTTTGGCGTTACCTTAGCTTTTCCTTCTCCCAGACTCTTCACTTGGTTCTGTTTCTTTGATGTATTCGTTTCTTGAGTTTTTCAACGTCTTCCAGAGTTAACCTTTCCTTCTCAACGACTCTTGTAAGACATATCAGCTCTACCTTCAACTCTCGTGTTGTTAGCCATTCCTTTCCTTCTTCCATGGATGAATGAGGATGAGGAGTGACATCTCCTGGTTTAATCTTCTCGGCTACCCGGTAAAGGAGTCCTGAGATTTTGCCGTCGTGTTTAATTTCAGTTTCTGATGCGCTGACGAGCGTTGGTTTGTGGGAAAATATCCTCGCCAATTGGCAATCCTGGATTATCGTGGTACCCTTTCTCAGAGCTTTGAGTCGAAAGGCTGAACCGTGATACCAAGGTTTACGATAGTCCAGATTCCGCATAGCTTGCACCCAATTCGGAAAGTGTAGGTAGCAGGTCTAATAACTTTGGCCAATCAGAAGTCCTTTTCTGCGACTTCTTGCACGTATTCTCTCTTTTGGAAATTGTAGTCTCCGCCTTTCAAAATACATAGTTCATTCATCGGATGATTGTTTCTGATTACTCCATATCCTCATTGGGCGTTATCGAGTGGCACAACTCATCTGCGTCGCGATGGGCAATTGAACGATGTCCTTGGGGCACCTAGCAAGCCACTTTCGCTTGCGAGCTTGCCGAGAATCTTCATTGTCTTCTTACCCTTCGCCCTTGATTCCCGCAGCGAGACTCTTACCCAGTTCTATTACTTGTTTGATATCGTTCTCAGATGGAACTCCCTCTACTTCCACTGCTCCAAGAAGTTCGATCTTTGACGGCCCTAGGACTTCTTGTATGTGCTTCATGGCGCCTCCACCCCACCCGTAAGAGCTCAGAACTACTCCGAACTTGATTGGTGGACGCAAAACTTTCACTAGATAGGTTGCGTAAAGGGCTAAGGGATGCATGCCTCCTAGTACTGCGGGTGCGCCTAGCACGACAGCTCTCGAGTCCACCAAGTCCTTTGCCACGTCGCCTAAGTCTGCAAGAGCTAGATTATGCAACGCGATTTCAATGCCCTCTGACGTCAAGGTGTCTGCGATCGAGTTGATCATCTTTTCCGTGCTGTTCCACATGGTAACGTAGACTATCGTGGCCTTTCTTTTTGTTTCTCCACGCGCCCATCGGTTGTATGCCTCAAGAATCCTCTGCGTATCTCTGTGTATTGGCCCATGACTGGGCGCTATCATATGGATGTCCAAGTCCTCTATTTTCTGCAGCGCTTTTTCGGCCATGGTTCTGAAAGGCATCATTATTTCGCCGAAATATCTCTGTGCGTGAACAATCAGGTCTTCGACCTCTTCGCCGTAGAGCCCTTTTGCTACGTGTGAGCCGAAGAAGTCGCATGGAAAGAGGATCTTGTCTTCTTCGAGGTATGTGAACATCGTTTCTGGCCAATGAAGCATCGGAGCCTCGATGAAACGAAGTGTTTTGCCGCCGAGATCGATGACATCTCGATCTGAGACTATTTTTAGTCTCTCATCAGGAACTTTATAGAATGATTGTGCCATCTTTGAGCCTCTCCGAGTCGTTACCACGGGGGCTTTTCTGTTTATCGATGTCAAGTGTGGAATTGCGCCTGCATGGTCTGGTTCAGCATGGTTCATTACCAAGTAATCCACATCGTCGGGGTCTACCACTTGTCGGATCTTTTCCTCCAGGTCCTTTTCGAAGCCTGGGTTCACTGTGTCGATCAAAGCTTTTTTTTCTTTACCTACCACAAGGTAGGCGTTATATGTGGTTCCATTTGGAAGCTGTATCAAGGCATCAAATAGCCTGCGGTTCCAGTCCCTAACACCAACCCAGTACACGTCGTTACAGATCTCAACGACATTGCGCCAACTCATATCGAACCCTCGGATAATCTATATTACAGGATGTCTAAATAATCATTATTGTGGAGTTTAGGTAAAATGTGACGGGGTGGTTCGGATGACAAAGGTGTTCATCCTGTATTATAGCAGAACCGGGAACACGGAGAAATGGCGAAGGCCGTGGCAGACGGGGCAAAAAGCATTCATGGCGTAGAAGTGGAGCTAAGCTTCCAAGCAAATCCGGAGCAATTGGCCAAGGCAGACGCGATAGTCATCGGGATGCCCACATACCATCATGACATGACAGGTGACATGAAAAAGCTTTTGGAGGAAATCTCGGAAAGAGGGATCAATATTGAAGGTAAGGTGGGAGCAGCTTTCGGCTCGTATGGATGGAGCGGCGAAGCTCCACATCTAGTTCTCGAGATATTTGAAAACAGGTTCAAAATGAATGTTCTGAAGCCGCCGTTACTCGTCGAGTATACTCCTGATCAGAAAGATCTGGAAAAGTGCCGCGAATTGGGAAGAACTATCGCTGAACAGACCTTAAGATTCGGCTAGAAATGGTTGATGTTTCTAAGTTTCTTTATCCTTCAATCATGAATTCAAAGGACCCCTTCAGCTTCTCTCCATCTTCTTCAAGCGCCTATCTGCGGTGTGATTCGCTTTTCGAATGCTCTGTCCGGGTGTCTTGTCCCAAACCATCATTTTCCGGCGTTTCACAAGGAAATCTCGGATCGACGAATATAAAAGTTAGGTTCAACCTAAATTTCAGATCCTAATCACGATGATAGGTCAGATTCACATGAAAGACATTTGCGCCAGCCACCTAGGACACCATGCATTGGGAAGCTGTAGGTACACATTACGGAACACAAGGGTTTAGGCAACCCAGAAGATACTCTTAGGACAAGCCAACATGAGGCAGAAAATCCTTTCGGCTTTAGAACATGGAGGTAGGCGGCCGAGAAGACATGGGAATCCTATCTCCTAGCCGTGGTCCCAGATGTTTGGGTCAGAGTTTGGGCATACACCATGTTCCAGCGAAAACCCGCTTGAGAACCCTCTCAGTCAGTCGAAAGCCGCTTTGACTATGTCTCCAACTCCCGCCACGCCAAGCTCTCCAAAAAACCGAAATAATCTGAAGATCTATATTTCTCATTCTAAAAATCAGTCTTCAGGTTGAAGGGTTTTCCTTCAAGCGATATCTTTTCAGGGATCTTTTCCCTCCATTTCTTTAAGAATGGGATGTCTTCTTTCTCTTCCCGGAGCTCGTCGGGAAGCATCTCTGGAATCTCATCTCGGATTGGATACCATCGTAAGCATTTTGGGCATATGATCATCCCGTCCACAATCTCTTCCTTCTCCTCGAAGACATGCAATTCAAGCGGATAGTACTTGTCAATCGGGCATGCAAGAATCTCCATCAGCTTCTTCTTAATCTTGATTCCCCCCAACCGTCTCGATTAACCAATGCAAGATATAAATGCTTTCTTGAACTCATCAAACCTTCAATCATTGATCAAGATGTCGAGCACAATTTGGTACCATCTCGGCCCGACATCCCTCACGATCCTCGAATGGGGTACTTCGAAATCAAAGCCCAAACGGAGTAGCTCCTTCGCCACTCTCTCCCATGCTTTCTTGATAGGATCTTCCTCCGTGCCGGCATGCTCAAAACCTTGGTAATGTATCCAGCCGCCCTCCGGCTTCAAGGCCAGCCTCGCGGGCTCAATATGTTCGTGCGCCTTTTCCGGCAGTGGCATCAGAACCCTATCTGCAACGCCTCTAAGTCTTCCTTCAATAAGCTTCTTTGCGTCGCCTTCAATAATATCGACAAGGTGCTCCACCTTGTTAATCTTGACGTTCTCTCTATGGTATCGCACCGCAACGGGATTAATGTCAATAGAGTAGACTCTTCTAGGCCTAGCATTCTTGGCGATGATTATGGAGAAGGAACCGACGCCTGCAAACATATTCAAAACGACCTCTCCCGGCTTGATCAGCCTCGCAACTCGCATCCTCTCGTATGACAGGCGGGGCGAGAAATAACATTCTTTGAGATCGACTTTGAAGACGCATCCCGTCTCTCTGTGAACCGTCTCGGTCTTCTCTTCGCCGAGGAGATGTTCCAAACCTCTTAGACGGAAATCCCCGGAAACGGGGCCAATCTGGTTTAGAACCGTTTTGACATGTCTATCTACGTGCATCACTGCCTCAGCTATCAGTTTCTTCCTATGATCAAGTGTCGCTGGTACTCTGAGGACTGCTATGTCTCCGACGATATCGTATGATTTCGGAACAGATCTCAGTTCACCGGGTGCGAGAAGGTCTTTCAATCTTTCTTTGAGATCCATAGAATTTTACTCCATTTGATGTGCGAGATGTGCCCCAATTAAGGGAAACGACACGTTTAAATTTATGAATCTTCTCTACGATGCGTTAGGGTGCCACTGTTGTCAGAAACCGAGGGATCGGCCATTACTTATGAGTGTGTCAAGTGTGGTGCCATAGTGAAGTCTACTGAGCTGGAGCTCGGAATCCGTTGCCCCTATTGCCGTTATCGTGTTCTAGAGAAGATTAGGCCGCCGATTGTGAAGCGTGTCTTCTCCCGTTAGCCTGTTAGAATAGCTCTTTCTCGCCTATCTTTCTGAACGCTTTCCCTTTCACCCTGACAACTGAGCTGATGGGGTTGATTTCTTCAATACTCCTCTCCGATGTCTTTCTTTTCAAGGTTTCTCCGCATATTCCTTCGGGCAGCAGCCTTCTGGTTGCACATGTCGCGTAACTGCAGTTCCTCACTTCACAAGGCTCCTCTGTCCATCTGCACCAGGCGATGTTTCCACGGTAGACAATCGCATTCTTTCCACATCGAAATTTCTGACATGTGGGAAAACAGCTTCTCTCCCTATCCAATAGGAACACAACCTACTGCCTGTTGGGATGCTTCAAAAATCCGTTGTATTCGCGACATACCTCATTATTGCCTCGACAAGGAAGGTTATAAACTTTTCCAAGAAGATTCTGTGTCACCTTATTATTTGCATTCGATCACCCGCAAGTTCTTTGTCGCCAATTCCTACCCAGTAGTACGTAGGCTTCAGTCGATGATTGCGTTCTGACATGACCTTTCGTGTTTCAAATCTCTTCGACGCCTCATGATGAGTAATTGCCATCGTTTCCGCCTCCTAGTCTCGAGAGATCAGATGTCTGCTTGAGGTGAAATCTTTTTAAGGAATCACTCATAACCAAGCGTTATCAGCGCGCTGTGGAAATCTAGGTGAGTTAGATTGTCAAAGTGTGTGAGAGTCGGTATACTGAAAGCAGGCTGCATTGGGACACTGCCGCTGCTGGAATTCCTATTGGACGAGAGGGCCGATAGAATCGACTTGGACGTTCGTGTCGTAGGGTCCGGAGCAAAGATCGGGCTTGAACAGTGTCGAGAGATCGCCAACGTCATGATCCAGCAGAAGCCGGATCTAACCATCTTCATCGGACCGGCTCAAGCGGCGCCAGGGCCTTCTGAGGCTCGGGGGATGCTGGCAAAAGCCGGTATGCCTTCGATAGTCATCTCGGATGGGCCGGCTAAGAAGATAGCGAAGGAGATGGCGGAGTTGGATTTGGGCTATATAATAGTCGACGCGGATTCGATGATTGGGGCGCGGAGGGAGTTCCTAGACCCGACCGAGATGGCCCTGTACAACTCAGATGTTATCAGACTCTTAGCCACAACTGGCGCGTTGAGCTTTGTTGCCAAGGAAGTAGACAGAGTCATTGAAGCTATAAAGCGCGGCGAAAAACCAGAGTTGCCCAGGGTATTCGTCGATAGAGAGAAGGCTTTGGGGGCTGCCGGATTCGCAAACCCTTACGCAAGAGCTAAAGCGGCAGCCGCATACGAGATTGCGTCGGAGGTTTCGAAGATCAACAGCGAAGCATGCTTCAAGATTGAGGATTGGGAGGTTTATGTCCGGCTCGTTGCGACAGGCCATGAGATGATGAGAACAGCCGCGAAGATGTCTGAAGAGGCGAGAGAGATGGAGAAAACCCGTGACAGTGTCCTAAGAGAACCTCATTTCAAAGACGGAACCCTCGGCAAGAAGACGGCGCTGATTGAGAAGCCAAAGAAGAGCAGATAAGACGCTTGATCGATTCAGGCGCGTTCAACGCTAGGAAGCTAATTATTCTGACATACCTGACCGAATCTCTATTTCAATCCGACGTAAGCCAAGGCGTCCACCTCAGTGCCCGCCCATGATGGTCATATGAAAAGGATCTTCTCGCACTCGCCTCTTACGGACTTACATATACAAGTGTTCGACCGGATCAAACGAAAAGGGCATCCAGCAAAGGATTCTTGACACTCACCTACCGAGTCATTCCTCATCGTAGCCTTTGAGCTCGCGTACCCATATATTGCGGTACTTCACAGGGTTTCCGTGGTCTTGTAACCTGACGGGACCTTTCGAAGGATGAGGCTTGTACGAAGGTAGAACCTTGTGCCCTGTCAGTCCTAAGATTTCTTGGTGATGATGAACCAAGACGCCATTGTGGACAACAGTGACGTAACCAGGACGGATGAGTTTCTCTCCTTCAAAACGGGGACAAACGAAGAATATGTCATAGGTCTGCCATTCACCTGGCTTGCGGCATGCATTGACAAGTGGCGGATACTGACCATAGATAGCGGCGGTCATACCATCTGCATAGGTGGTGTTGCTATAGCCGTCCAAAACCTGGATCTCATATCTACCCATCAAGAAGACACCGCTATTCCCGCGGCCTTGGCTAGCACCCTTCACCTCCTCAGGCGCAGCCCACTCAATATGCAGCTGACAATCTCCGATCTCCCGTTTCGTTTGGATGTCTCCTGTCCCAGCCGTCACGACTAACGCTCCGTTTTCAACCTTCCAAAGAACCGGTCCTTCATCGCGTCCTATCCACTCAGACGTATTCAGACCGTCGAAGAGAACAATTGCATCCGATGGAGCCCGGCCAGGTTTCTCCTGAGTGCTAGATGTGCCTGAAGTGACCACTTTGGGCTGAGGACGCTTCCCATCGTGCACCCTCCACTTCGAACCCGGTAGAAAAGGCGTATCGTCGTAACCAACCGGAGGTTTGTCTGATTTTCCTGACATATTCCCATCTCCAAGACTAAGGTTCCGGACCGACCCTATAAATTTATAGTTTCCGACGAAGAGGACCGTTGCAAGAGCAAAGAGAATCCGCGAAGCTGAAAATCTTTCAAGGGCCACTTTCCGCATTCAGTTTCTCCAAATAACTTCAATTCAATCCCTGTTTCAGAAAAGAGTCCTCAGATTAGAAGTTTCTGCTTGGTGCGGTCGCCGGGATTTGAACCCGGGTCCTCAGCGTGGCGGGCTGACGTCCTAGACCAGGCTAGACTACGACCGCAACCTTCGAGACCAGCACTCAATACTAACCGAAAAGTCGTAGATACAATATTTAAACTTGAGGGAACCTCAATCGCAGATCGGAGCTGAAAGCGGATTCCCTGAAAAAGAATTAGAGATTGCCTAGGTCTCTACGACCACAATCGAATCGAAAGGATCCTGGGCCTTGATAGGAACCTTGATCAACACGCTTTCGTCCTTCCGCTCGATCTCTAGAACCTCGCGCCTAGGATCAGCTAGGAAGTATGCCTTTTTGATTTGCTCCTTGAGGCTTGGGATCTCAAGTTCGCCCTCCCAAGGCCACGCCAGCACATGTAGGTAGAGCTTGCCTAGTTTTGAGGTAATGGTTCCCCATTCACAATCCTTCGGGAAGGGGTTGGCCTCGGCTCCATAGATGGCTTCGCCATTCACCTTCAACCACCTGCCCATCTCGGCAAGTCGATCAATGCTGGGCCGGGGTATGATGCCTTCAGCTGTCGGGCCTACGTTGAGGAGGTAGTTGCCTCCCTTGCTCACAATCTCGACCAGCTTGCTGACCAAGACGCCTGTCGACTTCCAGCTATGATCATAGCTCTTGAAGCCCCAAGTATCATTTATGGTTGCAGGTGTCTCCCAGTCGCCCACAACCTTCTCAGCCGGGATCTCGTTGTCTCCACGCTCCCTGTAGTCGCCGATGCCAGTCTCGAAGCGGCCCGGATCTATGCGGCCATTGATAATTGTGTCTGGCTGGAATTTGCGGACCCATTCTTTGAGGGCGATGGCCATCTCTGGCGTCGGAGTCCCTATGTCAAACCAGAGGACTGCAACAGGCCCGTAGTTGGTCAGCAGTTCGCGGACCTGTGGTTTCACATATTCCTCAAAGTATCTTGAGAAGTTCTTCTTGTTCGGGTCATAGTCCCAATCATTGCCGAGTCCATCGGGATGATGCCAGTCCAATGTCTGGGAATAGTAGAAACCCAACCTTATGCCTTCTTTTCCACAGGCTTCTGCCAGCTCGTTGAGCGGATCACGTTTGAACGGGGTTGCGTCAACTATGTTGTAATCCGTGAACTCGGTCTTGAACATGCAGAATCCATCATGATGCTTCGCAGTGATCACAATCCACCTCATACCTGCACTCTTCGCCACCGAGACCCATTCCTTTGCATTGAACTTGACCGGATTGAACTGTTTAGCAAGCGGCTCATACTCTTTGACGGGGACCCTAGCGCGCTGCATGATCCATTCGCCTATTCCAGGGATTCTTCTGCCATTCCATACTCCAGCTGGGATAGCGTAGAGACCCCAGTGGATAAACATCCCGAACCTCGCTTCACGCCACCAAGCCATACGCTTATTCTGACGCTCTTCAGATTCGACTTTCTCTCTTCTCATCTGCTCCAGCCACCTGCCATTACAGTTAATGGAGATTCCTTATTAGTTTTAGTGTCCTATGAGCAAGGAGGGTCGAGTGAAAAAGCCATGAAGGTTGATCTTACTCCTGAGTTAGATTCGACTTCCCAACAGGAATAGTCGTCGTCTCCCGTGCCTTGAGAGAAGGCAAAAACCCCAACCTGATAGCCATAGGCGCTGTATTGCATGCATAAACCCTCCAATGCTGGGCATAGCAATCGGGAACACCCGGTATAGCTTTCGGATAGTTTCACAGTCTCATGGGTTTGTAGTCAACGTTCCCTCCAAGATCAGGCCCAATTCGTTGACTTCTGTGGAACTGTCTCAGGCAGAAGGACTGACAAGTTTGCGGCATGGGGTCTCACTCCCTTCCCATCAGAAAAGATAACCTCCCTAGGAGTTTTTGAGTTACCGATGAACAGTGAGTGCGCCATCCGCGAATCCGTAGAGCTGGGCAGTCACACTTTCTTCTTTGGAGAGATTGTGGCAGTCCGCTGTGTCGAATCGATACTAGACAAGAGGGGAAACATTAACAAGGAAAAGCTACAGCCCATTGCGCATTTTTAGACAGCTATTGTAGCCTAGGAGGACTCATACACAGATTTGGATCAGCCAAGAAAGAACCAAGACTGCAATAATTGGAAGCACTTTACGAAAGCCATGCGCCTCCAAATCATCGCGATGTGGTATCTTTTTCCGCAGTCAAGTTTGCAGTCCTATCCATGAAGGCTCAAATTTCTCAGGATGGCTATCCAGTTGGCCTCTTCCCTTATTCCTGTGGTTCTCCCTGATGGTCTTCCATAGGCAGGCAGCCAGCCATCGCTTTGTGGGGCTGTCCCTTCCTAGAAGGGCATACACTTTCTCTGTTGTCTCAGCGCCTTCCAGCCACTCATCCTTCGCCTCAGATAGGGGCTTGTGGGAGAGCCAAGAATTCAAGGCATGGTAGTAGTTGGTGATGTTCTTCTCGATATGCTGTCGCCCATCTCCGGTTTGTGGAAGGGCTCGCCACTCATTGGCGCCAACGCTCGCTATCTGGATATCTGTGCGGCGGAAGAAGGCGTGATGGCATAGGTTTTGCATTCCTATCCGTCTGAGGAGGGGATTGTCCTCGCGCTTCACGCCTGTTTCGGCTTCGATGCATCGATCGATTACTTTCCCGATCTCTTCAGCTTCCTCATCGAGGAACTTGACCATATTCTGCTCTGTCTGTGGATAGGCCTGTCCGCTCAAGCGCAACTTTATGCGCTCCACGTAGAGACGCTTCAGTTTGGTCGGCTCTCCCAACCAGCCATATATCCTCTCCGCTAGTGCACTGTGCTCTGGCATCTCAGATTTCAGACAGGTTAGGTCGCCTCTTGCCGACCACCAATCGAGTATGCTTGCGTACGCTCTGGCGAGGCGTTGACGAGGCGACCGATTGGGATCGTATTTGGTGGCAGCCTCGCAGTAGCGGTCCCAAATTCCAGGATGTGACATGACACCAACGCGTCTTCGCAGTAACGTGCAGATACTCGACCAAGGAGGTTCGCAGGAGACGTGTTCGGCTTCAGGTCCTCCTTGGGAGATGCCCTGTAGAATGATGTCGATGTTCTCTGGAAAGCCGTACCAGCATCGCTCGAAGCAGCTTATCTGGATCCTGAGGAGTCTCGTGGCTTCGTCGAGATCACCCAGCGCTTTCTGCATCTCGTTGATGTAGCGAATCTCGTCATCCCATTGCTCAGGCTCACATTTCCGTACGGCAACGTCCCACAAGCCAAACTTGAGAGAAAACCCTTCGTCCTTTGTCCATGGCAACTCTTCACCAAAGACATCCTTCCGGAGTAGCTCAAACCCTATGGGAACGCTCCTGTAGTCAGCTAGAATCGTCACTTCAACCTCACCTATGCTCCCTGAATCCCGGCGGTAACATCAGGCAAATCTCGGACGTATTCGGGAACAGATTCAGCAGGAATGACTTTCAGGGCGTACTGGCACCACAGTTTGGTGGACTTTAACAACGAGGCGACCAGCCAACGACGCAAGGGTGTATGCTCACCTGCCCGAGAAACGCCGCGCAATGCATGGATCGAGGCGCCTGCCAATTGGGGCTTATTCTCCCTTAGCCACTGCTCATCCTTTCCAAGGAGGTAGGCCTGCCATCCCCAAAGATATCCTACGGTTTTTTCTAGGCGTTCAGGATCGTCTTTCGGAATGAACCGCAGCTGGGTATTGCATATGCCTTGTCTATCCGCTAGCTGGGAATGATCGCCACCGATAATGCGGATGCATAGATCGAGGCGGTCTATGATTTTGAAGCCGCACTTGTTCTGCAGCAATCCGTCAAAACCCTCACCCTCAAAGACGAGCTTTAGGATATCGTTCTTGTCAACACGTGTGCGCCATTGCTCTGAGAGCGCTTTGGCATGATCATACGGTTGGAAGAAATAGGCTCGAACAAGTTCGACGTAGCAACGGCTTGCCTCTGTTTTCTCTGCCGTTGGTTTGCCGAGCCAGTCAGATACCTTCTTGACCAGCCCATTCTTAGGTGGAACTAGTCCATCAAGCCAATTTTGAACCGCAGCTGCCCTTTGCTCTGCTGCGTCGACAATCCTGCCGGGCACATCGCCGCACCAGCCAGCTTTCGATGGACGGAATTCCTCGGCTCCTATCTCCCAGATCACATGGTCGAGCCCATCCAGCCAACGGTGCGTGCACATCTCGAAGCCGTCCCGATTGGGCATTGCGCCCCTGATCTGTAGTGCCCATTCGGGGAACTCGTCGATTTCGTCCATCATCGCGTTGACGGCCTTCACCTCTTCATCCCAAACGCGCTCTCTGCCGGGCCATGTATATACGAGCGGCGCAATCCACCATTCGTCGTTAACAAGTCCATGAAGGTATTGCATCTTTTTTTCTTTGATGTAGTTGTCAATTGCTTGTCTACATATTTCTGACCAATTGACTTCGGGCAACTTCTCCATTCTTCTCTCCAAGTCGTCACTTATTGAGATAGTCAAATTCTTCGTCAAAACCCTCACTCCGCATATTACACAGGCTACCGTGTATGCACAGTCTACACAGCACCCGCATATAAGCTTTTAGGATTAGAGCGTTCAACCTCCTGAGTTTCGTCAACATTAAGCCCGTTTGGGTGCCAGGCAAAACCTTGAGATGCATGGCGGCAAAAAAGTGATATCAGGAATATATAAGAGGCTTCTCTGCCCAATGGGATGGGCCTTTTGGTTATTGACAGTCTGAAGTGGAGCGATAGAATGAAGTGTTTAAGGCATAGCTGAGATTGGACAAAAGATTCATGCCTAGGATTGAGGATTGCATCTCGGCAAAACGAGAACACAAATCTTAAAGGCAGGCGTCCAATACTTCAGAGGTAGAGATGAAAGACCGAGGTACTGTGATGAAGAACGCCAAGTTCAAGGGGATATTTCCGGCGATAATCACTCCGTTCAACTCAGAAGGCGATGTGGAATTCCGATACCTAAGAGATGTCGCTCGCTTCCACATGGAGAAAGGTGTTCACGGCTTCTTCGTCTGCGGATCCGCGGGTGAAGGACCCCTAATGTCCACAGAGCAAAGAAAAACTGTTGCAGAGGCGCTCTTAAAGGAGACATCAGGCCGAGTTCCAGTCATCGTACATGTGGGCTCAACCAATACGAGAGAGGCTGTTGAGTTGGCTAAGCATGCAGATGAGTCTGGAGCTGCGGCTGTCGGCGCAGTCTCACCATTCTATTTCAAACCGGACCTAGAGGGACTCATAGATCACTATAGGATGATAGCCGAAGCCATTGAGATACCCGTCCTCATCTACAACATTCCGCAGAACTCCGGTTTCAACATGACGCCTGAGATAATCAAGAAACTGTGCGAAATTGATAATGTGGGGGGAGTTAAAGATTCAAGTGGAAACCTGACCCAGATACAGGAGATCATAGAGACCGCGCCCAGACCAATAACGGTCATTAACGGAGCTGATCCATTGCTCTTCGCCGCGCTGATGGTGGGAGCTGACGGCCAGATCTCGGGCATAGCCAACATAGTCCCCGAACTCTTAGTTGACCTATACGAGGCCTACGTAAAGGGAGAATACGGTAAGGCGCTGGACTTGCAGAACAAGATAGACGAAGTCAAGAGGATTGTTGCCGGGCTACCTATAGCTCCGCTAAAAGCCGCCCTAGAACTTCGGGGGATAAGAGCCGGTGTTCCCAAGAGGCCGCTTAGACCTCTAAATCAAAGTGAAATATCAACGCTTCGAGATAGGTTAGTGTCCCTGGATCTCTTCTGGCACTAGTCACTGAGAGATCCCGCAAAACTGTTGGTTGCAACTCTCATCAACTCTTTTCTTCGCTTTCGAGTATCCCGCAATCCCAGGAAAATCCGCGGCAAATAATCTTCGGTGTCTCATAGCGGGGGGATGCTCCTTGGCAAGGCCTCTTGGCGATGATTAGCGCCTGGAAAAGTATGGTTGGCCACCCTTCATGAAATCGCGAAGTAATTAACTAAATCGCGTAGGAAGTCCGGAGCCTAGTTAAAGCCCGAGGCGCTCTCGAGGCATCAAAAGAATTATAAAAAGAGCAAACGAAGTACAGGTTGGTGCAAAAACATGAAAATAACGGAAGTCGAGGCCTTCCTAGGCGGCGGCTGGGCGTTCGTGAAGGTTCATACGGATGAGGGCATAACAGGCGTCGGAGAGGGAGGCGTAGCCTGGGTTGGAAGGGGTGAAACACTGGTCGCAGCCATCAAGGAGGCGGCACGATACCTCCGAGGCAAAGACCCCCTTAGCATCGAGCACAACTGGCAGGCCCTGTACATGGGCACCTTCTACCGAGGTGGACCGATCTTAACCTCGGCCATAAGCGGCATCGACATAGCCCTCTGGGACATAGCAGGCAAGTATTATAAGGCGCCTGTCCACCGATTGCTTGGAGGACCAACCCGCGACAAGGTGAGAGTATACGTCGGCATAGGGGGTGATACTCCCCAGGAACTCGCGGACAACGCGCTAAAGGCCGTCAAGAAAGGCTACACAGCGGTGAGGTGGGCCCCCTTTGTCGAAGGATATCAAAGAATGCGACACTGCGACGTACTGAGAGTCGCCGTCGAGCAAGCATCGGCCGTCCGGGAAGCAGTTGGCGATAAGGTTGACCTCTGCATCGATGTCCATACGCGGCTCACGCCCATCGAGGCTATAGCCATGGCAAGGGAACTTGAGCGATTCCGCCCATTCTTCTACGAGGACCCGACGTGGCCCGAGAACATCAGCGCCATGGCAGAGGTTGCGAGGCACGTCAACATCCCCATCGCCACGGGGGAACATCTCTATACTATTCACCAGTTCGCCGAGCTCGTGGAGCAGAAGGCTACTCACCTGGTGCGCCCAGACCTGACCATGGCGGGCGGAATCTCAGCTGTCAAGAAAATAGCGGCAATCGCCGAGGCCCATTACGTCGGAGTTGTACCTCACAACCCCCTAAGCCCCATCTCCACAGCCGCATGCGTCCAGCTTTGCGCTTCGATACCGAACTTCTCCATACTTGAGTACCTCACACCGGAGAGGGATGAATACGATTTCATCGAGCGAAGACGCCCCCTAGGTACGCCTAGAAAAGGCGACATCGTCGACCAGACGGTGGAGCTAGAGAATGGGTATCTCAAGGTTCCCGATAGGCCTGGCCTAGGAATAGAGCTACGAGAAGAGTTGCTCAAGAAAATGCCCTACGTTGGCGGTACAGGAATCCTTATGATCCGGGAGGATGGTTCCATAGCGGCCTGGTAGGAGAGTTGGCAAGTCGGTACGGACGGCTAAGGAAGTGGAAACCCACGCCGACCGGCACTTTGTCTTCCCGAATGCTTAGGTTTCTAGATGTGAAATTCACAGTTTCACATCTACTCCGAGAATCACAAGGATAAGCTTCTTATCTAGGTGTTGGGATACTCCTTCTTGGACGATGATGGTTTCGAGGTACGATGACCTTAAAGAATGATTGTCTTTTCCCGCTCCTGAGTCCACAGAAAACTGGGTCTACTTCTTAAAGAATAGCCAATTGTTTTCTCCTTTGCCCTTGAACCTCAAGAGGCAGTAAACACCCTTCAACCTTTCACCTTTAATGTCAACAATAATCCTATCTTCTTTCCTTTCCAGCAAGTCGTATTTTCCCCTGTCCCAAATTTCGACTGTACCGGCACCATATTGGCCCTCGGGGATTACACCCTCAAAATCTGCGTAGCTCAAGGGGTGATCCTCAACTTGGACTGCCAACCGTTTGACGCCTTTGGTCTCAGGCGGCGCCTTGGGAATCGCCCAGCTCTTGAGCACACCTTCGATCTCGAGCCTGAGGTCGTAGTGGAGGTGGGTTGCGTCATGCCTTTGGATTAGGTAGATTCTTCCACTTTGGGTTCTCTCGATCTCGCCTTCAGGCTCTGGTGTCTTCTGAAAATTCCTTTTTCTCTGATAACTCTCGAGACTCATCTCCATTGTTTCCCACCTATTTGCTCATCTTCTGATACATCTTTTCCAGCGTCCAGTGAATGGCTGAGACAAGCTCACGCCTCCTCTCTGGATCGACTTTCTGGATGGTGATCTCCCGTATTAGGTCTCCTTCTAGTTCTATCTCGAATGATAGTGCTTTGCTGTAAGGGATTTTCCCTTCCTCAGCCGCTTTCTGATCCTTCTCCTGCATCTTCAAAAGGACTCGATCATGGAGAAAGGGCATGAAAGGTGGCGTCTTCACATTGAACCTGTTTTCGGGAGCTAGGACGATGCGCATCGAATCGTTTTCTAGATACAGGTCCGCTAGAACTTCACCGTCAGATGTTTGGAGTTGGGTGGGTTTCTCATGAACTGGAGCTGGAGGCTGTAGCTTAACGGTCTCCACCCGCTTGAAACTCTGCTCCAATAGTATGGTGTTCGCGAACTCCAGGAGGATTCTCAATCCTTCGACTTCTGCTTCTAAAGTTCTAACGCGATCCTCCAAGATCTCCCTCAACCCTGCGATCTTCTTCAGTCTGTCCTCCTCCAACGCAACCTTCCCCTGCTTCACACATAGAAAATGCCCTACACACTTATCAAGTCTTTCTGTCTGATATCGGAACTAACCTGAACGCGCCAGATTCAGGAACAGATGTGCACACTCTGCGAGAGAGAGTCCGTTCTCCGATCAAGAGCAGAAAACGAAACTAAGCCCAGTCGTATTCTCGCCACAGTCCATGTTGCGTTCGTGCTTTGCTATGAACTATCCCGTTTCTTCCACTACCTTGTTCTGGGCTTAGCTATTATTTCCTTTATGGTCATATCGAATATCCGACTGGAGTTTGCTGGCTGGATGACTATAGCCGTATCGCATCCTTTTCCTGTTCCCGCTATGCTGAGGACATCCTTGTCTGCTGGTATCAGGCCGGCATCCGCAGCCATGGCGACAATCTCAACCGCCACCTTCATTCCCTCGCCGAAAAGCCTCAAGGTCTGGGCAACTATCTCGGTCGGATAGACGGTCCCGAACTTGCTTCTAATCGCTCTCTCCACATTCATGAAGACGTGGGTCCCAGTGAGGATCTTTCCACCATTCTCCTCTATCATCCTGCGGTTTTCTTGCGTAAGCTCTTGGACTCCTGGTTGCCTAAATCCGGTGTGATGAGTGACGACAACAACATTGAACCCTTTGAAAAGCTTCGAGGCCCTAACTCCCGTCTCGCCCCTCGTAGATGCAACGATCATATCCCCTATTCCGATTTCCTCAGCACGCTCCTTTGACAACCTCAAAACCTCATCAGTGTTCTCCTCTCCTGGATTGTCCAGATACATTATTGTCTTCTCCGATCTTCCCATTCTCTTTCACCACCCATTCGCAAGACCATATCTCAACTAGGCAGATATTAGCCTGACGGATGCCACGTAATAGCCGCATGACCCTCGCCAAGATCTTTCGGAGCCACGAGAAGGCCTTCCCTAACCTTAAATCTTAGAGTGAGGATACCATGGAAGCATACTGCAGACACATGGTTGGGGCCGTACACATTCGTGGCAAGTAGACACTCATTTGTACTCTCGGTTGTCGCTTCGCACGGTATCATGCACGCATATCTTGTCGTATTGCCAGCACTGCTGCCGCTCGTGAAGGCGGATCTAGGCGACATCCAGACCATCGGCTTCCTCGCATCACTTGTCTTCATATTCTACGGCTGGGGATCGTTACCAGCTGGTTTTCTGGCAGACAGATACTCGAAGAAGATTCTGATCGTCGCGTCGATGGGTCTCTGCGGAGTAGCATCTATTCTTGTAGGCCTCTCGCAGTCTCTCCCGTCCGCAGCCCTCTCTTTCACGCTCTTAGGAGTCGGTGCAAGCCTCTATCATCCTCCAGGCTATGCCTCAGTGAGTCTCCTCTCACTGGAGATGAGGGGGAGGTATATGGGGGTACAAGGACTGGGCGGTGAGATCGGGATGGCCCTAGCCTACATTACGTCCCCTGTACTAGGTGTTTTCCTCGGCTGGAGAATCACCTTCATCCTTTGGGGGATGATCGGCCTGGCTATGGCCGCCACAAATTTCTTCGCGATCGCAGAGAGCAAGAGCCAGAGCACACGAAGCGAGATGATTCAAGACAAGGATGCTGGAACTCAGGTCACTTCGGGCAAAACATTTTCAGCAGAGAACCTGTGGCATCTCCTTGTGGTCCTCATTATCGTCATATGCAGCGGCGCACTCTGGAATGGTGTATCTTCGTTCATCTTGGCCTACATCAACGAGGTCAAGGGACTTCAACTCTTCATCTCGGGGGGTTTAACGACGATAAGTTACACCATAGGAGCCTTTGCTCAGGTGGTGGGAGGAGAACTCTGCGATAGATATGGCAGACGGATTATACTTGAGCTTGGGTTTTCCAGCTTCGCAGTCTTCTTGATCCTCTTGACCTTGACGCCGAGTTCTATTCTCCTAATGATGTTGATTGTCTCGATGCTCGGTTTCACCTTCTATTTAACCCAGTCTCCGCTGAATGCGCTTCTTGGAGACTTCTCCACGAGGAAAACGGTGGGATCTGCCTACGGCGTCAATTTTGCCGTAAAATACGGGATTGGCGGCATCTCGCCAGCCGTGGCGGGCTTCTTGGCTGTCAATTACTCTATGGACTACGTCTTCTACTTCTTTTCAGTCATCGCAACCACAGCCTTTCTGCTTTCGCTTATTGCGAAGGACTCACATAGACGAAAATGATCACAAAACCTTTCTTGCTGTTCCGACGGCTCCCCTACCTATTCAGATGGCATACAGCCGCTTTTGTCCTCCTTCTGTTTCACGCGCAGCTTGGAAGGCGTTCACGAGCGACCAGCAGCAGTTTGCGACCAAATGCGGTCAAAGTGCTGAGGACTGAGTTCAAACGAGGGACTAAAGCGCAAATAGAGATCCAAACCGAAAGCGGGAAACTATGGAAAAAAGTTTTAGGCCCATATGTGAAAGGAAATAAGGAAACTGGCGAGATGGCGGATTCATGTTGAGCTTCTTCGAGATTATCATGCTTCTATGTTTTGGCATTGCGTGGCCTTTTTCAATTCATAAATCCTTAACTTCCCACTCCACCAAGGGCAAAAGCCTCTCTTTTCTGTTAATTCTTCTAATGGGCTACCTTTCAGGAATTGCGCACAAGCTTGTATACGATTACGACGAGGTTCTTGTTTTCTACGTCGTCAATCTGTGCATGGTTGGAGTAGATACTCTCCTTTATGTCAGAAACAGATCTCGAGAAAGACACGCTCAGCAGGGCCCCCATTAGAAGTTGGGTAGTACGCTGGCTGCAATATGCCTTGTCTAGGAGAAGAAGATGCCCGACTGAGGAGTCCTCTCAAATTTGGAGAAGGTCTGTTGAAGATAACTCTAACTTATGTTTTGGCTAGTGTGGAACAGCAGAAGCTAGACCTGTCGAACCCTGGCGAACAAGACCAAGTTATTGTGCTAGCCTATTCCATTGGTTGCCATTAGAAAACAGTTCGGGTCTGACGGTTAAATCTTTATATTTTCTGCCCCCTTTAGTCTGTGGAAAGAGGCCGAAAGTGAACTTTATGTCAAGGACGGGAAATTTGGTAGTTTTTATGGGGTCAAAAAGCGATTTGCCTTTCGCAAAGAGAATCGGCGAGTTTCTGGCTAAGGAAGGCTTCTCTTTAAAGTGTGATTATAATGTGGCTTCAGCTCACAAGACCCCTGATTTTCTGATAAGAAAGATAGAGGCTTATGAGAAGTCTGGCGATACTCTCGTATACGTCACAGTTGCGGGTTTATCTGACGCTCTATCCGGTGTTGTCGCAGGGTCTACAAGACACCCCGTGATCGCGTGTCCGCCGGATTCTGACAGTATCGGATGGCCGAAAGTCTACTCTTCCATCATGACGCCCATAGGGATTCCTGTCTTGTTCGCTTCTAGGCCGGAAAATGCTGCGCTTGCCGCTGTTAGGATCCTAGCATTGGCAAATTCCTCCCTCTACGAAGAAGTTGAAAAGTATGCGAAAGCGAAGAAAGAAGAGGTCATCAGAGCCGACGAGGAAATTGGGAGGTGACGGGGAAAATGGATTCTGACATAGTGCTGGAGACGAACCTTCGGCTTCCTCTACTGAAAAGAGGGAAGGTTAGGGATGTCTATGACCTCGGTGATAGGTTGATGATCGTCTCTACAGATAGGATATCGGCCTTCGATGTCGTTCTGCCCAATGGAATCCCCAGCAAGGGCGAAGCCTTGAACAGGATTTCGGTCTACTGGTTCGCCGAGACAAAAGCCATTATGCCGAACCACATTATCGATGTTGTCGATCAGAGGACTGTTCTTGTCAAAAGGGCCAAACCGACAAAAGTCGAATTTGTCGTGAGAGGCTACCTTTACGGCTCGGCTTGGGAGAGTTACAAAGATGGGCGAGAAGTATGTGGCATAACGTTACCCCGAGGGCTGGATAAGGCTGAGAAGTTGCCACATCCGATCTTGACACCCACAACAAAGGCAGAAATCGGGCATGACATCGAGCTGAGTCGAAAAGAAGCCTCTGAGCTCGTCGGACAAGAAAGATTTGAGGAGATCGAAGAAGCCTCTCTGAGGATTTATGAGTGGGGAGCCGCAAAGGCTGAATCCAACGGAATACTCATTGCGGATACGAAGTTTGAATTTGGCATCCTTGACGACGAAGTCATCCTTATTGATGAGTTGTTAACACCGGATTCTTCCCGGTTTTGGCCGAAGGACAGGTATGAGGCGGGGAAGGATCAATTCAGCTTCGATAAGCAATATGTGAGAGATTACCTGATTTCCATCGACTGGAACAGACAACCACCTGCGCCGATGCTCCCGGAAAGTGTTGTTCTAGAAACGTCTAAGAAGTACATAGAGGCCTATGAGAGATTAACTAGGAGGAGGTTCACTATCTCCTAATGATTGCCAAGTGAATCAGGATGACCTCGAAATATGCCGAAGCTGGTGTTGATGTCAGAAAGAGAGGGATAGAAGTCTTTAGGAAGTCGGTCGACAACCTGTTCCCGAAGGCATTCTGTGTCGTTACTGCGGATCCCGAATCTCCTGAATATGGTCTCGTGACGCATACGGATAGTGCTGGCAGTAAGCCGGTTCAAGCGTACCTCCAATGGAAGGAGACAGGAGACTTCGAATGGTTTAGAGGATTGGCGCAAGATGTCTTGGCGATGAACCTGAACGACATATCCTGCGTCGGCGCCGTCCCGATCAACTTCGTCGACTATGTTGCGCTGAACCCTTTCAGAATCGACAAGAAGAAGCTCCTAGAAGAGCTCAACTCAGGGTTTACAGAGAACCTTGAGCTGCTGACGGAATATGGAATAAAAATCCTCTTTTCAGGCGGAGAAACGGCAGATCTTCCAGATCTAGTTAGGACTCTGGATGTCTCGGCCACGATGAACGGCAGAGTGAAATTGCCCGAAGTCATAACTGGTCAGAAGATCAAACGAGGGGACGTTATCATAGGACTGAGAAGCGGAGGAAAGACAAAGTACGAAAAGAAAGAGAACAGCGGGATAATGTGCAACGGCCTAACTCTGGCGAGACTCTGTCTGATGCACAAAAGCTACCAAGAAAAGTATCCGGAAATTCTGGGGGAAGCAGATCTAAGGAGACACTATGGAAGATTCAAGTTTGACAATTTCATCGACGAGCTCGGAATGCCGATCGGAGAGGCTCTGCTTTCACCTATGAGGTTCTTCGCGCCCGTCATCTTCAAGATTCTGGAAAAATGCAGACCAAGCATCTCAGGTCTTGTGCATAACACAGGCGGGGGCCAGACAAAATGTCTGGCGATCGGCGAAAACATTCACTACATTAAAGATGACCTTCTCGAAGTTGACCCGATCTTCCGTCTCATCCAGAAGGAATCGAGGGAACCTTGGAAGAATATGTTCGAAGACTTCAACATGGGCGTTGGGTTTGAAGTGGTAGCGGATCCTCTGGAAGCTGAGTGTCTCCTAAGCTTGTCGGAAGCCTTCGGTCTTGAAGCCAAAGTCATCGGGAGATGCGAAAAGAGCGACAGGAGGAACAAGCTAACCATAGAGAGCCAGTTCGGGACCTTCGAGTACCAGTGAAAACGCCCTATCCAACCAACCGGCTATAGCGTGGTATCGCCCAGACCTTTCTTGCCAAGCATCCAATCGGACTGCAAAGTGGCAAAACTTATAGGCTCATAGCGTAAGGTGAAATGTACAAGACATCTGTGGGAGAAGGACGTGGCCGCCATCAACATATTAGAAGAGAAGAAGCTCAGAATAAGGGAGGAAAAAACGAGTAAGGAAGCCCTAACAGAAGAGGACATTCTAGGCCTAACGCGGAAAGGGGAGATCACGGAGGCCCGCGCCAATCTGGTCTTTCATACAGATCCACATCTTTTCGGTAGGAAACTTGACAGGATAGTGGCGTGTCTGCAACGGGATTTCGAAGAAGCAGACCGGGAGACGAGGAAGCGATTCTTCATTTTCCTGACGAAGTTGACTTTGGACCTCGTGTCCTTCCTCCCGCAGTGGAATCTTAAGAATGGAGAAATGCATAAGAGTATGGTCCTTACCGACGCGGATATAGAAGAGCATGCAGCCAGGAATGAGAAGATACTAGAGGGTTGGAGCGCACAGGATGAGGCTTTGGCCAGATCCCTTCTCGACGATTGGCTGGATGAAACCAAGTACAGGTTAAGGGTTGAGGGCGTCACCGAGGGATGCGAGAACGAAAATCTAGCGAAGAAAATCGTGGGGAACTCCGTTATAGAGTACATGGATAACGTGAAGAACTCCTTCGAAAAAAGCAACATACGCAAGATCTGTGAACTCAGGGCATCCGGACAAACCAAAACCGAGATTGGTAATGACCACACGACAAACCTGGAATATGCCATGTGGCTTGGCGCCTCATTCGTTACAACAAATCCTCAGCTAGTCGAGATTGCCTGGGAACTAAACCCTGAGTTATGGAAACGTCGGACAACAGAGATAGTGAAATCGCGGTATTCTCCAAATACGCTCAGCGTCTTGGTGGAAGAGAGATCGCGGAAAGACTACGAAGAATTCATCGAAGAGGTGAATACAGACATAACTATAGAAGTCGTGTACGAGAATGCCAAGATGCTCAGACCAATTTTCTTACTCAGCGGAGGCGGGAAAGGCATGGTCTGCCTCCAGGTCAATCCCCTGAAACATTCTAACACAGACAGCATGATACACGAGGCGCTCTATGCGTATTCGAGGCTCACAGAGATGTTTGGCGGGGTACCAAACATTGTTTTCAAACTACCGGCGACAAAAGCTGGACTTGAAGCTGCGAGAGAGTTGACAAGTAGGGGGATAGGCGTCACGATCACGGTTTCTTTTGGGCTTTTCCAGGCATTGCCCTTCGCGGAGGTCATCAACAGAGGGAACGCGATCGTCTCCTACTTGGTAGTTATGAATGGCCGCCTCGCTGACCCAGTCATAGGTGAATTGAAGGAAATCGGAGAAGATGTTGCAGAAGCAGGTCGCTGGGCCGGCATTGCAGTCGCGAAAAGACTCTACCAGAAGCTCTACGGTTCTCAGAGTAGCGGAGGAAGGGGATACGATTCGAAAAGAATCCGGATCATAGTGGCATCTTTGCGGAATTATG
>Ga0315314_1000550_pt1 | contig 40358 bp, 32 predicted proteins | sample TDP9_MG_FD_203631 | JGI IMG/M metagenome (GOLD analysis project Ga0315314, IMG submission 203631) | Freshwater sediment microbial communities from Lake Towuti, South Sulawesi, Indonesia - TDP9 | ecosystem: Environmental > Aquatic > Freshwater > Lake > Sediment | place: Indonesia: South Sulawesi... | reverse complement strand
TTAAGTTTTTGAAGGAGCAGACTTGATTCGATGGGTTTTCCCGCGAGCCTTTGATAGTATGAGGCTATTTGGTTGCCGGTGGGTTTGTCTTTTTTGCCTGCTTGATGAGCGGCTTGTAGTATTAGTTCCTCTTCCTCTAGGGCAAGTTTATTGTAGACTCTAAGGTTAGATTTTCTTTCCTTCTGCTTTTCTATAACTTGAAGCGCTAGGGTTATTGCGAGTAGAGCTGTGGTTATTGTGATGAGGATGGTTCCGTGTTGGGCGATGGTTAGGGTGATTTGAGACCAGGTTTTGATGGGTTGCCAGTGGTTGGCGATGGCTTTGCCGAAGGGTAGGAGCTCTTCTTCGATCAGGGAGACTTGTTCTGGGGTTTTGGCGTAGGCGATGAGGCTTATTTTTACGTGTTCTTTTTCTAGGCTTGTGCCTGTGTTGAAGAAGGCGTTTTCATACCAGTATAGGACCACTTGAGTTAGGTTGGATTTTTTGTCTTGGAAGGCGAAGTAACGGGCGGTTATTGGCGGGTTTTCCAAGAGCTGGACGTCTCTCAGACTTAATTGAGTTACTCGTGGTTGATACCCTTCGTGTAGTCGCCATGTAATGAGGCAGAATTCCCATCTGTGAAGGGATCCTTGTGTTTTGGCGATTTCTATAGTTACCCAGATAGGTGTTTTCGTATTGTCAGTGGGTAGGTATGCGTAGGTGAGTGCGGCATCCTGTTTGGCTATTTCTTCGAATTTTTTGTCTCGGTAGATGAATTTGGTTGCGTACCCTCCAATCTCTGGTAGGATTTGTGTGGTGGTTTGTTCTCCAGCTAGCGTTTGGGCGATGACTTCTGTGGGTCCCTCGGTTAGGGCGGAGACGGATACCTGGAGATTGACAATGAGAATTGCGCTTATTGTGAGGATGAATATTTTGGCTAGGTCTCGTTTTGAGAGCCTGATGTTCATGGGGTTTAGGGGTTTTCCGCAGGCTGGGCAGAAGTGTTGTTTTATGGCGGGGTTTTGGTTGCAGTGGTTGCAGGGCGCTGTTTTTGGTTTTGTGGTGAAAAGTTGGATTTTGAAGATTTTTTCGGATAGGGTTAATAGGATAAGGGTTCCCAGGAAAATGAGGGCCCAGCCTCCGAGTAGGTGGAAGGTTTGCATGGCGGTTTCCATTCCATATTGGTTGCCTATGAGTACGATGGTGATTATTCGGGTGATGTTGAGGGCGTAGATGAGTGGGAAGCCTGCGAGGAATAGGGTTGCCTTTTTCCATGCGGGGCCTCTCGTGATGTATGCGGTGAAGGCTGTGAAGATGGTGAACCCTACGAGGGAGTAGATGCCTGCACATGCGATGTCGATGGCGAAGGTGAGTGGCAAGGCTCCAGGCTTTTGGAGAATTATAACTGGGGTTCCATACTGATCTGCTAGGCTTACGGGTAATCCTATGGCTTTGAGCATGTGGTATGCGGCTTCGGAACTGATGGTGGATAGGGTTGCGCCCGCTAGGTAGATGGTTTCTAGGGGGGGCGGTGTTAGGAAGAGAAGGAAGGCTATGGGGAAGGCTAAGACTTTGAGTGTTTTTGTGTTGAATATTGTTAGGATGAGACCAGCGGTGAATATGGGAAGCGAGATCATGTGGTATTCGAGTGGTGTGAAGGTGTAGGAGCCGCACCAGTATAGGAGTAAGGCTGTGATGCATAGGAGGGCACCGACGATTTCATGGGTGTATGTTGGTTTTTGGGTGGGGTTAGTTGTTTCGAATGGGATTATGGCTCTGAGCATTTTTCTCTTCCGGTAGATGAGATAGGTGAGTAGGAAGGGTATGGCTATTATGTGGCTCATTACCTCGCTTCGTATGGCCTCGTTTGCCACTGTGGCGAGGTCTTGGAGGTAAATGGCTATGGTTGAGAGTATTAAAGTAGCGGCTTTGATGCCTAATGCAATCTTGTTGTGTGGAAAGTAGATACGTGAGGGTTTCATTTTGGCTTTATGCTCCCGTGTGCCTTTTTTTAAAAATTTCATAAGAAAGCTATGCTGCGGCGCAAGCAGCTGCCGGAAAAAAGTCTGTGTACGAGCGCATTACCCGTCATCAACAACTTTGTGTTACTCGTATGAGAATCAAATCATAGGGTGATGTTTAGGGCTAAAATCTTCTCTTCAAGGTTGAGGATGCGTTTCGCAATTGGGTAGATAGGGGTAAGCTCCTTTGACAGCTCGTCTAGGTTCTTTATATCTTCTTTACTTATGACCTTGAGCAAGGGGGCGAAGGCTAGAAAGGAGGCCACATAAATAAATCCGCCCACGGCTAGCTTAAATATGGGGATAGAGATGGGAGCTGCTTCGTAAGTAAGCAACCAAGCAGAGGCATAATGTCCCGGCCTTCAAAGAACCAAAGTATCCTTTGCGGTTGCTTCCATTTTATGCCTAGTTTTTAGGTCACCAGTGAGATTATTGATCGCCTCTTACCTGTTCTTTCCATCGGTATATCATCTACAATCCTAACATCTATTGTTACTTCGTAACCTAATCTCAAGAAATACTCTTCTATGTTTTGCTTTATCCTCGAGATCACTTTCGGGTCGAATTCCTTTCCTTTTACAAATTTCATAAGGATCTTTCTTATTTTTTCTTGGACTATCTGAAATTGTGAGAAGCAGAATGGATGTTTTTTTATTTCGTGAAAGATGCATTCGTACAGGCCGGATGTGGTTGTTTTCGTTCCGTCCGGCAACACTATGTAGTCTATGCTTCTACCTTCGATGCTTTTTATAAGCGGCCAGCTTCTTCCACAGGCGCAGCGTTCATCGCTTGGTACTCCCACGTCTCCAAGGTTGTATCTTATCAATGGCATCGTGTAGTTGTATAATCCGGTGACGATTGTTTCTCCAGGTTCTCCCGGGGAAACTTGCTCTCCATCGTCGATGAACTCCAATACAGCACAGTCAGTGATCGTGTGCAAACCCGAGTGTTCATTGCACTCAAAAGCCAAGCGATCAAACTCTACAGAACCATAGGTATCGTTTATTTCTAAGCCAAACGCGCGCCTAATGAGGTATCTATAGTGTCGCGGAAGGCTTTCTCCTTCGGTGAATATTAGCTTCGGATTTATTTCAGATATATCACTGTTTGACAAAAGGGCTAGCATGGATGGAAGGGCGAGGATCGCGTCTGGTTTGATTTGCCTCAGGGTGCCGGTAATATTCTCCAAGCGATTATGGACAGGGATACGGATCAGTTTTCTTCCATTAAGCCTGTCAGCTATATCTTGCAGTAAAGGCGTAGGTTCTTTTGGATTGGTGCTATATATTGATATATGAGCTAATCTATCCTTAGATCTTAAGCCGCATTCAGCAAAGGCGTATTGCACTAAGGCATGCTGGTATATATTTTCCTTGTAACTGACGACAACTTTTAGTGGCATACCAGTTGAGCCGGATGTGCAGTATACTTCATGCTTGGATACGTCGATTTCCCTTGGGAAAATATTCGGGTAGTTACTCTGTACATCCTTCTTTGTTGTTATAGGTATCTTTTTCAGGTCATCTGTCTCCTTGAGATCCTCTGGTTTGAATTTTGATGTTTTGAACAATTTATGGTAATATGGTATATAATCATAGGCATACTTAATAATCGCTTTCAGCTTTTTCAACTGAACATCTTTCAGTTCCTTTGGGGTCTTACACTGGTTTACTCTTAACCGGCATATATAATGTGCTTGACGAAGTGTATTATTCATTAACCAATTTGTTTTTTTTATTAACCGGTTAATCATTTATTTGTGACCCCACCGGATTTGCGTCAGTCAGTTCACAAAAAGTCGCTGCCCACGCATGATTTTCGTCACATTTTTTGAGGAGAACTCATCTAAGGATTTGTCGAACAAATTATTGCTCCCCATTTTTGAGCCTTTGCCCACTCTTTTAATTCGGTCAGTCCACATGGCAAGTTCATGATCGCTTTCAAAATTTAGGACTTTACGTACCTCTTGCGTGTCGGCGTATCTCTGTTAGATGTCTCTTTTGCGGTACTTGCTTGACATGTTTGGAGCTTGTTCCATAAAGTTCTATCAGTATTTCAGCTAGCTCATATAATTATTGAGATGGGTTTCCCCGTCTCGACGTTTACGACCATGTATCTGTGTTGTTACATTCTAGCTTCAGTATGCGGCTTGTTGAGATCGCACATATTCCAGCTGCCGGACGAAGAGCCTGAACGGGCGCTTTGTCATTTATCGACAACTTTTTGTTGCTCGTATGAGCGTTAAATCATAGGGTGACGTTAAGGGCTAAAATCTTCTCTTCAAGGTTGAGGATGCGTTTAGCAATCGGGTAGATCGGGGTAAGCTCCTTTGACAGCTCGTCTAGGTTCTTTATATCTTCTTTACTTATGACCTTGAGCAAGGGGGCGAAGACTAGGAAGGATGCCACATAGAGAAATCCGCCCGCGACTAACTTGAATATGGGGATAGAGATGGGAGCGAATGCGATGAAGATGTAGACCAGCAGGGCAGAGGAGAGGGCTGCTACCACCGTCCGGAGGGATGACACCCAGTCCACGCTCACTGCATACTTCTTGTGGGCTAAAAATAGAGCATAGACGCTAGACAGAAATTCCGCTGCGAGGAGGGAGATCACTAGTCCGGGAACGCCATAGAGGAGGGTCATGATATAAGCTAGTGGCACGGTGAGGCCTAGGTATAAAAGGTTTATTCCTAGGGTGGCTCGGGTGTCTCCTTGACCGTTGAAGAAGCTGGGCACTACGTACGCCCCTAAGCCAGCGCATAGGACGCTTAGTATGGAGAGGGAGATATAGCTTGGAGCGAGTTGGTATTGGGATCCGTACAAGGTATATACAGCTTCTTTGGAGAGGACGGCCACGGCGAGGGAAGCAGGAATCAATATGAGGGCGGTGTACTTGACCGAGAGCATGAACATCTTCTTCACCATATTTCGGTTCTTCTTAGTGCTTAGCTTGGAGAAGGCCGGGAAAAGAGAGGTGACAATGGGATAGGAGAGGAGGGTAATGAGGACGAAGAAGTGTGTGGCTGTGGTGTAGTTGCCGATCTCCGTGTTGGGGACAAATAAGGCCAATATGAAGCTTTGGTACTGCGTGATGAAGCTGAGGATGAGGGTGGATAGGTATAGGGGCATTCCATAAGGGATCATCAGCTTTAGTCCCTGAATGAAATTGATATTATCTCCACCGCTGTGGTTGTCGAGAGCGGGGTAAAGGCTGAACAGGAGCATAGTGATCCCCACCGCGGCGGCGAGCAGAAGACCAAGTCCAGCACCCAAAACGGCGCCAATGGCACCCATACCGAGGATAAGTAGGGGGGATGCTACAGCCTTTGTTACAGCTTGCACATTCACGAGAAGACCGCTCTTCTCCGTTTTATCTAAACCGATGAAGACGGAGTCCAGGGCATTGAAAATCATCTGGCCAACTATATAGACCGAAGTGAAGCGGATAAGAAGACCAAGACCCGGTCTTCTGAGGACCCAAGCGGCGATGCTCTCGGAGAGTAGCAGGAGAACTAGGGAGAGAAGAAGGGACAAGATGAACTTGAAGATGATTCCGATCTTGATTAGGCTTACCACTTTTTGATTCTTTCCTTCAGAGCGGAAGTGGGCGCAGAACCTGGTTAGGGCCGGGGAGATTCCGAAACTGCTGAGGGTGATGAGAAAGGATGGGGTGATCATGGCTAAGGCATATAGGCCGTAGTTTTCTGGGCCAAGGAGTCTGGCTACCAGGATGGAGGCGAGCGCCATGATAATTGTGGATGAGGCTTTGCCAAGGAATAGGAAAAGGCTACCCCTGGCTGAGGCTTTTCCAATATCGCTTAATTTGGTAGACATATAGATCATCAAACCTGAGTTACTTCATTCACGATGATTTGAATCGTGCTTTTCACGCGTCGCTAGGTTGTCCTAAACTCAAATTTTTGGATCGACCCACGTTATTCTTCCAGATGTCATCTAGATTTGATTTTGGATAGCTGAGAATATTATAATAGCTGAGATTGGCCAAGTCGATTTGATTAGAATGTTTTCGAGGGAATAAAGCGAGAGTGAAGCGTATGTGCGATAAACCTGTAACTCATACGTACACGAATTTTGTGGTTAATCCAAGCCTATTTGTAAACTCCCGAATCTCACTCTTATATATCGGGTTCATCACAATGATGACGTCTGGTTGGTAGTCTCGAAGAAACTCGGGTGGCACAATTTTCTGCCCTGTTCCTGGGGTATACATACCTTGCTTGCGGGGGTTGATATCCACCGCATACTCGATCTGTGTATTCTTGAGCGTATTTAAGAGAGTAACGCCCTTTGAACCTGCTCCCCATATTACTGCACGCTGCCCCGTGCCTTCTATCTGTTCTATTTTGTGTCTGCATTTGTCGACTTTTTTTCGGTAATTGGCGGCAAACGATTCTATGTCTCGGGCAATTTGGTTAACCTCGCAATACTGCTTATGCTCTAAGTCTGGCGCGCTTTGTTTGCTCGGCAGAGCATCGATGCAGAGATATTGTCCTTCATACTCCTCAGTAACCTCGCGGACTTGGAACCCACAGGATGAGAAGGTTCGCGACAGGGAGATGGGTGTGAAATATGAGCAGTGCTCATAGATGATGTCCCAGACAAAGAGTCTGCGAAAAGTGTACAATGCGTTTGGTACTTCAAAGAAGACGTGTGTACTTAGGTGATGGCCGATTGCCTGTCGTATGGTGTTTAGAAAGCCTTTTGGGTTCTGGATGTGTTCGAGTACGTGTCGACAAACAATGAGGTCGGCTTTATAGTTCTTGTATCTATCTGAGTAGAAATCTTGAATGAACTTCACCCGATCCCTTGCGTCACTCTGCTTTTCTCGTTTAACGTAGGTTGGATCAAAGCCTATCCCACGGTTATTCCCGAGTTCGCAGAGTAATAATAGGAAATCACCTTGTCCACATCCGATCTCAATGATGTCTTTGTTGTACAGATCGTAGCATTCAATCAACCGCGCTGCTTGCGACCGTGCGTAATCCTGAAAACGAGTCGAGAAATGTAGAGAGTTTTCATACGCCTGTGTGTATTCGAGACGGGTTGGAGCGAACGCTAGATTCGTTACAAAGCCGCAGACAGGGCAGAACGCCAGCTTGATATCCCCCTTGGGGCAATGCTGAGCAGCATCTCGACTTGTCCATAGAAGATTGCAATGAACCGGAACATCCAACATCTCAAAAAACACTTTTAAATGCCGAGAAGCACAAACAGGACATGATTTTTCAGATGATGTGTTCATATGTTTCGCCTTTGTTCTACCCAAAAAAATTACTTTCGTGTTACTCCGTGTTCATCAAGCATTTTTCGAACTTCTGAGACTAAGTATTAGTAGACAATCATTCTTACATAGACTTACCCAGAAACAAATCGCAATATAATGAGTGCCTACATATCTTATCAATAAGTTTAAACCCTAGGGGCCTTAGTAGGTCAAGCACTTGAAGCATTTTAGACTTAGTGCTAGGAATCACTTCCACAATTACGCAGTGAGTTCTATTAAGTAAATTTAAGGCGCCCTTTATCACCTCCACTTCAAGACCCCCGACATCGATCTTTAACAAATTAACCCATTCATCACTAAGCAATGGCGGTATTGCAGCATCAAGGGGCTTAACCTTAACAGAGCACTTAACTTTTCTAATACCATCACCCTGTTCCAAGGTATAGCCAGAGGGAGCACCCTTATCACCCTGGTAGAGTTGACGAACCTCTTCCCTGCTTCCAGCAGCGATGTTTAAGACATGAGCATTAGTGCAGTAATTGAGTTCTAAGTTTAACTTGAGCACACGATAATTATCGGGATCAGGCTCCACAGCAATAACCCTCGCACCTATTTTGCAAGCCCTAACACTGTAACCGCCCACATTGGCGCCAATATCAACAAAGGTGCCGCCTCCGTGAAGAGCGTTCGAGAACCACTCATACTCGCGAGGCTCTTGATAGTAAGAGAGTAATGGCCCGAACAGTGCATCATCCCTCAATGATGTGGGAGGCGCTCTTCTTACAATCCACTTAATGCCGTTGATATCTGTCACTAAATAATGATTATCATTAAATCTGACAATGCCTTTAACGTACTTACTTCCTCCTCCTAATAAACAAAGTACCTCCAGTAAGTATGGTTCCTCTCTAGCGAAATCGAGCCGGAGGGTCTTGATTATGTTACTCACTTCATATTTATCCCGGAACTTCGCCAATATGTTGCCTAGCGAAATAATCTTCTCCACGTTATCCTTAGATACCTTGACAGGTAGCCTACCACCACATAAATCATGCAGTGAGACAATGGTTTCACCACCAAGGAAGTGAACCCTCAAGATACCATGCCAGTTATCATAGACTTGAAATAAGCTCCTTAGCGAATCTAACTTGGACCTTAAGGACCTCAGCCTAAACGCACCGATAAGGGTCCCCAAGTATCCCACCCACTCAAGTCACTACTCATTAGGCAACTATCGGTTCGGGTATCAAATGTTTCGCCGTCGTTCTACTCGAAAGGGATCACCCTGGTAGTTACTTCCATATCATCGAGCATTTGCCTAATTTCATCACAGTATATGGGGTTCATTACAATTGTGACATCCGGCTTGTATTCCTTCAGGAATTCGGGCGGCATGATTTTTTTACCAGCGCCCGGAAGGAACTTACCATGGCGGTATGGATTGATATCGATAACATACTCGATTGCATCTTTGACACTGAGTGTCGTCATGAAGGACACACATTTGGAGCCCGATCCCCATACAACAGTTCGTTTTCCCTCTGCATAAATTTGCTGCAGGTAGTTTTTCCAACGATCCAACTTTTCGCGGCAATGTGCGGCGAAATACTTTACATCCTTCGCCATCTCTTCGACGCTTTCCTCTAGTTCATGCACCTTGCCTGATGCTTCGTTTACAGGTCTCGCTTCGATGAGCAGGTATTGATCGCCAAAAGCCCTGGATAGATCGATGACCTCAAACTTGCAGGAACGAAACAGTCGAGCGAATGATCCTGGACTGAAATAGGAGCAGTGTTCGTAATAGATGTCCCAGAATGCTAGTTCACGCAATATACGAGTGACATCGGGTACTTCAAAGAAGACGATGGTATCCAAACGATTGCCTATCGCACGTCGCACGCTGCTGACAAATTCGGCTGTGTTGTGAATGTGCTCTAAAGTGTGGCGGCAACACGCTAGATCTCCATGATAGTTTGCATAGCGCTCGGAGTAATAGTCTCGAATGAACGTCAAACGGTCTGAAGCCTCACTATGGATACGACCTTTTACGTACGCAGGATCAATTCCTACACCGTAGTTGTGACCCAACTCGCAGAGCAGCGTTAAGAAATCACCCTTTCCGCAGCCAATCTCTAGAATGTTCTTATCGTAGAGATTGTATTTTTTGATCAGACGATTTGCCAGATCCTGAGCAAAGGCATCAAACGTGGGGGAGAAACATTGTTGGTCCTCGTAATTTGTTGAATAATCCAACATGGATGGTTCAAAAGCAACATTGGAGATGAAACCACATTCTTTACAAAAGCCTAGAATGATGTCGCCTCTGGAGAACCTCAGGGCTTTCTGTTGCGTTTGCATTAACATGCAGCTGTGGACTGGTACATTTCTCACTTCGTAAAAGGGTAATAATTCTTTCGAACCACAGCTTGGACAGAACTTTTTCGCCGACGTGATCGCTTTCACCCCCTCAATATTCTTGAACGATGGCTATCTCATCTTCGCGCGCGCCGTTTAAACACCCTTAACACGGTTATCACTACCGTGACACCCACTGATACGCCTAGCACGATCGCGCGCAAACTCGTTTCATCTACTTGCGGGGGGTCCTCATAAGTAGCGAGCAACGACATGTCCGATGTTAAGTTTACGATTCTCGTGGGATTGGTGGATCCGTCTTCCCATCGTACAAAGTTATAAATGTCTACGACTGTAACGTTAGGCGACATGATAATCGTGTATTTTCCCTCTTGAAGGCTTTCCGAATACGGAGTGGTCTTAGATATGCCATCTATTGTAAATGGCACGGAAATCGGTGTAGAGTCTATCTTTAAAATATACGTTGGAGGAGGAATTGACAGATAACCTTTTACCAAGCCTGCAGCGACTTTTGGAATATTCATAGTCGCACCTTTTTCTTCTTTAAACAATCCGTGAAGCCCTTCGGTACCTGCACCTCCAGCAACATCAATAAGCTTGAATACAAATACGAAGATGCCACGTTTCTTGGTTTCTTCACCGTAGATTCGGAAGTATTCAGCTTGCTGTTCCTCGGTGAACTTAGCGATTTCTCCTTTCCAGTCTTTAAAATCTTGAGTGGGGCAGCCAGTTTCACCTATAATGATCGGTTTTCCGTTACTGGATGGAATCAAAACTTGGTCAAGCATTGTTACGAGACGTTCCCTCATGAGTTCTGGATTTCTCCAGAACTCTGAACCAGCGTCACCAAATAGGTAAAGGTGATAGTCTAAGAGGTCTACGAAATCTATGAACCGCGCTATCCAAGCCTTCCGTTTCTCTATCCACAAACCATCGGGGTCATAGTTGTAGGCTCCAGCTGGGTTTAAAGCCACCGTAACTGGATGTGTCGGGTCAAGCGACTTAATGTATTCAACACCGAACTTAATCACTTCAATAGTGTCTAACACTATTTTAGGTGGACTTCTAGGGTCAAAGGCATAAAGACCAAAGGGTTCACCACAAAGAATGTGATAGTGCACGCCTGGATGATTCCGGTATTGGGCTATGTTGTATAGGTCTAAGTGTGCCTTCATCGCTTCTTTGCTTTTGAAGTAATCCTCCATAGTGGTTGGGTCCCAAGGAGGAGCTGTATAACGAAAAGAAACCTTTATGCCATGCTCAGCAGCTTGATCCGCAGCCCACCTTCTAGGTGCACCGTCAACATGACTCGCGCCGGCATACTTGACTAAAGTCCACAGATCTGGAAAGTAAGTACTCGTCTCTTCCTCTCTCCAATACTGTGCGACTACGCCAAAGCTTCCTCTATTCACCTTTTCATCTCCTAGCACACGCGCTAAACCAGTGGGTGTAGCCGTAGGTGTGGGCGTATCAGTCGGCTTGGGAGTTTGTATAGGTTTCGAAGCTGTTGATGTTGTAGGCTGGAACCGCTCCGCGAACCATCTCCGCTGGTAGGCGAAAATGCCTCCTGCCAACAAAATCAATGCGACACATCCAACGGTAGCTAGAGTTTTCTTGCCCATTTCATATCACCTCCCCTCAAGTTGAGGCGAGACAATCTAAATAAAAGCAATAAAGCTTTCTCAAAGTCCGATTGTCCAAGGACGGAGATCCATCTTGTTCTAGAGCCTTTTCATCAGTGAAATGCTTATTCTTCCAGTGCGCGCGCGACCTTTTTTAACCATTCACGATATTGTTTATCAACTCTTTTAGATGCTCTTAACAAAGTGTTATGTCGTGACAAAGATGCTAGAAGATGTGTATCTTTTGGAAGACACTTTCCTCTTATTCCCTCTCTTGCATCTAATATCTCTATATTCCACTTGGTGTTGCAAGCCCTTTGGACCTCTTTAAAATCTAATGCCAAATCTTCGCATATCATCCTAAGCTCTTCTGCAAAAACGATCTGCACATAGCGATAAACATTCTCAGATATTTTACAAATTTCCGATACCTCAATTGAGGGTACCTCATACAGTGGGATATCCAGCAAATTTTTGTAGAACTCTTTTCCTGAGTCTAAACTATCTTGATTCACTCCCCCAATAACTCTAAGCTGCCTGACTCCATGCTTTACAGGATCCTCAGCCCAGTACCTGTGTGGAACATGTATTAGCTTAACATTTTCGTGAAAAATCGAATTGTAAATCCTTCTTGAAGTTCCAGGAATAAGAGTACTCTCAATAGAAACCAAATTGTCTTTGTCAGTTCTGGACGAAATCTTTTTCGAGATATTGAAAACAGGGCTTAAATCAGGCTTTCCATTGGCATTCCAAGTAGATACGCATATGACGTAAACATCTGCTTCAGGGACTTTTTTCCATTCGAAAGAGGCAGGTATTCCTTGTTGCTCAGCCCTTCTAACCGCCTCTTCGTTTATATCATAACCAAACACCTCTAATCCCTTATCTCTAATATATTCTGCTGTTGGTAGACCTACTGTACCGAGGCCGAGGACACAAATTAACAATCTCTTATCGCTCCAGTAAGTGGTATTGCGGATATTGGGTGCCTTCATTAGCGCGCGAGGCGATTTTTACTTCTTTAAAATCAATCAAGCTTCAAAATTACGTCTTCCATCCATAAGGCTGTATCGACGGAAAATTTCACACTGCTGAAAAAAACACGCCAAAAACTCTCCATTCGACAAGTCAGGTAATGTCTGCCATCGTGGGTCTGGAATAAGTCGCGTCATCTGTGATTTATGTTCATCCAAAGCGGCACGTTTAATTTCTAAAACGCCCTCTATGTAAACGGAGTATCGAAAATCCTTTAGCATACTCAAACCCAAAAGAAGACTTTCTTTCGAAACGCTCAAGATTTCCCGCACGGAACGTGTTGGTCTCCTCAACGACCAAGGCCAATGACACCAAAACCCTATGGGATATTCGTAAATGACCGCCTCACTTCTATAAACTTGAAGCGCAGACACCACAATTCCGTTAGTGGCTAAATGGTCTGAAGACCATGAGAATGGTTCCTTGTAATAAGGGATAAAGACTTCTTTAGGTTTTTTATCCATAAGAATATCTAAAACTTTAGAGACAGCTAATTCCCGATTCTCATCCAATTTCCCACTTTCGAATTCAAGAAAGACGACATCATTCTCGTTCACCCCGAGCGTACGACTCGCAGCCAAAGCTTCTCTTGCACGTATGGACTTTAACTCGTCCTCTGAGATGAGATGTCGGTGCGATCGGCGGCCGTCAGTCATGAAGACTATTGTTACGTCTGCTCCCCTTCTCTTCTTCCTGATGATGGTCCCGCCGCAACCGAGTGTTTCATCATCTGGGTGCGGTGAGAAAACAGCGGCAGACTGTCCGAGATCGCTTTCGTCGACTTCGCTCATGTTACAGTTCATTAGGAATCTCAGAACCCGGCTAGACCCGACTCTTAGGAATGATTTGCCCATTGCCATCACAGATATTTGTATTGACGCAATAAGTTTTCAACAATCTTTTTCTCAGGAAAAGAGTTCAACCGCTCGCGCACGCGCGGCCTTTCTCATCGATCTCCTTAGACTTTCATCTGAGAAGAGGCGGATAATAGCTTCGGCCGACGCGGTGAAATGAAAGAATCTACCTTTTCAGGTGTCTCAGATCCATCCACGATCTCATTGAAGAGAGCTAGATATCGCCGTGCCATCAACTCTAGGGTAAGTTCTCGTTCGATCTTTGCACGGGCATGGTAGGCAAGACGTTGATGGCGCTCAATATCCTCCAAAACCCACATAATGCCTCGAGCGAGATCTTCAACATCATACGGTTTTGCCAGATATCCGTTTTTCTTATGCTCAATAATATCTTTCGGCCCGGTGGCACCAAAAACCACCGCCGGTGTTCCGCAAGACAAAGACTCAGTGATAGTATTACCAAACGCCTCTGAAATTGAGGGTGCTACAAAAACATCCGCTGCTGAATAAACAATCGGCAAGAGGTCATGTCTCACTCTGCCCAAGTAGTGATGCTTGAAGCTCGAATCTAGACACTTGCTTGGCTGAGAAAAACCGAAAACAATCACCTCTACCTTGTCACGCCATCCAGACTTTGCTAAGCTTTGTAAAGCTTGCTGGAACAGATGAAACCCCTTATTGCGATTATTTACCCATGCTCCGAAAAGGACAAACTGCTTGTCTTGATGCAGATTAAGTAGTTCTCGCGCAATCCGTCGGTCAATTGGCTTGAACTTTCTGGCGTCAACGCCGTGAGGAATCACCATTATTCGTCGATCTCTGAAGAGAGAACTAGACCTAGCGCATTCAGCTAGCCAGGTACTGGGAGTCACGATAGTTAAATCAAGATCTTTCCAAGCTCTGGCTTTGCGTATCCATATCCATCGCGATAGATCCCAGTTTCTACCATTACGAAGTTGAGGACAAGCACCACAGGATTGGGTATAGCGAATGCAATCTAGGCTTATATGACACCCCCCTGTGAAAGCCCACATGTCACGAAGCGTCCAAACCAAAGGTTTGTTTAGCCTCGAGATACTTTCTATTTTTACACCGTTGCCGCAAATCCAATGCAAATTAACTATATCTGGGCAGAGTCGCGCCACTGTTCGCTTAATCGGAATAGAATCAGGAAGCCATTGCGGAGAAAATTCGACAAATATGTCACGGTAAGGGTAAAGCTTGAACGGCAAGATACTCATGGGCAATCTCAAATATACATTGGCTAACCTAGTTTTCCCAACTATCACTGTTTTATCATCAAGATCCGGGGATTTATCCTGTGCTAGGATTTTTGAATCTACACCAATGCTTTGTAAACTCTTATGTAGTCGATAAGCACCACCGCCAGCTCCTCCGGTAAGAAAGGTAGAGACCAGCAAAACCTTCATGTTTAATCTCTCCTGTCAAAGAATAAAGCATTGATGCGCGCGGCGCATCGAGGCTGTATAGGACATTTCAGAGTGTTAGCTCTTGAGTTATTGGCCGAGACCTATGGCTGCAAACTTGACTTTGCCCTTGAACTCACTTGGGCTGTATATTCGCCTGCCGTCGATGAGGACCGTATTCCTCATGCGCTTGGCGAAATCTTCCGGTTTAAGCTCTTTAAACTCTTCCCACTCGGTTACGACTATGGAGCAGTCCGAGCCGCTGATGCACTCGGTGGCTGATGGAGCATATTTGATCCTATGTTTGAAGATCTTCTTGGCGTTATTTGTGGCTGCTGGGTCGTAGGCAATGATGTTCACTTTCTCCTTTAGGAGCTTTTTGATGATTTTTATGGATACAGCATCCCGCATGTCGTCGGTGTTAGGCTTGAAGGCTAAGCCTAGGATGGCGATCCGCTTACCTTGTAAGTCGCCTAGATGCTTCTTGGCTAGTTCAACAGCTCGGTATGGCTGGGTGTTATTCACGTCCTCAATAGCCTTAAAGAGCGCTAGATTACAGCCTAACCCCTTGGAAAAGGCGATGAGAGCCCTAACGTCTTTGGGTAGGCAGGATCCTCCGTAGCCCCATCCTGCATTTAGGAATAAGGGTCCGATCCGCTTGTCCAGTCCTATGGCTTTGGCCACTACTGTTATGTCCGCTCCTGGGATTTTTCCGCAGATATTGGCGATTTGGTTGATGAAGCTGATCTTCGTGGCGAGGAAAGCGTTGTTGGCGTACTTAATGAGCTCGGCGGTGGAGATGTTTGTTCTGATTAGAGGAGGCGTTCCCTCGCCGTAGAAGTCTCGATATAGAGTCTCCAAAACGTCGCCGGATTTTTGGTCATATTCACCAATGATGATACGGTCTGGGTTTAGAGTGTCGTAAAGGGCTGACCCTTCACGTAGGAACTCAGGGTTCATGCACAGTCCGAAGCCAGTGCCGCAGCTCTTACCGGCGCGCTTTTCAATGGCTGGTTTGACTATATTCTCGGTTGTTCCGGGCACAACCGTGCTCTTAACCACGATTAAATGATAGATTTCTTTTTTCTTTAGCGCTACTCCGATTTCATGGGCTGAGTTCTTAATATATTGTAGGTCGATGCTTTCATCCGGCTTGTTTGGGGTTCCCACAGCGATGAAAGTGATGTCTGTTTTTAGAATGGCTTCCTCGCGGTCTAGCACGCATTCTAGATAGGCGCCTTTCACAACTTTTTGAAGCGATTCTTCCAATTTGGGTTCGTGGAAGGGTGGAATGCCTTTGTTTATTAAGGCTGCCTTTTCTGGATCATGAGTTGAAGTGATTACTTTATAGCCTTTGCTTGCAAATCCAACTGCTGTGCACAGTCCTACATAGCCTGTCCCCACGATTGAGATATAGTATGGAGTCATAGTTCTAAACCTCCGTTTTATTTTTGAGTTTAAGCTTGAACCATTGTATGGTTTTGTTGAGGCCTTCTTCGAGGGGGACTTTTGGTTGCCAGTTTAGTAGGCGCTTGGCTTTGTTGATGTCTGGGCATCTTCTCCTTGGGTCTTCAGGTGGTAGGGGCTGGAAGACTATCTTTGATTTGCTTCCCGTGAGCTTTCGTATGGTCTCTGCTAGCTGTAGGATTTTGATCTCGCCGGTGTTGCCGATGTTGAGGACTTCTCCTTCAGCCTCCTTATTGGCTAGTGCTTTGAGGATGGCGAGGACGGTGTCTGTGATGTAGCAGAAGCATCGGGATTGGGTTCCGTCTCCGTAGATGGTTATGGGGTGATTTTGGAGGGCTTGAAGGATGAACCTTGAGATGGCTCTACCGTATATGCCGTCTGCTCTTAGGCGCGGTCCATAACTGTTGAAGACTCTGAGGATTCTGGTGTCCAGACCGTGTTCCTTGTGGTATGCGGTGAAGAGGGCTTCCGCGAACCGTTTTCCTTCGTCGTAGCCTGATCTTGGTCCTGTGGGGTTGACATTGCCCCAGTAGGACTCTGGGGTTGGGACTACCTGGGCGTCTCCGTATATCTCAGAGGTGGAGGTGAAGAGTATGGTTGCGTTGGATTTGAGGGCTTGCTCGATGACCTTGAAGCTTCCCAGCGAGTTTCCTCTTAGGGTTTCGATGGGGTGCTGCTGGTGGTCTTCTGGCGATGCTCGGCTAGCCAAGTGGAGGATGAAGTCAAACTTTCCAACGGTGTTGTCGAGAGATTCGATGTCTTGCTTGATGAGCCTGAAGCCTTTCTCGTTTAGGAGGTGTTTGATGTTCTCTTTTAGGCCTGTGGAGAAGTTGTCCAAGCAGGTAACGTTCGCTCCGGCTTTAACCAAAACGTCGCAGAGCCAGCTTCCGATGAAGCCTGCGCCGCCCGTGACGAGGACGCTTGCTTCCTGAAAGGATTTCGCGTCAAGCTCATCTAACATTCTTAAGATACCTCTGTTTATCAGTTTGTCACTCATCTTCTTCATGCTCTAGTGCCTTCTTGTATGATAGTCTTTGGGCCTCCCAATAGGTTTCTGGTGTTCCTATGTCTAGCCTGATGTCGCCGTCGTTTAGCTTGATGGCGTGGACCTTGAGTGCCCAGTCGATAAGCTTCTGTATGCCGTCGGTAAGCTGGATTTCGCCTCCCTTTCCTGGCAGTGTTACCTCTAGGGCTTTGAACAGTGCAGGAGTGAACACGTAGATCGGCATGATAGCGAGGTTTGTGGTGGGTTTTTCGGGTTTCTCCACCACTCTGATGACCTTAAAGCCTTCGTCTGTTTCTTTTCCTTCGATGATTCCGTATGGTCTGGGATCTGGCACCTCTTGTAAGAGGAGGGTGGCGTCGTCTTTTAGCCTTTGGTGGGTGTTGACGAGGCGGGTTAGGTGGCTGTTTTTGTTGGAGATGATGTAGGTGTCTCCGGCGTGGACTAGGAATTCGTCTGATCCAACGAAGGGTCTGGCGAGGAGGACAGCGTGGCCGAAGCCCTTGGGCTGGGGCTGGTTGACCCAGATGATGGTGGAATCCCCGAGCTTCCTGTAGAAGGATTGGAGGTCTGATGCTTGGCTGTTTTTTCCGATGCTGTTTAGCCGCTCCACATACTGGAAGTCTGGGGTGAAATGGTCTTCGATTGCTCTTTTGCCTCTTCCAACGATGAAGCAGTATTCTCGAATGCCTGTATTGAAGAGCTGTTCAAAGATCAGCTGTACCAAGGGCTTGACGCTTAGATCCCCGTTCATGTTTCTGCAGAAGACTGGAAGCATCTCTTTAGGTTGCTCCTTTGTGGACGAGAGGAGCCTCGTGCCCAGCCCCGCCGTTGGTATGACGACCTTCCTAATCATAAACCAACACTTTAACAGGGATTCTTAAGGCTTCATAACGTTATTTCTGAATAAGTGCTTGTTTTCAAGTACCCAATTGTCCAGTTTTTAACGCTAAGTTCAAGGCTTGCGGTGAAATAAGGCAACCGTTAACGGGCGACATCGCTTGTTTCATAAAAAGCGAACATCGTTTTCTCGCCGCAATTATAGCAAAACATAATCTGAAGACAGCACTTCTTCACTCATTTGGTATGGATGATTCTGAAGAACCCCAACATAATCAATCTAATCGATCATTACCCAAACAGATATTTTCGTACAGGTGCAATAAATTTTTAACAATTTGTTCCCAAGAGAAAAGCTCAACCGCTCGCTTTCGGCCTGCCTTTCCCATTGATTTCCTCAAATCTTCATCAGAGAGGAGGCGGAGGATAGCTTCAGCCAATGACGAAGCATCATCTCGCTGCACCAATAAACCGTTCTCACCATCCTTGACAATTTCTGTGATACCGCCGCTTCTCGTGGAGATAACGGGAATCCCTACAGCCATGGCCTCGATGATAGGCATGCCAAATGGCTCGTTCCAAACTGACGGAAAGACAAATACATCTGCGTCCCGATAAAAGTTGATCAATTGTTGATGTGGAACAGAGCCTATAAAGACTACATGACTTGCAACGTTTAAAGAAAGCTTGCGCCGCAAATGTGATATGTAATTCCCATCATAAAATGAGGCCAAATCTTTAACCTTAGGATCGTCACTCAACGCAACATTGAATTCAATGGGCAGTGACCCTTGTCCACCAACTAATTTAAGCTGCGCTTGGGGGCAGTGCTCAGCTACTTGCTTAAAGGCATCTAACAACACGTGCACTCCTTTTTCGGGCGAAACTCTGCCCACAAACAATAATCGTTTAACGCCATTTTTCTTGGGCGTGACATGGCTATTCTTGTTAACAAAGTAATTCACATCAACACCATTAGGTACAGTCTTACAACATTTAGTAAATTGGGGGAAACGACGGCGAATTTTTTCTGTTATATACTTACTACAGCCGATTATCAGATCAACATCTTTAAGCCGTCTTTCAATCATTGTTCGATCAAGTTGAGTCAACCATTCACATTGCATATGTAAGGCAATTTTGATGTTTGGGTTAAGTGCTCGGATGATGGGAACATACTGAGAGAAGTTGTGGATGTGGACTATATCGCATTTCTCTGATCTCAAGTCTTTCGCCACTTGCAAAGCGTAGGTCAAATAGTACAAACTCGAGGCAAAAATTGGGCGCCTAAAATTGCGGAATCTCAGCAGTCGTTTGTCGACAATTGGCGGCAAGTAGGCAAACTTCTGGTCGGCAACTGTAGACATGCGTCGATATTGCACTCCCTGGTGATATTCAGACTCTTTTTGATTGCAGCCTTTTTTAGCATAAACAATGACCTCGCAATGCTGAGTTAAACGGCGTGCCACTTCATATGTCCAAATCTCTATCGAACCATCTTGATGAGGAGGGGATATGGTTCCAATGGGTTGATTGAAGAAAGCGATTTTCATATTTTTTCCACTACGTAGATTAAGCGGTTTTGTGTGCGAAATGTTTCGTAATGTATTTGTCCGATTCAATACTGTCCTCGATAAGATTATCAGACGATCATCGGTTTAGGTATCGGTATTATGAATTTGCCGCCCTTCTGCCGATAGGCTTCCTGTTGCTGCATGATCTCCTTTGCCCAGTTCCATGCTAGCAGCAGAACATAGTCTGGCATATCTTCCAGAAGCCTCGTCGGTGGAAAGATAGGTAAATGATTACCCCCCATATAGCGGCCGTGTTTGAAAGGATTCAAGTCAACTACATAATCCACAAGCTTCTTATCAATCCCACAGTAGCTCAGTAAGGTCGTTGCTTTTGCTGCCGCTCCGTAAGCAGCGATCGTCTTCCCTCTTCGCTTAAGATCCCATAGTAGATCAACCAAAGCATTTCGTATTTCACGGACACGATCAGCGAAATCACCATAGTAAGCGATCTGATCTATCCCCTTCTTTGCTTCTTCTTTCAATCGTGATCGTACTGATTCACGGACACCCTCTCGCTGCTCTACGTATAGACGTAATGATCCGCCATGTACAGGAAGAAGCCTTATGTCATTGAGGAAAAGGGAATGTCTTCTGAATAGATGGTCCAGAGCTGTTACCGAGAAGTAGCAAAGATGCTGATGATAGATCGTATCAAATTCGCAGTTGCTTATTAGGTCAACTACGTAAGGCACCTCTATGACTGCTACACCATTATCTTTCAATATTATTCGAATGCCTTCCACAAAGCCGTTAAGATCTGAAACATGGGCTAATACATTGTTGGCGATCACGACATCAGCCAGCAATCCGTCTTCCCGAAGCTTGTTTGCAAGGTCCTTCTCAAAAAACGTGCAAAGAGTTGGAATTCCTGCTTTCCGCGCAGCCTCAACAGGTCCTTCGGCTGGATCGATCCCAAGAACTGGAATCCCATGCTCTAAGAAGTTTCTGAGCATGTAACCGTCATTGCTGGCAGGCTCAACAACCAAGCTGTTCGAATTCAGCTTTCTCGACTTAATCAGTTCCTCAGCGTTCTCCCGAGAGTGTTTTAGGTACGCCTTCGATGAGGAGGAGAAATAAGGATAGTCTCTACAGAAGAGTACCTCAGGATCCACAGTTTCTGTTATCTGCACAAGAGTGCAGTTTGGACAGAAAACTAGGTCAAGTGGGACGATCAGTTCCGGCGTTTTTAATTGTTCTTTCGTGAGCAGTGCATCCGCCAAAGATGTGGAACCGAAGGACATTATTGGCTCAAGATTAGGATTTCCGCACGAGCGGCAGCTTGATATTTTCGTGTATGGCATCGGGCTATTCATGTCTATGTGTCCTTCCTGCGCATGTTTTTGTCCAAGCGGCCGGTGTTGACGCTGTTTTCGAGATGTGTGATTCGCCTGTATCTAGGTCCTTCAAACTCTTCGAGGGTGATCCCGACTTTCCTGTAAGCCTCGCAAAGTTGTTTGGCTCCTTGGCGAGCATTCCATTGGGGCTTAAATTCGGGGAGTGTCTGGTCTATCTTGCTGAAGTCGACTCGGTACGAACGTTTGTCCGGTTCGGCATCTTTTGCGTATTCAATGTGGGAGTTAGGCACAGTCTCTTTTACGATGTCAGCGAGTTCCCGTACTCGATAGTTCTCCTCCGTGATGCCGACATTGAAAACTTCGTTGTGAACCAAGTCGCGTGGAGCGTTTAAGACAGCTATAAAAGCTCTTGAGATATCTTCAATGTGTACGATTGGACGCCATGCCGTACCGTCACTTTTTAACAATATTATTCCGGTGGTGTATGCCCAAGCGACCAGATTGTTAAGGACTAAGTCAAACCTAAGCATGGGAGATACACCATAAGCAGTTGCAGGACGTAGGAAAGTTGGAGTAAAGTTGGAGTCTGCTAACCTCAAGATATCCTTTTCAGCGCGCGCCTTTGAGATCGCATACGGTGTAATTGGCCGTAATTCAGATACCTCGGTCACCATATCAGTGCCCGAGTCACCGTAGACGCTGCAGGTTGATGAGAAAAGGTAGCGTTTGATTCCTGCCTTCTTGGCTTTTTTCGCCAGTTTAACTGAGGCTTTATGATTGATTTCGTATGTGATGTCTGGATTGAAGTATCCAAGTGGGTCGTTTGATAGTGCACAAAGATGCACCACAGCATCACACCCTTGTAAATCAGAGCGCTTTACATCACGGACATCTTTTTTCACGTAGGGGATATCCCGTATATCTCCACTGACCGTCCGATCGCCAAAGATACATCCGTCAAAAAGATCGTTATCAAGCCCTACAACTTCATGTCCAGCCGCTTGGAGCATAGGCACCATAACCGCGCCTATGTATCCTTTATGCCCCGTTACTAAGACACGCATACCTCATCTCTCCAAGTTCTTTTGTCATGTTCGACTTTCAATCAAGAGGTAGACGTTTCTTCTACCTCTTTGCGAATTCATAACATTTTGACTCTCAAAGGAGTCTCAATGCCACCGATATATTACTCAGCCCGATCTATGAAAATCTAACAAATGAAAGCAAAACATACACGCGCCATGTCAACATGAATGTTTGATCGCTTAGCTAAGGAGCCCAACGTTTAATCCGTCTTATGCAGTTTCCCTTGTATCCAAGCGCTATCACGGATTCTTATAGTTAAAATAATAATAGTGCATCATGATGTGCAAAGAATTGGTCGATTACCGATTTTTACCATTGCCTCGGGTTTGTTGTGGCCTCTTCAGTTAAGCAAGTATCACGTCCACCGTTTGAGGTTTAAACGGAAGGAGTTGAGCGAGCATGCTACATCCCATTTCATCAGCCCCCATCCTTTTCTAATAAACCACCTACCTATTTGTTCGTAGCATAACCATCGCTCATACCAGTTTATTGGAGCGCGTCTTACGGATTTAAAAAATTCCAGAAAATTCCTCCAGTGTGGCAAGATAACCCAGGAGGGTCTTCCTTCGTCTCTTGTCCACCAAGCCGATTGCTTTTGGTAATTGGGGATTACAATGGGTTTCGAGTAATGCCTAGTTGTGTATGCGTGTGGATGATCTCTCCGAAAAAACAGGACTTCCGGAATCTCATACAATCGACCGATAAGACCGATTTCAGCAAGAAGATTCCAGTCTGCTCCGATGTAATCTCCCATGAGTGGTGTCATTCTAAACGCATCCGCCCGTATTACTCCGAAAATCATCCACCATGGATTTCTACTTATTAGGTCACCGAAACGTTCATGTGGCTTCTGTGAATCAATTATTGTCTTGTAGTTGTCGGTTCCCACCACTACTCCATTTTCATCGATACGAGCTGTCTTGGAGTGGCATAAGACTATAGAGGGTTCTTGGTCAAGTACACTAACACAGCTCGATAAGAACTCCGGAGCAAGCACATCATCATGTGCAGCCCATTTAAAATACTCTCCCGAGCTTAACTCGAAGGCGCGGTTATAATTCCTTGTAGCCCCGAGATTTCTTTTATTACGATAGTAATGGATGCGACTGTCCTGGGCTGCATAATCACGGCAAATCCTTGGAGTACGGTCAGTGGAGGCATTATCCGAGATTATTAGCTCGAAGTTTTGGTACGTTTGAGCGAGGATCGAGTTTAATGCTTGCCTAAGGTATTTCTCACCATTGAAGACAGGGAGGCCGATGCTTACGCGGGGCTTATTGCCAATCATTTTTTGAGCCTACTTCGGTGAGTAACGCGTGGCGCGCAAAACAGGTGTATTTTGGGTCGTAGTTGATTAGGGGAACTCGCGCTAAAGAAGATCTTAGAAGATTTTGACGAGATTTAGGTAAAGGGTCATTCTGTAGGCAAACCGATTTTGATAGACAAATCTAACCAAAAGCTCAAAAAACTTAGATACAAGAATCCGAGCAACAGTTGGCAACACTTTTCCAATACTTTTAGTCGACATAGATTCTGTCTTCAAGTCTTCTCCTGCGCCGGTAGTGCGAAGAGGACTATTGAGGATAGAAAAGATACGAAACATACGGCAAGCCAGAAAAAATTCGCGCTTTTTCTCCCTCGGAAGAAGTCAAAGAATCCTCCGAGAAGAGCTCTTAGAAATTTTAGCATAAGTATTCCCTTGGCATTTCTCTTTCTCTCCATTATGTAGCGGTTGATCCCAGAGAAAAAGGCTCTTCTGAGAAGATATCGAATATTAGCTCTTTTGGGGTCAATGTTGTGATATACTTTGGCATCAGGTGTGTAGAGAATCTTGTAACCTGCCTCTGTCAAACTTCTGCATAACTCTATGTCTTCGTAATCAGGAAGATGGTATGTCAATAATGATGCATCGAATCTTACTTTCTCAAAAACCTCACGACTTATAGCCAAGTTCGCCGTTATTAGTGCTTCCACGAAGTGCTTTCTATTACCTAAATAGAAAGGGCCTATCGGAGTCTTCCAGAACTTTTGAGGTATCATTTCAGGACGCAAAAGTAATACTGGACCTCCAACTCCCCCGATTTCTGTTGATGTAAAACCATTTGCTAAACTTCTTAGCCAGAATTGGTCAACAATACAATCGTCATCTGTGTAAGCTACGAATGCACCTTTCGCATGTTTCCACCCAGTGTTTCTAGCATAAACCACACCTTTCCTTTTCTCAAAAATATATTTGGCCTTTGAAAATCTTTTACAAACCATCTCTCTTGTACCATCTGTGGAGCAATTATCAACAACTATGACCTCGAATCTTGAGCTTGGGTAGTCCATCTTAAACAAGGAGTTGAGACAGTTTTCAAGAAGCTTTTTCCTGTTAAAAGTGGCGACAATAACGGACATAAAAGGGAACTCACTCTTTTCTTCTACTGATGAAAACAACGTTTAATTCCCCGCATCTTATGAATCTTTGCATATCTAAGCGAATTTTTCAAAGTACGAATTGAAGACATCTATGAATCGTTTGGAGAAATTATTTTCGCTGAATCTCTCTGCGATCTTCGAGATTCTTCTAGCTTTTGTTGGTGACCATCCATGTACAGCTTCTTCCACTTTTTCAGCAGCTTCTTCTATACTTTTGTATCGAAGATCTTGTGTAACGAATTCCCTGGGACCTCCTGAATCGTGTACAAGTGGAAGGCAACCGGAAGACATGGCTTCAACTATTGAGATGCCAAAGTGCTCGTTGACCGTTGGATGCAGATAAACCTTAGAATTCAATAAGATCTCTCTTAGGCGATCTCTTTTAACATTCGTTAATATCTTTACCTTTTCAGATACTTTTAGTTCCTTTATCAATCTTAGGAGCGAGTTTAGTACTTCTTTAGAATTTAGAAGACCCGCGATGGTGAAGGACATTTCTTTGCCCGTTAATTTAGCTATATAAGGAATTATTTTGAGATTTTTATCTTCAGAGATTCGAGCGATTGTTGTTACAGTATTGTCTCTTTGCCCGTTAAGGTCTGTCTCATTATGATTCAACATATCACTTGAAACCGGCGGATATAGAATATGGGAGTCTACACCAAATTCAACTTTAACGGCCTCGGCGGTAAACTTGCTATTGGCAACAATCAACTTATGGTTGATATCTCCTCTACGGAAATTCAAAAAGCTTCGATAAGGATAAAAATAGATCTTGTTCCTTATATACGGTAATTCGCTTTCCACTCTTTTTAACAACGGATAGTGGACGTAAGAAACGTCCATTCCAGGAAGTATAGCGTTTGAATACGTATCTATTAGAGCTTCACACTTGAATTTTAGCATCAGAGACCGTATGGCATCTGTATAGATGTTATGGTAACTTATAGGGGGAAAGAACGCGAGGGGGAAAACGATCTGCTGATCTACAGATACTTTTCTATTAAAAACGTTCGCAAACCTATTTTGATTTAAGGGTTTGTCTGTTAGGATTATTACCTGGTGCCCATGCTCTTTCAGAGCATTGATTATATTTATCGCAACCCATTCCCCTCCACCACACCAATTTATCGCCGGAGAGAACACACCAGTAATCAAAATCATTTCACCTAAACTAGAGATAGCCCAATGCCTTAAGTCTGTTCAACATTCTTTCATTTCGTATAGTGAGATGAGGACCAAAGTATGAAATATCTAGTATTCTTTCCAATTGTTTTCTCAGATGTGCTCTCTTCTCAGGGTACTCCTGTGACAAATCTATTTGCTCTAACGGATCGCTTTTTAGATTGTATAACTCCTCTTTCCCATCATGCGACAATATATATTTGTACGAGGCAGTACGTAAACATTTGAACCCTCTTTCCAAATATCCGGGTCGGAATTCTCTTCTCCCGCATTCCGCACACACAAAATCGTGAAACATCCGTTCTTCAAAGGGGTATAAACTCTTGCTTTGGATCTCCAACTCAGGTATTCTAATATTTGAAAACTCCAGTATTGTGGAGAAAATGTCTATAATTGATACTATGCTCTTGATTTTTTTTCGTTTTGGAATAACGTCCGGATATGTCATAATTAAGGGAACGTGTATAAGATTGTCATATAAGCCACCAGCATGACGAGTAAGTCCGTGTTCACCGAAACTTTCTCCGTGATCCGAAGTTATTATTAGGAAAGTGTTATCAAATGGACTATTATTATTCAAGAAGTCGACAAGATTACCAATGCGGTAGTCCAGGTATGCTATTCCACCGTCATACCATGACTTGATAATATCCCACTCTTCTCGGGATATCTCCATTTCTTTAAGTTTAAGTTGTACGTCCCAAAAATTGCCGGTGGCAATGCTCCTGAGTTTATGAATATCAAGGTTTTCATCGTTAATCTTCTCCGTAGTTTTTCTAAAAAAACGATTTAGCACAGATTCCGTTATATACAATTTGGATTCGTCAAAATTTTTACAAAATTTTTTTTGAAAAGGTCTAGGTGGATTATAAGGATTGTGACAGGTCAAAAAATCAACAAACAAAAAAATAGGCTTTCTCCAGTACTTTCTTTTAAGGAGACTTTTGATAGTCTCAGTAGCTCTAAAAGTATTAAAATCTGGACCGTAAATTAAACTTCTGATGATAGCTCTAGGATTTTTTAGCCATTCTAAGCTTAACGGAGTCTCACACATTTCAATGTACTCTTGAAAGCCTCTATCGAGTCCACTTTCTGACCCTATAAGCGAATTACAGGTTATACCTATAGTCTGATATCCATTCTGCCTTAATATCTCCGCAAGAGTGATGTTTCCTTTTCTTAAAAACAAGTTCATCCCCAATGTCTTATGATAGGAAGGGTATTTTCCAGTAAATAGAGAAGCGTGAGAAGGAAGGGTCCACTCTGCCGTAGAAAAAGCGTTCTCAAATAATACTCCTTTCTGAGCGACTTTATCGATGCCAGGACTAGTTTTACGATGGTAATTATAACAAGAAAGATGGTCTGCTCTAACAGTGTCCATAACTATCAGAATAATATTAGGTTTAGACAGCGTTTCCGCCCCCAAAATTTATACTTACTCATGGAGAATAATAATAGATCTCGCAGGCACTGTTTGAATATATTTTATTGTTAAAAACTGCTGTGCTGTTAAAAATGGGAAGTTCACTAATATTGTATCGTATATCAATTGGCCAGCGTGTATCGTATAATAAAACCTTATTTATGGTATTATACCGACTTAGATAAATATATGATCCACTCGTGACTACTGTAGTATTGGATAACACTATTATACTATTTTTTCTGTTTATCATGGAACTGGTCAAAACATAATATTTGGCTTTTACGTCGGAATATATTTGTGCATTTTCCACGTCTGTATGCCTCAATAGCCACATAGCACCAAAAAAGTCATTTTCATGAACCAAGCCCAAATCTAAGCGGGTGTTGTCATCCATTCTATACCTGCTTAGAGAAATTGAAGAGGGAAAAGGATCTCCTGTGATCTCGTAGACAAATCCCGTCTGAAAGAGGAAAAAAGCCACCAACACTGTTAGGATTAAGATTAAACTGTAACTTTCTCTCTTCTTTCCTTTTTTAAAAGGTAGAATCTTAAACATGTTCTCAAAAAAAGTTCTGCCGCCTAGAATGAAAAGAGGTGATACAAAGAAAAGTGTAATATGATACAGTCTCTCCATTGAGAAAACCGTCTTAGCAAAAGGAGTGATTATGGCAATTAACAGGAGAATCATATTTAGGGATGTGAGTACAAAATATTCTGGATCAAGTCTTTCTTTCTTTCGTTTAGCTATCAATGTAATGAAACCGATTAGAATAAATAATTCCGTAACATTATGAAGAATTCTTCCTATATTGTGGAGAAAACTTGGTGATCTTAATATGCCTGTGGCGGTTAGAACCGCCTTACTTGATTGAGGATAAAAGAACTCTTCCAAGAAAACCTGGAAATTGACTTTAAAAAAAACCATTAAACGATCAAATGCTCCTTCGACTATGTACATGTACCATGAAAATGTGAGAACAAAAAAGAAAACAACGATTACTGAATTTATTTTCTTATCCTTATTCTTGCCAAAAATCTTTGCACAAAGCCATGTTGAGAAAATTAGGAATAGAAACATGTAGCTCATTGAATAATAGGAAACAATCATAGCAAAGCCGAAACACACAAGAATTATCCATTCACTCCTCTGATTCATATCTTTCTTTAAAAGAACCAAAAATAACAAAAGGTAAAATAAGTCACCAATCATTTGCTTAGCGCTATTCCAAAAGTTGAAAAACACGGTGTTCGACATAAAGAAAAGAACTGCTAAGAAAGCGACTTTTTTCCCCCATTGTCTCTGGTAGAGCTGATATAAAACTAAAGGCACTAATGAAAGAATCAATGGGTATATGATTTTAAATATCCATGTTTCTTCCATATTCAATATGTATGAAAATATTGTAGGAAGCATGGTGATACTTAGCATTGAATTAAATGAATTATATATCAGGGGCCATATAGGATTATATGAGCTATATAAGAATTTATACCGATTCCAATATGAAATGTTCTTTGTTTCCTTAAAAATGAAGTAATCCAGATGCATATCATGCCCACGTATGTAGTTAGTTACGAGAGATTCATTTAACAAAAGGATTGATGCTATCGAAACTAATGCCAAAGGATAATAAGAAGAGAAATTGGGAGAAAACGAACTTAATAAAAACAATATTGAAATTACTGTTATAATCAAAAGTAGAACAAGATTGTTTTTGAAAGCGTTAACCAACATCACTCCAATGACACTTAAAAACGGAAGAATAAGATAAGCTACAATTAGAAGGGATGTTCTTAAGCCCCCAGGAGCCATTATATTAAAATCTTCTTTATTTTTAAGACAGCATAGAATCCACATCAAGATAACAGTGATGTTGATAATTATAGATAGAGGTTCAGTTGATAGAGGCTTTGATATGAAAATTGATGAACCTAACTCGTTTATCAGAAGTCCTATGAACATTAAGAAGGCAATACTTAATCCTACTGAAAACAAAATAAGCTCTGTCACATCAAGCTTATCCAACCTAAATATCCGGAGGATAATGAAGCCCGGGATAAGTATGAGATACAGAAAACCTACCACTTGTCGAACGATTGAAATATTTAAGACTAGTGTAACGCATGCTACAACTTGTGTTGCGAGCGCGTATACCAAGAAGCTTTGTAATTTCCATTTAGTTTTTGCCATGGGCTTTTGCCTCATGCATGCTGCTGCTTTTTTCAAATGGTAATCTAGGTATTGGGTTAAATGTATCCTAGCTCCTTAAGTCTTTCCTCAATTTTTCTTTTATCTTCGATACGGTAAACGTCAAGACCTGTGGTTTCATTTGTTTTGACGCGTTCTCTCTCTTCCATTGCAATGTGGTTGAGTATTTTTGACCTGAATTCCTCTGCTTTTGTTTTTTCTATTTCAATCAGGTTCTCTTTCTCGCCAGGATCCCTATGCAAATTGTAGAGTTCAGCTTTTAACTGCCTGTTGTCTTCATTAAGAGTAAGTATATATTTCCATTCTTCGGTTCTGAAAGAGAACTGCTTCGAATTATCGATTAATGGGTTACTTCCCTCGCTGATAACGTCTCTTTTTGTATTGTCTTTTCCGTTTATTAGAGGTAGAAGACTTCTGCCTTGAAAACTCTTGACTTTTGGAATATGTAGAAGATCAACTATTGTTGGACCTATGTCTAAGAGGGAAACTTGATCCTTGATCACGGTGTTCTTCTCAATCCCGGGACCGCAGATGACCAATGGAACGTGGAGGACTTCGTCGTATACCAAGCCGTGACCTACCCTTCCATGTTCCATAAATTGTTCTCCATGATCAGATGTAAAAATGATGTATGTATCGTCACATGAGATGCCTGATCTCTCTAGTTCATTTAAGAAGCATCCTATTTCATGGTCAAGATACTTTATTGAATCGTCATAGACTTTAACTAACATTCTCAGTTCGTATCCTGAAAGGTCCTTTCCACTCCTCATTTTCCTATCTAGTCTGAATGCTTTCATGCGTTCAACGAAACTGCTAGAGTTATAGGGTGAGTGAACATCCATATAATGTAACCAGAGGAAAAAGCTACTCCCATTCTTCCTAAGCCAAGAAATAGCTTTTTTGTTAATTGCGTTCGCACTATTTGGTGCCTTCCCAAGTACATACTTCACAAGTGCTGCCATGTGCCAATTGCAATATTGGATGGGGTGAGTTAGACTGTGCAGAATTTTATTGCGAGCTTTATTGCCTTTGAAAAATTCATCCATTTGATCATCAAAAACGTCAAACCCTCTATCATAATGGAAAAAGGATGAGATTAACGGGTTTTTGGCATTGAAAGCAGCCGTCGAGTAACCATTTTTCTTCAGGACTTCTGCTATTGTCATTCTATCGCTAGAGAGGAAAACCTGCTTACGCCCTAGAGCCTCTCTTATAAGATGAAGACTTGGATAAGAGGAAGTGATGATTGGTGGAAAAGAAGATGGTGTGGCATCACCATTTGATATAGCTTGTGAAAAAAAGACGCCTTCACTAGCTAGCTTATCAATGTTTGGACTTACATCCTTGAAATAACCGAAACACCCTAAATGATCCGCTCTGAGACTGTCGATAGTCAGCAATATAATGTTTTGTTTCTTATTCATTCTAGCTCACGCCTTAGTTATACCATATGATTTTTGGAACCATGTTCTAAGTTCATATATTTCAAAAACTAGAAAAAAATAGAAATTGTTTTGGTGGAAGACTGGGTGAGGTTTTCATTATTAACGACAGAATACACTTCACCAAGTTCAGGTGTAATTAGTTACAACAACTCTTCCCTTATGGCTTGGACATTTATATTAGAAGGAAACCGGATTAAGAATGATCTTGGAGAGACAGTTTACTTGATAGACTGGAATAAGGCTTTGGGGAAGCCGCCTCTCGTTCAAGATTCACTTGGGGTAAACGAGCAAATATCAACAATCTAAAGTTGACCTCATACTTGACAAAATGAAGCCGCCTCAGAAGAATGACGCCTGGAATAAAGGCCCTTACCTTCTTGTCCCTCTTGGCGATTCTAAGAAGTTGTTTCAGACCTGAAACAACTATCCCAAAAAGCCAGCCAACTTTAGAAAATCAAGCTTCGTAGCCAGTTAATCCACTAGGGCGCTGACAGATGACGATGTATTTGTGTGCTACAGTTATAAAGTAAAACTTAAATATGAACCGTGGGTATGTATTGTATCGTAAGTCTTCCGTGTACTGACATAACCTCTCCATCAAGGAAGGGATGCACATAAATGAAGTTCCGTTTCCTTATATTTTCTACTTTGCTTATAGTGTTGGTTACGCCCACGTCTCTAGCTCTGATTCAGATCTCTCAAAACATTCCATCTTTTGGGACAATATCAGCACAATCACCTAGCGCTTACTTTGGTGTAAACGTGCAGTATTATTCAGAGGCGGAAAGGAACACTTACTTTCCAGACCTATGGACTTTAGTCAAATATACTGGTGCAACACATCTTATAGGTTCGCCGTGGAAATTGTATGCTGACGAAGCTGCAAAGCGTGGCACCAAAATAATGTTCACGTATGGTAGATGTTTTAGTCCCGATGACCCAATGTATGAAACAGTCTATTCAAGCAAAGAAAAGATGAAGGCACACCTCGACAAATACAATATACCGCAGTTCAAGAACCATCCAGGCGTGTGGGCGCACAATATTTGCATTGAACCTTTCAACAAGTGGGACGCACAGACAGACACTCTTGTTGAGGTGCTACGATACGGTATTCAGTACATCAGAAGCTTAGACCCAACGCATCCAGTTACCATAAGCCTTAATCCAGCAGGTGCTTTCACCGAGACAGGGGACTACATAGAGAAACGTAAACAATGGATAAACAGATTTATTGATGTCGTCGACTTTTTGTGTTATAATTATTATGAGTATCTGTGGGCAGATGCGGGTGTAACTTGGGGTAGAGTTGGTGGACCTGAGTTTTGGAGAGATACTGCAACCTTTAGGAATTTTATAATTAAGCAGTTTGACGAAGTCTTAATTCCAGCGAGCAAAGGAAAACCGATTGTGATAGGTGAGACTGGTTGCCCAACAGGCACAATAACTACACAATGGGGTAATCTAGCAAGCTTCACTGAAGAACAACAGGCGGAATACTTCAGAATATATGGAGAAGAGACCAGAAAACGAGGTATATTCGTATGTGTATACAAACTAATTGATACGGTATACGACGACAAAAGGTTTGGATTGTTTAAACCCGAAAACGATGGAAGCATGAACATTCCAAAAGTCGCTGCAAGCTTGGTAAGAAATTATCTTTCAATTTCTTCAAAATCGACCTAGGTGCATCCAGCCATCAACGTATCAAAACGCGTTGTGGTGTCAGTGGGTACGTGGCTGGTCTATTGGAAGGACTTGCAAGTTCAGAGTTTGGTATCGATCAAAGTGTTTAAGCTACAATCTTGCTCTTAGCTTTCGGAAAAGATGGACAACTTATAAACTTCATTAAACCTCCCAGTCCCTAGTGGATGGCAACAATCAGGATGGTGAGCATAACGGTTCCATCTGACATTGAAACGTTAAGAGCTGATGCAAGGCTATTAATCAAGCATCGGGCTGTATTTGACGATTTTGAACGTCTAAGGCTAAGAAATATTTACTTTGCCGCCTGTTTATCAGCGTATTAACGCGCGCTTTACTCAACCTTATACTCAGCAGGCACAAGATCCCCAACAATCCTCTCATAAGACGTTAGAAGCAATTTTCGGGTCTTTGACAACAGTTTTGAATAAACAAAGTTTTGCCTAGGAAAGAGCTTTCTAAACGTATTTACGCTCTCTCCACGAGTCAAAATTCCGTCTGAATCTCCAAGTTTTTCTTTTGAAGCGACTTTCAAGAATTCGATTTTTGATGGGTTATACCCCAATATCTGCGACGCGATCCAATCAATTGAAAATGGGTCGACACTTGCCATGATAAGCTCCAATTTTACAGGAAAACGACCCAATGCAACCAATCCGTCGACAATTGTAAGGTGAGGACGTAGTATTTTGTTTACGCCAACTATAGTTTCATTTAAGAATGGATGGTAAAGTATTTTTCTTTGAGAGGCCATGCAACCGAAGATGTTTTTTAGAGCACAGGTAATGTAGGTGAGCGAATGTGTTTTCAATTTTGGTATATTGATGAAAAGATCGGATCTCAACAGCGACATTGGGACTTTAAGCCTGATTGTACGCCTGTTAACTTGGACTTCTTTCTCATCAGAGACATCAGTGGAAAGGTTAAAAAGTTCTATCTTCTTTTCTTTTGCCAACTTGTCATATCCGAGCATTACGAATGCATATTTTGTTCGCATGGCTGTGGCATCGGATTCAGCAACCTTAATGTCAATATTGCTACCACATCTTTCTCGAAAATAATCTATGATTGCAGCCACAAGTAAAGGATCTGTTGTTTGTCCAGTAAAAGCATCCCAATAATAGCATAAATTTACCTTGATAGCTACGGTTCTTATTGGACTTTGCATCTCAAAATCAATTAGATCTAAAGCCTTTCCAATAGACTCCTTTATCTCTTCCTCTGAACGGCGTGTTCGAACTAAACTGACAATAGAGCCCATCTAATCATTCTCAAAGCGGATGTGAATTTCTAGAAGCCTTATACGCGTCTTCAATAAGTTCGATTGCTTTCAATCCATCAACTGCGGAAGCTCCAATCAACGGATTTAAATCTTGCTTCACGCAATCAAGGAAGTACCTCAACTCTTTATAGTAGGATTCATGGACTTCCAAATAAGATAATGGATGTATCTTTTTCCCAATCATTCTACGAAAAAGATTTTTGGTTCCTTCTTTCATAGCGTATAGGTAAAAATGGATCGGCGTGAAACTATCGCTAGCCATAAATCCCGCAGTTCCATGAAGAATCACTCGAAAGTCGAAAGTTGCAAAATTTTCTTTTTGATACCAACCAACATTTATTATTCCTTTGGCAAAAGAATTGTAAGAATCCAATATTATTATAGCACCGTCTTCAAAGGGGAGATTGAATTTGTAGTCTAGAGAAGAAAACAGTACCTTGGCATCTCCTGCGAAGTAACGAAATAAGTCAACTAGGTGACTGCCTTTATCAATTAAGACTCCTCCTCCAGTCTTCTTAGAATCAAACCACCAATCAGATACTGGCTTAGGCTTACCGGCTGCGTGAGAGAAGGGCCCGTTTCCAATCATTTCCATTGTAAGGACTTCCAAGTTTCCGATATAGCCTTTGTCTAAAGCGCCTTTCATTTTTTCAATAGTATTAAGAAATCTGAAGTTGTGACCAACCATGAACTTCTGGCCACTATGGTCCACTGAGTGTACGATTATTCGGCATTCCCTTACAGTAGTTGCCATCGGCTTTTCCGTGAAAACGTTGAGTCCAGCTTCTAGAGCCAACTGAATCGCTTCGAAATGCAGAAAATTAGGTATAGATATGATTGCTACGTCAATGCCCATCGATTTTGCATGTGTCAGCAAATCATGATAATCGCTGTAAAGCTTACGAACACCAATTGATTTGGCTTCCTTCAGAGCTTTTTTCGACGGGTCTGCTGCAGCAATTATTTTGATGCCATCCATATGCAAACAGTTCATCGCATGCAATCTGCCAATGTTTCCATAGCCAATCAAACCGACCTTTAACATCCTCGTAGCCCCTAGAGCGTTTCTCTTCGTGGTCTGGTAGACGGTGCCCGCTCAGACTTATGGGTGTCAATACCTGACAGAATCAATGTTGCTGGCATATCTCATAATAAAGGTAGCAGAAATCTGCAAAAATCGCCAAACAGATGTGAAATGTTCATAAGATTTTGCAACATCTCCAACCCTTAAATGGTCTCTTATCTCTGATTAGCCTTCCTTATGATGCGTGATTTGACTTTTTATAAAACCCAGGGACCAAGCTGTCATCTTTAGAGCAAAATGAAACGGTAGTAAAAATACCATCTTTCGGTGTAACACTTTGTAAGCTATCAAAGAATAAAGGAATCCCGCTATGAAACCAGCAGGTGGACACATTCGTGGGAGAGAAAACAATTTTCTATTCTTGCGATAGAGACTTTGAAGGCCGTCCCCATACCAAATATACTTATTACATAGGTCTTTCAAGGTAGACATACCTCCATGCAGCTCGTAAAAAATAGCACTATTTAAACGGATCAACCAACCAGCATCCTTTATTCTTCTGGCAACATCCTGATCCATACCCGCGTTTAGGTGACTGTCGAATCCATTTACCTGTCTTAAAGCATTAACCCGAAAAGTTGCTCCTCCATCTCCTATAAGCCTTTCAGTCTTCCATAAAAAGCTTCTAGGTTGTCGGTTACGCATACGCATACGATCTATTATTGCTGGAATAAGTTCCAGAGTAAGAATGGGATTTCCAGGAAGGATTCCGATAATCCCTGCAGTTATACCCACACTTGGATTATGATTCATGAACTCCACTTGTTTTCTAACATAATCCGCTGGCAAAATCTGGTCTCCGTCGACCCAGATTATATATTCCCCATTAGCGTTGTTAAATACTATGTTCCTTGCAAATCCCAGTCCCTTATTTTCAGAGAAAATCCTCACTTTGATGTCTGCTTTTGAGAGGGTTTCTTTAATTATCGACAAGGTTTGGTCTTGGCTACAGCCATCAACAACTATCATTTCCATAAGTTCATGAGGAAAATCTTGCTTGATGACACTGTTAATAGTATCTCTTAATGTTTTTTCATTATTTCGCAAACACATACCTACACTAACAATAGGTTTCATACGATCGCCTTTGGGAAGCGGTTCAGCGAGTTCCGCATATGTTAGGAGATTACCATAAACCTTCGTCGCTTCTTTTTCCATATAACCTGCAATGACTAACTGTATTTATGTAATTATGCCCATACCCATCCATATGAGCCTTCAAGAAACCAAAAAGGGATGCTGTTTTTTGGAAGACGAAATTAAGAGGCAACAAAAATACCACTTTTCGATGGGTTAATTTGTACGCTTGAAAAGAAATAATAATTCTGTCGCTCGATTTGTGAATAAACATGTTTCGCCCTTTGTTTTTATGTTGCGCAAAATGCAAGCCATACCCATACCAGAAATACTGTTTCCAGAGAGCACTCCATGTTTTCCTAACCTTATAGGATCTATACAGCGTAGCATTTGTTACATGGAATTTCCAACCTGCTGAATAGACCCTGTAAGCCACGTCAGTATCTTCGTGTGCCCCCTTAATATCGGGATCAAAACCACCTACCATCCTAATCGCTTTGACTCGAAGAATAGAGCCCTCTGTCCCAAGCAATTTTGAAGTTGCTTTTCCATGATGTCTAAGACTGTCAATTACGAAGCCAATGTTCTCTAGGATGGCTACCCAATTATCATTTGGCATTAGGCCGAAGCGTCCGACGGCAATCGCAACACTGGGATGTCGTTCCATAAAATCCACCTGCTGTTTGACATAGTCTTTCGATAGTACTATGTCGCCATCTACCCAAAGAATGTATTTCCCTAAGGCATTATCGACCACTATTTGCCTTGCAAATCCCAGTCCCTTATTTTCAGAGAAAATCCTGGCTTTGATAGCTGTTTTTGAGAGGGTTTCTTTGATTATCGACAAGGTTTGGTCTTGGCTACAGCCATCAACAACTATCATTTGCATAAGTTCATAAGGAAAATCTTGATCAACAATACTGTTTACAGCCTCTTTTATAGTTGCTTCATCATTTTTAACGCAAAGACCGATAGTAACAATAGGCTTCAACTTATGATTCTTCCAAGAGTTTAGAATTCCTTGATCTTGTCTGTTTTCCATCTCCAGTATACAAAATTTGTTTCTTTTCTTCAAACTTCAAATCCGTCAAAATATCAAAATTCGCACATCCGTAAAACACACCAAAACTTGAATAGAATCGAAGCATAGTCCTCCATCAATCTAGTCTGCAGGTAAAATTACTCTAAACCATATATAAAGTGAGGCGGAATAAAATTCTTTTTCAGATTCCCATCCGAATTTGTATTCATGAAAAGACGGGTCGTAAACCCAGAGTTCAAAAACCATGAGGAAACTATGATCGGAAAAGGCTGGAAAATTGACTTCAACGGTCTGATCATTAACCATCAAACGTTTAATAATGATTAAACCGTTTTGTGAAACTGCTTCCAAGATGCTCCACGAGAACGGGACAAATAGGGTCTCATTAACAGAGAGAGATAAAGGAAACTCGACAAAAAAGGGGTAGGGGCTGGGCTTATGTTCTCGATCATTCGGAAGCTCCATCGTGGAATTAAGAAGTTTAACTCTAACAGAAACGTTTTGGACACTTCCCATATGATTGTGAATGTAAATGTACCAAAGAATCGGGGAGCCCACTCTAAGAGTAGAATTGTCGTTTGGATAATATCCCTCAGCCTTCTTATCTCTCCCGAGGAGACCTAACTCAAAGAATCTCTCTTCGTATCTAGGCCAGAAAGCGCTTAAGACAGCTATCACAATAATCGAAAACAAAACAAGTGCGCTTATCATAAAAATAAGCTTATACTGTCTAAAGCACAATTAATCCACTCAACCGGCCAACATATTTATGATCATTTATGTCAACTGAGTTTGGGATAACTCTAATGTTTCCACTGATGCGAAAGTTATCTTCGAGCCATGCGTAATGTAGAACCTTTTTCGCTTGAAATAAAACTCAGGAACGAGCATACAAATCTTCATCAAGAGCTTTCCTCGTACGTACCCTAATACATCACATGATATGTACCTAAAGACACAAAACAACAAAGCTAAATTATATGAGCGCGTCAAGGAGTAGAAGTTCGAGCAGCAATCTCCACCTCCACATCAAAAACCCCTAGTATTCAACCCAAGCTGACGAGCCACACCAGTTTTAATCGAATACATCCCAGAAAAAACATCACTCAACTTAGTCACCATAAGCACATTAAACATATTAGCAAAAAAAGAAATCCATCTTGAAAAATGCATAGATTTGGCTTACCGTGTCTCTACCCATTGAAACGCATAAATCTAACCATTCTCTTAATATAACCAAACATTACTGTTCCAACTACAAATAAGATGAGCAAAATATTACTTAGATTCGAAGCAACATCTTTCCCTTTAACTATTTGTTTTAGCCGAATTGGCAAAAAATGGATAAACAAATCTCCTACATACTTATATTCCCTTGACAACTGACCTTTATACAATTTGGCTATATACGCTTTAGATGCACCCTCGCTGTATGCCCTTTTTAACAAGTATTTCAACGACATTCGATAGGGATATACTTTATGATACGCAACAGCTTCTGGATCATACATGACTTTACGCTCGGAGAATTTTTCCAAAACTCTAATGCTGAACTCTGTGTCCTCGGTACCCCGAGTCTGTCCGATCAAATTTTGAAGGGATAAAGAAAAAGAAAGATCGTCAAAAACCTCTCTTCTAAAGGAAAAATTTCCGCCGAAATTATTTCTGACCTCACGAGTCTTCTCAAAATAACTCTCATTGGTGCACCCGATAAGCCAATAGAGTTCTTCAGGAAACTTTCCGGGGTCACAATCAATCCATAGGGGCTTGATGCACCCCCCAGCCCCAATGACATTTGGATCTTTATAGTTGCGGATAACCATCGATAACCAGTTTTTATCGACGATGACATCGTCATCAATAAAGGCGATTATGTCCCCAGTTGCCTTTTTGACTCCTACATTTCTAGCGCTTGAAGCGCCAGCTTCGGTGCTCAGTACCACATGGACTGAAGGTGACAGAGAATCCTTAAGTTTCAGGTATAAATCTTCGTTTTTATCAACGACTACAATTATCTCCTTGTTCGCGAACGTTTGTTTAAGAAGAGAGTCAACGGTTTCAAGGATGTCCTTGAACCGTTCAAGACTATAAGTAGGTACAATGATTGACGCCTTCGTATTCTCCTCTCCCAAATCAAAAAGCACCAAAAATACAACCTGTTCTCAGGAACAGAGATTAACCTTTTATTTTATATTACTTTCAACTAATGCGTTTTTTATTCGATGTCCATCGGAAAAATCACGCTCAAATGCGATTCTAAGAAGTTGAACCATGTTCCTACATCTGACATCAGAATCCTCTAATCGAAAAACTCTTCTTATTCATTACAATGCGGCCAATACATTTTCCTGAATCAATTAAAGATACATTTCAGATATATCACACAGTCTGAGAAAATCCGTCCTACCAGAAAGCTTCTTAACAAGGGTTCTTAAAAGACGATAGCCAACATCGCTTAAATACTGCACATGGTTGTTCAAGACGAAAACGCCTTGACGCGACTTGACCCACTCAAAGTCTCGTATCGCTATTCCCAAAAAATCAGAAAAATTACTATCTTTTAAACTATAAGTGTAATCGCCGCTCACCGGAATCTCCACGACGCGTTCACGTACAAAGGGTTTACAATCACGCAACCATCTTATCCTCAAATGCAAACTATGAGTGGGTTTAAAAATAGTTGCACTTGAGTCGTAATAAAAACCAAAACTTGACAATGCCTTAAGAGTAATATTATTATGTAAATAGAAAGGAGCCCTAAATCCCAAAGGCATTACGCCTATGAGATTCATCACGTTTGTTAAGCCTTTTTCCAAGCGCTCTTTCTGTTTTTTAAGCGTAGGAAAAGGAATAGGTAATGGAATTGGGTAAAAACATCCGAATTCGTTTTTGGTATGCCTGTAACCATGCAAAGCTAACTCATGCCCATCGTCCAAAGCAGCTCTTAAACATGAAGCAAATTCTTCCATTATAGAAGGATAGCTTCCATCTTCATAAGGCACAACAAAAAACGTGCAAGCAACATTAACTTCATCTAGAAAGTTAATGAGACGTTTTAATTCTAACGTTGTCAAATTAGTTGGCGATATATCGTCGAATGTAACGCCCGTGATCAAATTGATTGCTTCCTTAAAGATCCGAGGCAACAGTAGAGCTTCCATTCAAGGAATGGATGAAGACAATGAAACCCTTATCCACATCTTCTTTCATTTTTTCAATGTCTATTAATAAGTTCTCTAAAGATAGTTCTCAAAATGCGGAACCCGTCTCGAAAAATGCGCAGATTTGACTTCCCATGCCGCCTTCTAAGTTCTATACTTGGGACTTCTACCACCTTCAATCCCAATTTCTTAGCCTTAATGAAAACTTCTGCTTCAATCTCAAAGTTTTTCGACTTCAAATGAGGAGCCAATTTATCAATCGCATCTTTTCTAAAGGCTCCAAAACCATAACACAAATCCGTATAATCAGCAGACCAAAACCAGTTAACCAAAGAAAGGAAAAATCGATTTCCAATTTTACGAATCAGATTCATGTCTTCTGAGTATCCATAATGTAAGAAACGTGAACCCTTCACTAAATCTGCACCCGAATGTAAAGCTTCAATAAACAGCGGTATTTCCTTGGGATTCATTGACCCATCAGCATCCA
>Ga0315314_1000549_pt1 | contig 40397 bp, 31 predicted proteins | sample TDP9_MG_FD_203631 | JGI IMG/M metagenome (GOLD analysis project Ga0315314, IMG submission 203631) | Freshwater sediment microbial communities from Lake Towuti, South Sulawesi, Indonesia - TDP9 | ecosystem: Environmental > Aquatic > Freshwater > Lake > Sediment | place: Indonesia: South Sulawesi... | reverse complement strand
GTGCATGATAACGTGGCTGTGGGCACCCTTTTTAACCCCGGCAGAATAAAAAATATGAATCTATCAATCCCAGAATTCGTCGAGAAAATATTGGAAGGTGTAAAACTGAATGGCCTGAAAGAGCAGCCGGCAGGGATTTTGGGGTATGGGAATCTAAAACTTTTGGAGTTAGGAAGAGCCCAGGGGCCCTGTCCCGACCTTCTTCTTCTTGATGAGCCTTTTGCTGGATTGGCGGCAAGTGAAATTGATGCGGTTAGTCAAATATTGAGAGACCTAGCCGAGGAGGGCTTAACTTTAATCATTGTGGAACACAAGCTGCGTGAACTGATGAAGCTGGTCAGAAGAGTCATTGTCCTTCATTATGGGAAGAAAATCGCTGATGGGAGTCCGGAGGAAATTTCCCAAGATGAACAGGTTTTGAAAGCCTACCTGGGAAGGAGGTGGGCCAGTCGCAATGCTTGAAATAAAAAATTTATCCGTTTACTATGGGCACGCCTTAGCACTCGAAGATATCAATATAACAATACCCAATAAGGGACTTACTGCTGTCATTGGACCGAATGGGGCAGGGAAGACTTCACTGCTGAAGACCATCTCTAGGTTAGTAAATCCCGCCAAAGGATCGATAACCTTCAACGGCCAATCGCTATTGCAATATAGTCCTCATAAAATAGCCAAAATGGGCATAGCCCATTGTCCGGAGGGCAGAAAGCCATTCCTGGAAATGACCGTTCTGGAAAATTTGTTAATCGGGGGCTATCTTCTTCCCAAATCCCAGGTTAAATCTCGTTTAGAAATGGTGTTTGACCTTTTCCCCATTTTGAAAGAGAGGAGAAATCAAGATAGCGCGACATTATCCGGGGGGGAACAGCAAATGCTGGCCATTGGCAGGGCGCTTATGGCTTCTCCTTTGATGCTTCTTATTGATGAACCCTCCCTTGGCCTATCCCCCTTAGTGGTAGATGAATTAGAAAGGACTATTGCCAATATTAAAGAGTCTGGCGTATCGGTGTTGATGGTAGAAGGAAATGTCGATCTCATCCGTGACCTTCCGGAAATGGTTCATGTTCTCCATCATGGAATTTTAGTTTATTCAGGCACGGTTTCCCAAATTTTAAGCGATGCGAACCTGTCAAAAACCTATCTGGGCATGTAAAAAAATCGGCCCTCAATATGCGCCCATCGTACCAAAGGTCAATTAGAGAAAAATGTCTGACCAGTTAAGAGAGCGGATTCGCTGCAAAGAATTATTGCCCAAAGTCGCCTCAGCAGAAAAAGCCGTCAACTTAATTCAAGATGGCATGACCGTAGGAATTTGCAGTGATCTCCTCCCTGTCTGTAGTGTTTTGGAAAGGCAGGCAAATAAGGGGAGCCATTTGCAAATTCAGCTATGGTCCGGCGTAGCAATTCTCCATGCCGATCGCGTCTTGGGAAAACTCGGAACAATCAAGCGTAGAATCGGGCAACAGACTTTATTAAGGAGTTCGATCAACGCCAAACAGGTAGAATACCTGGACGCCCCCCTGGGGTTTTTTTACCAATCCATCCGGGGAGGAGAGTTAGGTAATCTGGATTTAGCTATCGTGGAGGCTGTGGGGATCACCCCGGAGGGCTACCTTATCCCTTCTTATCGCCTCCATGATATGCCCAACTTCGTCCAGGCTGCCAAGGAGGTGATTGTTCAGCTCAGTACTTATTATCCCTTGGCTTTCGAAGGGATGCACGATGTTTATCTTCCCTCAAATCCTCCTTATAAGAAAGCCATCCCCATTCTGCGCGTGGAAGATCGAGTAGGTACCCCCTATATCCCCTTAGATCCCGGAAAGGTGGCCTGCATTTTCATCTCGGAAGGGCCCGAACCCATAGAGATGACCGATTCCCCCGATGAGGTGAGCAGGAAAATTGCCCAACATCTGGTGGCCTTTTTGAACGATGAGGTTGGCGCGGGAAAGCTCCCTCCCACCCTTCTTCCCATGGAAATCGGACTGGGGACCATTCCCACCGCAGTCCTCAATGAATTGGGGAATTCGGAGTTCGAAGACCTGGAGTTCTATTCTGCCGTTCTCAATGATAGCGTCTTGGATTTGATGGCCAGAGGCAAAGTTAGGGCTGCATCCGGGACTGGCTTTTTTCTTTCTCCGCGAGGGGGAAAAAACCTATTGCAAAACCTTGCCGAGTACAAAAAGAGGGTCGTCTTGCGGCCTGTGGAAATTGCCGATTGTCCTGAAGTGATCATGCGGCTGGGGGTTCTGGCCCTGAATGGGGCCGTTGAAGTGGATATCTACGGAAATGTCAACTCCAGCCATATTACGGATGGTGATGTGGTCAGCGGAGTGGGGGGAGCGAGCGAGTTCGCTCTGAATGCTTATCTCTCCGTGATCCTAATCCCTTCGGTCACGCGGGGAGGGGATATTTCCTGCATTGTTCCCATGTCCACTCACGTGGATATCCCCGAGCACGGGGTGGACGTGATCGTAACGGAGCAAGGGGTGGCAGATTTAAGAGGGCTGACTCCCAAGGAGAGAGCGGAGAGAATCATTCAATCCTGCGCTCATCCTCTCTATCGTCCGATTCTCCAGGACTATTTCCAAAGGGCGGTGAGGGAAGGCGGAGCGCATGAGCCCCATCTCCTGGACGAAGCTCTATCTTTCCATCAAAGATTTTTAAAGACAGGAACGATGAAAAAATAAAAAGGAGGAAGAATGGCCCAGAAAACATTGGCTCATATTTTGGGCGATTTTGCTTACGATCTTTCCTATCGGGACTTACCCCCGCAAATCGTGGAGAAAGCTCAAATCAGCGCCATAGACGGCATCGGCTGTGCCCTTGCTGGATACGATTTGCCTTCTTCCCGGATTGCCAGAGATTTATGGAAGGAGCTAAAATCGGAAGGCCAAGCAACCGCATGGATGAATGGGGAAAAGGGTGACACCGAAAACACGGCTTGGGTGAATTGCCTTCTCATGCATAGCATCCTCCACGATGACATGCAGGAATCTACAGTGGGACATATGGGGTCTTTTGTCATTCCTGTAGCGTATGCCCTGGCCGAACAGGAGGAAAAGGGGGGAAAAGATTTCCTGACCGCCGTAGTGGCCGCCTATGAAGTTGCCGGGAGAATTGCCCTGAAATCTGGCCTCCCCATCGTCAGACGAGGATTTCGAGCCAGCCCGGTGTTTGGCCCTTTCGCTGCAGCGACGGCGGCGGGAAAACTGATGGGCTTGACCCGGGAACAGATGCAGAATGCCATTGCCTGCGCTGCCAGCTTCTCCTGTGGGTTGCTGGAAGCGGTGAACACGGGTTCGATGGAATGGCGGTTCCAAAACGGAGGCGCACTGAGAAATGGGCTGATGGCGGCCAAGCTGGCCAAGAAGGGGCTCGTGGCCGCAAAAACGGCTTTGGAGGGCAAATGCGGATTCTTTGCTGCCTTTGGAGGGCTGGGGCTGCGCGGTACAGTTCTGGCTCAGATGGATAAGATTACCTCCACTTTGGGGCGCGATTTTGAAGTGGGGAAGAATATCTTTAAGCCTTATCCCACGTGTGGATACAATCAGGTCGGAGTGGAAGTGGCCGTGGAGATGGCCAAAAAATATGATATCCAGCCGGAAAATATCGAAGCCATTCAGGCAACCGTTTCCCCAGAAAATAAGAATTATCCAGGCGGTGACTTTCATGGACCCTATGAGACGATCGATCAAGCTCTTTTGAGCAAGCCCTTCTCGCTGGCCACAGCGATGATGTATAGAAATATCACCGTCGATATGTACTTAGCGAAATTGAACTCACCGGAAATTCAAGAATTGTCCCAGAAGGTTTCATCAGACGGCCAGGATGGGATGGGCTTTCTGGATTATAAGATCGATGTAAAGCTTAAGGGTGGAAAAGTGCTCAGTGGAGACCAAACCTTAGCGGACATGAAGAACTATTCCCTGGACCGAAATCGGGCAGTCGATAAATTCTGTCAACTCACCTCTAATCTTTTAATGAAGGAGGACGCTAAAAAAATCGCTCAGGAGATCTTCCAATTACCGGACAGACCAAACCTTAATGTGCTTTCTCAGTTGTTTAAGAAGACGAAAGTCTAGCCAAAGATATTTGAAATTTCGCGAACCGGACGCCCTCCCCCTTCGATGGGGGAGGGAAAGGGGGGGTGAACAAGAGGAATTTTGCCCCCTCCCCTTTACCCCGTGAAATAGAGAAAAAATCTCACGGGGTGAATCCCCTCCCGCTGGGGGAGGGGATATTTTGGGAACTCTCTAAATCTCAGAAGAAAATTCTCAGATTGAAGAGTGTAAGAATCTAATAAGATCCCTAAAATATGTGCAGATGGCGCGAGAAAGGAAATTGGAACTAAATGGGTTCTTTTAAAAGATTATTCCAGCCGGGGAGCATAGGAGCTCTTACCATCGCCAATCGGATCGTCATGGCCCCCATGGTAACGCATTATGCCGAGGAGGGGAGCGTTACGGAGAGGATGATCGGCTATTATGCGGAGCGGGCTAAGGGAGGGGCAGGCCTATTGGTATTGGAAGCAGCTTACCCCCGCACCATAGGCCATCCAGGGAGAGTTCATATATGGAGCGATGCGTTTATTCCAGGGTTGAAAAGATTGACCGACGAGGTTCATCGCTCTGGGGGAAAGATAGCTATCGAGATTAATCCCAGCCGGGGAAGAGCAGACGAGGCTGACCCAATTTCTGCTTCCCATGTTCCCCATCCACTAACAGGGAAAATCCCAAGAGCACTCACCGTGGAGGAAATTCGGGATTTGGAGGAGGATTTTGGCCGGAGCGTAAAACGGTCGAGAGAAGCAGGATTTGATGCAGTCATGATTCACGGGGGAACAGGTTACCTCATCAGCGAATTTCTGTCTCCCCGAATAAATCTCAGAACAGATATTTACGGTGGGGATATTCGAGGCCGGGCCCGTCTGGCTGTGGAGATGGTGCAGGAAGCCAAGAAACAGGGGGGAAAGGATTACCCGGTTATATTAAGGCTGGCGGCCAGCGAAAGGATGGAAGGTGGCATTTCATTGGAGGATATTTTAGAAACTTGTAGATTAGTCGAGGAAGCTGGAGTTGACGCCATAGATGTGGTTTCAGGGGTTGCTGAGACCATGGAATGGGTAGTCCCCTCTATGTACTTTCCTCTCGCCTGTAATGTTCCCTTAGCCGATAAAATTAAAAGGCGAGTTTCCATACCGGTCATGGTTGCAGGAAGGATTAATGACCCTTCTCTGGCGGAGGAGATCTTGGAAGAGGGGAAGGCCGATTTCGTAACGATGGGAAGGGCCCTTTTAGCTGACCCTTATTTCCCTGCTAAGGCCAAAGAAGGAAGGGTGAACGAGATTCGGAAATGTATTGCTTGTCTGCGGTGCATTGAGAGCTTTTCCGCCCATCAACTTTTAGTATGTGCAGTAAACCCCACAGTTGGCAGAGAAAGAGAGCCTGAGCCAAGGGAAGGCAAAAAGAAAAAAGTAATAATCGTAGGAGGAGGCCCGGCCGGGTTGCAGGCTGCGATTACAGCGGCTGAAAGGGGGCATGAAGTCATTCTGCTGGAGAAGGAAAAGGAGATCGGAGGCCAATTGAACTTAGCAAGCCTTCCTCCCGGCAAGGGAGAATTAAGAAACGTGCTTGGTTATTTTTTGAGTCAGTTAGAGAAGAAAAGAGAAAAAATAACAAAAATCCATGAGGAGGGAACATCGTCCGTGGTAAGAGATTTGGGCCCGGATGCGGTTATCGCCGCTGTTGGCTCGATTCCTCTTATTCCCGACATCCCTGGAGTTCAGGAGGGTATTAATAGCAAGAAAGTAGTTACGGGCCGTGAAGTCCTCTCGGGAAGAGTTAAGTTGGGACGGAAAGCGGTGGTTATAGGTGGTGGAATGATTGGTTGCGAAATTGCCGATTTCCTTGCGGAGAAAGGACAAGAAGTCATCATCTTAGAAATTCTCCCCGAACTGGCAATGGATGCTTTTCCCTGGATTCGTAAGGTTCTTTTGGAACGCCTCAAAAAGAAAGGGATTCAGGCATACACAGGGGTGAAGGAAGAACGAATTGTCGAAAGAGGGGTAGAGGTCATTGACTCTTCTGGGAAGAGGTTGCTAATGGAGATCGATAAAATCATCGTATCCGCAGGATCAGTCCCGAACTCTGCTCTGTCCCGTTCATTTGAAGGAACGGCCGGTGAATTTTATGAGGCGGGGGATTGCCAGGAAGCGCGAAAGATCCTGGAAGCGATCCATGGAGGGTATGCCGCGGCAAAGAATTTGTGAAAGAAGAGAATTTGAGTGATAATCTCAACTGAAGGGAAGGTATTTATTTTGGCCATGGATGCACCTCGTGCTGACCGGGCGGAATGCCCACCCGCGAGTAATTGAAATTGCAGATACAGTGAGCGAAATTATAGAAGTGAAGCATGCTTACCGGAAGGGAATTGAGCCACAGCCGGGCATAGACTATTAAAAAAAGGGGATACGCAAGAGGCAATAGGCAAAAGGCAATGGGTAGGAGGCCATTTATATGTCTAAGATCACTGATGCTTCCCATCCCCGGTCGGTTTTTTCCAGCCGGAATTGGTGGAGGGTGACAGCTTTCACGTCAACCCGGGGATGATGGCGTTCGGGGTCGAGCGTCTCTCCCCGGGCGGTTGCTTCTAAGGTAGCCGGCCGGCACTCTTTCTCGATCAGCACCTCTTTGACCCGCAGCATCAACTTCTCTGAGTCTTTGTAGTAGACCAACTCCTGCAAAAAGTCGTGAAGGAGCAGGTCCAGGTGGTCGTTTTTGAGCCGAATATGCCGGCTCTCCTGGGGCTTGATCGAATCCAGCTCTTCCACCATAACGTTCATGGTGGCATCGGCAGCGGAGGTAAAGGTCTCCTCCAGGTCTTTTCCCCAAGCTTTAAAGGCAATATCCGCTGTAGCGACTTCTTCCAAGAATTCGTAGGGCATGGTTCACTTAGGAAGCGCACTTTTTGAGTTCAGCGATAATTTTTGCCTCTTTGGCTTTGATATCTTTGCCGATGAATACCAGGGCAGTCTTTTCTTCCTGGAAAGGCTCCAGTTCCCAACGGCCGGCCACAAAGTTGAAGAGGAAAGCCCCTTCCGAAAAGCGGACAAAACCTTTGGCCCGGTAAACCTTTCCATTTAGATAATCAGCAAACGCCTCAAAACATCCCCTCTCGAGGATGTCCTCTTTGAGGTAAGTAAATGATTCAAACTCTGGCTGATGGGTATGTTGGGGATGGCGAATATCTCGGTCCCGGCCAATTCCAAAGAGCAGATCGGGGTCCACCTGGCAGCGTTGGGTAGGGAGAATGGGCGCCTGCTCATTGATCTGGTGGAGTTTTTCTTCCACCGGGCCCAACTGCTCGGGAGAGGTTAGATCCACTTTGTTCAGCAGAATGACATCTGCTTTCTCGATTTGCATGCGGGTCGTTCTGCCCAGTTGAGGGTATCGAATTAGGGCATCGGCATCAGCCACCGTGACCACTCCATCCAGTCGCACCCTGGGCAGGCTTTCCTGGATGTCGAAGATCAGAGCCTCTGGCTCGGCCACTCCCGTGGTTTCCACCACGATCATCTCGGGGTTCACCGTGTCGATCACTTCGTTGACCGCTGCTTCAAACTCTCCCTGGAGAGAGCAGCAGACGCACCCGCCCTCCAACTCAGCAATTCGTACGTTTTTCCCCTCGATGATTTTGCTATCGATGGCCATTTCGCCGAACTCGTTCATGAGAATGGCGATCCTCTTCGGCACGGTTTGCAGGATATGGCGGAGGAGGGTGGTTTTCCCGCTTCCCAGGAAGCCGGTGATTAGGGTTATGGGGGTCCGAACTTCCATAACGTTAGGCCCCTTTTGGTAGGGGCGGTTCGCGAACCGCCCCTACGGACTTCGCCAATTCCCCGATCATCCTTTTATATTTCCCACGGGTGTGAAACGCACTACCCGCTTGCTGATTCCGGCCTGCTCCGTGGCTTCAATGACGTCATCGATATCCTTATAGGCTCCCCCGGCCTCTTCGGCCAGCCCTGCCCAGGAGGCGGTGCGGACATAAATCCCCCGCCCTTCCATCTCTTGCTGAAGTTTTTTCCCCTGCCACAATTTGCGGGCTCTGGTCCGGCTCATCGTTCGTCCGCTGCCATGGGCTGTGCTGAAAAAGGTCTGCTGGCCCCCGGGGGTGCCCACGAGCAGGTAGGAGCCGGTTTCCATGCTTCCCCCGATGATGACTGGCTGGCCGACTTTCTTATAGCATTCGGGTAACCCCTCCATTCCGGGCCCGAAAGCCCGCGTGGCTCCCTTGCGATGGACGAGCAGGTTTTTTAAATTTCCATTGACCAAATGGCGCTCGAGCTTGGCCGTGTTGTGGGCGACGTCATAGACCATATGCATCCCCAGATCCTCAGGGGATCGGCCGAATACATCGGAAAAGACTTCCCGGATGCGATGCAGGATCACCTGCCGGTTGGCAAAAGACATATTGATCCCGCATTTCATGGCCGCAAAGTAATTCCTCCCTTCGGGAGAATCGCAGGGTGCGCAGGCCAGTTCCCGGTCAAGGATTTTGATTCCATACTTATTTTCCATAACCCGCAGGAAAATCTGGAGGTAGTCGGTGGCCACCTGATGTCCGAATCCCCGGCTGCCGCAGTGAAACATCACGACGACCTGATGGGGAATGGTAATCCCGAAAACTCGCGCCAGTTCTCCATCCAGGACATCTTCCGGGCGGGCTACCTGGATTTCCAGGTAATGGTTTCCAGAACCGAGGGTGCCAATTTGGTTAAAGCCGCGGTCAATGGCTTTTTCGCTGATCATCGAGGAATCGGCCCCGGAGATACAACCTGACTCTTCGGTCCTTTCTAAATCCTCCTCCCACCCATAGCCATTTTTAACACACCACCGAGCGCCCTGTTCCACGGCCTGGCGAAATTCAGTGCGGGAGATTCTCAGAAAGCCTGTACTCCCCACTCCAGCGGGAACCCTCTCATAGAGTTTATCCACCAGTTCTTTCAGGTGGGGTTTTACCTCCTCGTAGGCGAGGTTAGTCGTTACCAGGCGCATTCCACAATTGATGTCAAAGCCGATTCCTCCTGGAGAAATGACCCCTCCTTCGGCATCCATCGGGGCTACCCCGCCGATGGGAAAGCCATAACCAAAATGGCCGTCAGGCATGCAGAGGGCATATTGGGTGATGCCAGGTAAGGTGGCCACGTTGGTGATCTGGTCAAACACTGCCTCATCCATTTCCCGCAGCAACTTTTCGGTTCCGTAGATCCGGGCGGGAACCCTCATTCCTTCTTTATAAGAAAGGGGCAGTTCCCAGATAGTATGGGAAATTTTCTCTATCGCCTGGGGAATAGTCATGGCCATCTATTCTGAGAAATTTTTGGCGGGGGAACTCTGTGGTTTCATATGTTTTCCTTTTTTCAGAATGGGCAGGTGCTGGCCACACATCCCCCAGAATACTCGGATTCCACGGCAATCAAGTCGCTTTGAGTAACGGGTTGGCTTCTATCTTGGTACCCAAAAGACAGCACCTGTTCTTCTTTGCTTCCATAGCGATATATCGTGATTCCTTTGCATTTCAATTTATGGGCCAGCAGGTAAATTTTTCTTACCTCTTCCACCGTTGCCTCGGTGGGTAAATTGATGGTTTTGGAAACAGAGTTATCTGAAAATCTTTGGAAGGCGGCCTGGATCTTAAGATGCTGCAGAGGGAGGACATCGAAGGCGGTGACGAATATTCCTTTCATATCTTTGGGAATCCCTTCGATCGCCTGCAAAGACCCCGATTGGGCTGTCCGGGCAACCATCTCTTTACTGTAAAATCCCCGGGATCTGGCCATCTCTTCAAAGAGGGGATTCACCTCAAACAACTTGGTGCCCGAAAGAACACTGCGCACAAAACTAACCGCAAAGAGAGGTTCAATCCCGCTGGAGCATCCGGCGATAATACTTATTGTACCAGTAGGAGCGATGGTATTGACGGTGGCATTGCGCAATCGCAGATTTCTTGGGGCATAAATAGAATGGGGGAAGTTTGGGAAAACGCCCCTTTCCTCGGCCAGGGCTACCGAGGCCTGGATGGATTCCTTATGGATAAAACGCATGAGGGTTTGGGCAAAATGGACCGCTTCCATTTTGTTATAGGGCATGCCCAAGCGGATCAGCAGGTCGGCAAAGCCCATCACTCCCAAGCCCACTTTCCGATTGGCAAAAGTAATCTTCTGGATCTGAGGAAGGGGGAATTTGTTGACCTCTATCACATTATCCAAAAAACGGATCCCCCACCGGACGTGTTCTTTCAGCCTTTCCCAATCTACGGTATGGTTCTTCACCATCTTGGCTAAATTGATAGAGGCCAAATTGCAGCTTTCATAAGGTAGAAGGGGCAGTTCACCGCAAGGATTGGTAGCTTCGATTTGGCCGAGCTGAGGGGTGGGATTTTTTCTGTTGATCTCGTCCAGGAATATTAACCCCGGGTCGCCCGTAAGCCAGGCCGCGTTAACGATGAGGTCAAAGAGGGTTCTCGCTTTTACGCTCCTGACTTTTTTTTGCGTGCGGGGGTTGACTAAATCGAACTGGTGATCGTCGGCCACCGCCTTCATGAATCGATCCGTTACCCCGACGGAAAGGTTAAAATTGGAGAACCGATCTTTGGTGATCTTGGCCTCGATAAACTCAACGATGTCTGGGTGATCGCAGCGCAAAATTCCCATGTTGGCTCCCCGCCTTTTTCCTCCCTGAACAATTACCTCTGTGGCTTTGTCAAATATGCTCATGAAGGAAACTGGCCCGGAGGCCTCGCCTTTGGTGGAAGAGACGAGATCTCTTTTGGGCCTTAAATTGGAAAAATTGAATCCGGTGCCTCCGCCGCTTTGATGGATTTTGGCCATGCTTTTCAAGGCCTCAAATATTTCATCGATGGAATCCCCCACGGGAATGACAAAGCAGGCGGACAGCTGACCCAAAGAAGCTCCGGCATTCATCAGGGTGGGGGAATTGGGCAGAAATTCCAAATGGCGCATCATTTGATAGAATTTTTCTTCCACCTCTTCGGGAGTCAGGGAGGACTTGAAATTTCTCTCGGCCTGGGCGACATGAGAAGCCACTCGGCGGAAAAGCTCGCTGGGAGTTTCGATGATACTGCGCTGATCATCCTTCAGGAGGTATCTTTTCTTCAAAACTTCCATGGTATTGAGGGGGAGCTTTAAATCGTCCGTGATCCCCAGAACAGATTTGGCCACGCGCAGATCGCTTCGTTTTTCCCGGTAGAGAATGTAACTCTTGGCGATCTGGTTGTACCCCTCATTCATCAAAACCGTCTCCACCATGTCCTGGATCGATTCCACCTGGAGGGGTTTGTCTTTGTACAAATCCACTAGGTTCCGGATGACGATTTCTGTGAGTCTTCTGGCAATGGCGTTGGCTTTGCTCTGATCCTGGAGGACTTCGAAGGCCGCCCTAAAGATCGCCCGATGAATCTTCGCCTGTTCGAATTTAACAATCGACCCATCCCTTTTCTGGACTTTTCGGGGCAGCACCATTTTTTTCATGTTACACTCCATTCCTTTAATTATTGGCCACAGAGCTCACAGCGCGGCATAGCCGCAACTAAAAGAGATTTTTTAATTTGAAACTAATGTTTGGCGGCTGGCCATCCTCTAAAATCTCCCCTGCCATGTACCAGTACGGTTCATGGCCTTGCCCCCCTTTAGCAAAGGGGGGTTGGGGGGATTTCTGAGCAGATCGAAAGTCGTAAATCTTAAAACCTAGCAATGCCTTTCACTCAGCACTCATTACTCATCACTTTTTTATGATGGGAACGGTCAGGCTTCCCTGGGGCATTAAAATGATGCGGGGATTCTTCCCCACTTTGGCAAAAGCGATCTTAAGCGCCTCGGCCATATCGTTGGCCGGGGTGAACAGCAAAGTTCGTGTTAAGGCCGGGTCCAAACCGGAAATGAGGATGAATTGGGCTTTTTTCATCAGGCGGGTTACGGCATAGGCCTTGTGCCCGCCGACCACAAAATCGGACCTGATCTTCTCTTCGATTCTTTCGGGAGTCCTGTATTGCTCCATCCACTGGAGGTACTGGTCGGAACCGACTCCCTCAATGCATTCTCCCAGGATGATCACGACTCCGCCTTCGCGCACGGCCAGCCAGGCGTTATCCATCGTCTTTTGCAACTGGTAGACATTGATGTCTTTTGGGTATCCGCCGCAGCTGGCGATGACCAGCTCAGCCGGTTGCCGCACTTCTGCACCATAGATGCTCTCCACAAAATGGCAGCCTTCCAGGTGGGCCTGAATATAATCGCCAGCAAAAATCCTTAGGAATTCTTTCTTTTCGTTGAGCACAACGTTCAGGAGAAAGGAAGGCCTCAACATCTCGGTCCCTTCGATCTGGTCTTCATGTACCGGGTTTCCCTCGAGCGTGCCCAGGCCCGCCCCTGGCTCCAACATGAGGGCATGATTACGGCAGATTGTTTCGTAAGACGCCACTCCTGGAAATAAAGATTTCCGCCCGCCCCCGAACCCGGCAAAGAAGTGATAGACAATACTTCCCGTACAGACAATATGGTTAGCCTCAAGCACCCGTCTATGAAAATACACATCGTTCCCCCGGGAAGTAGTCCCCACGTACCTGAACTGCCCAGAGTCTCTGGCGATGCTGTTATAAATCTCTACCCGGTTGGCCACCCGGGGGCCAACTAACTTCGCCATTTCTCCTTGGGTTAGCTCGCGGTGTGCCCCCAAGGCAAAGATGATGAACATGTCTCTGTCAGGAACACCGACGGCGTTCAATTCGTCCAATAAAATCGGCATGAACACCTCACTGTTCGCTATCCGGGTGTTGTCGTTGACAATGAAGGCCACAGTCTGTCCGGGTTTTACAATTTCCCGGAGTGGCGCTGAGTGAATGGGGTGATGGATAGCCTGTAAGATCGCCGCCGCCGGGTCTTTGATGGGCGGATAATTCTTGATCATCAACTCGGCCTGAACCAGCGCTTCCTCGAGGGTAAAATGAACCTGGCCTTTACCGTATTTGAAGACATACTCCCCCTTGGTGGCCATTTCTGCTTACACCTTTTCAATCCCGCGTTGAAATTTTTCCCTCCACTCCAACTATTCTATCACAACCCCATGAAATGCTCCGCTGGAAAGAGGGTTGAGTCGACCTTTCTTATACAAAATAATTTAATTTTTTCAATAAAAAGTGTAAATCTATCAAACTTTAACTTCGGTTGGATCATCCAGGGGGCTAAGATGGAGGATATGAGAAGTCAGAAAAAGAGGGTGCATACGAAGGCTCTAAACCTGGGAAAAGAAAGCTTTTCCTTCCTGTAGTTCCCTTCTCACTCGCCCCCGGCCCTCAAGGTATCTAAGGTGGGCTAAAGCCTCTCCGGAAGCAAACCACTTCTGGGGAAGGGGGAAATCTTCCCACATTTCACAGTCGATGTCCCAGGTCATCTGCGAGGCTACTCCGTAAGCAGTTTGCCTGCCCTTTTGCAGGATGGTAAAAACCTCTTCGGTCCTTACCTCGTGGTGCTTTTTCAGTTCCGCGATTCTCCGGCGGTGGTGTTCAAAAGGGCGGCGGTGTCCCGGAAGCACCAGTTCGATGTCATAGGCATCGATTTTATCCAGGCTTTGCAGGTATTGTTGCAGCGGGTCAAGGTTGTCAGACCATAATGAAATATTGGGGGTAATGGTGTCCAGGATATGGTCTCCGGAGAAAAAGATCTTTGCCTTCGGCTCATAAAGACACATGTGGCCCTGGGTATGACCGGGAGTCTGTACACAAAGGAAGGCATACTCTCCGATTTGAATCCGATCTCCTTCTTTCAGGAAGCATAAATCCAGGGGGCCTCTGGCGTGATACCTGCGCCCGGGGTGTTTCATGAGGGCGGCCTTCAAGTCAGATTCCGGGAATCCATGCGCCAGACCAAAAGCAACCAGCTTTTCCCAGTGGTTTGCGTCTCTAAGGACCTGGGCGTCCGGTTCGTTAAAATAGACCTTGGACGAATCCCTGGCCAGCTCGGATACCAACCCAAAATGGTCGGCATGGAGGTGGGTGATAAAAAAATCTGTGCGTTGCAAATCTACTTTCAATTCCCTCAGGGATGACTGCATGGCTTCCATACATTCCTTGCGGTTCATTCCGGTGTCGATCATGAGAAACCGGCCCTCTCCCTTGATTGCATACGAGTTAATGGCTTTTAGGGGACTGGCCGGAAGCGGGATTTCCATACGGAAAATGTTCGGGAATACTTTTTCAACCATACCCATCTACCTCCTATCTACTCGACGCATCATTGGCCTGCCGGGGATTCGGAGACGCTCCCCTTTCAATTCCATCATGGATGGCAGGCGCTTTGGATGCAGCTTACATCGCGGGCTGAATAAAATCAAGGAATTTTTCTGCCGTTCATTCAGGCCGAGTATTTATTGAAGATGTTCGTTTTATCGATCCATATCATTTCGTCACTCCTCTAACAAAAATGTGCAAACCCCCTTTTCTTATCCCCTGCCGAATAAGGAAATGAACCCTGGATCTTGCTACCCTCCCCCTGTAGAAATAAAGAAGAAAAAAAAGAAGATCGAAAGAACAAAAAGAAAGAAAAAAGAAAAGAGAAAGGAAAAGAAAGAGGGAATTTCCCTGCGCAGGAGAGATCACATTTGCAAATACATTTGGCATATCCATTGCAGCTTTGATCCACCAGATCCTAATATTTTGTTGACCTTTTCACCTAAAGGTAAGCCTGCCCCGAAAAAGGCAAAAAGCCTGAAAGGGCGAGAGGCAAAGCTATGGGCCTAAGTTGCGAGTCGCGATAGGATCGGAGGGCTGCTGGGCGAATACAGTACCTTCCGGAACTGTATTGGCACGGCGAGACAGAGAGGGAGGATGCTGGCATGTTAGGCTACCATTTTTTTGCCAAGATTCTTTCCACTCGATATTCCCGTTATCTCTTCCAACCGTGGTTTATATCCCTTTTGGGTGTAGGTTTTCGCATCTTCCTGGTCTTATTTTTCAGCTTCCTACTCCCGCTACTGGGATTTGCTGCGCAGATAAAACTGGCCTGGGATCCCAACACTGAGCCAGACCTTGCCGGATACAAGGTTTATTATGGCCCAGCTTCAGGCATGTATGGCAGCCCAATAGATGTAGCGAATGTGACGACCTATACGCTCACAGGTCTTACCCAAGGGCAGACCTATTATGCGGCTGTCAAGGCCTATGATAGATCCAACAATGAGAGTGGTTATTCTAATGAGGTAAGTGGAATCGCTTTAGAAGTGACCCAGACTTTTACCGTAACCACCAGCCCATCTGGTCTGCAGATCTCGGTGGATGGCGCCACCTATTCAGCTCCCCGCACCTTCAGTTGGGAGGTGGGTTCCTCGCATTCCCTTTCGGTTTCTTCCCCTCAGGCCGGAGCTGCGGGTACACGGTATGTCTATTCTTCTTGGAGCGACGGAGGAGCCCAGAGTCATACCATTACGGCACCTTCATCGAGTACCACTTACACGGCTAATTTCACAACTCAATACACTCTAACCTCCGGGGTGACTCCTCTCGGGGGCGGGACGGTGAGCCCCTCCGGGACGAACTGGTATAACAGCGGGCAAACTATTTCTATCTCGGCCACCCCCAATTCCGACTATACCTTTGGGGGTTGGTCCGGAGACCTCTCCGGGGTAAACAATCCAGCCTCCGTGACCATGAATGGTCCGAAGAATATTACAGCCCAATTTTCAGCTATCCAAGAAACCATCTCCACGCCCGCACCGCCCACCGGTCCATCTAACGGTATTGTTGGAACCTCCTATTCCTACATAGCCTCTGGCGCCTCTTCCAATCTGGGCCACTCCTTGGAATTTCAATTCGACTGGAAGGGCGATGGAACGGATCTTTCCATGTGGGGTGCGGCTAACCAGCAGAAGACTTGGACGATTCTTGGTCAATACACTGTTCGAGCCAGAGCCCGTTGCTCGCTCCATCCATCCGTGCTTTCAAACTGGTCAACGGGAATCCCTGTTGATATTCAGGGGATTTACCAGATCACCTGTCTGGATGGCGGGATTGAATGCCTGGAGAGGACGGATGGTGGCCGAGATAGCGATAATTTAGTGAACGGGAAGCCCAAAGTGGATATGGAGTATGAATTCAGAGTCGTAGTGCAGGCCAGCGGTGGGACTCCCCAGTACGTAAAGCTTTTCATGACCCAGAGGAATAACCCGGTCGAAACCGATTTCTACGACTATGATATGTCCTGCAGCGGGGATTACCAGAGGGGTGCAGATTGCTTATACCGAACCATGCTTGGTCCGGCTGCCGTCCACAAATTCTATTTTCAGGCTATGATGTCGAATGGAACGATCTTCACCCATCCAACTGCTGGATATATCACTGGCCCGCAGATACAGCCCCTGAAAGGTTACAGCCAGGTGGGAATTCCGAGAGACATCAACAGGGCAAACCTGGACGGTCAAGGAGCTTTGGGGAGCTCAAGGGTATATCGATGGAATCCGAATGGAGAATATTACAGCAAAGTAACCGCGTCTGAACCTGCAAAGGCCGGGGAAGGCTACCTACTATACACGCGCAGCAAAACCTTGCCAGAGCTGGGCAACTATGGGGATATTCCCGGGCTTGAATATGCTTACCCGCTCAAACCTGGCATGAATCTGATTAGCAACCCTTATGCAGGCAACGTGAGGTTCTCTGAAGTAAAGATTAAGAAAGGGGACCAAACGCCAATATCCTGGCAGGAGGCGGCCACCCGTGGATGGGTAGTAAATGCCCTTTATTACTACAACGGGAAGAGTTGGGGAGATACCTATGCTCATGTGACCCCGGAAGATGGCGCTAAACTTGTGCCGTGGTTGGGCTATTGGGTTAACTTGAACGCGGCTGATGACATATATTATTTGGTCATCCCAAGGCCTTAAGAAAGGAAGATGAATATGTGGCGAAAATTATCGATCTTATTAGCGAGCTTTCCCCTTTTGTTGTACACGTTGATTTTCGCGGAGGAAGGCTGGCAAACAGATATCAGGGTGAGTCTTTTGGACGCCGAGAATCGATTGTTCATCGGGCAAAGGCCCGATGCCACCGATGAATGGAATGCCAGGTACGATATCCCGGCGATTCTTGCAGGGGACATTATGGCCTATATTGAAGAGCCCGGCGGAGGAAAATTCTGGAGAAAATTTAGGAGATACCGGCAAGGGTATCCAGATATCAAAACGTGGGATGTGGTCGTAGAATCCCATTTAGAAGGCCAGGTGATCAAGCTCACCTGGAATTCCACAAAATTCCCCGAGCAAATGGTTGCCCTTCTTATCGATACAGACGCGGGGAATGAAATTAACATGAAGGCCCAATCAGAGTATTCTTATGAAAATTCCGGGAAAAGAAAATTTCAGGTGGAAGTACAACATTGACCGCGGGAAATCCATCCGTTACTGCCTCAAACACATCTCCCCTTGTTGCTCCTACCTCTGTTACCCTTCATGACTCAGGGACTATAACGAGAAATCAACATCCCTCCCCCATGAGGTATTCCCATAGGTTTTCCTTATCACCCCGGCCCCCGGCCCAGGTCAAAGTTTGGGGAATTGGACTTTTGGCCTGAACCCCGTAAAGTCAGAAAGGGCATCTTAATTAATGCCCGTTAATTCTGAGACACGACACTAGGTGAGCCGCCAAGGGATATACGCTTCTTCTTTTGTTCATCCGCGATCCGCGGATGGAAAAAATCCTTTTCCAGGCTTAACAAAGGGTTTCTTTTTATGCTAATTTGTGATAAATGGAGGGGGCGCGATTTCAAGACCGTTGTCAATGCAGGGCCATTGAAGAACTGCCGGGGGAAAGATAGATCGTAAGAAAGGAGGAAGGCCATGACCCGGGAGGAGTTTTTAGCTAAGGAGCGTGAGCGAATCGCCAAGCGGGCGACGATTACGATTATCAGCGCCAACTTGGTTCGATGGCTCGGCGGGTTATCCAGCATACCCGAGGAAGTGATCGAAGCGGGGAAAGCGGTCCTGGAAAAAGCAAGGAAGAACGGGGATATTCAGGACTTCCGGGTGTACGCCTTCGGTCACGATCTGCACTTGCAAGTGAACACTCTCGGACAAGGCTTACACCATCCCAGGGTCCACAACCTTGCCTATGAGGCCGCCGCCGCAGCCCTCGCCCGAGCGGCCGAAGCTGGCTGGTATCGACCCATTGATGGTCAGAATTTTCTCCAGCTCAGCACTGCGCAGCGCATCGCTTCATTGCACTTGCGTCCAGTAGAGTTCCCCTTTACCGAGCGGGGGGCTGAGCCGATTTTCATTGCCAAACTGATTAATGGCGGGGTTGGCTCTTTCAACCGCATGCTCTTTAACCTGTTCTTTCATCCTGACAAAGGGTCTCATCAGAGGCTGGATGGCACGCGCTTTATGGCGATTGTGGAAAATGCCCATGACCTGCTGGCCGGGAGGGCCCAGCGGCGTCTTTTTTCGTTCGGCGACCACCCGGAAGAGGAAAGACTTTTTCTGATCTATCCTTTTTTGCAAGGGCCCCTGGAGTTTGAACGTGAGCAGGTGGGCGACTGGGGCGAGCTGCTCTCGATGATCGCCAATCCTGCTGAATGGGTGGTGAGCGCCATCTATGCGGTAAAAGGTCGGTTCGTTTCTGATGGGGTAAATTTGCAGGCCACCCGGCACGAACCTGTGGCCGTAGCCTCTGTTGAACCGGCTCTTTCCGGCATTCCGGTGGGGAATCCGGTCGTCATCATTCGCCTGCAGAGCGGCCTGCCAGCAGTGGGGGAAGCTCAGTTCAACTTGGGCGGGGACTTTCACTTTACCATGGGCGGCCCCGGGGGCGGTTATCACGTGGGCGTAATGCCTGTTACGATGGCCGAGGCTCGCACCGCGACTGAGGAGCAAGGGACAGCTAAACTGGTCGCCTACACCTATCAGTCCTATGGCCATGGCCGCATCCCGCCGGAGCATGACGTCGTTGATGTATTTGCTCAGGATCGCGTGCAGACAGAGTGGCTGCAAAAGGAAGCTCGCGAGTTTATTCAGCCCATGTTGCAGCATGGGGAGTTTCAGCCTTATGTGACGGCGGAAGAGGCGGAGCGGCGCGCCCGGGCCAGGGCCGAGCGTTTGCGTCGCCTCTTCAAGAACATTCCCTCCGTGGAAACGGGAGAGATTGACCCCTTAATTGCCAGGGCAAATGAACGTTCCCGAGGAGAAACCATATCGGATATCAAGGCCGATGCCGGCGGCAGAGTAGGGCACACTGCACCAACTACCCTCTTCGAAGGGGTGGCCCGCGCCAGTCTAAAGGAGGCCTGCGGGAACCTGCTCATCCGCAACTTTCGCGTTTTTTCCGTGGGCGATGACGTCCATCTCCTGATGTCCCACCGTCGTGGAGTGGACGCCAATGAAATTCACCTGCTCGCTTTTCGGACATTCTGGCGCATGGTTTGGGTGACCGAGCTGATCGGGTATAAACCTTATGGCTTAGCTCAGGATCTGAAGATCGGACCGGCCACCAAAGGCAAGAAGGTAGATGATCTGGCCGAACCCAGCGATCGGTTTGTCAAGTTGCTGGCAGAGGACATGCCGGCACCCGAAATTTCCTACCTGGAAAAAATCCGCGATGAACAGGTGAGCTGGAAACGAGGCCGTGGCTCTGTGGAAATTTTGAAGCCATTCGCCGGGAATGTCACCGGTCAGGGTCCGGGTTTTGCGGAGTTGCCCCTGAAAGGCACGTGCAGGGTAGGGCTGCTGGCTGCCGATAAGGCCGGGCCCGCTGCTTTTAACGTTCCGGTCTACCACGCAGTTGAAAGAGCACTGGTGCAGGAGCAATTCCGGTCGCGGTATGGCCAATGTCTGGCCTATGAGATTTTCGACGTTCACAACCATACGCGGATCTTTCTGGACGCTCGAGCGCATCGCGATGATATTGCGACCCTGTTGGGAGCGACCAATCTTTTTAACGTGAAACGGGTATGGTCATTGCCCCAGAGTGTCTCCAACAGGGAAGAAGTCGAAGCAGCCATCCAGGACATTTTACTGGCTGCTTCTACTGAGAAGCTCGCGCTCATTACCGGTGGGGAATATGTGGGGAAAGACGATCCCGTTCTCCTGGGGGTGGAAGAACTGGTCAATCCCATCTTTGACTACATGCAGACCGGATTTTACATGACCCAGGGAGACGAACGGGGTTCCCACTATATGATGCTCCTTCCCAAGCCCCTTTCTGCGGCCATAGCCACGGTGCGCAGCCGGGGGCTCCAGGTGGGCTTAATGGCAACCCTTACCTCGGGTGGCATTGCGGCATTGGAAGATGTCTATGACCAGCCGGGGTTCCGTGAGGTTCGACTGCGCCTCGACCAAATCAACGCCCGCATCTGGCGGGCCCAGGGCTCAGAGTTTACCCCAGTGGGTGTTGGGGCTCGCGATGTGGAGCCTGCCTACCCGCTGATGAAAGTTCTTAACCGGCTCACCCGCGAGGGGTCTCCCTATGGCCGGTCAGTCCAAAGCGCCACCCAAGATCTCTATCGGAAGATATCCCAAGGCGGAGGATGAGCTGATCGTGGGGCCGGCCGGCTAAGTTGCGCTATGCCCTCTGTGGTTAGGTCTTAAGAATAACTCGGCGGAGAAAGGGGATAGGGATGAAAAACTTTAAGTGCTGGCCGAAGTTTAATCCCCGTTCATTGAACTATCCGGCGATGCCCATCTTCCAATTTCTCAGGTCTTCGGCAACTAAGTGGCCCTTCCGCCTCTGTATCATCTTTGATGCCCTCGAGATTACCTACGGCGAGTTGCTCACCCTCTGTGAACGGTTCGCCGCCGCTTTGGCCAGCCTGGGGATTAAGAAAGGCGATCGGGTGGCCATTCATCTCCCCAACTCTCCCCAGTTTGCCATCGCCTATTATGCCACTATGATGAACGGGGCGATCTTTACTCCCTGCAGCCCATTGATGGTAGAGAGGGAGATGGCATACCAACTGAACGACGCCGGCGCAGAGACGATCATTACCCTCGACCTTTTTTACCCGACCGTGGAGAAGGTTGTTCCAAAAACTAAGATAAGAAATGTAATCGTGGCCTCAATCCCGGACATTTTTCCTCCTCTGCTTACGGCTATTCGGCCTCCTCTGGTAAAAAAAGAATTTCCTGGCACCCTCGATTTCAGCGCCCTCCTTAGATCCCATGAGGCCAAACCTCCGGAGGTAAAGATTGAGCCCGAGAAGGACCTGGCCCATCTGGCTTATACGGGCGGAACCACTGGCGTCTCCAAAGGCGTGATGCTCACCCATTTCAACGTGGTGGCCAATGTCCTCCAGGTTGCCCACTGGAATGCAGGAGGCAACGTGAGGTATCAGAATGGGATTCTGAACCTCGTGCGGGAGGAAGGAGATCGGGAGGAGGATCGGCCGGTTAGGTTTGGGAGAGGCAGGGCCCTGGTCGTGGTCCCCTGGTTCCATGCCATGGGAACCATCGGATACTTGAACCAGATAATCTATCTCGGCTCCGCCATGGTGGTCTTCCCCCGTTTCGACCCCGGGCAGTACCTCCAGGCCATCGAAAAATATGAAGCCCATGCCATCGGCGGGGCCCCGCAGCTTTTCATCCCCTTGGTCAACCATCCGGATTTCAAGAAGTATGACCTTTCCAACATCAGGATCGCCGCGTCCGGTGCTGCTCCTCTCCCCGTTCCGGTGATGGAGCAGATGCTCAAGAGTTTCCCGGGCGTGGTCACGGAAGCCTATGGGTTGACTGAGACTACCATGGCCAGCAACATGAACCCGCCGAGCCGGGAAGGACTCAAAATAGGTTCGGTCGGTTTACCCCTGGCAGACACGGAAGTGAAGATTGTAGACCTGGAGACGGGAACGAAAAAGCTCCCCTTAGGGGAGATTGGAGAGGTATGCATCAAAGGCCCTCAGGTGATGCAAGGATACTGGAACAAGCCTGAGGAGACCAAGATGGTTTTGCGCGATGGATGGGTCTATACCGGGGACATTGGCCGCGAGGATGAGGATGGTTATTTTTACATCGTAGATCGCAAGAAAGACATGCTCATCTACAAGGGATACAATGTTTACCCACGGGATTTGGAAGAAGTCATGGCCAAACACCCGGCCGTCCAGCAGTGCGCCGTGGTGGGCAAAGCAGACCCGGAAGCGGGAGAGATTCCAGTGGCTTTCGTCGTTCTGAGAGAAGGTGCGGCGGTGTCAGCCGAAGAATTGATGGAATATTGCGCGCAAAACGTTTCGGCGTATAAAAAGATCCGGCAGGTCGTCTTCAAGAAACAACTCCCGGTCAGTGGGGCCGGAAAGGTTTTGAAGACGGAATTGCGGAAGGAATTAGTTTAGCGCCATTCCCCCTCACCCGGCCCTCTCCCCTTTGGAGGGGGAGAGGATAAAGGTGAGGGGGTGAGGGAATATCCTTGGATTTTTTGACCATTACCTTCATCGCCGTTGGCCTGGCAATGGATTGTTTTGCCGTTTCGATTACCAGCGGCCTAACCATAAAGCATTTAAGGATCAATCATGCCCTCCAGATTGCCGTATTTTTTGGTTCCTTTCAGGCCTTCATGCCGGTTATTGGGTGGTTGGCCGGACTGGGGTTAAGAGATTTTATCACCGGCGTGGACCATTGGGTCGCTTTTGGACTTCTGGGTTTGATAGGCCTGAAGATGATCTATGAGTCCAGCAAATTAGGGTCCGACAAAAAAGAGATCAACCCCTTGAATATTCATGTTCTGTTCATGTTGTCCATCGCCACCAGCATCGATGCTTTGGCCATCGGGATCAGCTTTGCCTTCTTAAACGTCTCCCTTATTACCTCCATCATAATCATTGGAACGATCACCTTCCTCCTCTCCTTTATCGGCGTCTATGTAGGCAACCGGAGCGGCCATTTTTTTGAGAAAAAAATTGAACTCGCCGGAGGCCTCATTCTGATCGGGATAGGGACAAAAATCCTGATCGAACATCTCACTTAGGGATTGTCGAATAAGCAATTCGAATTCCGCCATCCGCCTTCCAAAATTTTTGATCTCCCATCCCAACCTCGAAGTTGCGAAAAAATTATGGTAGTGCCAAATTGCAAAACCTGGCGTAACATCGGATGGCGTTGGCAGGTCCGGGAGCCAGAGGCGCTTCGCTTGGCATCATAAGGAAGTTATTCTTCCATGGATCAGGCGGGAAAAAGCACCCCGCCTCCCTTTTCGGATCGACGGCTGAGCCATTTAGTAGAGTCTTCTCCCGCCGATGCTGCCTGCACTCACCGCCCCCGGCTCCCGGACACCGACAAAGGGGAGAAGGATGTAATCAATTTTTTCACACCTCGCCCTTTAGGGGGAAGGAAAGGGTGGAGGATTATTGGGAGATATAGGGAAGCGGCCAGATGCGGAAGTAGTCGCGGATACGCACCCAGACACCTACCAGGCCCTCGGGTTTGAAGATGATGAAAAGAATGATGAGCAGGCCGAAGACGAGGTCCTTGACTGGCCCGAGGTAAATTGTCAGGTTGGGATCATAGCGCTTGGCCAGGATGGAAACGCCAACGTTTAAAAATTCTGGCACCATGGTGATAAATAGGACCCCGAAGATCGTTCCCACCAAGCTGCCCAGCCCACCGATCAATACCATGGCTAAATATTCGATGGATTTCAAGAAGGTGTAATCTTCAGGAATGGCGCTGCGCTGCAAGGCGGAGAAGAGTGCTCCGGCAACGCCCGCGTAAAAAGAGCTGATGGCAAAGGAAAGAAGTTTGTAACGGAAGACGGGGATGCCGATAATCTCCGAGGAGACATCGTTGTCGCGGATGGCGATGAAGGCTCTGCCCACTTTAGAGCGGTTGAGATTCTTCAGGCCCCACATGAGGAAGGCCGAAAGAAGGAGGAGGAAGTAGAAGTAGGCGTAATGCTTCCCGAGTGACATGCCGAAAAGACGGGGTGCAGGGAGCTCGATCCCCCGAATGCCCCGGGTCAGGCTTTCCCAGTGGATGATAGTATATTCGATGAGAAACTGGAAAGCCAGGGTGGCCACCATCAGGTAGAAGCCTTTGATGCGCAAAGAAGGCATGCCCACGGCCAGGCCAAAGCCAGCGGCCACCAAGCCAGCGCAGAGAATGCTGAGAAACAAGGGCATCCCCCAATGGGTGATCATGAGGGCGGAGGTGTAAGCGCCGACCCCCAGGAAAGCAGCGTGTCCCAGGGATAGGAGACCGGTGAAACCGATGAGCAGATTGAGACCCAGGGCCGCGATCAGGTTGACCAGGACTAAATTGAGGATGTAAAAATTATACTCATTCCAATAGAGGGGCGAGATTCCCATGAGGACGAAAAAAATGACCAGAAAAGACCGCTTGAAGCGGGTACGGAAGACGCGCTCATCCTGGCGATGGTTGAATACTGCCGTGGAAGCGAAATACTGGTTGTAAAGATGGGATAGAGACTTCAAGGCCCCACCTCGGCAATGGCCACTTGGCCCTTAAAGGTAGAGACCCGGCCATCTTCATAACGAATCTGAATGTCCAGGGAGTGTTCCTTCTTGGGCTGGTAGAGATCTCCGATAAGAGGCTTGTAGCGCTCGTAAATCAGGGCCCGGCGCACCTTGCGGGTGCGGGTCAATTCCTCATCATCAGGATGAAGCTCTTTTAAGAGAATGGCAAACTTGCGAATACGCATGTTTTGCGGGAAGCGCTGACAGAGCTTGTGGATCTCCTCCCGCACCAGTTCGTAGACCTCCGGCCTCTGGGAGAGGTCCTGATAGGTCGTGAAGGAGATTCCTCGCTTCTTGGCCCAGTTGGCCACGTTTTCCAGGTCGATGGAAATGACGGCTGCGACAAAAGGTTGATTGGCTCCACAGATCACCGCCTCCTTTATATAGGGGCTGAACTTTAACCGAGTCTCGATGTCCTGAGGAGCAAAGCGCGTTCCATCTGCCAGAACCATGATGTCTTTGAAGCGGTCAAAGATGTAGAGATGCCCATCCTCCCCGAAATATCCGGCATCGCCCGTACGCAGGAAGCCCTCTGGGGTAAAGGCTTCCCGGGTGGCTTTCTCATTTTTATAATAACCGAGCATGATGGATTTGCCGCGGAGCATGATCTCTCCCTGGTCAGAGAGCTTCACTTCCACCCCGGGAATGGGCACGCCTACGGTCTCCGGCCGCACATCCCCGTCCCGATGGGTGGTAGCGATTCCAGCGCATTCGCTCTGCCCGTAGACCTGGCGAATGTCGATTCCCAGAGACTTGAAATACTTGAATACCTCTGGGGAGATGGCCCCACCCCCGGTTACCGCCGTCTTCACGCGCCCCAAACCTACCCGGTTGCGTAAGGATCGCAGTACGGTAAAGCCGAGGAAACCGGAGAGAAGTCCGGCCCATAGCCCGTGGTCTTTTCCAGCAAGTTCTGCCTCGGTGTTTTTCAGGGCGGCACGGATGGCCCATTTATAGAAGTGCCTTTTGCAAGGATCGGCATTGTCCATGGCTGCCTGGATGACAGAGACGAGGTCTTCCCAGCGCGAGGGCGTTCCACCAAAGTAGGAGGGCTGCAGTTCGATGAGGTCGCGACGCAGAGTCTCGGGTTCCTCGGGGAAGTTGTAACAGGCTCCGCTCATCAGCCAGCGAACTACGGCATAGAGCTGCTCGCCGATCCAGGGTAGAGGAGCCAGCGAAAGGAGTTCATCGCTGCTTTCCATGGGGACCACTCTTCCGTAATTCTCACCAGCGAAAAGAAAGTTCTCGTGGCTGAGGATGGCCAGTTTGGGCAGGGCTGTTGTCCCGGAGGTCGTAAGCATCATGGCTGGAGCCTGAGGTGAAGTGGTGGAGGCGCGTTGGCGGAGGAAATCGGGATGGTTTTTAGTCTCGCGTCCACCGATCTCCAGCACTTTCTCGAAGCGCTGCAAAAAGGGATGCTCAGCGTAGTAATGGCTCATGCCCCTCGAATCCCAAATAATGACGCATTTCACCATCCCAGCGATCTTGGGCCAGATCTTGAGTATTTTATCCACCTGCTCCTGATCGCTGAGAACTACGATCCGGGCATCAGAATAAGAGATGAGGTAGAGCACCTCTTCGGCCAAACAATCGGGGTACATTCCGGTGATCACTCCGCCGGCGGCAATGGTCCCGAATTCGGCCGTGACCCACTCTGGCTTGTTGTCTCCAACTACAGCCACGGTTTCCTTCTCTGCCAGCCCTAAAGCTTTTAGACCCAGGGCAAAATGCTCGATCTCTTCGGCAAATTTTTGCCAGGTCGTCGGCGTCCAGACCCCGTAACGCTTCTCCCGCATAGCCGGCCGAGAGGGGAATTCAGCAGCATTGCGTATGATAAGCTCTATCAATGTTTGGGCCAAATGATTTCCTCACCATCTACATGATCATTGGTCGATGCTCAATGTTCAATGGTCAATGCTCAATGATCAATGGTCATTGGAAATTGATAATTGATAATTGGCCATTGCCCAGTGCGTTTCCCTTTCACTCTTTCCTTCGGCCCAGATAGGCCTCGATGACCAGGGGATTTTGCTGGACTTCTTTCGGCGTCCCTTCCGCTATCTTTTCCCCGAAGTTTAAGACCGTGACCCGATGCGAGAGGTCCATCACCGCCGCCAGGTCATGTTCGATCCAGACAATCGTCACTCCCAGGTCCCGGTGGATGTCTAAGATGTAAGAAGCAATGTCTTCCTTCTCTTCTATAGCCATGCCGGCCATGGCTTCGTCGAGGAGGAGGAGCCTGGGCTTCATGGCCAGGGCCCTGGCCATGTCTACTCGTTTGCGCACCCCCAGAGGAAGGGTGTCCACGATGGCATAGCGTACGCCAGAGAGGCCCATAAAATCGATGATTTCTTCTTCGATCTCTTGGCGATGGCGCAGCTCGTCAGCGACCGCCGGAGGCCAGCGCAGGAAGCTTCCCAGTAGGGAAGAGCGCATCAGGAAATGGCGCCCAAGTTTGATGTTATCCAGCACAGACATCCCGCGGAAGAGTTCTACCTTCTGGAAGGTGCGGGCGATCCCCCGGGCGGCGATGGCATGCGGCTTCAACGGCAGGAGGTTCTCCCCCTGGAAGAGAATTTCTCCCCCCTGGGGCCGGTAATGGGCGTTGATGCAGTTGAGCAGACTGGTCTTCCCAGCACCGTTAGGGCCGATGATGGCAAAGATCTCGCCCGCTTTAACAGATAAGCTCACTTCATGCAGGACTTTGACCCCGCCGAAGGAGAGGTTCAGGTTGCGAATTTGCAAGATTCCGTCTGGCGTCTCTACAGCCATCGCTTCCTACGTTTGTAACGCTTGGCGTCCTGGTAGCTCCGGCGTTCCTTAGCCCCTGCGCCCAGGTAGAATTCTCGGACATCTTCATTCTCCAGGAGGGCTGCTGCTGATCCCTCCAGGACCACACGTCCATTCTCCAAAACATACCCCCGATGGCCGATGCGCAGGGCAGCATGGGCATTCTGTTCCACCAGGACAATGGTCAGGCCCTCTTCATTGAGTCGCTGGATGATGCGGAACAATTCTTGGGTAACCAGGGGGGCCAGCCCGAGGGAAGGTTCGTCAAAAAGGATAATTTTGGGCCGGGTCATCAAGGACATGCCAATGGCCAGCATCTGCTGCTCTCCCCCAGAGGTATAGCCGGCTTTTTGATTTCGCAGGTTCCGCAGGATGGGAAAGTAGCCAAAAACTCTCTCCATGTCTGCCTTCACCGCCCCATCCCAGCGGGAGTAAGCCGCGGCAGCCAGGTTCTCCTCGACCGTGAGGTACCAGAAGACTGGACGGTCTTCCATCACATAGGTCAGCCCATATTTTTTGATGATGTCCGTGCTGTCCAGTCCCCGGAGGGAAGTATCTCCAACTTTGATATCCCCTTCGATAATGTCCCCTTCATAGATATCGAGCATTCCCCCGATGGCCCGAAGAAGCGTGGTCTTGCCAGCGCCGTTGGCGCCGATAATCACGGAAATTTCGCCATTGTGGGCCTTCAGGGAAACTCCGTTGAGGATAGAAATGACATCGTGGTAAACCACCCTCAGGTTTTCGACAGAGAGCATCTCAGACCCTCTCGATCCTCACAGTCCCGAAAAGACCGTAGGGACGAATGAACAGGACGATTAGCAGCAGGAGATATGGAGCCACGTCCTTGAACCCCACCAGTCCCAAAGGTTCGACGTAACTGCCGACCAGAGCTTCGCACAGTCCGACGATCAAGCCGCCGATGAGCGCGCCGCCGATACTATCCATGCCGCCGATGAGTACAACAGGAATCGCCCGCAAGCCGGCGATCCCGGTCAGGTAAGAGAGAGCTCCGAAGTTGGAAATCATCACTCCGGCTACGGCGATACACATGGCGCTCAAAGCCCAGACTATGAGGAGAATGAACCGGGCGTCGATGCCGAAGGCCATGGCTTTGGGCTGGCTTTCCGAGGTAGCCCGGATGGCCACTCCCCAGCGGGTGCGGAAAAGAAGGAAGATGATGAGCCCAAAGGCGATAAACGATAACAACCCGGCCCAAATCCGTTCTGAGGGAAAGAGGAGGGTACTGACCTCTAAAGTGATGTCCGGTAAATCGAGAAAAAAGGAGTAAGAATGGGCCCCGAAGATGAGTTGCACCAGGGCCCGCAGTACGCTGGCCAACCCGAGGGTGATAATCGTCATGGAGAGACCCGAGCGCCCGAGAAGAGGCTTGATGGAAAGCTTCTCGACGAGGGCTCCAACTGCTGCCGAAGCCAAGAGTCCCAGGGGAAGGGCAATGATGAATGGCAGGTGTAGATCGAAAAAGAAAATGTAAAAAAGAAAAGAACCGACGACGAGAAATTCGCCGATGGCAAAATTGAAGGCTTCCGAGGCCCGAAAGATAATCACAATCCCCAGGCCCAGGAGGCCATAGACGAAGCCGATTAAAAGACCAGCGCCCAGCGTTTGAATCAGGTCAATCATTTTTTCAGCCAGCCTTTTCGATGAAATCTACATATGTCCCCTCCCTTGGTGGGAGGGGACGCATGAAAAAATCGCATTAATCACCCTCACCCTGACCCTCCCCCATCAAGGGGGAGGGAATTTATTTTTTATTTCAATATGTTCACCCTCTCCCGTCGAGGGAGAGGGAGTGTTTTGCCCTTGTTGCCAAATGATCTTTTGTGCGGGTTCTTCTATTTCAATTCTATGTCCGTGTTAATCCAGGGGCTGATGGGCAACCAGGTTCCCACCCCGATTTTTCTCCCCTCTTTTTCGATTTCTTTTTCCACTTTGCAACGGTAGATTCTCACCATTGGAATGGTGTGGGATTTATAAGAAAAACCCCGGCCTGCGAAAAGCCCATAATAATCCCAGACCAGATTATCCAAGGCTTTTTTCACTCCTTCGCGGGTTAATTCCCCCGCCTTATCCGCCAGGCTGAGAGCCTCGTGGAAGATCAAAGCATAAGTCAGACCTTCCATGTAGAGGAACATATCCTTGATGCCCTCTTTTCGTTTGTTTTTTTCCGCAAATTCATGGGACATCTTCACCATGGGGTTGGTCAAGTCATCGACCTGCGGCCGAGTTGCGGCTCCGACCATCCCATCAAGCGCTTTTCCGCAGATCAGGATGGGATATTGGCCCGTGGTATAGTGCGTTCCCAATATGGTAGCTTTTTTCAGATACTGTCTGGCGGTTTTCATGAAGATGGCTGTGTAGGGCGCGGCGCCGGAGAATCCATGGTAAAAGACATAGTTAGCGTTGGCTTTCCGGACGTTAGTGATCTGGGGAGTAGCATCTGTGGCCGTGAAGGCGTATTCTTCCTCAGCCACTATTTTCAGCCCGATCTTTTTGGCGTGAGCCCGAGTCATCTCCAGGGGGTCCCGGCCCCATTCTGTGGGGCTGTAGACGATGGCCACCCTGCCTTTCCCCTGAGAATCCTCCTTGATCCAGTTGAGAAGAACGCGCATCTGGTCGCCATAGGTGGCTCCGAGGGAATAATAATAGGGATACTTCGATGGCCCACCCTCGGGACCGAAGATTTCCGTGGAATATGATCCATCCAGCCAGGGGATGCGCTCCTCTTTATTTACTTTATCGATAAGCGGCTTCAGACCGCCGGTGATATACCCCGAGGCCAGGATGAATTCATCCCGTTTCTCCGCGGCGGCGTAGCGCATAAAGTTAGCCACCTCGACCGTGGGGCTGTAGCGCATATCTTCCAAAAAGTAGGTAATCGGCTTTCCATTGACTCCGCCCCTGGCGTTGATGTAATTCATGCCGTCGATAAACCCCCAGCCAAACTCGGGCAGAGTACCCACTGGCCCGCTCATGGGAAACTGGGCCAGAACCTTGATGGGCTTGGCGAAGGAAGCGGCCGGTGGAAAGATTAGGACGAAACCCAAGAACATGATTCCAATGAGGATCAATTTCTTTTTCATAGTCTCTTCTCCTTTGATGAAGCTAAGGTTTAAGTCCTCGCAGCTAACCTTCATTCAAAAGCTCTTCATCACCTCCTTCCTGGATTACTATAAAGGCTACGTCCCGCTCCGCATCTTGCAGCCCTTTTGCCAAGGGTTCTTCAAGCCCGGCTTCACAGAAAAGAATCTTTAAGATGAAGGATTATATGAGCAGGCGAAGCCTCGCCTTTTTATCGAGTGGAGAAGGTCGTAAAATCAGAAAGTCTTTTACGGGTTGAAGAAATTATATTCGTTCCGGAAATTTGAGCTAAAGCAAAGTTTACCAAAATTGGCAAACGTGTCAATAAAAAAGTTGACTAATGGTCCGTTTGGAGTAGAATACTCTTACTCCTTTTCCATGCGAAAAAGACGGGGTGGAGAGAGAAATTTAAGCTATGGAAGAGCAAAAGTTTTCTTTAAAGATCTGGCTGGCTGAACTCCGAGCCCCGTTCTTTACCGCTTCTTTGGTCCCCGTTGTCCTGGGCGCGGTGATTGCCTGGCATGAGACGGCCTCCTTTCACCTCTTCTACTTTACTCTCACCCTGATCGGTGTGTTATCCTTGCATGCGGCTACAAACACGCTCAACGATTATTTTGATTATAAAAGCGGGAATGACCTGTTGAACCGGGAGGCCAACAGGCCATTTGACGGGGGAAGCCCGTTCCTCGTCGATGGCCGACTAAAGGCAGAGTCGGTCTACCGATTTGGCATGAGCGCCCTATTGTTGGGGATCGGAATTGGTCTTTTCTTGAGCGTCAGGAAAGGATGGTTGATTTTGCCCCTGGGTGTGATTGGCGTGGGCACGGCTTACTTCTATGTGGAGCCGAGGGTGAAGTTGGCTTCCCGCGGCCTGGGCGAACTTTTGACCGGCCTTTGCTTTGGTCCCTTGGTAGTGATCGGCACTTACTATGTTCAAGTGCAAAAGGTTAGTGTTGCAGCGCTGATCGCTGGCATTCCCGTAGGCTTCTTGATCACCAATGTCCTTTTCATCAATCAATTTCCAGACCGGGAGGCGGATCTGGCCGTAGGCAAGAACCACTGGGTTGTTCGGTTGGGGAAGAAGAAAGCGGCGAAGGTCTATGTGCTCCTGGTCTCGGCGGTTTATATCTCGGTGGTCATGGGCATTCTGTTGGGGGTTCTGCCGAAGATTTCGTTAATCACTCTCTTAACCATCCCCATTAGCTTGAAGGGAACCCTGATCGCCCTGCGGGAATATGACCGTTCCCCCAAACTGCGACCCGCCCAGGCAATGACCATCCTTGCCCACCTCACCACTGGGCTCCTGTTAAGCCTCTCCTTTTATCTTGCTGATTTGTAGCCACATTCCGCAATCCGCATTCCGAAATTCGGATGGGGGGAATTAACGCCAAGACTTTTTCAGGTACTGGAGGCGCTGCGCTGGGTCATGGAAGATCTGTAGGCGCCGGAAGCGTTCGGCAAAGGCCAGGCCTTTCTCTCGGCCCCAGGCGGCAAACCACGTGCGGACAAGCTCTTCCATGGTTCTTGGGTCTTTAATCTGGCTGGCGTGGCAACGGAGGGCTTTGATCTTCAATTCCAGGGTAGATTCAATGTCTACCCAGGTATCCGGCTGCGAAGTTGCAAAGAAGTAAAACTCGGAAACCGCATGGGGGGCAAGCCCTTCAGCCAGGTGGCCAGGGTAATAATTCCGGTTAAGGGCTGCGGGGTAAGCGGCATCGAAGACCAGCTCTCCCACTACGCGGTGGTCGGCATGAAAGATGTACTGGTTGTCAAAGGCCCGGTTGGCTGGGTCGTGGGTGAAAAGAATGTGCGGCCGGAATTGCCGAATCCCCCGTACTAATTCGCCGCGGAATTCGAGGGAGTATTGCAGCTCGCCATCGGGTTTGCGAAGAAAGATGACTTCTTTGGCGCCGATGACCCCAGCAGCAGCGCGCTGTTCTTTCTCGCGCGTCAAGGCCAATGCCAAGTTGGTCATAGAGGGGTCATCCGTACCCTTCTCCCCACTCGTGCAGATAGTATAAACGATCTCCGCTCCTTCTCTGGCCCACTTGGCTAACGTTCCACCGCAGCCGAAGTCTACATCGTCCGGGTGAGCACTGACAACCAGTACCCGTAAGGGTTCCTTTCTTTTTTCCTTCTTCTGCAAAAGATCCTCCTTTTCCAATATAAGAGTGTTCCTAAGGGACTGTCAAATAAAAATATTTATTCCTTCGTCTTTCAATCTTTCTTGCCTTCGGTGGAAGAGCGGTCTATAATCAGCCATGGCCAAGTCCGTCTCAATTTAAAATGGAAAATGTAAAATGTTTGGGATATTTATTTTGAATTTTTCAGTTTGCAGCATGCTACAGGATATTTTTAAACTGATCCTTAACCCCTAAGTCAGGCGAAGGGGATATCTGTGCTATGGACCGTTCATCTATCGCGGAAGACTTTGAGGAACTGCTGAACGTAGGGATTGCTCTTTCCAGCGTGCATGATCTGGAGGAACTCCTGAACCTCATACTCCAGGAGGCACGCCGCCTGACGCAGGCTGACGCGGGAACGCTTTACCTGGTGAAGGATAACAAGCTGATTTTCAAGGTGAGCCAGTGCCAGAGCCTGAGCGAGCGGATGGGAGAAGAACAGATGCGGCGCCTGTACCAGTCCTACGAAATGCCCATCTCCAAGGATTCCGTCGCTGGCTACGCTGCCCTGACTAAAAAAGTGCTGAATATTCCAAATGTGAGGGAGGTTCTCCGGGAAGCTTCCTACCGCTATAACCCTACCTGGGACGAGCGAGCCGGATATGCCACGCAGTCCATGATTATCGTACCTATGCTCAACCGCGAGGATGAGGTTGTTGGAGTCTTACAATTGATCAATGCTCTGAGCGCGGGTGGGGTTGTCCCTTTCCGCCCAGAGTATGAGAGGTTAGCCTCGTCTCTTGCTTCTCAGGCAGCGGTGGCCATTGAAAATGCCGAGCTCACCGAGGACTTGAAGCAGGCGCATTTGGACACCATCTTCCGCCTGGGTGTGGCGGCCGAATACCGGGATAAAGAGACAGCGAATCATCTCAAACGCATGAGTCATTACTGTGCGCTGATCGCAGAGAATCTGGGGTGGTCGAAAGAAGACGAGAATATGATCCTCTGGTCCAGCCTCATGCATGACGTGGGGAAATTGGGGATCCCTGACGCCATCCTGCAAAAGCCCGGGCGCCTGACGCCGGAAGAACGACGGATCATGGAATATCACACGATCATCGGCGGGAATATCTTGAAAGGGTCGGAGGCTGCGGTGTTGAAACAATCGCGCATCATCGCTCTGACCCACCATGAAAAATTTGACGGCAGCGGATACCCCCGGGGCCTCAAGGGCGAAACAATTCCCATCGAGGGCCGCATTACCATCATGGCAGACGTATTCGATGCCCTTTCTTCCAAGCGGGTTTACAAGAGTGCCCTTTCGGAGGAAGAAGTTCTGTGCATCATGGGGGAAGGGCGAGGCTCTTTCTTTGATCCGGTGATTTTGGATAAATTGCTAAGTCGGCTCGATACGTTGCGAGAGGTGCAACGCCGTTATATGGACCGGGAGAAAGACTTTGATAAATTTGGAAATCTGGATCACCTGATCATCGAAGAAGAGGAAGAAAGAAAGAAGGCTTGAAGGAGGTCGGCCTACCCAACTTCAATAGCCACCTTAAAATTGCCAAGGAAAGAGGAAAGATATAGGGTTCATTGTTCATCGTATGGTTTTTGACCCGCTGCGCATCAAAGGGGTTGAACTCCGAAACCGCCTCGTCTTTGCACCCGTAGTGACGAATTTTGGGTTAAGGAACGAGGGCGCGCTAAATTATTATACCGAGCGTGCCCGGGGAGGAGTCGGCCTGATTATCGTGCATGGCACACCCGTCGATCTGTTTCTCAAAGCGAATTGGGCCCGGGACCTGATACCTCTGGTAACAGCGGTCCATGAGGAGGGAGCTAAATTAGTCCTCCAGCTCTGGCACGGAAATGAATTGAACGGACAGGCTGTTGCCCCTTCTTCCCGGGAGGGCTATCGTCAGATCACCCGGGAAGAGATCCGCACGGTTATTGATAAATTCGCCACGGCCGCCGGGAATTGCCGAGAGGTTGGTTTTGAGGGAGTGGAGATTCACGGAGCCCATGGCTATTTCATCCATCAGTTCTTTTCTCCTTTGACCAATCATAGAACCGATGAATACGGTGGGAATGCCGAGAACCGCATGCTCCTGGGAATGGAGCTGGTCGTGGCCATGCGTAAGGCAGTGGGGGAAAGATTTCTTCTGCTCTATCGCCACAGCGCGACTGATGGACTGCCCGGAGGAAGCACCATCGAGGAGAGTGCCCACTTTGCCAAAGCGCTGGAAAACCACTGGCTGGATGTAATTGATGTCTCAGCGGGCATGGGTCATAACGATGAGCTCTCCATTCCGCCAGCTTCGGCTCCTGAAGGGACCCACGCTGAACTCGCTGCTAAAATCAGGACGAGAGTTACCATTCCGGTTATTGCGGTAGGAAAAGTGCAAACCCGGGCTGGAGCTGAGAAGATTTTGCGAGAAGGGAAGGCCGACTTGGTTGCCCTTGGCAGACAGCTATTGGCTGATCCATACTGGCCGATGAAGGTGCAGAAGGGAAGGGAGGATGAGGTCATCCTCTGCAACTATTGCAACTCTTGCACGGAAGAGATGCGTGCGGGCAGACCCATTGCCTGCCCGCAAAACCCGAGGTTGGGAAGAGAGGCTAAAACCGATAGGCGAAAAAGTTCAAATTTCATAGAATAAAAGGGTGACAATTTTCCATCCCCCAGGTGTTCTAAAAATCATAAAATGATCATATCCTTTCGAGACTCGATTTCCAGCCCTTAACTTCCAAAGAACACGAGCGTAAGCCGTATTCCCGGTAATAAAGAGATCAATATCCTCCGCGTGCTCTGCCAAAGGAGTGGCGGCCGCTTTATGCGCATTGATTTGACCTTCTAAAAAATCTTTGAAATTTTGCTGAAGAGCAACCCGACCATTTTTCATGAAATAAATGGTCGCCAATGGATCGAAACATGCCGCATATCCCTCCATGTCCTTATTTGACCATGAGGTAAAATATTTTTCGATAAATTGGTGTAAAGACGCTTCATAATAAGTTTTATTGACAACTGAAGAAAGAAAAAAACCAATAACGCCCCCAAGAAGCATGGCGCCAACTACAAATCGGTTAATAATGGAAGGAGGCCTAAAAATTGATGATTCGGAAGCTTTGGCAGCATTTGGTTTTTTCTTGCTTTTCATATGGTCAGACTCCATTTATAAATCTTTTGTTAGGATACGCAATGGAAGGAGTTTCCAAATTGTCTAAATCAACCGGGTAGAGGCGTTGATTTGGGGAAGGAAGTTGCATTTTTATTTTCAAGTTTAGATCGGTCTTTCAACGGAGTGCCTGCGCGACGATGTATTCCACAGGGTTATAGTTATCACTCAGCAGCGGAGCATTTGAAATATTATAGTATGGGGGAGGAACATAGGTGGCTAATAATCTTTCAAGGCGAAGTTTCTCCATTCCAGCCGATCTGGGATCAATTTCCATAAGAAGTTTTTGTTTAGAAGCAACGATGATCAAATTTTGGGAGATTTTTAGATCCCCAGGGTAGAGGGCAAATACATGAATATCGCCAAATACTTTGCCCATAGTATTAACAATCGCCGTAAACAGCCGGGAATCCTTGCCATCTATGGCGCTAATTATGTTCATCATATAGACACCTTTTTCATGTAAACGATCTCTTATAAGTTTAAAGAATTCCCAGGTTACCAGATGAGCAGGAATATAGCGAACTCCATTGTAGGCATCGCCAAAAATGAAGTCGTATTTCTTATGGCTCCTATATAAGTATCGGCGGGCATCATCCACGATGGGCGAAATTTGGGGATATTCATTTAGATGGAAGAATAGTCGTCCCACCTCAACAACTCTGGGGTCGATTTCGACAACGTCAACTTCCGCCTGGGGATAATCCTTCGATAGCCATACGGGCATCGTATAGGCCCCTGCGCCAAGAAAAGCCGCTTTTTTTACTCCCGGATGAAACACCTTAATGAGTTCCCAATATTTTTGGTAAGGAATAGGGATTTCCGGAGATTTTTCATATTGCCCTCCCTCAACGGTAGTATCCAGTAACAGGGTTTTTTCCAAATCGTCATTCGGGAGGCTTTTCTGAACAACTCGGATGCGATGGTAAAAAGTAGTCTGGTCGAAGAGCAGGTGTGGGGGTAAAGGAGAACCATGAAGAGAGAAAGAGAGGGAAAGAATAATTATAAAGATGGAAAAGAAAAAAAGGGCTTTCCCTTGTTTTTTCGGTACGGAGGAAATCATCACATATCCTGGCATAGCGAGCAAGGCTAAGATTATGGCTATAAAGAAAAAAATAGTTTTCACTCCCATTTGCGGGATCAGAATGAATCCTGCGCCAAAGGTACCAAGGACACTCCCTAAAGTGGAAAACATCCCGATTGTGCCTGCTGAAATTCCGATTCGCTTATCCTGATAGAGCAAGCTCGTAAGCCGAATAGCAAAGGGGGGAACCGAGCCGAGCAGGCAGCCCGGAATGGTAAATAGAATCAGGCTGGCAAGAACCGGTCCCCAGACTAAATCCGCCTGAGAAAATAGATCCTCAATCGCGGCCTGTAGGAAGGGTATGAGCAATGTAAAAGAAGCTGAGGCCAAAAGAAGATGGGATAAGGTAACAAAATTAGGTTTCCTATCCACTATCCATCCTCCAAGATAGTAGCCAAAGCTCATCGCCACAAGGATAATTCCGATCAGGCCGGTCCAAGTGTAGAGGCTATTTCCAAACCAAGGTGCAAGAACTCTGTTGGCACAGAGTTCGATAATCATCAGCGCGGCTCCAGAAAAAAAGGCCATTAAAACTAAGATGATTCGGCCTTTGTTCTCCTGGAGGAGGGGGAGAGAATGAGGGACCTTCTGGCCAGAGATTTTTTTGTCCATTAACGGTTTTTTCGATATTTTTTTCGGCATGCTTTTAAACCTCTTTGGTAGGGGATCCCCGCGGTTACTATCAGATAAAATTAAACCAAAAAGCCTTGTTGTGCAAGGGATTCCTGAATGGTGGATTCAGACGAACATGAAGAGGCTTTCCCATTGGAAGGTATTTATTGCCGCCGCCTGGGGGTTGATATCCGGGTGCGGCGGCCCATAAAGACTTGAAAAAGGATTGCGGAGGCCAGAAAAAGCAGAGCTAAAGGGTGGTGGACCATCTGCAGGAAATCTCCCTCGAACATCTGCATGGTCAAGCGTAAATTATTCTCGGTCATGGGCCCGAGGACCATCCCGATCACCAGGGGAGCTACGGGAAATCCCTGCCGGCGGCAGTAGAACCCGAATATGCCCGCTCCGATCATAACCCAGATATCAAAAGTAGAGAACCGGATGCTGTAAGTGCCAACCAGGCAAAGGATGCTCACGATGGGCATCAGCAATTGGGGCCGCACCCTGGCAATCGGGGCAAAGACTCCGATGAGCGGAAGGTTTAAAATCAGAAGCATTAAATTTCCCAAGTACATGGCGGCTACAAATCCCCAAAAAATCTCAGGAGCCTCCCGGAATAGCATGGGCCCGGCTTCGACGTTGTGCATCCTTAACCCGGCAAGTAACACCGCTGCTGTGGCGGAGAAAGGAATCCCCAAGGCCAGAAGGGGAACCAGCGCCCCCACGACGGCCCCGTTGTTCGCTGCTTCGGGGGCCACCACGCCTTCCACCATACCGGTGCCGAACAGATCTGGATGGGGTGATAACCGTTTTTCCAGGGAGTAGGAGAAGAAGGTGGCCACGGCAGGAGCCAGCCCCGGGATCAAGCCAGTAAAGAAACCCAGGATGGACCCACGCAGCGTAGGTTTGATGGACCGCCGCACCTCTTCGGCATTGGGAAGAAGCTCCCGGAGACGAACCCTCTTAACTTCCTGGAGCGCCTCAGGGGCTACGATCACCTGGATGATCTCCGCGACACCAAAAAGGCCCACGGCCACCGCAATAAGATTGAACCCTTGCAACAAAATGGTGGGTCCAAAGGTGAACCGGGGGATTCCCAGGATGGGATCGATCCCCACTATTCCTAAGAACAGGCCCAGAGAAAGCATTAGGATTCCCTTAGCCTGGCTCTCACCGATCAGGGCGGATAAAATCACGAAGGAAAAAACCATTAGCGAGAGGTATTCCGGCGGCCCAAACCGCAAGGCAGCCAACCCCAGGGGCGGAGCAAAGGCCTGCAGCAGAAGGAGGCCTAAAGTTCCGGCGATCCATGAGCCTACCGCCACCAGGGCGAGAGCAGCTCCTGCCCGTCCTTTGCGGGCCATTTGATAACCGTCCAGGCAAGTGACGACGCTGGCAGCCTCGCCGGGAATATTCACCAGGATGGAGGTGGTCGATCCTCCGTACATCGCGCCGTACCATACACCCGTGAGCATGATCAGGCCGGCCGTGGGGCCATAATTGATGCTAAAAGGGAGCATTAAAGCCATGGCGGCAGTCGGCCCCAAGCCCGGTAACACTCCCACTACGGTGCCAATCAAACAACCGGTAAGGCAGGCGAATAGATGAACTGGGATGAAAGCGAGGGCAAAGCCATTCAAAATTTCCCCGAAGCCCATCATAGAGAAATCGCCTTATCCCAAGATACCCCGGGGGAGATCCACGTAGAACAGAACCTCAAATAGAAAATAGATAAAGAGAGCCAACCCCAAAGATAGAAGGATCGGCCGGACCCAACCTTCAAGGCCGATCGTTTTAGCCATGATCATAGAGATTACCACAGTGGTGGGAACATAACCCAGGAATGGGATAAGGAGCAGCCAGACAACATAAGCCATTACTAAATATAAAACCCGACGAATACTCTGCGGGGTCAGGGGAGATTCCCGGCCTGGATGTTGGCCCCTATAGAGGAGGGAAGATATTCCGGATGTCAGCCCAGTGGCCAGCAAGATGATCCCGACGATGAAGGGAAAAAACCCGGATCCGATCTCTGCCATGGAACCGAAGCCAAGTTGGGTTACAGAAAATATCGCTATGCCAGCCCCCAGAAACACTGTTAGAAAGGAGAAGAGCGCGCCGGATTTACCCAGCTGCCTTATCTTCCTAAGCAATTCGTTCCCCTCCGGCCTTCCCCTTTATCTGAATTCTTAACGCTGGGGAATAAGGACCCTCTTATTGGGATTTCAACAGACCAGCTTCCATCAACAGCGGCCGCAGGAGATTGGCCTGTTCATCCATGAATTTAACGGCCTCCTCGGAGACCATCCCCAAGGCAATCGCTCCGATTTGAGTCATGGTTTTTTGAAATTCTGGACTTTTGGCCGCCTTCTCAAAAGCATGGATCAGAACGTCTTGCACTGCCTTTGGCAGGCCCTGCGGAGCGACCAGGCTGACAATTCCCAGAACGGTAACATTGCAACCCGACTCAATCAGGGTGGGTACATGGTCATAACCGGGTACGCGTTCGCGGCCAAAGACGGCGAGAAGCCGTACAGTCCCGGCTTTAATTTGGGCCCTGGATTCGGGCAAGCCACAAACCCCTACGTCCACATGTCCCCCGGCTACTTGGGTTACGACCATCGCCCCACCTCCTGGCTGGGCGAGGACATTCATCTTGATCCCCGCAGCTTTTTCAAAGGCCTTAGTGGCCAGCCACCAATAAGCCCCCTTGGATGTCGTAGCCACTTTCACTGCCCCAGGTTGGCTCTTGGCGAACTCAATTAATTCTCCTGCCGACTTCCAGGGGCGAGGTGCGGCGCAGATGATCGTGGGCACCCCTGCCGACGGGATGCCGATAACGGTCATCTCTTGGTGATCGAAGGGAACCAATCCCACCAGCTTGGCATAATGAACCGTGTTGGCGATGCCGATGGTGTAGCCGTCTGGTTTAGCGCCGTAAACGTCTCGCAGTCCAATCGTTCCCGCTGCCCCCGGCTTGTTAACGATCA
>Ga0315314_1000548_pt1 | contig 40415 bp, 43 predicted proteins | sample TDP9_MG_FD_203631 | JGI IMG/M metagenome (GOLD analysis project Ga0315314, IMG submission 203631) | Freshwater sediment microbial communities from Lake Towuti, South Sulawesi, Indonesia - TDP9 | ecosystem: Environmental > Aquatic > Freshwater > Lake > Sediment | place: Indonesia: South Sulawesi... | reverse complement strand
AGATTGAGGTATCGTTTGGAAGACAGGTTGGACTCAGCCCCTACAAAATGCTTGACCTTCAGGCAGAAAATATCGCGCCAGGATCAGAAGGTCTGATCGTCCTTCCATACTTCATGGGAGAAAGAACGCCGATATGGGATCCTTACGCCAAAGGGCTCATCATAGGCCTGACTCTTTCCCATAGGAGAGCCCACATATTCCGGGCTCTGTTAGAGAGCGCCGCTTACGCCCTTCGGCACAATGTTGAGACGGCAAGGGCCAACCATATTCCATTAGAGCCTAGAATGGGACTGGTTGACGGCGGAGCCAAGTCGCGTCTGTGGAGGAAGATCTTCGCCGATGTTACCAAGTTTCCCCAAGTATATGTTGCAGAAAGTCCTGGCACACCGCTGGGAGATGCCCTTCTAAGCGGTGTAGGAACGGGGATTCTCAGAGGATACGAAGCGATCAGGGACTGGGTGAGGACTGCGGAGATCCAGGAGCCGGATCCTGAGACCTCCAAGATCTATGACAGGTACTATGAAATATACTTGAAGCTTTACGAACGGAACAGGGAGAATTTCAAAGATCTATATTATGTTTCTTGAGGTGCTAGAATAGGCTGGAGGGGCGAGGTCAGAGAAGACCTCTGTATGATAGCGAGCAAACTCTTTGGCAGGCACCTAACAAGGAGGAAGCTGGAGGGAGCGTTGGTGTTAGGATGACGCAAGAGGAAATCTTGGTCAGACCGAGCAGGTTTCCGCTAGCTGACATGCTGACTGAGCATGAGTTAGGGTAGGGTCCTGTCGCCCCTAGGATACTTGAAGAGTTAGGGGTTAGGGCTATCGGAATGCCGAGAGAGTACTATCGAGTCTATGATGGGTTTTCTCCTGCATTATTTATTCCTATGTGAGCGGTGTCGCGCGTGGTTGAAGACCAATCGATATGGCCTCACTGATAGCTTCCGAACTTTCTTGCGCTGTTGACGAAGGCGACTATGTTTTCAAGCGGGATCTCTGGTAGATCAATGTCGTAAGCTGGGCAGACGATGAGACCTCCGCCAGAGCCCACTGTTTCGATACGGTGTCTAACATCCTCTTCTATATCCTTTGGTCTACCCCATGCCCAGAGGGTCTGAGTGCCTATAGTTCCCCAGAAGGCTATGCTATCTCCATACTCCTCTTTCAGCCTTGATGGATCCATCACATCAGGCTGCACAGGATTCAGACCATCCACTCCCATCTCGATAAGGTCTGGGATGATGGGTTCGATGTAACCGTCGCTGTGATAAAGGATGTGGATGTCCGATTTTGATTTCTTGACGAGCTCTATGACCTTCATCATACGGAGTTTCAGAAACTCCCGCCACATAACGGGATTCAGGATCATGGATGTTGGAGTGCCAACATCGTCGTCCAGACATAGGATATCGACGCCAGCGTTCGCTAGGATGACCGAGTTGTGAACGAGCATCGCAGTGATCTGATCCAGAAGATAATTTGCCAGTTTCTTGTTGACTCTCAAGTCGAGCAAGAACTGCTGAAAACCTCTCAGCCGCCAAGCAGTCTCGAAAATCTCCCCGCCAAGGTGAGGTGGCATACCCATCACCGCCAGTTCCTTATCTTGGTAGATCTGTATTCGCTTGCTGAGACCTTCGTAGCGGGAGGGAACCGCCATCCTAGGAAGCGATGAAAGATCTAGTTCCTCTATGGCTCGAGCCTCTGCTAGAGGCTCGGTTCCAGGAGTTTCGGGATGATAGCTCCACTCCCAATAAGTGTGCAGATTGTCCAGCGCACCCATGTGGATATGCCTTGGAAGGCTTTCTAGATAATGGAGGAATTTCTTGTCTTCCTGCAACGGCTTGAAACTGACGTAGCGAATATCCGTTCCGAAGTACTCATCTGGATCCTGATCTGGAATCTGAGGCAGGGTCATAGGGAAAAACCCCAGAGTGATCGGAACGCGATCAGGCTGACCTCTGTCCAGCGCGGTTAAGATCCTCTCGCGAGATAACATAATCGGTAAGCTCCCGCAATTTACAAGAAGTCTTCAGTAATTAAAATATTGATGCAGATAGACCCCGTTTGTCACTCCTTTCTGGAAACTGGGTCTTCATGATCCGAGACTGCACAGGGACGAGCAAGGAGGTGCAAACGAATCCACCAAAGGGCAATGGCGGAAAGCGTGGCCACCGTATGGACAAAACGCTAGATAGACGGACTAAAAGCTTATGATCATCATTATTGGCTTCCGTGTGGGCAATTCATGAGCGGAAAAAAGAACTCTACAACCCTCGAAGAGCTGAGCGGAAAGCTCGACCTAATTATGAAGAGGCTTGATACCTTAGAGGACATAATTCTGGGAAATCCTGAATACTCAGAGCTTGCTGGCTCTCTTAGGCTAGTAAGAGCAAGTGTAGGTCTCTACGGTGAGCCGTTGAAAATAATGTCTCGTTTGAAAGTTGCTGAACGCTATGTGAAACGTGAGACTATTGCTAAAGATGAAATCTCGCGCTGTATTGTTCAGGCCCTCGCCGTGAAAGGACGTCTGAACATTTCTGCCATCACCCGTCAGGTTCAAGCTATGAGAGGTAAAGCTTCGCGAAGGATCATTAGAGAACGTGTAAAGCATCTAGAGAAAGATAATGTAGTCCGAAAAATTGAGGGTCTCGGAAATGCATATGAACTTGTTGAAAAGAGTGATCAGTGAACTGGACACTTTTTGCCACAATATTAAACTAAGGTGTCCAGCCTCACTATTTCCTGGGGAAAACGTAGGAGGTGAAGCATAGATGAGTGAAGAAGAGAAAAAGAAAGAGGATGTCGAGGAACTCAAAGAAATCCTAGGCGTAGTCTCAAAGGAAGTTCCAGCATTGATAAAAGGGATAATCGGAAGCGTGTTCTCAGAAGAAGCAGGTAGGGATATGGGAAAAGCAGCAGCCGCATTCTATAGGGAACTGAAAGAAGCGGGTATGCCTGAAGAAACAGCTGTCAAAATGACTGAAAACTACATATCGGTCTTTTCCAGCCTTGGAGATGCTATGAAGAAGTTCGCAGGCGAAGGAAAAACCAGAAAACACGTAGAAATAGGAGAGGAAATCTCCAGAAAAATCAAGGAGAAACTAGCTGAAAAACAAGGAGAAGAAGGAGAAGACTGAAAGAATCTCGGTTGACAAACCTAGGGGAACCCTTCATGAGGATTCGCCTGATATTCAGCATTATCTTCTCTCTAACCCATCTTTTATTCAACCTTCTCGTCTTGTGGCTCACATTACGTTGGAAGGTATGGAAAGCCAGGAAGAGCTTTGAAAAGCAGTTAATTCGCCAAGGCATGGCCAAAAGGGATGCCGAAAAACTAGGCGCCAAATACGTCGCTTTAAGAGATGAAGTTGAAAACGCGTTCAAGCAATCCTTAGAAAGCTGGAGATGATTCAAGTTTCGCTCTGTTGATGCTTTTCTATTCTTCATGGATCGAGGGGGTTTTAGACTGCGTGGAGTGCTTTCTGAGAATACTCTCAACATTCCCAAATACTGCCCATAGGAAAATCTGAAACTGATGAATCGGAAAGGAACAACCCAAACTGAGTTAAATCCTATGACTCAAGAAAGACTGAGTCCTCCCCTTCCGCTTTCTACTTATCAAATATCCAGCAGACACCACAAAAGCAGCGACCACGCCCACTGGCGGCCCATAGCGTAGCGTCCAATGCATCACCTCATGAGTCACTAAGGTTTTGCCCCATAGGTGACGGTCCATAAAATCCAGCACACGCGCTAGAACCAAGTCAAGCGGCACGTTATGTCCAGTTTCATACCAATAGACTTCTTTCGGCTGTTCCGCCTTCTCGAAAAGTTGCCTTCCTGCTTCTGCTGGAACTATGGTATCAAACCTGCCTAGATGCAAGGCGAGGGGCCTAGGCGCAAAATTCGCTATGAAGTTGATCGGATCGATCGGATCCAGAAGCGTTTGGAGTTCGACATTGCTCAGGTTTTCTCTTTGCAGGTATTGCCTCACAGCTGGCATAGTAGAGTGTTGGCTCTCTGTGACCATGAGGCTCATGTTTCCGCCAGCGACGATCAGCGCCGCCGCCTTGATTCTGGGTTCGACGCCGATGAAAATGGCGCCGAGTATACCTCCCATGCTTCCGCCCGCGTAACCAATCTTTGCTTCATTGATCTCTCTTCTGGTCTCAAGGTAGTCCACCGCTCTGCGCAGGTCTATCACGGTCTGCGTTATGCCCCGCAGAGTGTCCGTAATGTTCGGCGAATACAATTCTCTCCCGATTTCGCTCCTTTCACCGTGATACTCGGCGTCGATGGCCATCATGGCGTAGCCCTCCCTCGCGACCAACTCTGCAACATCGAGTACATCCTCTTTCGAGCCGCCGTAGCCGTGAAGAAAGACCACACATGGAACCTCAGAGTTGCTTTTGGGCAGAGACAAGAGCGCTGGAACCCGTTCATCATTGGCTGAATCGTAGTATATCTTCAGGACCTTATGAATCGGCGTGTCCGTAACAATTGTTTCAGAGGCATTCAAGGGCATTGACGCATTGTAATCATAGTACCTCAGAAGGTTCTGCTGAAGGCTATCTGGGTATCCGGCGTCTACGGCTTCAGGCATCAGATTTATCGAGATGTTGAGCAAGAGAAGATTAATCAAGCAGAAGGCTTCTTTCCAAAGGTTCATATGCTGAAACCTCCGAGGCCTGTCGTCTCCCACTTTGGCAACCTTTCTTCTTCTTCTATGCGTCGTCAGAAAATAAAAGATTATGTGACGCATATTGGCCGTTTCTAACACTCTTTTGGAACTAGTGCATTGAGCCTCTTCTGCTGTAGTGAGCCATTCAATTCTTCCATACGTTGAGCAGAGTTCTCAAATCATATATAAGAACGATAGGTTTCCTTTTCCTTTCTGGCATGTGAAAGAGAGCAGTAAGAGTTTAATGCATACGCTTCTACTTCACATCCTTGTAGGCGGGATTCTTGATGGAAGCTCACCGCGTAATGGTCTGTGATCTGGAAGAAGCCATCCAACATCTTCCTGAATTTGCTGCTAGAATCGGTTTCAAGCTTGAGAGGTCTAAGCTTGCGTTGGTCAAGCCTAACATCTGCGGGCTTTATCACCCGTCTTTGGACCTTTTGTCGAAGGTCGTCGAGTTTCTCTCATCTAACGTCGAGTCCATAGTGATTGGTGAGACGAGGAGCATGATACATGATCCGCAAGAACAGTTTGAAAGACTCGGCATTGACGATCTTCTAAAGCGTTTCAAGGGGCTTGTAAGTTCTGTGGATCTGTCAGACGGGGAGTGGATCAGGATTTCCATACCCAATCCTCACGCCCTCAGAGAGATCGATCTCCCTAAGGCAGTCTTGGATTCGGATGTTCTGGTCAACGTTCCGAAGGTCGGCGCTCACTCGACAACCCGTCTGACCTGTGCTCTAAAGAACCTCTTCGGCCTCTTGCCTCAGAAACGCAAATACAGCGTGTATCATCCCCTAGGAATGGATAGAGTAATCGCTGACATAGCTCAGGTCGTGAAACCGGATTTGAACGTTGTAGACGCTCATAGCAAGGTGATCTTGGGCGTCGACTCTTTGGCTGTAGATGCTATTGCTTGCGGGTTCCTGAGTTTGGACCCTTTAGAGGTCGAACATTTGAGGATTGTTTCAGAAGATCGGAACGAGAAACTTGAAGTCCTTATGAAAAACATTAGCATGATAGAAGTTTGATAAGGCTTTATACGTCTGATTCTGTAACCTTATCGAGTGGTAGCTTTCTTGATGATTGAACGCCACTTGTTTTATTACAAAGGTTAATCCTTAGAGCCAAGCGCTTCATACTCTCCTTCTGACCTTATCCCAGCTTCATAAGGGGAAAACGAAAGACTTGTTAGATTTAAGTTTACTTATAGAAATGAAGGTTGATGAAAATGAAGCCCAAATCCGAAGAAAGAAACCGCTTTTTAGTGGTTCAAAGCATGGAGGAAGAGATTCGGACCCAAACAGGTAAATCCCACTCCCCAAATACAAGCAAAATAAGGCTTCTACGACCATAGTGTCGTGACATCCGTCATTGCCAGATAGCTTTTACACCTTTCAAGGCAGCGATCTCCTCATCATTAGTCAGAACAGCTTTTGATCTATGCATAGTATGAGTAGCTACCACCATTCTATCATGTAACTCTGGGAGTTTAATGTTCATAACCATCCTCCAGCCCTTTGAATCTAAGTCGGCTAAGACTATTGACTTGCTAACCTCAAGTGTATCTAGGAAAAGTATTAGTTTCTCTGATGGAACTGAGACACCGAAGACTTCTCTGCCTTTGAGGAGGGTGTAGATAGCTTCCCCAATAGTTATTGAAGGGGTTACAAGGGTTGCTTTTTCGGCCTCTGCGCGTGAGAATATTGCATCCACCTTGGGCGGCATTTTATCAGCGAGATAAGCCAGTATCGCTATCGTATCTATGGTGTAGCGTTCCGCTTCACTCAAAGCGCCACTCCCTTCGTATCTTCCTTATGAAGTGATCTGCTTTGTCTATTTCTAACTCTCGGCTCAGGAGTCCGCGTATCTGTTTGAGAGGATTTGCTGAGGGTCTTACAACTATTCCATCCTCGATCGGTATGATGATAACCTGCTCGCCTTCTTTAAGATTGAACCTCTCCCTAAGCTCCTTAGGGATGGTTATCTGCCCTTTACTCGTGAGGGTTGATCGGTAATACATTGATTCTTACCTCCTTACAATTTATCTTACAAGGCTTCATATAACTCTTTTGGCGGAGAAGACTGAAAACCTCAAACAAGGCCGGATACCTTCTATGAGCACTTAGTGAGGTAGCCTCCTCGAGGCAAGGATCTGCAGGAGCAGACCATATAAGAGTTGGAGTCCGACAAGACATCGGAGCGAAGTGCAGGCAAGCATTCAAGGACCTACTCCAAAACCTCTTCCAATGGCCTACAACATGCTTTCTTTGATAAAGCGTCTTGTCTTCTTTTTTCAACTTGACAAACTCGTTCGAGTTAACTTTGATGGGCGATATTCTTCTTTCCATCTTCTTCTGATAGGCCCTAACCAGCCTATAGGAACAGTATCGGGCATCCTAATCGGCTCGGAAACATGATGTAAAAAAAATTCCAGATGTAACAACTGTAGTTACACAGGCGAAAAATTCCGTGCGCACGTACGTCTTCACCAAAGATGAAATTAGATACATCAAGGAGTTGTTACCTGAAGAGGAAGCAGTTCGAACCGGGACGATACTCACCCGAACCCGGTACCGGACCGCCCTCCATTTCAGAAGAGCGAACAGTTCTCTCGATTATCATATAGTTCCTCATTCCAAAAGCTGAAGACTTCAATGAAGGTTTATAAGGTCACTTTGGTTACTCCAACTCGTGATTCAAATGCTTAGGGGTATTGTTGAGGGCTTCTACGGTCCTCCTTGGACGCACAAGGACAGGCTTGACATAATAAAGTTTCTGGGAAGCATCGGCCTGAATTTATATATCTACGCCCCAAAAGACGATCCTTATCACAGACAGAAGTGGGATGCACCATATCCTGAAGATCAGTTCGTGAAGATCAAGCAGTTAGTGAAGACAAGCAAGAGGAACGGTGTCGATTTCTGCTTCGCGATCAGCCCTGGTCTCACCATGAAGTATTCTTCTGAAGAGGATTTTGGAAAGCTGTTTGCGAAGGTGAGTTCGCTTGCGGAGCTGGGCGTTCGGGTCTTTGGGTTGTTCTTCGATGACATACCACCAACACTCGTTCATGAAGAAGACAGAAAGCGCTTCAGGAGCCTTGGGGAAGCACATGCCCATGTTTCAAATAGGTTGGAGAACGATCTCAAGACAAAGTATGGAGACGTAAAACTTATTCTTTGTCCAACCCATTACACGGGGGTTGAACCCCAAGATTTCGCCAAACTCCTGAAAGGCATGTTTGCCACCCTTGGACCCAAAGAAGTAGCCGAACTACTCAAAACCATATCTCCCGGATCAAGCATCGGAGATGCGGATAGTCTCCTCAAGCAGATGAAAGACCTCGCACAGCTAGATGCGATGGCGGCGTCAATGTACAACGAATACCAATTCACATTCAGGGATCACCTCTCCAAGTCAATCGATGTTATGTGGACTGGAAGATCCGTATGTTCGGCACGGATCACAAGCCACGAAGCTAGGATGCTCAGCGAGAGGATAGGCCGGAAACCGTTTCTTTGGGATAACTATCCAGTAAACGACTACAACAGGAACAAAATATTCCTTGGGCCGTTCCGAGGAAGGGCGCCTGACCTACTTGAGAATCTCTCAGGCTATGTTTCTAATCCCATGAATGAAGCCCAAGCCTCCAAGTTCGTTCTGTTTACCTTAGCAGAATATCTTGAGAAACCTTATGATTACGATCCGGACAAAGCTTGGGAAAACGCAGTCAGGAAGATGGCCCCGCCTAGTCTCACCGAGGAATTCCTTGTTTTCTCCCAGAACTGCAGAGCTTCATTCATATATCCGACGGAATCTGAGCAATTGGCGCAACGTCTAGAGAATCTGAAAACCAACATCCAGAGTCTAGAGGAGATAGGACGGGCAAGACAGCAACTGATCCGTATTGAGGAAGCAAATAACAAGCTAGGAGCAAAGCTTAGAGGAAACTTAGGAAAAGAACTTAGACCATATATTGGAAAAATGAAGACGCTGCTGAAACTCGGCCTAGCGTCTCTAGACCTTCTTGAGGCAGATGCCAAGAAAACCAGTCCAGGTGAAATCTCCAGATTAGAAAAGAAGACGAGGATGATGATGGAAGCTTCGAAGAAAGATGAGCATCAGGTTCTCGGTGAACTGAAGCATAAGATCAAGATAGCAGGAGATGACACGCCTCAAGACAGGGAGAGCTACATCCTCAGCATGGCGGAAATGGCTCTACGGTAGAAATAGAATGCGCGCGCTTAAGAGAGTGGTTGACCGAACCCGAGAATAGTTCCACGCAAATTCAAAAGAACATAGAAATAGGTATTGGCTGGTGTGCTGACCGTAACCCGCCTTCTGTTTTAGACGGCATTCGACTCAACGGGCTACCCGCACCTCCTACAGCAACTCATCGGTGCCTATTCGCCCTTTCACCCCGCAGGTCGGCCGTTTCAACGCTTACACTCAATTGAAAGGCTGCAGTAATAACACAACAGAGGAAAGAATTCACTGTCCGACAGTTGAAGATGCACGAGGGATCTTGTTTATGAGGTCAAAAGCCTACAATCCCCTGTATGCTTCTCTTCGATGGCGAATATAATATATGGTTATGATCCTCGTTTCTGTATTCACCTCGTAGATTACTCTGTAATCTCCAATTCGAATTCGATAGAGTCTTTCCGTACTTCGAAGTTTGTGACATTGAGGAGGATATGGGTCTTGGGCAAGAGATTCAATTGCATCTATGAGCCTAGCAGTGTGCTGCAGATCTATTCTCCGCATGTCTCGTTCTGTCGACTTCTTCCATACTATCTTATAGGAGCCCATTCTTCCGCAGTCTTTCCTTCATCTCTTCAAAGGATGACATAGGTTCATCTCTACGTTCAGCAACCACTGCAAGGTCATGGAGGTCTTCCAAGAGTTCCTCATATTCTTCAAGCGGGACAACAACGGCTACTTTCTGTCCCTTCTGATCTACAATGTACTGCTCATTAGCCACCGTAATTCCCTCCTCATATTCATACCTAGAGCGACAATTTAAACCTTACATGAAGGAATGCCAAACGCCATGTTTTGCGTGAAACCTTCCGAAAAAGCTGGTGAGCTAGCGGTATCAATGAGAAGTCAGGTATTCCCGTTAATAAAACTCATCGTTTAATAAGTGACTGGTGTGCTGACCGTAACCCGCCTTCTGTTTTAGACGGCATTCGACTCAACGGGCTACCCGCACCTCCTACAGCAACTCATCGGTGCCTATTCGCCCTTTCACCCCGCAGGTCGGCCGTTTCACCGTTTCCACCCAGCCATACTCGGTAACATAGCATACATCATCGTCACAGGCTGAGTGGACGTTCCGTTTCTGTTCCGGAGCCAGGGCTCTCGCCCTGCGCCTTGCAGCGCTGCGGACTGTAGGGTGGGCGGAGTTTCCTCAAACAGGATGTTCGAGAGCCGTCCGCCAGCTCACCAGCCAAGCTGTTAGTAGCGATTCCACCCAATAAGAGTTGCGGAAAACCAATTAAGTGGGATCAGGTTAATTTGTGTAGAGATTTTACGGTTGTCTTGCTATAGGCTGCGAACTTGGTTGCCTATGGATGTGCTTCTCCGCTGACCGGCAGTATTCTCACAGTTGACCTCTCGGTTCTTATGTGGCTTGATCGGTAGGCAGTCTCGCTATGAGAGGCTACATCCAGCAACTTTTGGCCTCGATGTTCACGCATCCATTTTTTTTCTACACTTCGTTTCTAGAACAATCTTCCATTCAGCACGCGTCGCTAAAACCTAGGAATCTCTTGGCTGATCTACCTCTTACGGTTTTGTGGACAACATCTCATCCCTAATTTCTACGGAGGTTGAAGGGTTCATGATGTCAGCTGGCGCATCGGAGGCAATATTGAGGATTATGTGAGCGTATGTGGCCTATGTAGGAGCACGATATGAAGCAAAAGAGGTGCAGTACCTTGTTTGCTGTCTTCCGTTATTGATGCTTTGCGTCTCGATCAAGGTTGATGTCCCTGTTCTCCTCTCAGGGTTATTGAATGGACCGATCAAGGATAGGTAAGATGTAAAAGCACAAGAATAGAATGGTAAACTCATTATTGCCGTCTCTTCAAAAACCGAGAGAATAGAAATAGGTGAAACATCTTTTATAGAAACGAAAGAGGTTATTTCAGATATGCAAACTGTGATCCTTGCCGGCGGGAAGGGCGAACGGGTCTTCCCCCTCGCCGTCAATGAGCCCAAAGCAATGTTCAAACTTCTGGGCAAGCCGATAATACAATACGTAATCGAGACTGCGAAGCAAGCTGGGCTAAATGATTTTATAGTCGTCACAGGTCACGGCGGCGAAGTAATTGAAGATTTTCTCGGTGACGGAAGCAGATTCGGCTGTAGAGTGCAGTACACATCCCAGAAAGAGGCACATGGGATGGCGGACGCGCTCAAGATAGCTGAAAATCTGATCGAAGCCGAGATTTTCTTTGTCATGAATGTCACCGACATCTTCGATACTTCATTGATAAAATCTATGATTGAAAAATTCAAAACCAGCGATGCCCATATGGTTCTATCATGCAAACCAGTAAAGGATCCGTCAAAATTCGGCGTCATCGCCTTAGACGGCGATAGAGTCCTTGAGATCTTGGAGAAGCCCGAGAAAGGTAAAGAACCGAGCAACCTAGCCATAATCGGCGCATATATACTTCCCAAAAAGATTTTCGAATACTATGATGTTGTTGGTACCTCTGATAAGCAATTCGAAGAGGCGATACAGAAATTCATAGAAAACGGTGAAGTCGTACGGGCTGAGATCTATGATGGCTTCTTCGGTGCATTCAAGCATCCGTGGGATCTGTTCACGCTCAATGATTACCTCATGGAAAAGTTTCTGACAAAGAGCACGTTCGGAGAAAACACAGACATTAGTAAGAACGCAATCATAGAAGGCAATGTGTGGATTGAAGAAGGGGTACAGGTATACGAGGGCGCCGTGATCAGAGGACCATGCTATATCGGAAGAGGAAGCAAGATCGGCAATGACACGCTCATAAGGAACCATTCCTCAATCGGCAACAATTGCCTAATCGGATACTCTTGTGAAATAAAGAATTCAATAATTGGAGATGAGTGCTGGCTCCACAAGAACTATGTTGGCGACTCGATCATAGGCAATAGATGTGTCCTGGGCGCCGGCACCATCACAGCAAATCTGAGATTCGACAAGCGTACCATAGTCATGAAGATAAGGAAAAAGGAGAAAGAGGAACACGTAGATACGGGCCGTGTTAAAATGGGCGCAATAATCGGAGACAACTGTAGGGTCGGTATCAATTCCTCAATTATGCCAGGTGTGAAGATCGGTCCAAACAGCATAGTCGGTCCGAACGTGTGTCTCGATGAAGATCTCGAACCAAACAAGACAATTCGTATTGATAAGAAGTCTTATATCATAAAGCAAAACAAGCTCTAGACGGCCCCAAAAAAACAGAGATAGGTAGAGGACAATCAGAAAAAGAAAAAAGTATCCGGGAACAATGAGTACAAGACTTTGATGTAGACTCTCTTCGCTGAGCTTTGGCGTCCGCGCCATCAACATTTCTCCACTCCATTTCACAGTGAGAAACTAAAGTGAACGATGCTGTTTTGATCACAAACCCAAACAACATCTGTTTTGTAGTCAGAAGCGACAAACCTTATTGAAAACGGGATCACTCGAAAACGATTTCATCCGGAATGGTTCTAGAAGAGAAAACAATGAAAACTTAGGAACCTCCATTACATATTCGTCGTCATTCCGAATATTCGCATTCATTATGCGCCTAGTTTCCCCTATAGCGATATTGCATGAAATGCACAAGGCAAGAGCTTCTGATGAGAAGAGTAATAAGTTTCCATGTATCAAGATGATCAGGGTTAGATATATGTCTGCGGCTGAGAGAAGATTCGTCACTGAGGTATCTTCACTAGTTGACAAAACAGTCACCGTCAACACAGTGAACAATAAAACTTACACTGGAATCCTAGCGGGAATCGATCCGGAAAACCTGAGCCTTTGTCTTGCCGACGCAAAAGACGAGAAGGGACAGGTCATCCGCAGAGTCATACTGAGCGGGAACGCGGTCTACCAAGTCATATCGACGGAGAAAGCGTTCGACCTTAAGGGCTTGTCCGAAAGACTCGAAAAAGTATTCCCGAGAATGGTTAGGCTTTACGAGAAGGAAGGCTTCATATGGGTTATGGACAAGATCAAGGTTACTGAGAATGGCATAGCCGAAGGTACGGGTCCTGCCGCCGAAAGGGTGCAGAGAGTTTACTCCCAATTTATGAGCGAGACTAAGCAGCTGTAAAAGCGTAGTAGAAATGGAGACCTACTTCTAAGCGAACCTAGTATGAACTCTATTTCTCTGCTTGCCCGAAATTGGCAGACAAGCGGAATCCTCAATCTACCGTCTTATAGGAGCCTATCAAAGTCGCTAGGTACTTTATGGAGTTGACGTAATCTTTTATCCGGATGTTCTCATTCGACGCATGAATATTGGAACCGGGATATCCGACGCCTCCACCGGAGGCAACAGGAATTCCCATCCAATTCCTAATCGTGTAGATAGGACTCGTCCCAGCAGTGGTGGGCCAGACGACAGGCCTCAAACCATACACCTTCTTCGCGGTCTCGATCACACGGAAGACAAAGGGGTCACTCGGCGAAGTCTTGGAAGCTTCGTACCCGCCATACCACACGATCTCGATATCGCCAAACCCTTCTCTCTCAAGATGGCCCCTGAGCTTGGCAAATAGCAAGTCGGGTTTCTGAGCTTCGACAAGACGGAAATCAAGCTTTACCATCGCCCCTGATGGTAGAACTGTCTTCGTTCGCGGGCCTTTGTACCCTGCATCAAAACCACATATATTGCACGTGGTGGAAAAGTATAGAGCCTTACGGCTCTCAACCCCACTAACACCTAGGAGATACTCCTTCAGGCCGAATTCATTCTTCTCGGCTTCCTCCTCGAAAGGTGATCCTCTAAGAAGCTGCATCTCATCTTCTTTTAAAGGATGAACGTCGTCATACCAGCCCGGTATCATTATCGTTTCATCCGCTCCCTTAATAGATGACAACGCCCAGACAAGACGCCAGGCCGGATTGGGTATGAGCGGAGCCCATGAGGAGTGGGCGTCCCTCTTCGCTGCTTTGGCTCTAAGTTCCATGGTGAGGATGCCCTTGGCTCCGAGCGTTATGACAGGCCTCCCTTTCTCGTCTACTCCATCTCCTTCCCAGATGTACCCGTCAGCCCTTAGCAAGCTCGTGTTTTCTTTCACAAATGACGGAAGATGGGGGCTCCCGATTTCTTCCTCCCCTTCTATAAAGAATATCAGGTCTACCGGAAGTTCACCCATCACATCCAATACGGCTTTTGCCGCTTCTAGACGCGCTACGATATTCCCCTTATTATCCGAAACACCCCTTGCGAAGATCTTTCCATCTCGAACATCAGCTTTGAAGGGGGGTGATTTCCAGAGCTCTAGTGGTTCTGGAGGTTGCACATCGTAGTGGTTGTAGAAGCCCAAGCGTTGCTTCTTTTGATCCTTCGTGCGCAACTCCCCGAGTACAACGGGATTCCCGTCCTTGACCGGCATAACCTTGACGGTGATTCCAGCTTTTTCCATGATCTCCTTCAAGGTTTCGACGCATTCCCCTATCCCCCTGTCTTGCGCCGATATACTGGGTTGCTGAGAGAGGACTCTTAGATCCTCTACATACTCTTCGACGTTTGAGTCTATATATGTCACGAGGTCGACCATGATATTACACCAGAACTGTCTACTTTATAATGGGAAAGCGGTTATAAGCTTTCAAACCGTGGACGCGCTCTAGTAGCCAAATAGTCTGATTGATCGGCGTGATGGGCTTTTGTCGAGCAGAGTGACCGCCGGCACTTTCCATCCTTTCGGATGCCCGAATGTACCTAGGTCTTGACCACGCCAATTCGTTGTCCAAGTCGGTCTCCGAGTTCAACTTTGCCAGAGAGATGCGCTACAGGAAAAAGAGAGAGATGATGTACGCATTCTCATAAATTGGTATCTACCAAAAATCAGAAATAGTAGATGAAGATACCCCAAATCCGATGTCCCATGGTCAGAGTGAGCGAAAGACCACTAAAGGAGCTGGTCGGAGCCATCTTCAGGGCCGCTGGAGCGTCTGATAATGAGGCTCAGACCGTATCCACCATCCTCGTGGCGACGAGTCTTCACGGTGTTGACTCACATGGCGTCCGCCTAATACCATACTACGTCGACAGCATCAAGAAAGGGTCGCTGAAAACCAATACCGAGATAACCGTGCTGAGGGAAACAGAGACTACCGCCATGCTGGATGACGGCAGTGGATTCGGCTTCGTCGCTGGAGAAACAGCGATGAAGATGGCTATCGATAAGGCAAGGAAGTGGAAGATGGGTTCCGTCGGGGTGAAAGGGTCAGGACACATCGGAGCACTCTACTATTATTCACTTATGGCTGCGAAGGAAGACATGATCGGGAGAACCTGAATGGATTGAGGAGGAGACCAGGCGAGAGAGAGGAATCTTAGTTGAAGATTCTTGGTGGGAAAGAATTCTGGCGACAGCAAAGGATCTCGGAGTGAATGTGGATGTGACTATTACCCTCTAGGCAGGTGTGTCCGTAATGCAACTTCTCTTAATATCGGTCGTTCTAGATTAGAGATTAGACTATCGGACATCGTGGGCGAGATTTTCTATATCGTTACGGTAGATTAGATCCCTTCGAAGCATGGACGTCTTGATTTTTGTGTATTTAAGACGAGGATCGGGGTTGAGACTTCAGGCATATTCGTATCAAGCATGATCTTAAGGTTTGATCTCGTTCAGGACCGCCCCCAAAGCAGCGCACTGACTTGGTGATCACAGTCCTCTTTCCGCTTGGGTCTATCCCTCCGACTCGAAATAGAGAGGATGGATTGGGCTTGTCGGTTCTTTGGGAGAACCAAATCCGTTTCTCCACATCTTATTACGTCTGTCTTCCATTTGATGCTCTTCTTGGAGAGTGAGCTTCTATATGGGAGTTTTCTTCACTGGTTTTCTCTTGAGAACTGTCCCGCAGATCTCACAATGCTTGGGCTGGTAATCGGGAGGATAGCTCCGGTGGCAAGCAGGGCAGTATAGCAGCCACTGCAGGAAGAACCGTATGCCAAAGGTAATCAAAGATACAAAGTTTACGTCGATCTTTTTTGCCACATTCTGGATCGAGTAGTCATCGGTCACGATTGATGGGTCCAAGCCGTTCTTTTTTAACTGTACTGCTAGTGCCAAGATATGCATATCGACCTCGGATAGATGTGACACGTCTCCAGCTTCTCCAGACAACCTCTTAGCATCGTCCAAAGACTCCGAGTTGGGTACGATGACTTTGATCCTCCCCACCTCAGAAGCAGTATTGAATCTTAGGCGGGCTAACGAACCCTGGACAAGTTCTTGTTCAACAAGGGGAACGGTGTACAGCTCTTCTTGAACCGAGAAGGGGTCGAAACCGGATATGAATGCTGACGTATCAAGCACGAGGGCTCTTTTCTCACTCATTCTCTGTGCTTTCCTCTCTTGGAAATAGGAGTCTCTCCTTGAGCCGGTCGTAGAAGTTGTCTTCGAACCTCACAAAAACAGATTGGTGTTCGGACTTCCTCATTTTTATGAAGGGTTCCTCATGTGACAGCTCTGCCTGGTAATGACCATCTATCACGACAGTCGCTCTATCCGGTTTGAGGAGCTCTACTGTTAAGCTCGCATTAGCTGAGAAAACGATGGGTCGGAGGTAGGTTAAGGGGCAGACAGGTGTCAAGACGAAGGCATCAAGATCTGGATCTAATATCGGGCCTCCGGCTGAGAGCGAGTAGCCAGTCGAACCGACTTGAGAAGACACAATGATACCATCGGATCTGCAGTCCGCAACTCTCGTACCATTTTTGCAAACCCTCAGATGGATCATCTTGGCCAGCGAGCGCGATGTGACAAAGACCTCGTTTAGAGCGTCTGGGAGTCTCTTCTCCCCAATGGATGATGCGATCTTGCTACACCGTTCAAGCCCATAATCCCCTTTGAGATATCTCTCAACTGCTTGGAGAGCCTCTTCAGGCGGCACCTCCGTAAGGAAACCACGGACACTCATGTTTATTGGGAGGATCGGGGGATCTGGCTTCGGGATATATAGGCACGTTCTCAAAATCGTACCGTCACCGCCGACGGTGACTATCAGGTCAACCCTCATGTCTTCAAGCGGTTTTGCCAGTGTTTTTCGGTTAACATAGGCTGCTAATGCGGGCTCTAGGACGATGCTTAATCCCTCGGATTCTAGTCGCTGCACCACTTTCGAGGCGAGTTCTAAGGCTTCTTGCTTGTCGGCCCGAGAGACTATGCCCACAACCTTGGACAAAACCCCCCACCACTTGAGTTATTATTCCTAGCCGAAGCTTATTAAACTACGCTGACGACTGCTTTCCTCCTCGCCCTAGTTTTCCCTATGCTATGATTTGTTAAGATCTATGCCCATTCTGATTGGGGGGACTGGAGACCTTATGAAGGCTACATGGCAAGCCTCTCATCTTCTCAAAAATACTTAAGGAGACAGTTCATAGTCTGATCTAGGGGGATACACGGATTGAAGATAACCGATATTGAAACAATATATGCGGATAGATGGTTGTTCGTCCGGATCCACACCGATGATGGCACAGTAGGCTTGGGAGAATCCGGTACATGGGGTTACCTTGAAGCGTCAGAAGGAGCAGTCCGAACGTTCAAACGATACCTTATCGATCAGAACCCACTGGATATTGAACACCATTGGCAATACATGTACCGAAACAGCCATTTCCGCGGCGCTGCGATAATGGGCGCCATAAGTGCTATCGATATTGCGTTATGGGACATATGCGGGAAACATCTCGGTGTCCCATGCTACCAGCTTCTAGGCGGGAAATGCCGGAACAAGGTAAGGGTATACATACACGTATTCGGCAAAACGACAGAAGACCTCGTCAAAGGCTGCCTAGAAGCCAAGAGGAGAGGATTCACGGCAGTGGGACATATCAGCCCGTTCATCACAGAATCTCCAGAGATGACGTACTCGATGAAGATAGAGGATGCCGCAAGACGGGTTAAGGCTTACAGAGAAGCGGTCGGGGACGATGTAGACCTATGCATAGAGATTCATAGACAGCTCTCACCCGCAGAAGCTATAGCCCTAGCCGAGAAAATAGCCGAGTACCGACCTTTCTTCTATGAGGATCCTATACTTCCCGACAGTTTCCACACGATGGCAGAGGTTGCTCGTCACATCAATATACCAATAGCGACTGGAGAAAGAATACACACTATCTGGGAGTTTGAGGAGCTCCTCATGAACGGCGCCGTCCAATTCGTCAGGCCTGACGTATGCATGGCCGGAGGTTTGACTCACACAAAGAAGATAGCCGCCGTAGCCGAAGCCCATCACGCTAAGGTCGTTCCCCATAACCCTTTAAGCCCCGTCAGCACTGCAACATGCGTACAACTGGACGCTTGCATCCCCAATTTCGCGATACAAGAGTATCCGGGTGACGAAGATATTCCCCCAAAATCCGAGCTGGTGAAATATCCTTTGAAGGTTGAAAGTGGCTATCTCATAGTTCCGGAGAAGCCAGGAATAGGAGTCGAACTAAATGAGGACAATCTGAGCAAATATCCCTATAGGCCTAGGAAGTTCGTGACCAGACTTGCTCAAGACGGTTCAGTGATAGATATGTAAATGGAAAGGGATATTGACAGGGTAAGTTTTTCTGGGTAGAAACCATCAAAATGCTAATAAGCTACCGGTAGCCTAAACTGTAAGGAAAGATCAAGGGGATTCGGTTGAGTAAACCTGTCGATGTAGGAACCTTGAAGGCAGGCAGCTACGTGATCGTTGACAACGAACCTTGCCGCATAGTCGACCTCACAAAGTCAAAACCCGGCAAACACGGTTCGACAAAGGCTAGGATAGTCGCTATAGGAGTTTTTGACGGCGTGAAAAGGAGTTTCGTAAAACCCGTGGATGCACAAGCAGAGGTGCCCATCATTGAGAAGAGAAGCGGCCAAGTTATTGCGGTCATGCCAGCCTCGGTTCAGATAATGGATTTGGAGACATACGAGGTCTTTGAATCCCAGTTTCCAGATGAAGAGGCGCTGCGATCTAAACTCGCCTCGGGCGTCGAGGTCGAGTACTGGAGGATCCTAAACAGAACTAGGATAATGAGGACCAAAGGTTAGGTTCTGCTATCTATTAACTCTTCTTTCTCTCCGTATGTCCTTAAAGGCTTCTTCAATTGCGTTCAACGCGTCCTCGACATGCTCTTTCTCGATCCCCCTATGGGTGACCATCCTAATCTTGTTCTTGTCACGAGCTATCGCAAGGACACCTCTCTCTTTCAACTTTGATATGAAAAGATCGGAAGCGACCCTGAGGCCGCTCAGATCAATATTGACTATGTTTGTTTGTACGGTTTCGAGGTCAACCAATGTTCGCTCTATTCTCGACAGTCCTTCAGCGAGGAGTCTCGCGTTTTCATGGTCATCCCTCAGCCGGTCGATCATCTTCTCCAAGGCGATAATTCCTGGAGCCGCTATTATACCGGCTTGACGCATCCCACCGCCTAGAATCTTCCTGTTTTTCCTAGCTCTTTCTATGAACTCGTAAGTTCCCACCACAACTGACCCGATCGGACAACTCAAACCTTTGGATAGACAAAACATCAGGTTGTCAACATGCTTTGTGAATTCCTTTACATCGAGTTTCATGGCAACCGCTGCGTTGAGGACCCTTGCCCCATCCATGTAAAGCCTCAGACCATACGCGTGGGTGACCATACTTATTGCCTCAATCTGATCAGGTCGTACTACTGTTCCACCTGCCCTGTTATGAGTGTTCTCAATGCATACCAAGGTCGTCTCAGGGAAGTGAATGTTCTTCGGCCTAATCGTCGCCTCCACATCCTTTGGATCCAGAACCCCTCCACGGCCTCTAATTGTGAGAGGTAGCAAGCCCGCGATAGCGGACAATCCTCCAACCTCATACCAATAGATGTGAGAATCCGCCTCCAAGATTACCGCATCTCCACGCTTCGTATTACTCATGACGGAAACCAAATTGGCTTGTGTCCCGCTGGTAACAAGGAGCGCATCTTGTTTGCCCATCTTTTGAGCGGCCATCTCCTCCAATCGGTTGACCGTGGGGTCCTCCCCAAACACGTCGTCGCCGAGTTCTGCATGCCTTATCGCTTCAAGCATCTCTTCCGTCGGTAAGGTAACCGTATCACTCCTCAAATCGATGAATTCCTTGACCTTCTCCATTCTAAGCAACGCCCTATTTTTTTTGCAGAGAGGATTGCACAAAAGGTTATTTGAATGTTGTCCTTCCAAGCCAAAAGGGCTTTCATCACCAACCTAGGCAGTTGAGCTATGAATCTTCTGGGGCGGCTGAGAAGAACGGATATCTGGATATGGAAGAAAGAAAAGGTGTCCAATCAAAGAGGTTCTGCGAATAGACCAAAGATCTCTAGAAGAGCTACCGCCCGCCAGAAAGAGCAAAAGACTCATCTGGCAGATTAGGGAGCTCCTATTCACAGATCCATACGGGATCAGGAACGTTTCGAATGCTTGCTCAGAATTGTTTTTCAGTTCTCTCAAAATTTTTCTGACCCTTTCTCGATTTTTCTGGGAATCGTTCTCCAGAGCATACGGATCTTGCACATTCGTATCCTCTAACCGGAGAAAGCCTCTGATAAGCACATACCAGCATTGAGGCAAAGCCTTGGGGTTATGACCGCTCGTCAATGATAGGATAGCGGTTCTGCTGCACGTCTGGCTTATGTTCTGCGCATTCTTTGTCCAGACACTTTTCGGTCTCAATCTCCATATCATTCTCAGAAACATTATATGAGTCTAAATTCATCCATAAAGTTTATATATCTTTGGACGGGATTAGATATCGGTGAAAAAAACTTTGGAAGGCTTCCGCGTAGACGAGAGACAAATACTCCTGCAGCTACGCAGAAGACTCGTCAAGAGCATGATGGACATACTAATTCTGTCAAAACTCAGAGAGAGACCCATGAGTGGGTACGACATAATCTCCCTCACATATAGAAGGTTTCGAATTCTCTTGGGCTCTGGAAGCGTCTACTCTCTGCTATATGCCATGGAAAGAAAAGGGTTAATCAAAGGAACTTGGGAAGAGAGGAAGAGAATCTACACGCTCACACTGAAGGGTGAACAGACAATTAAGGCAGCCCTAAGCTCCTATCAAGGGATCGAAAATTTCGTAACAACACTACTCACAAACTGAGTGATCATTTTCTATTCCAATAGTGGAAGTCTGATCCCCCCTCCTTTTTCTGGCAAGAATCTAGTCTGAAGCCTTACTAGCATCAAATTAATAAGTAAGAACGGTGAGATAAATTGTCGAACGGTCAGAGGTTGGAGAAATGGGAGTACCCCTTGCAGTCGAAGTAAGAGACGTACACAAAGTTTACCATCTAAAAGGTGAAGAGATCCGTGCCTTAAGGGGAATAAATCTCGAGGTCCCGCATGGCGAATATCTTTCTCTAATGGGGCCGTCAGGTTCCGGTAAGACTACTCTCTTCAACATGATCGGCGGTGTAGACACCCCTACAGAAGGTACTGTCTTCATAGACGGCGTTAACATCGCCACGGTTCGCCCGAACCAGATGGCTTGGCTGAGATGCCGAAAGATAGGGTATATCTTCCAAACCTTCAACCTGATACCCGTACTCTCAGCCAAAGAAAATGTCGCTTTGCCTATGATCTTCTTGGGAGTATCTCGTGCGGAAAGGGAGAAAAAATCTGTTGAGTTGCTGAATCTGGTAGGTCTTGGCGACCGTGTTGACCACAGACCTAGTGAACTCAGTGGAGGCCAGCAGCAACGAGTAGCAATAGCACGATCGCTGGCAAACGACCCGACCATAATCTTGGCTGATGAGCCTACTGGAAACCTAGATCTTAACACTGGCTTCGCCATAGTTCAACTGCTTTACCGCCTGAAAGTCGAGAGAAGTGCCACAATTATCTGTGCGACACATGACCTAAAAATGATTGACATCAGCGACAGGGTTGTCTTCCTCAGAGACGGCGAGATAGAAAACATAGAACAAAGGCGTGGACTCTTACTTACAGCCGAGGAGTATGAATCCGGTAAATATTGAAATGTGGAATTGCCAACTGCAACCTTGTTGGGGGAGTTAGATGTCAACAGAACCTGAAAAGATTCAATGTCCGTGTGGTAGAATGATTGAAAGTGGGGACGAATACAAGGTCTTATACCTGAAACATGAACTGAGAGAAATCGATGTCCTATGTCCGAATGACGCTTGCTACCTGAGAGAACTAGGATACCTGAAATTTGACCTATCTAAAGGGCAGGCAAAGTTCAGAGAGGCTTCTTTCTACCCGCCATTCGTCACTTGGAACTCGGGCAGGCTTGGATTTGACGCCGCTGAAAAAGCACTCAAGAGCCACCTCAGCCAGATCGTAAGAAAAATCGACTGGGCTAGGATCGGCAGAGAGACTAAGGAATAGCGCAGCCTTTCTACTGGATCGCCGAATCACTCAATCTTCTCGCTAGGATTCTCACCGTACAGTTATATCCTGTAAACACAGGATAGGCTTCGCCTAGGATTCAAGATCGGCAGGATCTAATCCATCATGCCCTCGCACCTCTTCAGAGATAAGTTCGAGGTTTTCCCACAAACATGCCCCGTTTTCCATAGGCTATTCCAAAAAGTTTAAAAGCGTGTCAAGTTCAACTTTTCCAAATCTTTGAGCTTGAGGTTTGAGTCTCCTGCAACGCAAATCTTGGAGATAGAGACCCGACTGGAAGTTGACGGAAATGAGGGCAAAGTGGAAGAAGAAACGCGTTCGACGCGAAAAAAGGAAGAGAAAGCTTAGAAGAGCAAGGTACAAGTGATAAGATCGTCTGTCAACATATTCTTCGGTCCTCTTGTTTCACTCTGATTATTTCCGATTGAATTGCCTGTTGGAACGCCAAAAAGTTGAACCCGGCCCTGCATGTTAATGTTCTTGCACAGAAGTTTGCGGCATCTTTCTCCGTGACGGTGGATTTTCCGATCGACAATTCGAAGAGTTGAAATGGTCACCGCGATACGCCATAGGTTTCGGTAGTAGAGGGGCAACAAAAGGTTAATAGGTCGCGTCTCTCAAATCCATATAGCTCGATTTCCAGAGCGAAACCAAAATGTTTCGTGCATCTAGGATGAACCCGAGATGGACATTAGGCATATCGGCGAACGTCTGGCTAACGTAGGGCGGGGTTGGATATGGGACGCTATAGACAGATCGAAGAGATCGTCAAACTGATGAACAGTCATGAAAGGATAAGGAACACGAGTATAATAGCTCATGTGGATCATGGGAAAACGACGCTCTCAGACAGCCTCCTAGCTGCAGCAGGAATAATAAGTGAACAGACCGCAGGCCAGAGGCTCTTTCTCGATTCTTGGGAACTCGAACAGAAACGGCAAATGACCGTCTTCGCGTCCAACATAAGCTTAGCTCATACCTACAAAGGAAACGAATACCTCATAAACCTCATCGATACTCCTGGACATATAGACTTCAGTGGTGCGGTAACGCGGAGCTTACGCGCTGTGGACGGTGCACTTGTCGTTGTGGACGCCGTTGAGGGTCCTATGACTCAAACAGAAACAGTTTTGATGCAGGCTCTACGAGAAAGAGTTAAGCCAATCCTCTTCATAAACAAGGTTGACAGACTTATAAAAGAGATAAGGCTGACCCCGGAAGCCATACAAAGTAGATTTGCGAAAATCATCATCAGAATAAACAACCTCATAGCGAAGTATGCCCCACCGGAACACAAGGACGACTGGCAGGTCAGAGTCGAAGATGGGCGTGTAGGTTTCGGTTCGGCTCTTCACAAATGGGGATTTAATCTGCCCTATATGAAGGAAAAGGGCGTGACATTTAAGGAAGTTATTGACGCATACAGCGGAGAGCCCGAAGAAGTTGGAAGAAAGGTTGAAGCCTTAAGTAGAAAAGCTCCCCTTTATGAGCCAATATTGGACATGTTCATTGAACACCTACCCAATCCTTTGGAGGCCCAGCCGTATAGGGAGAGTCAGATTTGGCCCGGAGATGTGAAAAGTCCAGTAGGCGAATCCATGGCAAGGGTTGACCCAAAAGGCCCTCTTCTAATGTGCATAAGCACAATTGAGGTTGACCCCCATAGCGGTGTTGTTGCCATCGGGCGCGTTTTTAGCGGTACCGTTGAGAAAGGGAAGACCGTTCAACTCGTAACCGGCCGTCAAAGAGGTACTGTACAGCAGGTTTACATGAGCATGGCTGCCGACCGTGTGATTGTGGACAGTGTCCCAGCTGGAAACATAGCGGCAATTTCTGGATTGCCCTCAATGCATGTGGGCGAAACCATTTCAGAAGATGGGGTGGAGACGCAGCCATTTGAGGGATTGAGGTATGTGTCGGATCCCGTAGTTACAGTTGCGGTCGAGCCTGAAGATATCAAAGACCTGCCACTTTTCGATAAGGTCATACATAAGTTGACTATTGAAGATCCAAACCTGCACTTCACGATAAACAAGGAAAGCGGAGAATACCTATTGAGTGGTATGGGTGAGCTGCATCTTGAGATAACGGCTTATCGGATGCAGGAAGCAAATCTGAAGGTAAAAATCAGTAAACCAATCGTAATCTACCGGGAAACAATAAGCCAGAGCTATCGCGGGCCGCCAATAATGGGAAAGAGTCCGAATAAACATAACAGGCTATGGGTAACGATAGAAAAGCTCTCGGAAGACGTTATCGAAGCGATAAGAGCCAATAAAGTATCGGAGTTGCAAAAACGCGAGGAGAGGCAGAAGACCCTCACGCAACAGTTCGGTTGGGCTACAGATGACGCGCGGAACGCCATCGCTATAGAAGGTATAAATATACTCGTCAATAGAATCAAGGGTAGACAGTATGTCGAAGAAATACTAGACCACGTGAAATCAGGATTTCGTGAGGCTGTACACTCCTCGATTCTAGCAAAGGAACCCGCGTACGGCTTGAAAGTCAGCTTAGAAGACATCTCCATCCACGAGGATCCGGTGCATAGAGGACCCGCCCAGATACTGCCGATGACATGGCGCCCCATCTGGTGTAGCTTCCTTCTGAGCGATCCGAAACTGCTAGAACCGATCCTCAGCTTTGAGTGTAAAGTCCCAAATGAATTTGTAAGCCCAGTCCTCGCAACAGTTCAGAAACGTCGGGGCAAGATCCTCGACATGGCAAATGAGGATGAGATGATGATTGTTAAGGCTGAGATGCCTGTGGCAGAATCTTTTGGGTTGGCAGAAGAATTGCGGTCATCGACGCAAGGTAGAGCATTCTGGGCTACACAGTTCAGCCGTTGGGCAATGGTCCCGGAATCGATGCAGATGGGTGTGGTAAGGCAGATTCGTGAACGGAGAGGTTTGAGCCCAGAACCTCCTCGGGCAGAAGAATTCCTTGAAGAAGAGTAGCTAGCGGAATGCCATTTGCATAGTCTCTGAAACCTTGAAGCATCGAGACTCCGAGATCCCTTGCCTCTCTTTGTTCAGACCGTCGTTGGTCAGCCTTTGCCAGGATACCCCTTGTTTGATCTAAGATCTTATCATTGTCAGCATCATCTTAAACCTTTCTACTGCTCTCAGGGCATGTGGCTCATTGGCCGGCATTATTATGATCTCCTCTTCCTTCAGCTCGAAGGGTTTACTGGAGATGATAACTTCAGCTTGGCCATCAAAGACACAAATGAATGCGTCGAACGGCGCGGTATGTTCGCTCAGTCCCTGCTCCCCATCGAAGGCGAACAAGGTTACTGTTCCCGTTTCCCTGTCGATTCTTGTTCTACTAACAATCGACCCTTCCTGGTAATTCACTCGATCCGTTGATCTGGCTGTTTGAGCCATGGTCTTCTTAGTGGTCGGCACTTTTGCACCCCTGTTTCAAGTTCGTCACATATTGGTAGCTCTTTGGGTTCAGAAATACAAGGTTGAATGATCACCCATCGCCCAGAAGGCTTCGATCTTCTTTCGGACGTTCATATCTTCCAATCTTAGTATGTAGATGTAAAGACAAATCGCAAACGGCGGGACGGTTATGTATTTCAATCGTAGGTATCTTCCCCAAAGAGCCGGGATACGGTGATGTTATGGAGGGACGTCACTGCACTGAAGTCCATGCCCTTGAACTGGGGGTCCTGCCTCGTCACATACCCCAGGTTCAGAAAGAGGATACGATCTTGAAGGTTTTCTTGAAAGGTTAGAATCAAATCGCGTAAGTGTATCGTCCATCTCTGTTAAGTAGCCATGAACCATCACATGTTGCGGTATTGAGGAAGCCGAAACCTTCCCTGCAAGCGCCGAACTTCACATTGTATTTTGCAGCTAATTTGCTGACCTTTTTCATCAATTCGCACCTCAGGTCTTTGGGCAGGTACACATATCTGCCAAGTCTCTCTCCTCTTTCAAAGTAGAGCGGCTTGAGCTTTTCCGCAATTTCTGGTAGAGCTTTGCTGAATCTCAGCCAATTGTCTGGTCTAACCTTATACGTTGAGCTCGTGATGTGCATAGCGCCTAGGGAAACAAGAGTCCTCACCAAGTTCTCACAGCTATCGTTGACAAACGGAATTATCGGGTCTATCCGGACGGCGACAGGGATTCCAGCCGAAACAAGATCTTCAAGTGCTTGCAGACGTGCTGAAGAAGGAGGCGCGTTGGGTTCTATGATCTGTGAGACTTCGTCGTCTTCTGTTGTGATGCTCAAAGATACCATCGAATGAGCCTTCTTGAGTATGTCGGCGTCTCTGACTACAAGATTTGATTTCGTGATTATCTGGATTTGGCAGTCATACTTTGACAGGATCTCTAGGCATTTCCTAGTTAAGCCGGCTTTCTCCTCTATGACCGGGTACGGATCTGAGGAAATTGACATAGAAACTATTTGGCCCTTGAGGTTGGCTGCTTCCTTACGTACTCTTGAGATCAAATCTTTCTTTGGTCTACATTCAAAGAACTGTGGAATATAGCTTGAGGCATAGCAATATACGCAGTGATGGTCGCATCCAGTGTAGGGGTTCAGAGTCAATTTGCGCGGACAGGTACAACTATTGCAACGCCACGGGTCAAATTCTGAAATCAACATTGCCAGTTCACTATCAGTGAGAAACTCCGCGTTGAACCAGGGACAAATTGGCTTGCAGATTCTTTAACCTTTTTCCACCGCACTACATTAACCTACATACGAATTTGGCATGAAGACTTATCTGACAAGTCTGTGAAAGTATGATCTGCAATGGCGAAGGATGAAACAGAGATCGCTGTGGTTGGTGCCGGGCCGTCAGGCCTCATAGCTGCAAGAGAAGCCGCCAAAAGGGGCGTAGAAGCGATTATCTTTGAGGAACACGAAGCAGTTGGAGTCCCCTGTCATTGTGCAGGTCTCTTGAGCCTCAAAGGGTTAGCAGGAATCCAGGTTCCTCCAGATGACTGCTTCGTTCAGAACAAGGTTAGAGGCGCACGTTTCTTCTCGCCATCCAAACTGTCATTCCCCGTTGAGAAGGATGAATCCACTGCATGCGTTGTGAACCGAGCTCGTTTCGACAGGTTTATAGCTGACCAAGCAAAGGAAGCAGGAGCAGACATAAGGTTAGAATCCAAGGTTGAGAGCATTAGGAGGCTTGATGGAAGGATTCTTCTCATTGGTGGTTTTGGGACGGTTGAAGCTGAAATTGTCATAGATGCCGAAGGTGTGACATCCCGTCTAATTGAAGAGGTGGGTCTGGAACCCCTAGCAGCGGCGCACCTATTGCCGGCACTTCAGTATGACTTGGAAGACGTGGATATCGATCCCGACTACGTCGAGATCCATGTTGGCAGAGAGGTGGCACCTCACTTTTTCGCTTGGATCATTCCCTTAGACGAAAGCTCGGTCAGGGTGGGACTGGCTTGTAAAGGCAGTCCCTTTGAAAGACTCGAAAGGTTTGTTGCGGATCGGTTTGGAAAAGGAAGCAATCCATGCCGAAGCTCCATTCGCTCCGGGCGCATAGTCCCCTGCGGCCCTATCCCTAGAAGTTTCGAGGACAATTTTATGGCTGTAGGCGATGTAGCTGGCCAAGTCAAGCCCACAACTGGAGGCGGAGTCATATGGGGAAGCATCTGTGCAATGTTCGCTGGCATGGTGGCGGCTGAAGCCGTCGAAGCGCAAAAACCAAGTAAGGGTTTCTTGATCAATTACGAAACTTTGTGGCGCAGCAGACTTCAGAAGGAGATAGACTTGACTCTTCTCGCAAGGAAGATTGCAGACAGACTTTCTGATCGAGCGGTCGATAAGATATTTGAGATCATAATAGAGTCGAACCTTCATAGAGATCTGTCGATTGAGGCCGATATGGACTTCCAAGCGGAGACAGTTCTGAAGCTCGCGGCGAGGAAAGATGTTGCAAAGATTCTTCTCTCGGCCGCAAAGGATCTAGTGTTTCATTTTGGACAGTAGCCTATATAAGGAAGAATCAATTATCTTGAAGCCTACTCGGAGTGTCCCCAGTTGAGTGAAAGCACCTCAATGCCAACCTGCACCTCGTGCCACAAGATTGTAGCGCCTGGAACAGAGGCTACAAAGTTCCCTTGTCCAAACTGCGGTGAGATGACAATCTGGCGCTGCAGAAAATGTCGAATCTTCACTAGGGCCTACCGATGTCCAAAATGCGGTTTTCGAGGACCGTAGGGAAATCTGAGGGATCGCTGTTCCTTTGCTCTCTAGGAGCAGGAGCATCAATATTCTCAATGTCGCATGCGTGTTTGAAGACTCAACCCGTAAGATGTCTTGCTTCTTCTATGGTCTTGGCAATAGCTCGATGATAGTTGTAAATTTCAAACTTGATGAGCTGCGTCTACATGCTAAGCATATCCCTGACACAAGGTATGTGCTTCGCTTTGTAGTATTCCATGATGGCTTCCCGGTGTCGAAAGACGTGATAAGAGAACCTGCCTAAGCTAGGATTCTGAAAACCAATGCCATTCCGTTGCAGTGTTCTCTGAAGATAAAAGAACCCAGGGACGATCAGCAATCGAATATCTTTTCCCAAGATAAAAGGCTAAATAAGGAATATCGCAGACACGGTATGTGATTGGGGGAATGACATATGGAATTGGGCGTCGGCATTGTAGGGGCCGGAATAATGGGAACAAGATGGGCGAAGAAATCCAAGGAACATCCTAAGTTAAGGGTGCTGGGAGTCTCTGATGTTGTGAAAGAGCGAGCGGAGAATCTCGCGAAGGAAGTTGGTGGCAAAGCATACACAGATTTTGGAGAGATGCTGAAGAATGAAGAGATAAAGGTAGTGTTTGTTGCTACTCCGGATCATCTTCATAGGTATCCTGTAATTGAGGCGGCTAAAGCTGGGAAGCACCTTTGGATCGAGAAGCCATTAGCAACGAATATGGACGATGCAAGGGAAATGATGAGGTATCTAGAGGGAGCTCAGAAGAATGGAGCTAAGATCACCGTTCAGTTTGGTACTCGTTGGTACCCCTTCTATGAAGCGGCTAGGTTTCTTATAGCAGAGGGATATGTCGGCGAACCGGTATACGCGTCTATGACGATAAGTGATCGAATAGATGTGCCTCTAACTATGTGGGGCGGCCTTGACAAGACATGGGCTAAGTTCTCAACTGTTGCAGACTTTTTGATGTGTTACTCGGTCGATCTCATCAGAACGATATCACGTAAGGAGGTGGAAGCCGTCTACGCCAGGCGCGTGTCCAAGGTCTTAAGGTTTACTCCTGATGTCTATCAAGCCATCATAACGTTCGAGGATGATTTTCACACGTACCTTGAGTCAGGTTGGATTCTGGCCAGAACAAAGCTTCCATTAAGTGAACACTTCTTAACCGTTGTATGCAGAGAGGGAACTTTCCAGTATTCCCATTCTGAAACCACGTTTTCAACATACGCCACCGGTGGAGGGGAAGTCTTCTTCTCAGAAGGAATGTCCCTAGACACCTTGAGAGAAATCCAAGAAAAACTCTTAGATGCCGGAATAATCTCAAGGATCATCTGGGAAGAAGAGAGAAACGAACCCTATGGAACCACTCAGATGAAAGAGATGAGGAGGTGCCTATGGATTCCAGCAAGCGCGCCGCATAGGGTAAAGCATCGTCAAGGTGACCAATTCGAGAATTTCATCCACAGCATCCTCGAGAATGAAGAACCGTACATAACCGCCACGGACGGATACAGGTCCTCCGAGGTTGTGTGCGCAGTTAAGGAGTCGGCCGAGGCAAACAAGAGAATCGAACTGAGATAATAGTCTCGGCAAGGAGATAGAAAGCATCGCTTCTTGCCATTGAGCCTTAAGTCATAGGTTAGAGGGAAAACAGGAATCACGTCATATTCTTGAAGTTAGCGAGTATCAATATCTCGACAACTCCTGAATCTGGAATGAGGCATAACATCCATGGATTTTGGCGAGAACTCTGCAAACCACTTTGCTTGAACTTAATTATGAGGAGTGACCTTTCTCATGATTTTCGGCTACAACATTCAGGCTTTTGAACCCTTGAAAGCTGTGGAGACCGGTATCCTGCTCGAGAAGCATGGCTTCGACTCGGTATGGCTTGGCGACCACCTAGTAGATCTCGGCGGAGGAGGGAAAATTGATCCATGGACGGTTGGAGCAGCCATAGCCGTCCGAACCAAACGAATCCTCATATGCTCAGCTGTCTCGGACACACAAAGGTGCCATCCAGCCAAGACGGCGCACATCGTTGCGAATCTGGACGCGTTATCGAGAGGGAGAGCGGTTCTAGGGATCGGTGCAGGAGAAGCTATGAACATAAAACCCTTTGGCATAGAGTGGGAGAAGCCCGACTGCCGTTCTGAAAGGGTTAAGGAAGCTATTCAGGTCATAAAGTTGCTCTGGACTTCTACAGCTGACTATCCGGCCGACTATCAGGGCAAGTACTACAGCCTCCATGGAGCCTTTCTGGATCTGCATCCAGTTAGGAAACCGTGTCCGCCGATCTATGTGGGCGCCCTTGCATCCGAACGTATGCTTCGTGTGGCTGGTGAATGCGGTGACGGCTGGATGGGTTGGATCAATACTCCCAAAACCTTCAGAGAGCGGGCTGAGAAGATATGGGGGTTCGCTGAGGCTGCAGGAAGAAGAATCGAGGAGATTCAACTGGCTACGATGCTGCATGTAGCACTTTCAGAGGATGATGAGGCGCTTAGGAAAGCCGTTCAGAGGGTTAAGACTGACCTCTTAACCGAAAGGCTTGCATTGAAAAGCTTTGGTTATGAACCACCGCCGTTTCCGCACTATCAAAGTCTTACGGTTTCGAGAAGAAACGAGGAAGAATTGGAGAGGCTAGCCATGGATATACCGGACGATGTCGCTTATCGGTGTATGGCTATTGGAGACGAGGAGGAATGCGTTGAGAAGATGGAGGCTCTGGCTAAGGTTGGTGCGAGCCATATAGGCGTTATGGATATGTTTTCACCAGAAGGTTCGAAGGAAACGATAGAACGATTCGAGAAGATCATGAGATATTTCAAGTGAGAAGAATGTTGCTCGTTCAGATTTCAGATATTCATTGCGGCTCGATGTTCCGCAAGGAAACTTTCAGGTCCGCTGTTGAAGAGATCAATGAGTTGCACCCCGATGTTGTTTTGGTCACCGGCGACTTGACAGAGGATGGTTTAATGTCAGAGTTCAAGATGGCAAAGAAGGAGCTGAGTAAAATCAAAGCGGAAAAGATCATCCATGTAAGTGGGAATCACGACTACAGATCGACAGGCTACCTGTTGTTCAAAGAATTTTTTCCCTTCTCACAAGTGACAGAACTCGAAGATATTGCTATAGCAGTTCTCAGCTCGGCTAGGCCGGATAGAGATGATGGCGAAGTTGGTCACAGACAGAACTTATGGCTTGAAAGAACTCTTGAAAAATACAAGGACAAAGTGAAGATAGTTGCGATGCATCACCATGTGATTCCAGTTCCGGACACCGGAGCAGACCAAATAACGGTGATAGATGCAGGTGACGCTTTGAGAAGTCTCACAAAATCCGAGGTTGATCTTGTCATTTGCGGGCACAGGCATAGACCTTGGAGATGGAAATTGGAAGATATGCAGGTGGTCCATGCTGGAAGCGTCTCTTGCGAGAAACTGAGGGGTTTCTTCCTCAATTCTTACAACATAATAGACGTGAAGGAGAAAGAGATAGAAGCCAAGCTCAAAGTAGTTAATGGGGAAAGCGTGGACTTCAGGGAAATAGTGAAGAGAAGAGAGATCCTGGAAGAATCAGACATATCACAATTCGCCGACTCACTGGCACATTAAGTGTCGGTTAGGTTGCCTAATCAGCAGGCGGTAATGAATCGAGATATTGGAGATCAACGAAATTGTAAAACAGCAATTAGGCGAACTGGCTAAGACGCAGTATCATTCGTTCTTTCTAGGCTGGTCATGTTTCTCTTCCAAAGGTCTCGTCTAACCAGTCTCTGATTTCGTCTCTTACACGTCTAACCTTCTTCAATATTTCGTCGTCTGCACCTTTGAATCGCGATGGATCTCGAAAACCCCTATGAAGAATCTTGTCTCCTGGAAAGAATGGGCATGCCTCTTTCGCGTCATCACATACTGTAACAACATAGTCAAAGATTCTTCCGCGAAATTCTTCAATGCTCTTTGAACGTTGTTTTGAGATGTCAATTCCGGCTTCCGCCATCACCTTAACAGCATATGGATTAACCTTGGTTGGCTCTATTCCCGCACTGTACGATTCGTATCTATCTCCATGGAGGGCGTTTAAGAATCCTTCTGCCATCTGAGAACGAGCAGAGTTGTGCGTGCATATGAAAAGAACTGTCTTCTTCATGGAATCACCTCATAATCTCTTCTAGCCTCCTCGAACTCTTCAGGAATGTACGCTAGGGTTTCAAGGTCTTCCTCGTAATCCCATATGTTCTCTAGTATCTCAAGCCTTTTCGGTACAGGCATTCCAGTGAAGGATTTCGAGAGTATGATGAGGTCTATATCGCTCTCTTTTTTAGCTTACAGTCGCCTTTTCTTCTTTCTTTTAATGCTGGGTTTGGTTATGTCTTCCATTATGCCTTCACTCGCCGCCATAGCAAATATGTCAGTTATACATGGAGCTATGAGAGAAAAGATTCGATGCCGCTCTTCTTTGGATAAATCAGAGAATTGGTGTTCCACTTCATCCCACACGGTCTTAAACAAGATGACCATCTCTCTAATCCCCTCTTTCAACTCTTCGAATTCTTCATTATCCGTCATCCTTCATACACCTCAACTGAAATACGTCATTGAGGTTTCTATTCTTTTCGGACTGGAAGCATGAAGGAGGGTATGCTTGGAACACTCATACTTGATGAGTACAGCGAATAGTACCCTTACGAAGACAATCCACTTGTACGTCAAACGCGAGCAAGAGGCTGAAGACTGGGTTAAACTATTGGGACTGAGACCATTAGAAAAAGGGGGGGTAGACATCTTAATTGTCCGGCGATAAGATGAGGGGATCTGTATGGAGCCAGCAAGGTTAGAGGGTTGAACGTCGTAACCAAAGTTCAGTTATACGTAGACCTTTACGACTATCTCGCTAGAGGAGAAGAAGCTGCTGAAGCAATATTCAAAGAACTCGAAAAAGGACGGTCTCAGGGATAGACAACTTCAGAGATCGCTTTCGCTTATACTTAAATACTTTTGCATTCAACGAAAAGTTCTTGGGAGCAATGACTCGCTAATTGAGGTTACAATGACTCTAGAAGTTTTGCGGGCACATGGGCGTTCTTTCCAAGATAGGAACAAACTATAATGAACTGTGTATGAGTTTAGTCTGCTAATAGATTCTATGGGTGCCGACAGCCAAGAACTCTATTTCCTTCCTTTCATTGTTCATTCTATATATTAATCGATACCTCAATCCTAACTCATAAGAGTGGCATCCTTCCTATGGACCGTGAAGCATATGCCCTCCTTTCTTGGATCGTCGCTGGCCAGTAACTTTGGTCAGAGACCAAACAGAGAAACTCAATCGAACCACTGAAGAAGGTTGAATCTCCTGTGGTGACTGCGTCTTTCCTGTTTTCTTACGAGCTCATGCTATCGGAGTTGTTGAGGGCTTTGGTTTCTTCTTCAGGTCTTCGGGCACATAGCTTGCCCTAACAATGTTTTGGCTTACGATCCTGTAGACGGGTTCACCTAGCGGGTTGTAGACCGGCAATTTGACGACGTCGACGAGGACGAGCTTGACTTTGAGCCTTGTGCCATCCTCAAGTTCATATTCACTCCATTCCTCTTTCAGCGTCTTGAAATCGATCTTCTTGCCTTTGGAGAGATCAACAGGAGTTTTTTCCATTTCTTGCCACTCGTTTTCATATACTTGGACACTAGTGAATATAGTTTACGCATTCATTAAGCGTGGTAAACCTTCTAAAAGTGTCTTCGAAAGATATTTGAGAGATTGCTAAAGCCTATATAGAGTAGACGACAGAAATCCGGATAGATAGTGAAATGGGAAATGTTGTATGAACATCTGACCAGTCCAGATGTGAGAGAGGTTGCGGAGAAGGGGCTTGTGGCAATATTGCCCATCGGCTCCATTGAGGTCCATGGCTCCCACATGCCAACTGGGACGGACTCGATAGCCGTTTACAATGTGGCGAGGTTGGCAGCGGAGAAAGAGGAAGCGGTTGTTCTACCACCATTCTATTACGCTTACGTCCCAGAGAACAGACATTTTCCAGGTACTGTCTCGTTGACGGCGAAGACCCTGCTCTCTCTCTTGGAGGAGGTTTGCGACGAGATAGCAAGAAATGGCTTCAAAAGAATCCTTATAGTCAATGGGCATGGGGGAAACAACGAAATACTAAGGGTCTTTCTAAGGGATAGCCTAACTAGACCGAGGGACTACATCCTCTATGCGATGATTGAACCTTGGGCTCCGATACGAGAGCTAGCCGCGAAGTTGAGCGAAGGAAGGAGGTTCGGACATGCTTGTGAGCTGGAAACAAGCATCGGTCTGTACCTCTTTGGCGACCTAATAAGAATGGAAAGAGTTGAGCAAGAAGCAAGAATCGGAAGCACAGGTTTGCCGCTGGGAATTGAGACGCCGGTCGACTGGCAAGCCTATGCTCTTCAACTCTACCTTGGCGACCCAAGACATGCAACGAGAGAAAAAGGGAAGATCCTCGTAGACAAGTTGGTTAAGTTCTTAGCAGAGGGGATTAGGTTAATAAAACAGGATCCTAACGTACCGAAGATCCTTGACGATTTCTACAAGAGCATACAAGAAGTAACTGTGAAAGAAGCTACGACGCAAGACTCTACATCGAAACTTCATCCGTCTAGATGCTGATGCGTAAACCTAGGCGGTAACCCGAACGCAATCTTAAAATACATCCCGCCCATTCCTCTATGAGCCGCAAGGAGACTCCGTTATGGCAAAGGTCCTTGTTTCGATAAAAATCTATCCCTCTGACGTCGATGTCAGCCTCGATTCGTTGAGGAAGATGATAGTTGAGGCGTTGCCGAATTATGCTTCGGTCTATGGGTTCAATGAAGAACCGATAGCCTTCGGTCTCGTAGCTTTGATTGCGCATATCTTGCTGCCGGAAGACAGGGATGGAGCAATGGATGAGATAGAATTCAGGCTGAAGAACATAGAAAAGATCAGCCAATTTGAGACTCAGATGGTCAGACGTGTATCCTGAAGAGGGCATCGGCGGTTCGGATGGATTATTACGGCGGTTAATATTTTGCCTGAACCGCTTCCGGTCTAGGAGACATGGTCTGAAATTGGCCTTTGATGAGACGAAGAGATTTCGACGTATGAAGATATCGCGGTTTCACTACGTTTATATAGGGATTGGAGCCTTCTTTCGATAAGGTATGTCCGTTCGGGGTGTCTGAGTTTGAGCGAGATTCAGCTGAGAGCCTTGGACTCTAGGCAGAGGGATGTAGCTAGAGGGATCGCGAGAATAGACCAGAGGACGATGCAGAGGCTGGGAGTTTCGGCGGGTGACGTAATAGAGATCGTAGGCAAGAAGAAGACCTCGGCAATTGCTTGGCCCGCATACTCTGAGGATCAGGATCGAGACGTAATACGCATTGACGGGTTCATACGAAAAAATGCTGGGGTATCGATAAATGAGTACGTCATTGTTCACAAGGCTGAGGTCAAGAATGCGGCAGGTATCGTGCTTGCGCCGGTTGATATGCGGTTGAATGTCGACGAGGACTTCACGAGCTTCGTGAAGAACAGGCTTATGGAAAGAACTTTTGTCGAGGGAGACACGACCCTCGTCATGATGCTCGGCCATCCAGTTCAATTTACTGTCACTAGGACACGCCCGCACGGTATCGTCAGGATGACGTATGATACGCAGCTCCAGATAATGACTGAGCCGGCTGGAGAAGCCAAAGGTGTACCTCGAACCACCTACGAGGACATAGGTGGTCTTCGTGAAGAGATTCAACGGATAAGGGAGATGGTTGAACTTCCGATTAGACATCCCGAGCTTTTCCAGAGACTTGGGATTGATCCTCCCAAAGGGGTTCTCTTACATGGTCCTCCGGGATGTGGAAAAACGTTGCTGGCAAGAGCGGTGGCAAGCGAGTCAGAAGCGAACTTTCACTCAATAAATGGGCCTGAGATAATGAGTAAGTTCTACGGCGAATCCGAAGCTAGACTTCGTGAAATCTTCCAGCAGGCCCAGCAGAACGCTCCTAGCATAATATTCATCGATGAACTTGATGCCATAGCGCCGAAACGCGAAGAAGTTACGGGTGAGGTTGAGAGGAGGGTTGTAGCTCAGCTCCTAGCCCTCTTGGATGGGTTGTCAGGTAGAGGAAACGTCATAGTCATAGGGGCAACGAATAGGCCAAATGCATTGGATCCGGCTCTCAGGAGGCCTGGAAGATTCGATCGTGAGGTAGAGATAGGGATACCTGACAAACATGGGCGACACGAGATATTGCTCATCCATACGAGAGGCATGCCGTTAAGTAGTGATGTTGACCTGCGAGTGCTTTTCGAGCGGACGCATGGTTATACCGGGGCTGATCTTGCTGCCCTTTGCCGTGAGACAGCCATGAAAGCGTTACGTAGATACCTCCCTGAAATAAACCTTGAGGAGGAGCGGATACCGCCAAGCGTTCTGGAGAAGATGGAGGTGCGGATGGAGGATTTCACGAATGCCTTCAAGGAGATCACGCCGACGGCCATGAGGGAGGTCGCTGTGGAGGTTCCGGCTGTTCATTGGGATGAGGTGGGAGGTCTGGAGGCGGTTAAGGAGGAGCTGAAGGAGGCTGTGGTCTGGCCGCTTAAGAATCCTGAGGTCTTCAAGAGAATGGGAATTCAGCCGCCTAAGGGTATACTGTTGTTCGGTCCACCTGGTTGTGGGAAGACGATGCTTGCAAGGGTTGTTGCGACCGAGAGCGAGGCGAACTTCATCTCGATCAAGGGCCCGGAGGTTTTCTCGAAGTGGGTTGGCGAGTCGGAGAAGGCTATTCGTGAAGTCTTTAGGAAGGCTAGAATGGCCTCGCCCTCAGTCATATTCTTCGATGAGATTGATTCGTTGGTTCCAAGAAGGGGTCTTGGTTACGGCGACAGCGGAGTTAGTGAACGAGTCATAAGCCAGCTCCTAACCGAGATGGATGGAATATTCTCTCTTGAGGACATCGTGGTCATAGCTGCGACGAATAGGCCGGACATCGTCGATCCAGCCGTGTTGAGACCTGGCAGATTCGATAGGCTGATCTATGTTCCGGAACCTGACGAAACTGCTAGGCTTGAGATCTTCAAGGTTCACTCGAAAGATATGCCGCTTGCGAAAGGCATAGATCTGAGCGAGTTAGCTCGGATGGCTAGAGGTTACTCTGGCGCGGACATATCTGCTGTGTGCAGAGAGGCAGCTATGACCGCTTTGAGGAGAGACATCGGCTCAAAGGAGGTTACTGCCGCTGATTTTGAGAAGGCCATGGAGAGGGTTCCGCCAAGCATCTCGCCGGATATGGAGAACTGGTACAAGAGCTTTATGAGGCAAGTGCGAAAGATACAGAAGCCTACGCCTATCGTAGCATAATGATGGAAGCCGGAGATCGATGTCAATAAAGACTTGGAAGGTTCATCCTCTGTATACAACGATTGCTGAGATTCTGGAGAAGAAAGAATCTGTGACGGACATGGAGCTATTTGAAACCTTAAGAGAGATACATAAGGACATCGGTTTCAATGAAGTGAACAGCACACTGATGAAGATGGAGGTTGCGGGAAAGATACAGGTCTCGACGCTTATGAAGGGGAAGAGGCTTGTCCAACTGAAGCGCAAGTGAGCCAACACGATCCTTTTCGGAACCGATTGTCAAGATCCTACGGCTTCCTTTGAAGAGACCTAGACGAATCTCTCAGAGCTGAGGCGATCGTAAGAAAGATGAGCGAAAGAAGGACTTGAACGATACGCATTTTCTTTCCAGTCCTATTCGATCGTTCTTACTTATAACTAGGATTATTCAGAACTCTTTGTTCTTGTCAGTTTTCTTATGGGTGAGTGTGAGATGTCAGATGGCGGATATTCCGCCTAGAACAAGTCTTCTGAATCCTATTGAAGGGTATTCAGAAAAGGAACGCGTCGATTTTCCTCAATCTACCCGTAGTCGTGTTTGGAACGAAACTTGCCAGCTCCAGGGTTGTAACTCCTAGAATTATGGAGTCGTTGACGTCGAGTTTTGCCAAGGCTTTTTTTAACTTCCCCGTCAAATTCTGCGACGAGGACTTTTTCGTAGTCTAGAACTTCGTCTTCCACCGTTAATTCCCTAACTATCGCTATTTCGCCCTGCAGCTTATGTCTAGTGGCGCTTGTGAGCGATCGTCTTCTGCCGGTGTATGTGACGCCGACAACTTCAGCCAAGCCTTTGTCTATGATCGTCATGACGGCACCAACATCAACAAGAGCCGTGCACTTCTCGGAACTCTTAAGACCCTTTAAGGTCGCTTCTGTCTTTACGATCATCCTTGTTCCTTCTGGTCAAGGTCTCTACAATTATCTCTGTCTTTGTCATCTTCCAAGTGTTCCATACTGATTAACGATCCATAGAAATACTGCTAAGATAGCGCTCGCGTCTTAAGAAGGTTTATGAGTCCTTAATGAGAAGATTGCTTTGGTAGTATGGAAGCCACTAAGGATTTGGAGTTGCTGAGTAGCCGTCTCACGAGTATCGAAGGATCTTGCGTTAAGGCAGTATTGATGTTTGGTTCCAGAGCTAGAGGAGAGTCCGGAGGAGGAAGCGATGTCGACTTGCTTGTCCTTCATGAAGGTTGCGAGATAAAAGACTTAGTTGCGAGGAGGGGTTACTTCTACAACCTTTTGCGGGAAGCTGTTGGGGAGGAGTTTGAGGATCTTACTGTTGTCGACATGGAGCTTGAAAGTTTTCTTGAGCCCGGCGGCGTCTCCGGATTTCTTTTGAACATCTATTGGGATGCTGTGCCGGTCTACGATACCACAGAGAAGATTCAGAGCTTTTTGGGAAACGTTAGGGAGAAGATTGCGAAGAGCGGTTTGAAAAGAGTAAAAGACGGGAGAGCATATCGCTGGGTTCTGCCGAAGCCCTTGGAGGAAGTAAGAATCTTATGAGCCTCAACCCTTTGAACGAGATTAGGTTCAGACATAGGCTGGCCGCAGAGCATCTTGAAAGGGCTGAGAGGCTTTTTTCCCTCAGGGACTGGGTTGGATCGGTATCGGCTTGTCAGTTGGCTGTTGAGAACTTTGCCAAGGCTGTAATAGGGGTCTTTGAGGTCCCAACCTGGAGCCACGATCCTTCAAACCAGCTCCGCGGTCTCATCAGAATGATGCCTAGTGACATGGCTGGCGAGATCACGGAACTTGCTGCTTTCGTGAGGGAGATGGCTCCTGAGCACGGTAGGTCAAGCTACGGTGAACCAGGTGCAGGCCTCTTACCAAGCGACATATATGGGGAAGAGCATGCCTCAAAGGTGCTAGAGAAGGCCAGAAAAGCCAAGAGGATGACTGAAAAGATTCTCGAGCGACTGAACGTTACGCTCTAAAGCAAGCATCATAGTAGTTTCCGGGATGCTGAGGACCGCCTCAATCAAACCCTATGATGTTTTCGCTGATATTGTTTTTGGCTGACTATCTATCAGCAAGAAAACTGGGAAACCAGTAAGAAAATGAGAATGTGTTCATGCATGATCTAGGCTTGCAGGCATAGTCCCAGACAGCAGCAACCCCCCTACAAGGTGTTAGGGGCCAAATATACGATTCGGCAGAAATGACAACTGATTGACAATAGAACTTTAATATAGATCATACGGAGACTCCTTACAAAGGAAGGAACCAAAAGTGGGCACTCTCGAAAGGATTCAGTTCATCAAGCGTTTGGTAAGCGAAGGTGAAAATTACTTGGAGAAGGGTGATGCGGTTCAATCATCCGAGAAACTCTATAAGGCTGCTGAGGAGTGCGTCAAAGCCCTCTCAGAACGTTTCAAACTCGAAGAGGTCAAGGTGGCTGAGGAGAGGGGGAGATGGACGGTCACGTTGCTCGAGAAGTCTGTTGGGAAGCTTGAGGGTGAATTAGGCATTGATGTTGAGCTGGGATGGGCC
>Ga0315314_1000547_pt1 | contig 40436 bp, 45 predicted proteins | sample TDP9_MG_FD_203631 | JGI IMG/M metagenome (GOLD analysis project Ga0315314, IMG submission 203631) | Freshwater sediment microbial communities from Lake Towuti, South Sulawesi, Indonesia - TDP9 | ecosystem: Environmental > Aquatic > Freshwater > Lake > Sediment | place: Indonesia: South Sulawesi... | reverse complement strand
TGGAGGGCGCCGATGTGGTTTCGTTGAGCACTCATAAGACTTTGTTTGGTCCTCAGCATGGTGGTGTGTTGTCTTGGGAGAGGTTTGGGGATAGGATTAAGCGGGCGACTTTCCCTGGTTTGGTTAGTAATCATCATTTGCATGCTGTGGCTGGTGTGGCTGTGGCTTGTGCCGAGATGTTGGAGTTTGGGAAAGCGTATGCCAAGCAGGTTGTTAGGAACGCTAAGGCTTTGGGGCAGGCTCTTCATGAGCGTGGTTTTGATGTTTTGGCTGAGCACAAGGGTTTTACGGAGTCGCATGTGGTTCTTGTTGACGTGACGAAGCTTGGTGATGGTGGGACTTTGGAGGGTTTGTTGGAGAAGGGCAATGTGATTATTAATCGGAATCTGTTGCCTTGGGACATTAAGGCTGGTCGTCATTTTATGCATCCTGGTGGGATTAGGTTGGGGACGAGTGAGGTGACTAGGTTGGGGATGGGGGAGAGTGAGATGGTTGAGGTTGCGGAGTTTGTGAAGAGGATTGTTATTGATAAGGAGGATGTGAAGAGGGTTAAGAGAGATGTTGCTGAGTTTCGTAGGGAGTTTCAGAGGGTGCGTTATTGTTTTGAGGACAAGACTGAAGCTTATGAGTATGTGAAGATTCGTTAGGGTGTCTGTCTGTCTAGGTCTAGTATAGAGGGGGGAGAGACAGAGAGACGGGTATAGCCTCGTCTAGAGGAGAAGAGCAGAAGGTTAGATGAATGAACTCTTCCTCTTGGATATACAGGTCTTTATTCGATGAGGACTAGATGTTCTACTTGAAATCTTCGACCTGCCTAATTCAAGAGTATTTGAAGAATGAAGGGAAAACTTGGAAACCTAGAATTGTGCGTCTTTAATCGCGCGCTTCAATAGCTGGGCTTCATGGGCGCCTTCTTCAGGGCATATCCTCAGTGATTATAACCAGTGAACACGCTACATTTTCCTCTTCGACGGCGTCTCTCAATTTCCTCCAACCCTCGTTGAAAACTTTATAGAAGTCCTTATTGCTTTTACGTCCACGTGGAAATTCGATTTCAGGCATGACCTGTTCCATATCTTTTCGCCAAGGAACACGTGATGCCCTTTTAGGCAATGTAACAACGAGTATGACAAATTTCAGCTTGTTTTTTCCATGTTGAATTGTATGCATCAATACATCTCTGTCTGACAAGAAGTTCAATATGCCCTTTTCTACGAACCTTCGTGTGCTAAGAAAGACATTAGAGTCATTTATTGTATGGACTTCACCGATTCCTACCAGTTCACTATTCTTGTAAAAGGCTACATCAACTCGGCTGAAAGATCTCAGTTCAGTCTTCTTTATCTCAGGCGCTATCTTCTTGGGGTTAAGATCTTCTTTGAAATAAAGCTTTATTTCTGGCACTGCACGTAATCCATTTCGCTCACCAGCCATGATCAACGCGTATTGTAGCCAGCTGTGAAGATTATTCCCTGCGGGTCTATTCAACGACTCGTTTTTGATGAGCTTCTCCTTTTTCAGCTTCTCATAGACGCTCTTGAACTCGTTAGTGATGCCTTTAAGATATGTACTTTCCATATTGTCACACTCCATTATCTTCCATCGTATGCTTTTCTCCACCAAACCAATACTTTACTGAGTTTTCCATATTTTCCTTTCTTACCTCAATTTCCAAGGCTATTTTCTTTTCAGTAACCGAGTCTATCGTAAACGTAATGATCATGTTTCCTACTTGAAATCCCAAAAACCCCTCACACCCCTTTCTGAGCAGTGCGAAGATAACACTTACTTTATTCTTAGACAGCTGCAGAATTTTCCGAACCTCTTCTAAAGCAACATACGGATCTTCAGGGAAAGCCCAGCCAATTTGGCATGGCACGGATTCTCTACATTTATCAGATTTCACCCATCGCATGAAACTCACCAAAACTAAACGTTAACCATTACCCAATATGGCGCGAAGGACGTATGGAAACCGCATATCTCAACTTAACCTCCATTTGACGCATTTTTGGAAGAACGTATTTCAGAGGCCATATCTCGGTAACAAATTGTTCTTCTGGGTTTTCGTTTCTACATTCGCCGAATGCAAACCATCTGCCATTGATTTTAACGGCTACGTTTCCAAGGACTACGTCTGGAGCATAGAAATTCATGACGATGCGATAGTCTTTCTCCACCACGTATCCGAGGAATTCCTCAAGTTCAGTATCATAGGGTTCGCCGCAAACACTCTCCTCAAACAGGAGCCATTCCGGATTAGGGAAGCCCTCTTCAAGATATGAATCCAGCCAAACGCAATAGTTCTTCTCTCTAATCACACTAGCCAGAGCATCGTAAAATTGTTCCATCTTCAGTTGATGACAGGATGAAATCTCCATAGACCTCACCTTGAAGGCATTTTGGACCATCCAAGCCTCACCATGCGCGCGCACAGAACTAGACTTCAACTTACAACCATAAAAGTATGTTCTGTCTTCGCAAAGGTTCGTTTTCTATAGTAAAAGTGACGAACTGACTCGAAAAAGAACAAAGCAAGCCAAATTTAGAAGCACGCATAAAAACATTGAACGAACTCAGAAAAGTTTTGCCTTTTCTGCTCCAAAATACGATACCAATAAACTTTTGAGAAGTTCGGAATTTTTGTGCGCGCGACTCTCATATATAGTTATTTCTAAGTCATTTTTTGTAATGCGCACGCCCTCTACTCAGTCAGCAAAGATTACGGCATAGATTTCAATTATAAAGCTGAACAGATCATGCATGAGTGACTCCATGAGTTCAATTAGTGGAGACAAATCAAATGTATCCTCTCCTTTTTCATGCCGAGCTACTGGAAGAACCTTTGTACCTGAGATAGGATTAATCATAACGTTCAATGGCCTCATTAGAACATACCCACAATGGGCTATTCTATCTCTGTCACTAAAGCTGGAAGGGTGCTCTCTTGTTTTGGACTTGACAAGCTCATAGAATTTCCTGGGCTTATTCATGAGGTCAAGAACCTTTTCTGCTTTGGGATTTTTCCCAGAAAACTCTTCCAATTTTCTTTTGAAGGAATCTATTTTGATTGTGTAGAACCCAAAGTAATACGATAAGGAGACAATAAAGTGGTCAAGACAAGCTCTAGCTTGGAGAATGAATGCCTCATATTCGAAATATAGCTTTCTAAGGGTTATTCCAACGGTTATAGGCCAATCTATACCAATCTCTTTGGCTGTGTTGATCAATTGATTAGTGTATTCATCAACAAGTTTTTGTAAGTATGCAGCGTTTTGCATGTGGTAACAGACCGCGTGGAACTTCTCTTGAACTTCGCCATTTATCATGTTATATAGTTTTTCAGGGTGGCTATATTTTGGCCTCTTCGTAATCTCACCAAATGGACCTTGTTTCTTATTATATAACTCCCACGATCTTGTGAAAATCCACCTGTATCTTGAAGGAATTGTTACGCCAAGTTCTTCTGTGAATCCATTCATTATCTCTAGCATTTTGGGATTTTTCATCTTTTCCATAACTTTGCGTGCACGTGCATTTCCATTCTCTTGCGTAGGATTCATAGAGAAGAATAGAATCAAAAGGGAATATAAGTTGTATTTACTAGGGGTATTCTGGCTTCGAAACAAAGACTCAAGAAGTTTTGGGTTGTGTGTTTGGGTTCGGGGATAAAATTTTAGTCCTAGCAGTCTGCTGGGTTTCACGCTGTAATGTTAGGGACAAACCTTTTTCAAGATTATTTGTCTACAAGGCTCAATTTGTTATCTGGATTTCATAAATTCTTAGCTGATACGGTGTGTTTACTCTAACAGAATAACGCTTGTACCTATTTCAGAGAGGGTTTGTGCGATGTATCTTCTGTGGCAGTATTTAGATTTCGGTTCAACACACGTGATAGCTATGTTGGTTTCTTCAGCCATTTCCAACAGTTGTTTTATTCCAGCCTTGTATTCCTCTGTTTCTGTGTATTTCTTGTAGCCGCCTTTACGGAACCCTCCTAAGGTCTCGCTCATACACACATACCTTATTCCCAATTTAGGTAGCTCAACTTCAAGGTGTTTCCTCTTAAACTCGGGGTTCTTGCTCGTCGGAAACCGCCTAACGTCCACAAGGACACCAATCTCATAGGTCTTTAAATGTTCGATAAAGTCTTGGAGTCTTTTCCAGTTTCCATACCCCAAAGCATAGATTCTCTTCATACAACACTCATCTTCATCTAGTAGCTGGAGCGTTCAAAACAACCAACAACAAATCAGTGTCTCCCGTATTTTTGTAGCCATGTTCCACTTCCCCATCAACCAAAGCCACATCACCAGGCTTAATCTCGTAAGTTCTGCCACCAACCCAACACTCTCCCCTACCACTCAAGAAATACAAGACGTGAGCGTGCGAATGCTTATGCCTCGGAAACTCTCCATCAGGCTTTACCCTAAACAACGAAACATTAAACCCTTCTCTAAACGCTTTCGTGGAGACATCTTTGAAGAATACTCCTTTCGTGTTATGCCCGAACTCCCGCCACTCAACCCCTTCAAGACTGAAATACAAACGCGATTTCACCCTTTACCCCTCAACTTCATAATAGGAACCCAAAATATTAAACAAACCCACAAACACGATAAAAGAGGACCCAACATGCACATCCACGAATTTCAAAACATGATGCGAAGAATCTACTTTCACAGAGACTCAAAGCGTGGAGCAAAAGGAACCTACGAGTGGCTCGTTGACGAGGTTAAAGAGTTAGGAAACGCCATGAAAGAAGACAACACCAAAGCCTTAAAGGACGAATTCGCAGACGTTCTCGCATGGTTAGCCTCCCTAGCGAACGTGTTAGAGATAGACCTAGAAGAAGCAACACTAACAAAATACGATGGAAAATGCCCGAAATGCCACCGAGGAAAATGTGAGTGCGCACCTTCAAAGCAACCCTAACATAAACGACCGTGAAACTCTAAACCAATTCTCACCACAAGACTCTTAAGAAGACTCAAAGAAAATAGAAACCACCGCAATGTAGGAGAATGAATGTTCTTGGTGTACTGCACTAAATGTGGCACAAAAAACGAAGAAGACGCCACAGTGTGCGTTAAATGCGGAGCAAGCCTAGAAGTAGCGCCACCCTCCCGAAGACCCGAACGCAAACACGTAGAAGAGGAATGCTTCGGAATCCCACGCGGCGGCACGGTCGTAGGCTTAGCCATCGGCGTGATAATCCTACTCTGGGGAGCAATAATGTTTCTCCAACAGGTAGAAGTAATCCCCTCAGAAGTGTCCCCATGGCCCTTCGCAGTCATAATCTTCGGAATCCTAATCATCATAGGCGCCTACTTCGGACTACGCCGCAGATACTAACAATTCACCTCTTCCTCAATTCTCGAAACTCACACAGAGCCAGACCGCAAGCGTAGCAAATCCTCTCATGATCCCACTTCGAAATCGATATCCGAGTAAAAAGCCAAAAAACAATCAACGCGAGCAAGAAAAGATCCGCAAACAAACCTTGCACAACCCTGTCAATCCCGACCAAAACCAAAAACGACCCCAAAACAAAAAAGACATTCAAAGAAAAGCGAACGAAACGCTGCTTCATCCTGAACTGGAACAAGCCTAAGCTAACCCCCAAAATTCCAGCCAAAACAAAAACAATGTTTTGTTCAGCGTTCCAATCGACGAAAAAATAGAGGATGGTTCCAACAAGAGCTAACAACCCTCCCACAGTCAGCCCAGTACAAGCCACACAAAACCTTCTGTTGCCCATTCGAAATACGTGAGGAGCAAAGTCTTCACAGCCGGGATGATGACCACCCATCCCAGAGAAGAACCCATGAAGGGCACGTCCATCTTCTCCCCTAAAATTGAACAGGTGTGTGCACCGCCTCGGGAAAAAAGCAGCAAGAATCCCTGATACACAGATTAACCCGAAAACAAAACCAACAACATGCTTTCTCCAAACAAAATCCTCAGCTAACACAGGCGGGAAAACGGCGAGCAACGCGGACAGTAAGATACCGAAAAATGACACGCAAAGCAAGAACATCAGAAAGCGATTTTGGAGCATGCCTTGAGACATGTGAAACCTCGATTCAAAACAACTTCTTGAACTGGTATACGATGCCCTGAGCCGCCATATACCTGTAAACTCTCCTCTTCATCTCATTCGCAGAAAAAACTCCCTTCAGTCTCCTACTCAAAGAACCGAAGAAACTCCTATAACACTCATACAATTGTTCCTGCACCTCCACCCTCGACAACGTCTCTGTAGGCATAACAGCGTGAACCATATCATAGTGCGCCCAATTAAAATCTTCAATCCAACCGTTTCGCTTAGCCTCCTCAAAAACCTCGGTTCCCGGAAAAGGAGTGAGAATCCCGAAAATCGCCAAGTCTGGGTCCAAGTCATCTGCGAACTCTCTCAGACTCGCTATAGACTCCAGCGTGTCCTTGCGCTCTCCGATAATGAACATCGCGTGAGCGAATATGTCGTTGTCTTTCAGCAGTTTCACCGCCTTCTTAGCGTCTTCAGGACGAGCCTTCTTGTCAAAAGTTTCAAGAGTGAACGGATTGTTACTTTCCACTCCCAGAAGCACCCACTGAAGGGCAGATTTACGCATCTTTGCCAGAAGACCACAATGGTTCACAACGTCGTCACATCTTGCTTGCACAAACCACATTATATCATCCGAAAATCCTCGCCTAATAATCTCGTCAGCTAAGTCGCTTGCGCGTTCGCCCAAGCCGAAATTGTCATCGGTCAACCAGAGAAATCTACTGCCATAGTTTTCGTAGCAAAACTCCATTTCATCTGCAATTCTTTTTGGCGACTTGGTTCTCCATCTTCCCTCCCAATGTCTCCACTGCGTGCAAAATGTGCAGTGATGCGGACAGCCCCTTGACCCTTCAATTATGGCATACCTGGCTTTAGGACCCGACATCGCCGTGAAATGATACCTATCAACAAGATCCTCAACAAAATGATACCCTGGATAAGGAAGATCTTCTATGTTTTCTATCAAAGGTCGTGAAGCGTTGTGCCAAATCTTTCCCTCACACTTAAAGGAAATGCCTTTTACCCTCGCTAAAGGTAAACCCTTACTCCACGCTTGCACCAACTCTGTGAAAGTCTCTTCGCCCTCTCCTCGAACAATCACATCGATTTCAGGATAGGTTTCCAAGGTTTCTTGGGCTGTTACTGTAAAGTGTTGCCCTCCAGCCACGGTGAGGACGTTCGGGTTCACTTTCTTAGCCGTTTCAAGGGCTCTGACAGCGACGTAGGTATTGCAGGTGGCGAGTGCGCTTGAGGCTACAACATGGGGATCAAAAGAGTCAATGCGCTTCTCTAATCCCTTCCAGTTCAACTGTTGGGCTTGACAGTCCAACACCTCGATCTCCACATCCTTGTTCCTGCTCTCCAGGTACGCCGCGAGCTGAAGAACTCCATACGGGGGTGGAAGGTACTCACCCATGACAAACCAGTAGTCTTTGGGTGGTTCCACAAAAAGAACCCGCATCTTAGTATTACTCTTTCTCTGCAAAAGACTTCGCCTCATTCTAGTTTCATAGATTATGAGAACTGTCGCTCTTAAAAGTAAATGTCAAAAGGACTTGCCAAATTTATCTGAGTCACAACCAATGTCGATAAGGGAAGCAACGCGATAGCAACCATTAAAAGAAGAAGAAAACATCTAGGTATCTCAAAGGGAAGAAGGCAGCACATGACCCAAGGACGGCACTTCAAAGGCACGGACTGGCTTGGCTTGGTTTCTTTAGGGTTCTTCTTCATCGTTATAGGCGCAGTTTTTGTCGTCGCTCCAAATCTCACAGAAGAAATCAGAGCGTTCCTTAAGGATTTCCATCCAGCAGAAGCATACCCGAATGTCAGGTTGCCCGCTCCACAAAATCCACACCCAATAATCTATGAGGCTATTATGAATTTTTGTTACGCGTTCGGAGCATCTCAAATCATTCTGTTAATTCTCAGATTTGCGCTCAGAGACCTTTCGAGTCGAAAGGCTGAGACGGCTTCTGGGATAGTTTTTTGGTTAGGAATGGGGGTTTTCGCCGACTTTGCGAATTCGTTATCATCCGAACCCACGGGATGGTTTTCTCTTCTCAGTGGACTCATAACGATGATAGGGCTTCTGATAATCTCTAGAATTCTTTTGGCAGAACTATTGCGCAGGCTCTAATACTCCTTCGGATTTGTCAGTCTTTGTTGCCCCGCACCCGTCAACTTCCACAAGAAGGGTTTGGTTCCCGTTCGTCCAACGATGTTTTCTGTCTCAAGAAGATGAAGGTGATGAAGAACCGCTGCGTATCTCAGCCCGATTTTTTCCGAAAGAGCTGTTACATGAAATTCTCCATTCTCAAGAGCAAAGACTATTTTTGTTCTCGCAACTAAGCCTAAGCGAACGTTTCTGGTTAAGGACAAAAAAGCCTTGGGGTGGTAGGACTCCTTCAAGTTTTTTCCTCTAAACAAATCTATAGTCTTGTTAGGCTATAAAATCTGATAGACTAATCTGCTTGGGTTTCTTACCTTCAAAGAGAGTATTTATCTCGTCTTCAATCAGCGCTAGACGCTGAGTGTAGTAGGGTGGAAGCCCGTATTTTTTCACGAGTTGATAAGCTGACTCCAAGTATTTTTCGATGCCACCACGATAGACGGTTAACGTTAAAGCCCCCCCACAGTCTGTGCACTTACCCTGAAGGGGTAGTCTTCTGAAGCGTTTGTTACACTTCTTGCATCGGAAGCTCTGAGTCGTGAAGGCGCGAAGATTACCCGAGATGTCTCGAATAAAATGGGTGGCTAAAACCTTCCGTGCCACAGTCTTGGCGTCAACTGCCTCAATCTTCTCCGCTAACGCAAGCTGGCTGTTCAGCTTGTCTATCATGCGCTTCAACTTCTTGTACGTGCTCTCGACGGTTCCCGAGTTGATATCTGACACTGGAGTCGTGTACCTGAAGCCTTGAAACTGTGCCTCAGTATTTAACCTGCAACCGATCAGGTCCATGATTTCATTCACTTCTTGGGGAACCCCTTTCTGCAAGGTTTTTTCGTAGAACACCAGAGGGTAGACGCTGGTTACATCGAATTCGTGAGCCTGCCTCTGCACCTCTCCAGGGTTTATCAAAGAAATGATGAAGAGTGGAGCGTCCATCATCCCCCCGATTTGGGCTGGCAGGTAAGACTTTGAAAAGTTTACCAGAGGGTCCAAGGCTAACATCAGCGCGTCCTCATCTCCATCACAGTCTCTGCGTTTCGCTGAGTGCCAAAGAGGATGAGCGTAACAGATGTTAAGGTTAGTGAACCCTATGATTCTCCCAAGAATACCCACAGAGGTGTGGGGTGCCAAACCCATTGTTAGATGGCCAACCAAATCATCTGCTCGTTTGACATTGTAATACGGCGGAAGCCCATACACCTTCTCGAGCAGTTCATCCAGAAAGTTGGCCACCCGCACAAAATACTCCGCACACTTCACGGGAATCACAACATCCTGTACCCTGAGTTCACAAATCTGATGCGAATCAGTCAATGGTTTCCCAGCACAATCATTGTGGTAACCCAGTTGCAGAAGCCTTTCCAAAGTCACACCTATTTCGTTCGGCTTAAAGTGTGTCAAAGGAGCATTCGTGACATCAAACCTTATCGTCCCGTCCTTAAACATGGACAAGTCATATCTTGCTCGCAAAATTCCTTTCTCGAGTATCTCAGCGGTTTTTGTTTCATTCATCAGCCCCTTCACACCCTTAACAAGTTCAGGTGGAGAATGCCTCAGTTTTTTAGCGGCTTCATCCACTATGTCTTTAACGTTAACCTCCTGCTTCTCATAACTTCTAGGGAGAACTTTACAGACTGGACACAAATCTTCCTTTACAACCCTTCCACATCGGGGACAAGACTTCTCCGTGAATGCCTCTACACCGCATCTAGGGCACATCACTCTAAAGGTCACCGTTCCACACTGGGGACACCGCCGCTTCACCAACTCAACCTCAATCGCGCCCTTTTTTGCGGCTTCGATCACATTTCGATGAGACCCCCCAGCTAACCCTACCGGAAAGAGAACGTGAACAAGAGGTTTCATCTCCCTTCTCTTCGCCTTCTCTGGACGGCCCATCCTGGCGCCAAGAAAAGTAGGCGTCTTTTCTCTTACAAGAACCCCGGTAAGTTCCTTAATATTCTCAAAAATGGATTTCGTGAGAGTTATTCTTCTCTTGGGTTCGTAGAATCCAAGGCAAAAAGATAAGGCGTGGGCATCATCATTCTCCACTTTAATATTTCTTTCTTCATCAACTCTGTGTGGCAAGTAGATTCTTTCCAGTGCCCGCTTGACAGATTCATCCATTTTTCCAGTTATTTCACAAACCGTGTCATTCTCGACTTTGATCTGAGAATTCAAAAGCCAATGCCTCAATGATCGGAATTCTTCACACGAAATATTAGACCACACGTATGTGAAAATGGGGTGAAGAGGAACGTTAAGATTCTTAGCTAAGGATATGGCTTCCTTCGCAGTGGGCTTGCTTCCATAAGGGTCACTCAGAATGTCACGTAGACGTGTTGTAGAGATTATTGCCGCCTCTCCTGCCTTTTCAATGTCTCCATCAAAATTTTTCTCAATAGCCAACTGAAGTTCTTGGCACCACCACTCCTCAGTGTATCCAGAAGGAAAGAGAGGCTTATTATTGTAGAGAAAGTCGCCAAAACTAATGAGAATGTCGCCGAGAAACAGAATCTTGTCTATCAAGCCTTTTAGCTGCTCAAAGTCCTGAAGCGAAACGCGAACAACAGACCCGTCTTTCAATCGAACTATTGGAGAGTCTATCGTGTCCACTGGCAGAACTATTCCTGCTTTGCCTGGACCCTGAATGCGTAATTGGGTGCCAGCAGCTAAGAAGTGTTGAAGTGTTGCCATTGTTGCGGGGTGTAAACCTACTGCAGCAAGACCAGTGTTTCTAGACCTTCCATAACGAAGTCTAAACCCTCCACTTTTTGAAGGAAACGAAAATATTGGACGCCCAGCGATAACGTCTTCCATGAACCCAGCCGTTTTCTTCTCTTCAATTTCCCGAATTCTACCAAGCCAGTCCCACCCCGTGACCCCTAGTTTTTCTACAATCGTCCAAACCTTCGCCGAGCGCCCCACCACCCCATCGTTCACGACACGAAGCGCTCCACCCCTCAACCGATTGGTTTCAATGCGAGGTAGGTTACGGAAAGATGAAACCTCAATGCGATCAGTCTCTGTGCCTGTGACTTCCACGGGAAGCGCCTCTAGGGCTCTCCTCAACTCTTCGTCAAGGACATGATACTGGAACCTACCCACCGAGCGCTCATACAATCTCACTTCCTCTACGAAGCGCCCGATTTCCTCTTCTGTCGGCTTATAACGATCCAAACCAAGAAGGTGACGAACAAAATCTCCTACAACCAGGGTCAACGGCGCGTCTGTGCCGCCCGCCGATCTTATAGGACCAGCGAAGTATATCGCAAGGTATTTTGTGCGATCTGGATTAATTTTAATGGCTACTCGCGCTACACCCTGTAGAGGGGCAGCGGTGATGCCTTCGGTCAGTATGGCGAGGGCGGTTCTTATGGCTTGTTCTGCTGCCTCACGAGCGTCCAAATGCCCAAACTTTCCATAGACAATCTCTTCGGCTATTTTAAATGCCAGCTCTTCTCGTGGCAGTTTCTTACCTAAGTCTCGTATACTGTCACCCACTCCAGAAGGACCAACAAGCCCTTCAACAAGCTCAGCTAAATCCTTTGCTACTTTGATTTCGGGAGTTAAGGTTGGATCAAACGCCTTCGCTCTTGCTTTTTTCGCTACATCGTAGACGTCATTGAGAGCCTTCTCTAAGGAGGAGGTGTACTCGTGGTATTCTTTGCTCATTTTAAGGTTCAAAATCCTCATCACTGTTAGTTTTCATAAGTCCGTTATTGACTTTTCCGACACAAACCAGTCAAAAACAACGTTAGTCGCTCAGAACACTGCATTTTACTTGTTCTTTATGTGCCCTATCAATTCCTTAAGTTTGGGCTTCGCTGAAGAAGTCTCCGTCACTGTGCCCGTAACTATGACGTCAGCGCCCGCCTCTACGAGTTCTTTGGCTTGTTTCCCAGTTTTTATTCCTCCGCCCACGATCAAGGGAACACTGACGAGGTCTTTTACCATTTTCACCATGTCATTTGGGACTGGTTGCTTGGCGCCGGAGCCTGCCTCTAAATATACAAATCGCATACCCAAGTATTCAGCCGCTAACGCGTGTGCGGCTGCCAACTCTGGCTTGCTGTAGGGAATCGCGCAGACTCTGCCTACAACCCCTACCGTGCCACCTTCTCCTACAACTATGTAGCCTAACGGGATAGCCTCCAAACCAAACTTTTTGATCAAGGGTGCGCCTAAGACTTGGGCTCCGAATATGAAGTAGGGGTCAGAAGAGTTGAGGAGGGACATGAACCATATGGCGTCAGCATACCTACTGATACCACTTACATTGTTTGGGAAAAGAATGATCGGAGTCTTCACAGTTCTTTTCACCGCATTCACAACACGGTCTAAATGATTAGTCAAGGTAAAAGTGGACCCGCCTATCATGATGGCTGCTGTTCCACAGGACTCGGCGTCACAGGCTGTAGCGGATGCAGATTGGGGAGTCGCCTTTTCAGGATCGATAAGAGTGATATGGATGAAACCGTCTTCCAAAATTTTGTTTTTCAGATACTCTTCCACTTTACCAGTCATGCGCATCTCCTTTTAAACACAAGGCGTGGGAGAATAGAACTTGTCAGTGAAGTGGCAGTAGACATCGATTTCCTTAAACGCGGGTTTTATTGACAGTTCTTGGGTTAAACCACAACCTCCGCATCGCACTGTCGCACTTTCGCGATTCTTGGATATTTCAACTCTAATCGCTTCCTTTCCGCATCGGGGGCAAAGGTAAACTTTAGGCAGTTGTTTCTTGGGAATACGAACTGTCTTTCTGCGTCTTCTACCCATGTTTTCAAGTCCTCTAATCAGTACTCTTCAACGGTTTAAATAGTTGTCTGAAAGCTCAACACAGACCATGAAACATCAGATATAAAAAGAGGACGCACAATAGGTCACGTGATCACATTGGAACTAGAAGATTCCGTCCTGAAATTGGATTTACCATCTGTAGAGGCGAAGATTAAGCGATTCATAAAAGACTACATAGAAAAGTGTGGGGCAAAGGGTGTTGTTTTGGGAGTGTCGGGCGGAGTTGACAGTTGCACAACAGCCGCCATCGCCTCTCTATCCTTAGGCGGAGAAAAGGTGTTAGGGCTCATGTTGCCTGAAGAAGAAACCATCAATAAAGTTGACATCCAGCATGCGAGATCAGTGGCGAAAAAATTCGGCTTCAACCTAGAAACCATCGACATTTCACCAACTCTCAGAGCATGCATCAACTCCCTCCCAGTTTACGACAAGACCGACAAACTCAGCAAAGGCAACCTAAAAGCAAGAATCAGAATGGTTTACCTATACTATTATGCCAACAGACTCCACCGGATAGTGTGTGGGAGCTCCGACAAATCAGAAACCATGATGGGTTACTTCACCAAATGGGGAGACGCCGCCGCCGACATCACACCCCTCATGGACCTCTACAAAACCCAGGTAAGACAGTTAGCCCTACACATTGGCCTTCCGCCAGAAATAGCCACAAAACCCTCAACCCCCGCTCTTTGGCCCGGCCACCTCGCAGAGGAAGAGCTAGGGGTAAAATATGAAACTCTAGATTTGATTCTGTATGGCTTGGAACACTTTATGACAACCGAAGAAATTGCACACCAACTAAATATTTCCACTCGGCTAGTTGAGGACATAAAGAGGCGGTGGCAAACCATGGAACACAAGAGACGACTCCCACTAACAACAAAACTTGGATACAGAACAATAGGAGCGGACTTTAGACTTCCATACACAGCCTAAAGTCGAAGGAGAAAATCAAATGTTAGAAGAAGTTAGCATAGCACTCTCACAGATTAGCTGCAGAATAGGAGACAAAAAATACAACCTAGACAAGATGAGAGAACAGATTAAACAAGCAAAGAAAAACGGTGCAAGCCTAGTCATCTTCCCAGAGCTCGCACTGACTGGCTACACCCTCAAGGACCTAGTTTACGAATCAGCAGAACCCATCCCAGGACCGTCCACCAACCTCTTAACAGAAGTTGCGAAAAAAGAAAATGTCCACATAGTTCTTGGAATGGTAGAGCAAAGCGAGAAGGCAGGCGCAGTCTTGTATAACACCGCGGTTCTTTTGAGCCCAAAAGGTTTCGTGGGAAAATACCAAAAGCTGTATCTACCAACCCACAGCGTCTTTGAGGAAAAACGCTATTTCAGACTAGGCTACAATCTACCTGTATTTGACACAGACATAGGAAAACTGGGATTAATAATCTGTTATGACGTGTTTTTTCCCGAAACAGCTCGCCTACTCAGACTAAAGGGTGCCCAGCTCATTGTGTGCATCTCGGCTTCCCCGGCCGTGAGGCGCAAATTCTTTGAAGTACTGACGGTGGCTAGAGCAATCGAAAACACTGTCTTTCTGGCTTACGTAAACCTCGTCGGCATAGAAGACGGTCTGCAATTCTGGGGAGGAAGCAGACTCATTGCCCCAAACGGCAGCATCATATCACAAGCCAAATACGACGACGAAGACCTTGTGGCAGGAAAAATCAATTATGCTGACTTGAAAAGAACCGAAACCTTTGTGCCTACTCTCCGTGATCTGCGACCCGAACTGTTTGATTCCTTAAAATGGCAACTGGAAAACCTTTAGACTCTGAGTCTATGCAAAGCGTCTATGCCCGTTTTTTCACAATTCTTTCTATTCGGCTCAACGCTTCTTCAATTCTGGCATACTCGGTAGCAAACGAAAATCGTACATACCCCTCTCCGTATTTCCCAAAAGCAGCCCCTGCCACGGTCACCACCTTTGCTTTATCGAACAAATTTTCGGCAAACCTTTCAGAAGACATCCTGAACCCTCCAATGTTTGCGAACGCATAAAACGCTCCCTTGGGAAGAATGAGCCGAAAACCAGTAATTTCATTAATCCTTGAATAGAGAAGATGGCGGCGTCTGTCAAACTCCCGAACCATGTTTTCAACAAAGTCTTGTGAACCTTCTAAGGCTGCAACCGCAGCATACTGCGACGGCCCACTCACACAGGCAGTAACATACTGATGCGCTTTCAACATGGGAGCAATTAACTCTTTGGGACCAAGCGCGTAGCCGACACGAAAGCCCGTCATAGCATACGTCTTCGAGAAGGAGTTTACAACTATCGTGCGATCTTGCATCCCAGGGAAGGTGGCTAAGCAATAGTGCTTAACGTTGTCGTATAGGATCTTTTCGTAGACCTCGTCGGAAATCACAATCAAATCACGCTCAACAGCAAGTTTAGCTAAACTAGCCATGTCGTCATAGGACAAAACCGAACCCGTTGGATTGTTAGGAGAATTGACAATCATCACGCGTGATTTCTCTGTGATTAGCGGCATCACAACATCCGCATCAAGCTTAAAGTCACTTTTCTCAAGCAGAGGTGTCGAAACTGGAACACCGCCCGCCAGCAAAACGTTGGGCTCGTAACACACAAAACCAGGATTGGGAACCAAGACTTCATCACCTGGATTTACCAACGCTGCCAAAGCCAAAAAAATCGCTTCGGTTCCTCCCGCTGTAACCAAGACCTCTGACTGCGGATCATACGACAAACCATAATCCAGTTTCGCTTTTTTCACTAACCCCTCTCGTAGTTCTGGGATGCCAGTGTTGGGTGTGTAGTGGGTTTTACCTTTGTCCATAGCTTGTTTAGCGGCGTCTAGAACATGAGGTGGAGGAACAAAGTCAGGCTCACCGACCCCCAAACTGATGACATCATGGACTCCTTGCGCCAAGTCGAAGAGACGGCGGATGCCAGAAGGTCTGATTCCACTTAATCGTGTCGCGATTTTGAAGCGCCTAGGCACGTACCCCAATCACTCCAAGAGTTCTCAGCTGAAAGATTTACATTTGCCAATATTTACGTAATGCCTATATAAATCAGCTTGAATCTGGCCCTCACCACAAATCTTTTCTTTTCAGCCCGTATACAAAACTGTATTCTCTAGGCGTGACGGCTTGGTGGAAAGAATGAAACTGAAGGAAAACGTTCAAAAATGGATAACGGACTCCATAAACGACCCAATTGCAAAAATACTTGCAAAGAATAACCATTTAACTAAAATACAGCTCGAAACACTTCTAATCGACGTATTATCGGAAAATTTAGCAGGAAAATCATTAAAATACGATGAAAAAGCCAGATTACGCCTATTAAAGGACGGAATAAGCCGCGGCGCCTTCAACAGAACTTTGAAACAAGCCAAGAGAAACGTCGTTAAGTCGATTTACACCATCATCCTCCTCGGATACCTAGGAATTTTCGAAAGCACAAAACTGGACCCCTACATTGAAGTCGCGAACAAACTACAAACCTACACGAGAGCCTACAAAGACATGGTGAGAGGGAAAAAGCTAACTGCTGAGCACATAAGAATACTGAATATGCTTCGAGAGGAACTAGAGTCTAACTTAACAGTGTTATCTAGTGATTCTGCGCCTAAAAAGTTGTGATGTCACAGATCACGGCTACCTGATACAGCTAGCCAGTAAACAAAACCTCATAAACTAACACTATTAAATGGAGAACATTCTGCCTCTCTTACAAAAACGTATAGAAATGAATCTTCAGAAGCATGCAGTCACCAGCAATCCATGAGGTCAAACAGCAACATCTTCACGCTCTCTCACGCTGTGATTTGTGATGTCACGTTGACTCACCCATTACACTACCATAATCTTTAAGTTTCCTTATGGGGAATGTGATGTGTGATGTCTTATACAAATCACATGCGATCACGTTCAAGTCACAGTTACGTTGACCCACCTGGAGGTTTCTAATTGTTTGATCTAATCTTGTGTGTTGCGGTTCTTCTATTGTCTGTAACGGCGCTCTCTTCAGCCCTGTATTGGAAGGAAATTAGAAAAGTTCAGAGAGAGTACGTAGAGGCGAAGGACATCATGGGCGATGTGATCATAAGTTTTAACGCGGACATTGAGAGGGAGAGACAAAAACTTTCAGCAGTCTCTGGTGAAATGGAAGTGCTACTTTCGGATAATAAGAGAATCCACAAAAAAGTGGAGGGGTTTGACGGTCAATTAAGCAAACTCACTACTAAGATTGAAGAGGTTTCAGGGTTAGAGCCGAAGCTTTCGGTGCAGTTGGAAGAAATGCGGAAAAACATCACGGGTTTAATCGACACCCAGAGGCATATAGATCAACGAATCACGAAGATCGAGCAACTAAGCCCTCAGGTCTCTGCGCAGCAGGAAACAAAGATAGAAACGGCTATTCCGATAAGAAGAGAAAAGGCTTTGGCTACACTGACGCAAACAGAACTAGAGGTACTGGAAGTTCTCGCAGGAGAGGGCAGGAAAACCGCCCCGGAAATAAAGGAGATGATCAAACTTACAAGGGAGCACACGGCTCGTTTGATGAAGAGCTTGTATCAAAGAGGTTACTTGGAACGGAGCACTGAGAGGATTCCTTATTCTTATAGCGTCAAAGATGAGATGCGAAAAATCTTGAGGAAAACGCCAGAGGCTCAATGAGAATCCGACAGTTCACAATCAGACTATTTTAGGGACTCTCCTGCTCTACGGATACTTCGAAGTCTTTCATCCATTTCAGAAAGCGACTTTGATGCTGGAAGACTGTAATCGACTTTCTCGGGTTTTTCCTCAAGATATTCTGGATAGTGAATGACCTTTATTGGAACAGCGAATCGAATCTTTGGCTCAGATATGAGCAACGCCTCGCCAACATCCAGCATCTTTATCTCGGTGTCGCTGTACTCAAGATAAGGCGTGTTTTCCGTGAGGTACTCTCTGTCGCGGCGCAACTCTGTCTTCATAACGACTTTGGTCCAGAGTTCGGCGAAGACATTGGGATTTATTCTTGAAGGCCGCGGTGTCACGGCGTTTAATCCTACGCGATACTTTCGATACGTTAGGGCGATGTCAGAGAATATTGTTTTGGGTAAGGTGGGATCAAGGAACTCATGAGCCTCCTCCAGAGTTATGAGGAGGGTTGGAAGCTTTTTCCACTCCTCAAAATTGCTTTCCCACATCCGCTTGTAGTGGAAAGCCACACTGGACGCGGTGAGGCAGGTTACGTGATGTTGCTCCTCAAAACTGATCCCCGAGATGTCAATAAGACAAGTGACGCCGTTGCTTACGTTTTGAACTACGTCGTCAACGAAACTGTAGTCGGAGGATGGAAAAAGGTCTGGAGACAGACTCGAAAGTTTTAGCATGAGAGCGTCTATCACCACTTTGCTCCTGTAGTCGGTGAGCCCAGCCACCCCCTTGTACCCATCCCGAACATAGGCTTCACGTAACTCCTCTATCCAAGTTTTCCCCAGTCTGGCGTGGAGTTTTTGAGCAAGCCTAACCTGGTGGTGCGTTATGTCGGGGAAGAGTGTTAGAAGCTTGTAGGGATGGATGGTATAGAGCCCTACTACCATCTTCTTTTCTCTAGCTGAGTAGTAACGAACTTTGGTGTGAAAGAATGGATGATCCTTAAGGCCTCGCTGAGGCGTTATCCCTTTCCCCTCGAGAAGTTGACCCGCAAAGTCAAAAATTATACCAACAGTCCTTGGACTTGAATCTATAACCCGAGCATTAAGCATCAATTCACAATTCGTTTTTCCTGACCCAGTCATCCCAAACATGCCCATCATAAGAGGAATAGACTCGACGCTTATGCCCACGGGGCCAAGCACCTGTTCCCCGGAGCGCAAACGCCCTATCTCCAACTCCCCACCAAGCCGCAAAACCGCACAATCTTCCTGGCTGGCGGTATGCACCTTGTCTCTATAGTCAGGATTGAAGGTTGGAGAGTGAACTCTATCCACCCTCTTTTCCAAGAAGAGAATAGCCTCGACGCTTCGAAAGCTAGAGTAAGGACCAAAAGCCTCCTTACCTTCTGCCTCACGCAGTTGCTCTATTGTCTTCAGGGTGGAACTGCTCTGAGCGTTAACGATTCTCGCATAGAAGCTTCTTTCGCCTGAGTCTATTCGGACAATCTGCCCAAAAGAAAGGTTGATTCCAGGATTTAGAAAGAAAGAGACCCTGTCTCCCTCAGTCCCACACACAAAACCTATGGGTTCAGACATAGTCGCCTAACAACTCCCTTTCAAATGCGTGTCTCACTCCGTGAATCTCATCTCCGAATCTAAAGACAAGCTCTTCACATCGCAAAGTTTCAAGCACTCCGGCATCACCAAGTGTTTCTTCAACTTTGTCATGGTAAGAAAGAAGCATAGTGTCTGATGGTGCAGAGAAATCATGAGCAAGCCACAGTGGAACTGGGTAGCCGAGGCATCGCGGGTCATTTGATAAGAATGTTAGGGAGGAAACCAGTTCATCTACTCTGTAACCCTTCAGGTATTCCATTACATCACACCGGAAAACGTGGTGGCTATCTTCACAGAGTTTAACTACAGACACATCCCCGTAAAGATTTTTGTCTTTATTGGCTTCTTGTGCTGGGTAATATAACCAAATGGCATGAGGGGAAAGCATATACACAGCTGCAATAAAGTCCCTGCCTTTCTCATCATGTAATATGCGTGATTGCTTGCTAATACAGAGTAAATTCAAACGTTTCTTTTCAGATGCTTCGTAAAGCCAAATTCTAAACTTCCTCGGTCCTCCAAAGTAGCTAGGTCCATCTAATAGAAGAAAGTCTCCAGAATCTACTCTGTGAAGTTGCTTAAGAGCCATTTCACTCTCCAATTCCAACCTTATATCTTGCAACACACTTCCACGTGTGAAAGCGTCACCAATTACAGAGTAGATTCTTTCATTGTATCCCCAATCTACTCTGTGTCTTGCTACAATAGCAAATGTTGCGCGCATCAGGTATATGCCCCAGTTACTTGCTCTTTTTAGTGTCCTAGTTGAGCAATCCACAGCAAGAAATTGTGCATCACAACTACTTACTTGTTTCAGCGGTTTAAGCTTGGACTTATCCATCTTGACGGTTATGATTGGCTCTTCTTTAACTTCGGCTTGACCTATTGTTCGCCCCTTGTCGATGTATTCTCTCAGTTTCTTTTTCATCTCAATCAAATCTTCCACAATTCTTTCATTCATTCACTTTCCTCCTAGAACCCCGTGAACAGACCCAAACATCATCTTTGAAATTGGCGCTATTTATTAGCTTTCACAAAACCCAGTGTACTTCGTGCACCCTCAGTTACCATTTTGTATTGCCGACGATTGGACAACTCATTCTTGGCGAGGAACCCGCGGTCAACCATTCTGGACAGATAAGTCGCAACCGTACTTAGGCTGATGGGCTCCTTTAGTTTCTGTTCGTACAACGTTTGAACGTCTCGAGATGAAAACCAAACAACTGGAAAATTTTCCTTAACAATGTAACGGACTTTATCAAACTTTGACAATTCAAAGTTATTTTGATCCAGCTCGGAGCCAGCTCTCGACATACCTCCCAACAACTCTACGATATCGAGCAGACGGAGAGCCTTGTCCCTCGTTACGTGGCCTTCAAACGCCACCGTATAACGGTTTCCATCTCCGTCGAAGACCTCCACCCGCACTTTTCTAGCTGGCATCCTAAGCACCAATCAAAGGAACTTCTTTTCACAACTTAACACTTCACAAGTTATAGAAGTTACGGTTAAGAAGCGAAAGTGAAACGATTAAAAATGACTTGTAAAAGCCAAAACAAGCGGAAATAGTGCTTTATTCAGTTCACAGACTTCACCTCAGATACTAGAGAAGGAAAAGGGAAAGGAAACAAACTGTTACTGATTTTCCACAGGAAGCCAAGGGGTCTCACCTCTACAAAAACTAACACCAAATTGAGTAAAAATTAGCAAAGGAGTTGAAAATACTTCCACTGAGGTATTTAATTTCACCATTCTTCACTGGCTGTTAAGGCACATAAGGGAAAAACTTGACCAAAAAAGCGTTGCAGCACATAAAAGAACGTAAGGAAGGCTCTAATCATAACCCTAAAGTACTCCTCATATCAATTTGCCAACCCCTCAATTTCCACTGCACCCCCATATGCGTGAAGAAGAGCGCATTTCGCCTACAAAAAAGTTGTTTAGCTAACTTCAAAGAGTTTCATAGAAATGGTTATAACAAAAGAGTTGGTCATAACGTGTGGAAGCTATTGCTCTTTTGTTAGAAAAGCACTAATACTCTTTTTGATCTATTCCAATAGAAACGAAGGGGTGGAGCCCTAGAAAGTCTGCCACAAGTCTTCTTAGGTTTTTGTGAGCCATGTTTAGTTTTTTGTATGGAAGTTCTTATTTTAACTAGCAGATTCTGAGTTGCTCTTGTATTTTCAGGAGCGAAACACTTATGACTGAACGCACAGTGTTAGACGACGTTTTCGCAAGATTCTCAAAGGACTCAAGCATTTTCAGGGACAGAGATGTTCTACGCCACGATTACGTTCCAGAGAAACTTCCCCATCGAGAAGAGCAGATCAGATGCTTCGGAGAAATAGTTGCCCCTGTTCTGCGAGGGTCACGCTGCTCAAACGTGTTCATCTACGGGAAAACTGGCACAGGAAAAACCGCGGTTGTGAGATTTGTGCTGAACAGACTTGCACAAAAGGCTAGACCATTTGGCGCTGAGGTGAAGATTTGCTACGTTAACTGCCGATTGGCTGGCACGGAGTACAGGGTTTTTTCCAGTTTGTGTGATGCTCTTGGCTCCAAGATACCATTTACCGGCTTAGCTGTTGGGGAGGTCTTTGATAGATTTAAGAAAAACTTGAGTCTGAACAAGTTACTCTTCATGGTTATTCTTGACGAAATTGATGCCCTTATAAAAGCAAGAGGAGATGTTCTGCTTTACGAGTTAACAAGAATAAACGAAGATCTCCACTCTAGTCGAACTTCAATAGTGGGGATATCTAACGATCTCAGGTTCAAAGAGTTCTTAGACCCAAGAGTTCTCAGTTCCCTGAGTGAAGAAGAGATAGTCTTTAGGCCTTATGATGCGGCTGAACTGCGAGACATTCTTTCAGATCGCGCTTGCCTTGCGTTTCAGGAAGGGGCGCTGCGTGAAGGGACAATAGATTTGTGTGCAGCTCTTGCAGCCGCGGAGCATGGTGATGCGAGGCGTGCCTTGGATTTGCTTCGTGTTGCTGGTGAATTGGCTGAGCGTAGAGGTTCTCCTGTAGTAGTTGAGGATCATATACGGCAAGCGGAGAGAAGGATTGAGCACGATCGAACCATAGAAGCCCTGAAGAATCTTCCTCTTCACTCAAAACTTGTCTTGTGCAGTGTCTACCTTTTGGGTAAGGCAAAGATCAGTTCGGCTGTCACAGGCGATATCTATGAGATTTATCACGAACTCTGCGACCTCTCTGGTCTCTCGCCTTTGACACAGAGGCGTGTGAGTAGTTTGATTAACGAATTGGACGTGATAGGATTGTTGAATACTCGGGTCATCAATAAGGGGCGCTATGGACGCACGAGAAGAATCTGTTTGAGCGTTAGCCGTAGTCTTATTAGGGAAGTTTTTGCCTCTGACAATAGAGTTAGTTGTCTGATCGACTATGCACCAAAATGCCTTTCAACAATTTCGAGTAGTCGGGGTTGAGGATGGCGGCTTCTCTAGGAGGATATTAGATTCTGGTTTTCCAAAAGCCCTTTTCGTGAGTGTTCTGTTCCTTGGAGCAGGGCTTCACGATTTCCAGTTAGACAAAATAACAGTCGACGGGCTGGATGCCACCGAGAAGCTTTCAAGAATGCTTCGCAGATGGTCTTTTGATGCTGTTTTATTAGCCGGAGTTTCTTTTGCGGGTTTTAACTTAGTCGATTCAACGTTTATTTTTGAAGAATTTAGGAAACCAGTATATAGTTGCACGGACTGAACCCGATAACGCATCTGTAAAGAGCGCCCTGCGCCAGCATTTCAAGGACTGGCGTGTTCGCTGGAACATTATTAATACGTTGGGTCTAGTATACAAAGTTGTTTCAAGGGTTAGTGAACCTCCGATTTATGTAGAGGTTGTAGGAGCGAGTTTTGAGTGGGCGGAACGGGTACTGCGGCTGTCGACCACTTGCTGTAGAATTCCAGAACCGATTCGAGTTGCCAGACTTGTTGCACAGGGTCTTACAGAGAAGGCGATGTAAAATCTAGTGAAGTAACCTGTAGCGTTTGGAGGTTTAAGACGGGCACAATTCCTGGTGTGGGCAGAAGTCCCATACGTTTTTGATATTCTGTTTGTTCCTGCCACGCGCCTGAGTTTACAGTTAGAACTCCTCGGTATATGCTATGCTTTTGTACGTGCACATGCCCGGTTTGAAAAACGTCAGGTGCCCTTTCTATTACCAAGTAATCTCGTGTCTCGGGAGCTATGAGGGTTCTCTCCCCGTAAACGGGCGCCAAGTGTCTGCTTTGTAAAAGCAACTTCATAGCCCTGTCCGGCGTGTGAAAACTCATGTTTGGTGCAATTGCTATGACGTCATCTAAACTTCGTCCATGATACAGAAGAAACTCTACTCCGTGAAGACTTATGGTGCAAGGGTTTCCAAGGGAAAGCACTTCTCTGGCTTCCAACAAGGGTTCCATGTAATCTTTTGATATGGCTGGTTGAGGCAGCGCCCTTCTAGAAGCGTCATGGTTTCCAGGGATTACTAGCAGTTCTATGTAGTCAGGTATCTGTTCGATGAAACTCGCAACTTCTTGATACTGCTTGTAAATATCCTTGGTCGCCAGTTCCTTTATTTGTTTTGGATAAACACCTATTCCGTCTACAAGATCTCCAGCGACAACAACGTATTTGACGTGACTTGCGATATGCTGCATCTTTTCGTTACCCAATTTCCCGTTCAGCCAGAGCAGAAAACGCTTGAATGCTTCTTGCATGAACTTCTTGCTTCCGACGTGTAGGTCTGAAATAAGGGTTGCGTAAACTGGCATCGACGCTCCATGTGGCTTTTTTTCGGGAATGTCAGGTAAAACGAAGTCTTCCGCGATTAGTAAACCGTTTTTCCCTTTGAAACCAACGACGCATACGACTTGGTCAAGTAGTAACATTTGCGCTTTTTCTATAAGGCTTGGATTTGTGGTTGGCGACACCAGCACAGTGATGTCTGTGTCAAGGTCCTCGACTCGCAGAAAAATCTTCTGCTTTGATTCTCGTTTCTCTGTGATCATTCCGATAATCTTAACCTTTGAGTTGATTTGGGCTTTCAGTGCTTCCAAAATGGACATCGCGTCCTTCGCATCCATCCTTTGTCTTAGAATCTTTCGCAATCGCTTGAAGCGATCTCGGAAATATTCTAAGTATTCCTCGATAGCACCAGATGCACATATCTTCTCCGTTGGATCATCAATTACCTTTACGTCAGCGTCTATGCCCTTCGCATAGGCAGGGAAAGCTTTTTTCGCCTCTGTTGTGGGTGGTGATGGCAGAGATAATTGTGGTCCTTTTTCTTGAAGGAGAACCTCCTTTGCTACTCTTTCCAAAAAATCTCTGCTTATGAACAAAGGTTTTTCAGGTGTACTTCTTATTTTTCTCAGGGTTTCCTCTGTTAACTTAAGGATGTCTTCTGTTTGAGGCAGTGCATTCAAGAAATTGAAGGCTTCGGTGTCTAGTTGGAATCCTGCTTCTATTATGGAAGAGACTGCCTTCTGCAATATTTCGCTCACAGTTGAATGTTCCTCCAGTCGCTTTCTATCGGAATGACAATATGGCCTTCCTTAGCGTTTCCTGTGAGTGCGGCGGTGACCGCGTCTAGTTCGTGTGGTGAGAGTGTGGGGGTTCTTATGTCCCCTTCTAAACCCATGCTTAGGAAAACCTTTTGCACTTTACTCCAGTCTTTTAGGGGCATTTTTAAGGCCTTTCGGGTTGATGTTGGGTGAACCTCTATTATGTTGAATCCTGCCTTTATGATTTTTCGAGAGATTTCTATTGCTCGTAGGGTCAGTTTTTCCATGGCAGGGAAGCGTGGTGGAAAGACTGGGTATCCGAGTTTATGCATCTGCACATCTGCTTTTCTCATCATGCCTTTTGTTGGTAGACTTAGTGGGGCGTCTATTGCAATGATAGTTGGTTTTGGGGTTACTGATTTTCTTATGATTTCATTGTTGGTGTAGAAGTGGCAAGCGGACACTGTCTTGTTTCTCCAGAGAGTCCATCCTGTGGGATTTTTGGATGTTCCCGCTAAATCTATACCTACGACGACATGTTCCCTTTTTTCTGACATTGCCTGCCAACTTTAAATAACAGATTCTTATTTTAGATATGTTAATATTTGCTTATGAGGGTTTGGTGTGGAGCTTCGTAAGGTTCAGAAGACGAGTGGTGGGACCTTCTTCGTTTGTTTGCCTAAAGGTTGGGCTGAGCGAAGCGGGATTAATCGGGGTTCTGTTGTCTCCGTTTCTGAGAGGGTTGATGGGCGACTGATTATTGACGCCAAGTATGGAATTGAGCAAGCACCTGAGATTGCTGTTGTTAAGCCTGGTCTTCTCCTTTACCGTGAGATTATGGGGAAGTATCTGTTGGGTTATGACATTATTAGGGTTGAGGGGAAGGAGCGGATCAGTGTTGAGGATCGCGGGAGGGTTAAGGAGACTGTTAGTCGTTTGGTTGGTTTGGAGATTGTTGAGGAGGATTATATGCGGATTGTTATGCAGTGTTTGTTGGAGCCTTCTTCTTTTCCGCCCGAGAAGATTTTGAGGCGTGAGTATGCTATTGCTGCTGGTATGCATAGGGATGCTGTGACTGCTTTGGTTGATGGCGACGTGCATTTGGCTAAGAATGTTGTTGCGAGAGATGATGATGTTAATCGCTTGTACTTTCTTTTGGTTCGCATCTTGCGTACTGTTATTCAGAGTCCGGGTTTGAGCGAGAAGTTGGGGATTCTGCCCATCGATTGTTTGGACTATCGTTTGGCTGCGAGTCTAGTGGAGTCCATTGGTGACCAGTCTGTGATGGTTGCTCAGAAGGCTATGGGATTAGAGGGTATGGAGTTGGCGAAGGATGTTTTAGGGGCTGTTACGAAGTTGCATGGGTTTGTTTATGATGCTCACGAGAAGGCTTTGAGGGCTTTGTTTAGTAGGGACGTTGCCTTGGCTGAGTCTTTGAGAGTTGAGGGGCGTCAGAGGTTTGTTTCTTTGTATCAGGAGGCTGAGGGTGTTGTGAGTTCCGTGGGTGGTGGGGCTGCTCCTCATGCTTTGGCTGTTGTCTCTTTTCTTGGACGGATTTTTGACGCTGGGGTTGACATTGCGGATTTGGTTATGCCAAAGACTGGTTAGCCTTCTTTGTCTTTTCTATTTGATAGTGTCTGTGTAGGTCTTTGTAAGGGAGGAGGGAGAGACAGAGACGGGTATAGCCTCGTCTAGAGGGGGATGGGGAGAGAGGGTGTACGAAACTTCTTCTGCTAGTTGATGACCCAGTGATAACAAAATGCTTTTAGACGTGAAAGAGGTTTTGAGTTTTGGATGTGCCGGGATGGCAGAGTGGTAATGCGCTGGACACTCTTTGAACCTCTGGGTTAGAAGGGGCAGACTCGAGATCCAGTGAGCCTTCGGCTCACAGGGGTTCAAATCCCCTTCCCGGCGCTTACGCCGAGTCTTAGGGTTTTTCAACTTTAAGCTGTCATTTCCTCATACAGAAGATTTTTACCCTTCCATATCAATATCGGATTCGAAGCCAGCATCTGTGAATTATCTAGCCTCGTCGGTTATTTTGCCTATACGTGCAATGCATTCGCCTTCTTCGGGTGTTGTTCTTGTCCTTTAAATATAGATTGTTAATGCATTTTAAGCCAGACATGATTTCTATATTGCTCTCTTCTCTATTTCGGGGGTTAATATCTCATACATTTTTGCCATGATTTCAGCAGCCCATGTCTTGGTTTTATCATCAATTTCATAGCCAACTTTCTTACTTACAGAAATCTTACTCCAGCGATGACTTCCTCCAATGTGTGACCAAGATCCAAAATGAACTTTTTCGTCTAATCGTTTTTCCAAATCCTCTTTGCATGGCAGAAGTTGCTTTATCCACTCGTCATTAGTGTTCTTGTCTGTGTTTTCAAAATGAAGGGCAACGTCCAAATTCTTTTGTTTTCTTCCATATATATTCCACTCATAATGGATATGACTGAATCCTGTTGGGATTGGCAAGTACGTTGCGCGAGCTCGACTTAAGATCACTTCGGGCTTCAGCTTTCGAAATCTCTCGCCAATCTCTTCGAGCATTGGGGTCCAGGTGGATTCCTCACCTTTAATCCTACGGCGTTCTCTTCCTATTTCTCTGAACTCAGGACCAGCGATTACGTCGAAATCAACTGCAGGTTTTGAGTCTTCGATTCTGATGATCTTTGCTTTCAAAAGGAAAAATGACTCATCACCTTCGCTTCTTTCGTTGAGCCATTGAATAGACTTAACATGTTCTGGTCTAACTTCCGCACATATCCAAATACCTACCTTAACATCTTGGTTCGCAAAGTAAACGAGCAACTTACCTAGATGATTATGATCCGTAGCACCAAACTGATTTTCAACAGCAGCTGTTCCCCCTGTAATATCGCATCTATATCTACCCACAGGGGCTTCTGTCTCTCCCTCAGCCTCTGAAAGAGCGATCCCCAGTTTCTTGTTAAGTATGGCAAGGTTCTGACTGAGATATTTGCTGAACTCCTCTTCCTTTTTAAACAGTTTGCTAATGGGATCAGACTCGATTCTGCCTAGCTCCGTCAACTTTCTTCCTCAAGATTAACCTAAATCAGAAACTTTCTTCTAAAACCTTTTGCTAAAATTCCCAAGAATTTAAACCGAGATGTAAACCTATTTTCCGGCGCCATTTTACTAACAATTTGGGATGATCCTCTACATCAGTGGGTTCTTGCGTATTCGTGAGCGGAAAGCTTTTATGTGCTACAAACCCAAATGTAGTACAGTGAAAATGTATGGAGAATGAAGTGGTAGTAACGAGAAAGGGTCAGACCACGATACCCGCTAAACTCCGCATAAAATACAAGATTGAAGAGGGAACGCGACTTGAGGTCATTGAGACCAAAGAGGGCATCCTTTTCAAACCGAAGAAATCAACAATCGACCTTGCCGGTTCAGGAGCGAAATACGCGACTACTGATGAAATGAAGAGACTTTTAGACAAGCTAAGGGAAGAAGATGTCTAAGACGGTTTACGACACCAGATTCTTCATTGAACACTATTACTCTGGGAATGAGGAAGTTCTTCGAAAAACCAAGGAAGAAATGAGAAAGACCAAAGAAAGATACATCTCAGCAATAGTAGTTCACGAAATTTTCCAACTCACTCTTAGACAAGAGGGGCGTGAAACCGCAGTCTTAAGAACCAACTTACTAGAAAAAGACTTCAGAGTAGTAAATGTAGACTCAGAGATTGCGAAGAGTTCAGCTGAATTAAGGTTTAAATATAAAACCTCAATGGCTGACAGCATAATAGCAGCCACAAGTCTAATCTTGAACGCAACATGCCTCTCAGATGACCCTCATTTCCAAGTGATCAAAGAAATCAAAACCAGATGGATTTAATTAGGTGGGATTATTGAAAGTCGAAATCGTTGACCTTTGCACAGAGAATGTCGACGACTGTCTACTAGTTTGCCCCCCAGAACAAAGAGATGATGAACACGTTAGAACTGGGCTAGAAATCAGAAAGAACTGGCTTCTAGACCTTTACACAGAGGTAGGTTCATGCGCAAAAATAGCCTACCTAAGCAACAAGCCAGTTGGAATGATCCAATACACTCCTTTGCATAAAATTCCCTATTTCAAAACCAAAAGAAGAGACGTTCTGTACATTCACTGCATCTATGTAAAAAGAAACGTTAGAAATCGAGACGTAGGCTCAGCCATTCTTAACTCACTTATAACCGACATGAAAAAACCAAGCAAACTGTTCGAGTGGAGAAAGTGCAGAATATTAGCCACTACCGCAAGGGAACGCTACGGGTTCACTCAAGTTAGCTATTTCAAATCCAAGGGATTCCTAGAGACAGCCGGTAACGTAGATGCAGGCCTCATTTATCCGCTGATGAAAACAAGCTTAGGGCAAAGCCTAGATATTCCTCAGGCAAAACCTCTCAATATACAAGAAGACGGTGTAAAGATCTTTTTCAGCCCAACCTGTCACATGTGCAAATACATGAATGAAAACATAAAAGCCAGAATCAGAGAGGTTGACTCAACAGTAGAGATTGAAGAGTGCAATCTGTGGGTCAAGTATCAAGAAGCGATCAGTAGAGGGATCACATCAGTTGCGACGTACATAAGAGGAAGCCCCATACTTCCCATGAATCCGCAAGAGTTCTGGGAAACCATAAGACGTTTCACTCTCCAAACAAAGTCAGCTTCCCAAAAAGAAAAATGAGGGAAGAAGAGTGCCAGCCTAAGTTGGTCTTTTTTTTACTCTCTCGAAAAACTGAGTTCTCCGTTACGTTCTTCCTTTACGCAATCTTTATTTATAGAAAAGAGAAGAGAAGAAGAGTGGTGGGTGACCCTACACACACAAACCCTTGGGGGAGGTGATAGGTATGTGTACGGCGAAGAAGAAGGCGAAGCCGACCAAGAAGAAAGAGAAAACAGAAGAGTGGTAGCGTAATACCGCACCCTAATTCGACGCAAAACTTCTCTCTTCTTTTGTCATAGTTTACTCCATGGAGAGCTTCCCTAATTGTTTTAAATCTTTATATGAAGAAGGTTGCCTAGAGTTTTCTGGTCTCTGAGATGATTGAAGGTAAAAGAATTCGCTTGCGTAGCTTTGAGCTCTCAGATCTCGACGAGATCATGAAGCACTGGAACAACATAGAACTAAGAAACCTCCTTGGAAACGTCGACAGAGGTCCGGCGAGTCGCAACGATGAAGAGGAATGGATCAGAAGCACATGGAAACTGCGTCAAGAAAGAAGGGCATTCATGTTCGCAATCGAAACCATCCCAGACAACAAGCTCATAGGTGGGACAGGTCTTTTCAACATCGATTGGACCAGCAGATCCGCCATGACGGGAATAAGCATATACAACCCAGAATATTGGGGAAAAGGGTACGGACAAGAGTCTATGAACCTGATACTCGGCTTCGCTTTTCAAAACCTAAACCTCAACAGGGTGGAACTCGAAACGTTTGACTTCAACAAACGAGCCCAAAGATGCTATCTGAAAGTTGGTCTCAAAGAGGTTGGAAGAAGAAGGAAAGCCAAATTCATAAACAGTGGATACCATGACTCCATCGTAATGGACATCCTAAGAGACGAATGGCTCACCAAGACAAAGGAGTGAAAAAAAACTTGTCCACACACGAGGTCAAGAAGATTACTTACTTTAAAAACCCTGGTAAAAGAAAGAGTAAAGGAAGGCGACATCAAATATGTGGTAGTGGCGTCCATCAGCGGCGAAACCGCCCTAAAAGTGGCTGAGGCACTCAAAAATCTAAACGTTTCCGTGGTGTGTGTTTCAGGATTTGCGGGTTGGGGCACCATCCACGAGATAGAATACCCATTCGTGAAAGGAAAAATAAGAGAAAAACTCGAGAAACTCCAAGTAGCGATAGTTGACAAGATGCCATCATCCTTAAGCGACACGCTAGACTATGGGTTGGCGAGATACGGCTACACCCCGGCGAGTTGGACCGTAGCGGAAACGTTAGTCTCGGTTGGCGGCTATGGTCTCAAAACCGCAGTTGAAGCCATACTGATGGCTACCGACTATGCTGCGGTGCCACCCTACCAAGATGTAGTTTCTATAGCTGGGAGTGACAGGGGTGCCGACACAGCCATAGTGGCGAGGTCCACATACTCAACTCACATGTTCAGTGGAGACTCAACACAGAGATTTCAAGTGTTAGAGTTAATCGCCATGCCACGAAAAAAGAAGTGGTACAAAACGATTGGTGTTGGAGGTCTACTCATAAAAGAAGTTGAGAAAGGAGAAACCCTCGGCCCCTGAACCTCACTTCTAGTATTTGACAGTGAGATATAGTAGTACAGCTAATGCTACGCATGTAAACAAGTCTGGCAACATGGCAAACGGTCCAAGACCGAATGCACGGAAACCAAAAGTCCAGTGTATAAGGGGATTGGAGGAAAGAGCATAGAAAAGCAAGACTATCGAAAATATTATTAATCCGATTGTGAACTCCGACCGTGTCTTTCTGTATATGCTAATGTATGTGAGCAACAGGAAGATTAAGAGTGTTACATTGACCGTGGAAACTACCGTTTTTGCTGTGTAGAAAAACTCTATGTCTCCAGGAATACTCGCTGGGGGTCGTGGGTGAGGTTCCCATGGATAACGTGGAAACCAAAAGGTAGACGTAGCCCAGAAGGCTGCCAAGATAGCTACCACTATCAATGTTGCCAGTATTAGCCAAATTCTCATGCTCTTATTCATACGATTCTTCATCTGCATTCCCCCTTTTTCTACTTTTTCCAGATTTTCTTCAGAATCTCCTCGAACAAAGCGTAATTCTCCTCCATTGCTGGAGACAAGAAATACGTGGTGCCATACCCTTCACCAGCGGATGTGATTACTTTGTTCTTCTCAAGGATTGCAAGGTGATGCCTTATTGTTCTATAATCCATTCCAAGCAAGGTCGCCAACTGATTTGCATTCTGCGGGGTCTCCTTTAAAGTTTCAATTACTTTGGCACGGGTCGCGCCACCTCTCGTGCCTGCGATGAGCCACCCAAGCAAATACTTCAACGGACGCCCGCTAGTAGACATCAATACCGCTCCGCATGCATTAAGGAGTTTTAGCTAAACCTATCCAGATTGCAGTAATAAAATATGTCCTTCCAGCGTCTGAACCGAATTAGGAATGAAATTGGGGCTAATTCTGAAAAATTCCTTTATAGTTCACGGTACTTCTCAACCGAGATGACACTGATTCGAGTAAAAGGGGGTGATTGAGATAGAAAGAAAGATCAAAACTTTAGCGATTTCGGCAGTGGTGGTTCTGGCGGTGTTGTCTGGAATAGCTGTGATAGCATACGCCAACGGAGTAACTAATGACACAAGCGCAACACCCAACGGAGTGTGGTACTACAGAGGTCTATACTGCAACAACACATGCCCATCTTTTGGAGGGCGTGGATTTGGAGGACATGGATTTAGAGGCGGACGCGGCATGCTCGGTGGGCTCATCAATGTCAGCGAAGAGTACAAGGACAACGTAATCAACATAACAGAAAGCGACACAGACGTGCAAGCGTTACTCACTGAGGGCTATAACATCACCGGGGTAAGACCCATCATCAGTACCACGGTTGAAGCAGACGGCACTGTCACCATGAAAGCAACAACCGCGATAGTCTCGTTGCAAAAGGACACAACTGGCAGGGCATTGGTGTGGGTTGATGTCGAACAGGCAAAGGTGACGAGAATAGAGATTTTGACAATTACAGTGATCGAAAAATAAGTGTCTATGAAACCATTGAAACCACAGGGATAAGGACTCGGACAAAAGTGTCCACTTCCCCTTTTTTTGTGTTCAAATTTAGAGTACGTTGAGAAAAAACCCAAACGCTATTTTATTCATTTTTACTTCGTATCCCTTTTTCACAGACTTGTATTTTGCACAGTTAGATTAGGGAGATTGATTTGGGTCTAATTTTGAAAAACTCTTTAATAGTTCGCACTGTTTTGGGTCAAATCTAGAGTGCTAGAGTGCATTTGGAAGGTGAAAGATTTGGGTGTCTTAACGAGAGCGTTGAGAAATGTTTCAAGAAGGAAAATCAGAGTGTTGTTAGTAGTTATTGCCTTAGGCTTTTCCATGGCAATCATGATTTCTATTCCATCAGGCATCGTGGCAAACCAAACAGCTACACAGAGACTAACTGAAAATTATAATGAACTTATAAATAATATGCAAGAGGAAATTAACGCGACATTAACATTAATAGAATGTAGCCCCTCATCCGGATTTACGTTTGGACCTATGCCTGGGCCCGGCGGAAGTGAAAATTTCCTTGACGAAAGTATCATCTCTGACATTGAATCCATTCAAGGCGTTAAGGATGTTGTGCCTTTCTTTGAAAAGTCGGAAGGGACTAACCAAACTGTGGAACGGTTTGGAAGGACTTTCACTTTTCTTAGACCAGATTACACGATCATGGGTGTTTCTCTGAATTCCTCCCTCATCGATCACTATTCTGTACTACCAATGAACATAACTGAGGGAAGAAATCTGCGTGAGGGAGACAGTGGAGTTGTTCTCTTAGGTTTAAACAACACAGGGTACTTCGAAGCCGGAGTTGGTGATAAAGTAAACATTTTAGGAAGCGACTTCACAGTGGTAGGAGTCCATGGGGCTTCAGGCTTTAGAGAAGCAATAGTGCTGTACATGAACATTTCTGATGCTCAAAAGATAACCGATCTTGCGGGGAAAATAAGTAGATTAGACGTATACACAGAAGACCAGTCCGACGTGGATGGAATAGCAAGCACAATAGAGGCAGAGTATCCAGAGCTCTCTGTCACAACAGCTTCAGAGCGTCTAAGCCGGCTTACGGGTATGCAGGACATGTATCAAAATACATTGCAAAATGCTGAGGCAACCATTAGTCAAACGCAAACCACTGCCTTCCAAGTGATCGGTATAGCAATTGCTGCTACAAGTTTGATTGTTTTGTTCACAATGCTGTATACTGTGCGTGAGAGGACAAAAGAGATTGGCATACTTAAAGCGATAGGCTTCAGCAACTGGAATGTTATGAGTCAGTTTATGCTTGAAGGAGTATTGATAAGTTTGATGGCGGGAGTAGTCGGCATTGTGATAGGAAGCGTTGGAGCACCCACTATAACGTCGCTTTTACTACCCCACATAAGCATGTTTGGAACACAAAGAGGTCCAGGTTCTTTTCAAGGATACACAAATCCTGAAGCGCCAAGAGCGCCTGGGTCACAAGTTGCGACAGCTGCGTTAGACCCTCAACTGATGTTGTTGGCATTTGGCGTAGCCGTATTGCTTGGAGCCTTGGGTAGCTTATACCCTGCTTGGAGAGCATCCAGAACAAGTCCTATGGAGGCACTGAGATATGAGTGAATTGGTTCTAGAGACAGAAAAACTGGACAAGGTCTACAGACTGGGTGGACGCAAAGTTCGCGCCCTCTCTGACGTAAACCTCCAAGTGAAGAAGGGTGACTTCGTTTCGATCATGGGTCCCTCCGGCTCAGGCAAGACAACACTGCTGAACATGTTGGGCTGCCTCGACAAACCGACCCACGGGAAAGTAATTCTAGATGGTGTAGACGTCACAAAGGTGCGAGAGAAGAACCTCTATAAAATAAGAAGGCACAAGGTTGGGTTCATCTTCCAGACCTTCAACCTACTGCCATACTTGAACGCCATCGAAAATGTGGGGCTTCCCATGGAAGGCACGAAGAAATCGGGAGACGAAAAAAGGAAGAGAGCTCGCGAACTATTGAAAATGGTTGGACTCTCAGAGCGAGAAGAACACAGGTCGCATCGACTGAGCGCAGGAGAACAACAAAGAGTCGCTATTGCACGTGCACTGGCGAACAACCCCGCCATAGTTCTGGCAGACGAGCCTACAGGTAACCTGGATTCAAAAACCGGCTATGAAATCGTTAGGCTACTAAGCAAACTGAGCACCGACCAAGGAACCACTATTGTCATGGTAACCCACGACAGTCGCGTAGCTTCGTATGCTGGAAGAATACTTTTTCTTTATGACGGAAGACTGAAGGCACAAGAGAGGCGTGGGACGCAACTCGTGAAGAAGCTCACGTGTCCATATTGCGGTAGAGAAATTCAGCCAGATGATACGTTTTGTCCTCGTTGCGGTAAAAGAGTGTGAGCAGAAGAAGGAGGTGACTAGAATTGGAGCTTCCTCAAAAACCAAAAGCAACACGCATCTCAACGATTCTCATAGCAACCATTGTCATAGCCAGCTTGTTTGGAGGAGGACTGCTAGGCTATTTACTAGGCTACTCAGATATTTCAGGAAGAATTAATGACCTGCAAAATCAACTTTCAAACCTCCAAGAACAAATCTCGAATCTCCAATCAACACAGAATGTTACCTACCAAAACATAACTCAAAACATCACTTACGTCCTAGGGGAAAATGCCTCACTCTCCCAGTTGTACGAGCAAGTTAGAGAATCCGTTGTCGTGATTCGAGGGATAATAGTGCAATACGACTTCTTCGGACGCCCCTACTACACACAAGTCCAAGGGTCAGGGTTCGTCTATAATTTCACAGGACAAATGGTGATCATCACAAACTATCACGTGGTTAATGACGCAATCAACATCACCGTGACCTTCATAAACGGAAAAGGATACACAGCAGCAGCTCTAGGCTCAGACCCATACGCAGATCTAGCAGTGCTTTCAACTGATGCACCACACAGCGAATACAAGCCCCTCGAAATCGTTAGTTCATCGACCCTAAAAGTAGGCGACCCAGTTATAGCCGTCGGTAACCCCTACGAACTAGCTGGATCAATGACCACAGGCATAGCAAGTGCACTCGGCAGAACAATAACCGAAGAGCTCACAGGCGGGTACCCAATAGCCAACGTCATCCAAACAACCACTCCCCTAAATCCAGGCAACTCTGGAGGTCCCCTCCTGAACTATCAAGGTCGAGTTGTTGGCATAACCACAGCCATCGTGAGTGATTCCCAAGGACTGGGCTTCGCGATTCCCTCGAATACCATACTGCGAGAGATCGAATCTCTAGTGACGACAGGCTCGTATAATCAGCATCCTTGGCTAGGTGCAACGGGAACGGACATGACTTATGAAATCGCAAAAGCGATGAGCACAAATGTAACCTATGGATGGCTAATCGCCCAAGTAACAAGTGGAGGACCAGCAGACAACGCAGGCCTACGAGGTGGAACAAAACAAGCCTTAATTGCTGGAGAGTGGATAACAATCGGCGGCGACATCGTGATAGCATTCAATGAAACAAGAATCACTAACATGGATGATCTCTCAACCTACCTAGAAGAGTGCACGTTGCCGGGGCAAACAATCAACGTGACAATAGTAAGAACCAACCAAACAATGACCCTCGCAGTTGAGTTAGGAACGCGACCCCCTCTAAGCGCACCATGAGTGCTCGTGGGTTGCTCAGCTGTTTCAGGAGAATTGATAAAATGCGAAATCAACCGCTGCTATCGCAATTGCAATGTCTGTCCTCAAGGGGAAGAGAAAAGTAGTAAACGTTGTTGGTGTTCGCTAACCTTCCTTCCTTTTCTGTTGCGGTATAGGCGGTTGAATTACTCTTCTTTCGTTCTAGGTTTCGCTATAACCTCTCTTACCTCAAGGTCAAAAAAACGAGATGCGCTCGCAGATTTTATCACCAAGGCAGTGTCTGTTCCGTGTCCAGTGCCCGCCATCGCTATAACCTCCGTGCCTTCTGGAATCAGCCCGGCATCAACCGCCATGATAACAACTTCAACACAGACCTTGGTTCCTTCACCGAAAAGCCTCAAAGTGTGAGCGATGAGTTCTAAGGGCATCATAGTATCAAACGTTTTGCGTACGGCTCTCTCAACTCCGCTTAGAGCGTGTGTTGCCGTGAAAATTTTGGCACCGTTTTCAAGGATTTCCTTTCGATTTTCCTCCAGCAACTCCTGCGTGCCTGGTTGACGAAAGCCGAAGTGGTGTGTAACAACAACCACGTTGAAGCCCTTGAGAATTTTTGAGGCTTCCACTCCTGTTTCGCCTGTGGTGGAGGCGACTACAATATCCTTTATTCCTTTTGTTTCAGCGTATTTCTTAACCATCTTTAGCACGGCTTCCGTGTTTTCCTTTCCCGGCTTCTCGAAGTACGTGGTCTTGCCTTCTATCAAACCTGTTTGACCTCTTCACTTTTTTAACAGATGTTTCTTTAACGGTTTTCGTTTGAGTTCGGTTCCACAGATTTTGCAGTTTTTGAGTTTGTAGTCTGAGGGGTATTTTCGGTAGCATGCTGGACAGTAGCGAATCCACTGTAGACGGAATTTTATGCCAAAGGTCATGAGGGGAGCAAACTCCACGCCTAACTGATTCGCCACGTTCTGAATTGAATAATCGTCAGTGACAATCAGCGGTTTCTCTCCACTATTCCTGACTTCAAGAGCTAGAGCCAAAACCTGCAAATCCGCTTCTGAGAGGAAAGAGATGTCCCCAACAGTCCTTGATGCGTCCTTGACCCTCTTGACAAACTCTGCACTCGGCTCTTTGATGTGCAATCTCTTGTTTTCAACCGCCGCGTTAAATCGTGTCCAAGATAGCGAATCTGAAAAAAGTTCCTTCTCCACCATTGGAACCGAATACTGCTCGTTTTTAATTGAGAAAGGATCAAAGCCTGCAATAAACGCCGAAGTGTCAAGGATAACCACTTTATCTCTTTCGCTCAACATCTTTCACCTCTTGGGAAGAGGAGTCTCCCCTTTAGACGGTGGTAAAAGTCCTCTCTAAATCGGATAAACGATGTTTCATATTGGGACTTGGCGATTGCTATGCGGTTTCTCTTAGGTTCAACCTCTCTCTGAAGATGACCGTCCAACACGACAATCGCCTTTTTTGGCTTTAGAAGCTGTATATTGATTGTTGATTTTGTGGAAAAGACTATTGGATGAAAAGCAGTTAGTGGGCAAATCGGTGTCAAAACGAAGGCGTCTAACTCAGGGTCTAGAACTGGTCCCCCTCCAGACAAGGAATATCCAGTAGAGCCCACTTGAGACGCGATCACTATTCCGTCGGCACGGCAATCAGCCACCAAAATGCCGTCTTTCCAGATTTTTGCGTACAAGATCTTGGCAGGAGCGGGCGAGGTGATGAAAACTTCGTTTAATGCATCAGGCAGTCTGGTTTCGCCGATATAGGATGCGAGTTTTATGTAGCGTTCCAAACTGAATCTTCCCTCTAAGCATTTGTCCAAAGCGACTAAGCCTTCCTTTGGCGAGACTTCTGCAAGGAAGCCCCGTATGCCCATGTTGATGGCGAGGATTGGGGGTTCGGGTTTGGGAATGGTAAGGCATGTTCGTAGTATGGTGCCGTCGCCGCCTATCGTAATTATTAGGTCAGTCTTCATTTTTTCTAGGGGCAAAGCAACGGCTGTTCTATTAAAGTGCTTTGCCAGTTGTGGTTCGAGAAAAAATTTGATTCCCTTGGTTTCTAGATGACCTATTAGAGTTTTGGCGAATTCCAGCGCCTTTTTGCGGTCAGTCCGTGAAACAACTCCAACAACATTAAACAGTCACGATATCCTCCCAGTCTTGACTGTATCATAAGCGATAAGTTATTAAAGATAAACCCTTTGTAGAAATCCCCATGACGAGGCGAACGGAAGATGAGCAAACCATCTGAGGTTGGTGCCGTCAAAGTCGGCAGTTACGTGCTTGTCGACAACGAACCCTGCCGAATCGTTGACTACACAAAATCTAAACCTGGGAAGCATGGCTCTGCGAAAGCCAGAGTCGTTGCCATCGGGGTCTTCGATGGGGTGAAGAGAAGTTTTGTTAAGCCTGTTGACGCTCAGGTAGAGGTGCCGATAATCGAGAAACGGGCAGGCCAAGTCATATCGTTATCACCCGCTTCTGTCCAAATCATGGACCTAGAAACTTATGAAATGCTTGAATCACCTCTACCAGAGGAGGAAGAGTTAAAATCCAAACTTACCTCTGGCGTTGAAGTTGAATACTGGCGGATTTTGGGAAGAACAAGGATAATGCGGGCGAAAGGTTAGAATCCTTACCGTTTTATGAAATTATCAGGTCTCAATTAACGGTTGAAGGGTGAACAGCTTGAGACATGTTAAACAGATGCGGTTACGACCAAGAATGAGCGTGAATGAACTAACAGCCGAAATGAGGAAGGCTGGGGTTCTTGGCGCTGGAAAAATCGGAGAGGCGGTTGAGTTGACGGCGGAAATGTTTGGCAACCCAGACTACACCGTCTTTTTGACAATAGCGGGCGCCCTAGTCCCAGCTGGCTTGAGGAAAGTCATACGGGACCTAATCGACCGAGAGTATGTGAATGTTGTTGTTACCACTGGAGCCAACATGGTTCACGACATGGTGGAAGCGTTGGGTTACAGGCACGTGCGAGGCTCCTTTTTGGCTGAAGACAAGAAACTGAAAGACAAGGATATTGGTAGAATAGGCGACATCTATATCCAACAAGAAGCCTTCAAGCACTTGGAAAAATGGCTGTTTCAAATCTTAGAAACTATACCTGAAGAAAAAAGGGAACACCTGTCCGTAGCCGAACTCCTGTTTGAAATTGGAAAACAAATCAAAGATGGCGACTCAATTCTTGCCACTGCAGCAAGAAAGAATGTTCCCATTATATGTCCAGCCTTCGTTGATTCCATAGCGGGGTTTCACTTGTGGGTTTTCGGGCAAGACAAAAAAATCGTTATTGACCCTCTCCTTGACACTAACCGATTGATGGATGTAGTGTATGAAGCGAAGAAGGTTGGCATAATAATTCTTGGCGGTGGCACACCCAAGCACTTCGCACTCTTCGCAAGCACATTCCGGGAAGGAGTGGATTCTGCCGTTCAAATCACGATGGACAGACCTGAACCCGGAGGCTTGAGTGGCGCACCCTTGGAGGAGGCGATAAGTTGGGGGAAAATAAAACCCGAAGGGAAAGGAGTAACAGTAATCTGTGACGTAACCATCGCTTTTCCTCTGATAGTCGCCTCAGCTCTCGAAAGTTTGGAGAGATAGATTAGAATCTGGCTAAGGCTCCACTTATCACTCGATTTTGATTTGATAACCCTTCTTCCTCGGTAGATGAACCTCTAGAATGCCACGTTTAAACTGAGTTTTCATTTTTTTGGTGTCTACTGGCACTGGGATGCGAGTTTGGCAACGGAAAGCAGAAAACTCGCCTTGACGATGTGTTATGCCAAAGTCCGCGAAGTGTAGTTTTCTCTTCATTTTAGCGTTGATTTCGATTAAGTCTTCTCCGACTGCCTCTACCTTGATGTTTTTGGGGTCAATGTTTGGAAGGTCAGCGGTGACAACTACTTCGTCTGCTGAGACGAAGACGCTGCAGAGGGGTTCAAGGCAACACGATTGGATGTCCCAGCTTGGTCGTTCCATCAAGGCGGATTCTATCAGTTTGTCGGCGAATGCTTCGAGGTCTTCTACATGTTCTCGTATTATTTCGAAGATTGAGCGTTTTCTTCGTCCTATGGACATTTGTGTTCGTCTCCTACATGACGTATGGGAGGTCGTATTCCTGCGACTTCTTCATCTGGGTTAGTTCCCGTTGGGTGCGTTTCATGATGTCTCTCGCCCTTAGTCGAATCTCCTCTCCCTTCTCCAGCAGTTG